>PPYF01544772.1_pt1 | contig 24217 bp, 22 predicted proteins | sample 1559871 | NCBI WGS metagenome assembly PPYF01 (sample SAMN08240021, study PRJNA423297) | Human gut metagenome, whole genome shotgun sequencing project. | reverse complement strand
TTCCCACGGGGAAGGGGTTTGGGGTTAGGGATAGAGAATTTGCTCCATTTTTATAAAAATGGACTTTTTCTACAAGCTGTATCCGCTGTTTTAAAACGGCGGATTTTTTGTTGCCGTCCAATCTTCCACCACCGCTTGCTTTATCAAAAATCATTTTTCCAAAAAATTAAAAAAATTTTAAAAACCCTCTTGACAAATCCCGAAAGCAGTGATATAATAAAGCCTACAAAGTCGATAGGCTTTTAGAGATTACAAACTCCGAAAATCAGGACAAGAGGTACGGATATGAAAAAGTATTCAAGCGGTTTCCGATGTTGAAACGGATAACACCCACCGACAGAAATTATAAATCATCATACAGGTTAAATGAGATTTATACAAAGAGAAGATATTAAGACCCGATAAACTTTAAGTATAACTGATTTTTTAATCGAAAAGGAGAAAATTACAATGAGAACATTTGACAAGATTACAGACCTTATAGGCGGCACACCCATATTAAAGCTCAACAACTACATAGCTCTGAACGAGCTTCCTGCAAACATCTACGCAAAGCTTGAATACTTCAACCCCGCAGGAAGCGTAAAGGACAGAATCGCAAAGGCTATGATAGACGATGCCGAGGCTAAGGGCGCACTCAAGCCCGGCGCAGTTATAATCGAGCCTACAAGCGGTAACACAGGTATAGGACTTGCCGCTGTAGCCGCTTCAAAGGGTTACAGAATAATCCTCACAATGCCCGAAACCATGAGCGTTGAGCGCCGCAACCTGCTCAAGGCATACGGTGCAGAACTTGTACTTACAGACGGCGCAAAGGGTATGAAGGGCGCAATCGCAAAGGCAGAGGAGCTTGCACAGCAGATCGAGGGCGGATTCATTCCCAGCCAGTTCACAAACAGCGCCAACCCCACCGCTCACTTCAATACAACCGGTCCTGAGATATGGGAAGATACGGACGGAAAAGTTGACATCTTTGTTGCCGGCGTAGGCACAGGCGGTACGGTTTCAGGCGTAGGTAAGTATTTAAAGAGCAAGAACCCGAACGTAAAGGTAGTTGCGGTTGAACCTGCAGGCTCGCCCGTGCTTTCAAAGGGCGTAGCAGGACCTCATAAGATACAGGGTATCGGCGCAGGCTTTGTTCCCGAAACGCTTGATACCAAGATTTATGACGAAATAATCGCAGTCGAGAACGAGGACGCATTCGCTACAGGCAGAACGCTTGCAAGAAAAGAGGGCTTGCTTGTCGGCATCTCATCCGGTGCGGCTGTATATGCGGCTACACAGCTTGCTAAGCGCCCCGAGAATAAGGGCAAGAACATCGTTGTCCTTCTCCCCGATACAGGCGACCGTTACCTCTCAACACCTATGTTCGCAGAATAATTCGGTGATTTCTACTCCCGATTTTATATAGCCATCGCAAAAGCTGTCTCAAACGGACAGCTTTTTGCATTTTGATCATAAGGCTATTTCAAATAATTGCTGAAAATCCGCATCATAACGTTATACGATAACCGCATTTTGCAAGTTATCAATTCTAAACTTGCACAAACGTGCTTGTGCTATAGCACAAAACCCCTTAAAACCGGTTGACCTCTCAGTCTTTCGGTAGTACAATACAGGTAAAGAAAAAACAAGTACCGCAACGGCGCAGGACGATGAAAGTTCTGCGCCGTTTTGTTTACAAAGGAAAGGATGACGTACAAATGTATGAATGCAGTTTAGACAGAATGAAGGATAAGATCTCAACTTTCAGCAAATTCGGTGATGCAGGCCACGGCGGTATCACTCGTTACTCGCTCTCGCCCGAGGCTATTATGGCCCGTAACGAGTTCATCAAGCGTATGAAGGCTATCGGCGCAGAGATCGAAATAGATGATGTTGCGAATATCTACGCAACGCTCCCCGGCACAGACCCCGACGCAAAGCGTATCGTAATGGCTTCCCACTGCGACTCGGTAAAGAACGGCGGTAACTATGACGGTATACTCGGTGTTATGTCGGCTATGGAGGTACTTGAAACAGTACACGAGAAGAACATCCCCCATAAGCATCCTCTTACCGCTATGATATGGACAAACGAGGAAGGTTCGCTGTATCCCCCCGCTATGATGTGTTCGGGTATCGTATGTTACGATTATCTGCCTGAGGACATCAGATGCAAGTTCAAATATGAGGATATGATGAATTCAAAGAGTATCCTTGACAATACATCGACATTCGGCGAAGCGCTTGACAAGTCGGGCTTCAAGGGCGACAAGAAGTACCGCCTGTCACCCGACAGATATATGTATATGTTTGAAACACACATCGAGCAAGGACCTATCCTTGAAGATGCAGGAAACGATATAGGTGTTGTTGACTGTGTACTGGGTATGTTCAACTACAGGCTGAAGTTCTACGGACAGACGACCCACGCAGGCACATTCCCGATGCCCAAGCGCCGTGATGCATTCTTTGCCGCTTCACAGGCACTGTGCTATCTGCATGAGGAGATCGACAAGCTCGGCTACAGCGACCTTGTTTACACAACGGGCGAGGTTGTATGCCACCCCTGTGTACATACCTGCGTACCCGACTTCTTCGACTTCTCGTTCGACTCACGTCACGAAGATCCCAAGGTACTTGAAAAGGTACTGGCTATCGTAAAATCCTGCGAGGAAAAAACGTGGGCAGGCTGTACCTGCAAGGTAGAAAAGGCTTGGAACCGTGATACTGTCTACTGGGATAAGAAGCTGGTAAGCTATGTAAAGGCGTCCGCAGAGGAATGCGGTATCAAGCACCAGTATATCCACTCAGGTGCAGGTCACGACGCACAGTTTGCCGCATATATGCTCCCGACAACTATGATATTCGTACAGTCTAAGGACGGTCTTTCACACTGCGAGCCTGAATATTCAAGCCCCGAGCATTGCACTGAGGGCGCAACGGTTATGCTGAATGCTGTTCTCAAGGCAGATAATGATTGATTATAATGACAACCACTTCTTTTTTTGGTATATTTCCTGACTGATTTTGCTTTATCTGATTTACTTTCACCCGCTTTTACGGCGGGTGATTTTTTTGCGGATAGCGTTCATTGCAGGCGGTATTCAAAAATAGTATAATAAGGCTTGATTTTTTATTTAAACTATGGTACAATAGTACAGTATCAGAAATAGAACCCGTGATTATGGGTGTAAGCCCTGTGCAAGGGAGTCCTGTGAACCATGTCAGGCGGGGAACCGAGCAGCATTAAGCAGTTATGACCTGTGCCGCAGCAAGTTTACACTCATAATCATGGGTTCTATTTTTATGTATTGATTTTGTCACGGGAGGGTCAGCTTATGCATCTTGCACTTTATCGTAAGTATCGTTCTGCCACCTTTGACGAAGTAATTTCGCAGGAGCATATAACCACCACGCTGAAAAATCAGATAAAGGCCGGCACTCCGGCTCACGCTTATCTGTTCACGGGATCGAGAGGAACAGGTAAGACGACCTGTGCAAAGCTTATGGCAAAGGCGGTAAACTGCTTATCTCCCGTTGACGGCAATCCCTGCGGAGAATGTGAAAGCTGTAAGGCTATAGCGGACGGCTGTCCGGATATAATCGAGATGGACGCAGCCTCAAACAACGGCGTTGACGATGTAAGGGCGCTGCGTGACGAGGTAATGTATGCCCCGACAATGTGCAGATACAAGGTATACATAATAGACGAGGTGCATATGCTCTCTGCGTCGGCGTTCAACGCTCTGCTGAAAACCATAGAAGAACCGCCGCCGCACGTTATATTCATACTTGCCACTACCGAGATTCATAAGGTGCCTGCGACTATCGCATCAAGATGTCAGCAGTTCCGCTTTTCAAGAATTGACGTAGAGGAAAGCACGAAGCGGCTGTGTGAGATAGCAAATAAAGAAAACGTAAATATAACCGAGGATGCGGCAAGGCTGATCTCCAGATTGTCCGACGGCGGTATGAGAGATGCGGTTTCTCTGCTTGACCAATGCATAAGCGTAAGCAACGATATAGATGAGGAAACAGTCCGTACTACCGCAGGCATTGCAGGAACGGAACATCTGTTCACGCTTGCACAATGCATACACGAGCAGAATGCGCCGGAGGCGCTGAAAACTCTCGACGAGCTTCACAATCAGTCGAAGGATCTTATGCTTCTTCTTGACGAGCTTTTGTCACACTTCAGAAACCTGTGTATGCTGACTGCGACAAACAACGACTTCTCGCTTATACCCGCAGGAAGCGGAACGAGAAACGACCTTGCAAGACAGGCAAAGGAGTTTACTCTCGGAGAAATAATGCGCTGTATGGACATCTTACAGGACTGCATTGCAAGAACACCTAAAACAGCAAAGCGCAAGACGGTTGCCGAAATGTGCCTTATAAGACTGTGTACGCCAAGGCTTGACAGCGACTTCTCTGCTCTGTCGTTAAGACTTGAGAAGCTTGAAAACAGACTTGATAAGCTGTGCGACGGCGAAATTAAAATTCAGCCGAGAAGTACCGTAACAACAAACGAAATAACGAGATCCGCAGAGCCTGCCAGAACAGTAAGCAACAAGCCGCAGGATATCATTGCGGATACCTTAAATAAGATAGAAAACAAGATAAATACCGCAGCGGATAAACCGGAAGAAGCGAAAGCCCCGATCGCCCCGATGCAGCAAGCTGAAATAAATCAGAATGTTCCCGACAGCAAGCCGGATTGGCTGTTTGAGGGTACGGGCGGTGCAGACGATAACGCAAGCGCAGGAAACGAAGACGTTCCTCCGTTTGACCTTGACGAACCGCAGGCAAGCGTTGCTCCGACAGAGCCTGCTCAACAAACCGGACAGGTACAGCCTGCAAGAGGAAGCGACAGCAAGCCCGACTGGCTGTTTGAGGGTACGGGCGGTGCAGACGATAACGCAAGCGCAGTAAATGAAGATGCTCCACCGTTTGACCTTGACGAACCGCAGGCAAGCGTTGCTCCGACAGAGCCTGCTCAACAGACCGGACAGGTACAGCCTGCAAACGGAAGCGACAGCAAGCCCGACTGGCTGTTTGAGGGTACGGGCGGTGCAGACGATAATGCAAGTGCAGGAAACGAAGATGTTCCTCCGTTTGACCTTGACGAACCGCAGGTAAGCGTTGCTCCGACAGAGCCCGCTTTGCAGGAGCAGGCAGTAAAGACCGGGAACAATCTTTCCGAACAGCATAAAAATAATCTGCCGGCAAGCAGTGTGCGAAGTACCGGCAATGCCGATCCGCAAGTAACCGAGATACTTGACAGACTTCCTGTTATACTCCAGGCTATACTGGGACAGGTGCAGGTGACGCTCGGTCGGGATACGGTGAATATCAGCGGTTATCAGAAATTCCAGTATGATTTTCTGACAACGGGCGATTCAAGGGAACGCCTCGAAAAAACCGCCGGAGAAGTACTCGGCAGAAAAGTGAAAATGGTGTTTGACGGCGACGACAACGCAGACACGCAGACAGCTGAAAACGACCCTGTTTCCGACTTCCTTACAAAAGCGGAAAAGATGGGCGTAAAAATAAAATATAAAAAATCAAAAAATTAAGTCGGACGACTTAAAGATACGAAAGGAAAAATCAAAATGAAAGCAAGATTACCCAAGGAATACCAGAACAGAGGCGCAAGCAACATGAACAGCATGATAAAGCAGGCTCAGAAGATGCAGGAAGACATCGAGCGTGTACAGGCTGAACTTGAAGCAAGAGATTTCACAGCTTCTGCCGCAGGCGGAATGATCGAAGTAACTATGAGCGGCGCCAAGGTGCTCAAGGAGGTTAAGCTCAACCCCGAAGTTGTTGACAAGGACGCTATCGAGGATCTTCAGGACGTTATCATTGCAGGTGTAAACGCTGTTATCACACAGATCGAAGAAGTAAGCGCCGCAGAGATGGAAAAGGTTACAGGCGGAGTTAACATTCCGGGACTTGTTTAATAATGGCTGAATATAATTCTCAGCCGCTGATAATGGCGGCGCAGGAATTTGCAAAGCTCCCCGGCATAGGACTTAAGACGGCACAGCGCCTTGCATACTATATACTCAACGCTCCCGAAGAAGACGTTGAGCAGTTTGCCGAGGGCATACTCTCGGCAAGACGCAGTATGAAGATCTGCAAGGAGTGCCAGAACATATGCAGTTCGGACAAGTGCGACATCTGTTCCAGCGACCGCAGGGATCACAGAGTGATATGCGTTGTCGAGAGCCCCAGGGACGTTTCCGCTATAGAACGCAGCGGCGGCTTTGACGGAGTATATCATGTCCTTCACGGTCTGCTGTCTCCGATGAACGGAATAGGTCCGGAACAGCTCAAAATAAAAGAGCTTATGGCAAGACTGTCCGACGCCGATGAAGTGATCATGGCAACCAGTCCTACCATTGAGGGTGAAGCTACTGCGACATATCTTTCACGAATGATAAAGCAGCTCGGCGTAAAGGTAACACGGCTTGCCTACGGACTGCCGGCAGGCGCATCACTGGAATATGCCGACGATGTAACGCTTCAGAGAGCACTTGAAAACCGCAACGAAATATAATTATACCTTCGGGAAAGGAATATTACAATGACACAGGAACAGCTCAACGCAATACAGGAACAGACAAAGAAAATAACCAACCCGAAACTGCTTGAGATAATGAGAAAGCTGAAGAAGGCTTCCGAGGAAAAGACAAACACAACGCCTGAGGATCAGGAAAACTATATAGACAACCTGATGACCGCAAAGCTCATTGCTCCGGTTACGATAACCGATATGAACGGCGAAAAGGACAACCAGATAAAGGTTCAGTTCTCAAGCCTTGCCAACCCTCAGAAGGAAAGATACTTTATGGTGTTCACAGATGTTGAAACATTACACAAGAACATTCAGGACACCGATAAGATCTTCCTGCTTGCTGTAACATACAAGGATCTTGCAGTTATGCTCTCCTCCCCCAACTGTGCAATGAAAGGCTTTGTTATCAATCCTTTCACAGAGAATATAATCTGCGGACCCCAGCAGTCTGAAGTTATCGCACGATATATCAATCAGAAGAGATTCAACAACGGTGAGCTTACCGTTATAAATGAAGTGACCGGCGTACCCGAAACCGTAACAAAGCCTATAATAACATACTTTGACGGACGCAGGGACGTAAAAAAGGCATACATTATGAATATGCGCAAGGTAAACCAGCTCAACCGTCTTATAATAGTTGATTTCGAGGGCGAGGACGATAAGTTCAATGACTTTGCAAGCGACTTTACCGACAAGGTACTCAAAGATATAAACGACGAAAAAGCGCCGTTTATGGTAATGAATTTCAATCAGCCTGCCGCAAAACAGGCAACAAAGGAAAAAGTACCGTTCTACGTTAAGGTCGGATGATTATTGCAAACGGCTTAACGGTTAATCTGTTACACAGAAAAATCAACACAAAAAAAAGAGGCGTATGCCTCTTTTTTGTTTATTCTGCGGAAATTTTCATTTATTTTTTGCATTTACTTGACGAAAATGCGGTTATGATATATCATTATACTGTATAATTAGGTTTAAACGGACAGGAGAAAGCATGAAAACTATTATTTCGGCATCAATGCTTGCGAGTGATCTTGCAAATATAGAAAAAGAAATCCACCGCACCGAAAACGCTCATGTCGAATGGCTCCATATCGACGTTATGGACGGCGTTTTTGTTGATAATATAACCTACGGAAATAACGTTGTAGCCGCTATGCGCAAGGTAAGCGACATATATTTTGATACGCACCTGATGGTAACGGATCCTACAAAGCTTATTCCGCTGTTCGCAAAAGCAGGCAGTAATATGCTCACTATCCACCTCGAAAGCAACGGCGACGCAAAAGCAAACCTTGCCGCTATAAGAGAAAACGGTATGCAGGCAGGACTTGCGATAAAGCCCGCTACCGACTGGAAAGAGGTCATACCTTATCTGCCATTATGCGATATGGTGCTTGTAATGACAGTTGAACCCGGTTACGGCGGTCAGGGATTTATCCCCGAATGCGCCGACAAGGTTGCCGAGCTTCGCAAGTACTGCAACGAAAACGGATTCGATGAAATGAATATCCAGGTTGACGGCGGAATAAATGCCGCTACAGCCGATACCGTCAAAAAAGCCGGCGCAAATGTGCTGGTCGCAGGAACATATCTTTTCAAGGCAAAGGATATGAAAGCGGCGACAGACGCTATACGCTAAAAACATGACGGAAGGATATCAAGCGCCTTATCCGTAAGCAGAGCGTAATATTCTTCGGTATCGCCGACAGGCAGGTCACCTGTATATGTCTCAACGGAATATTCCGCAGATATGCGGCGCACCGCTTTTATATCCGAATGCGGATATACGATAAGACGGTAGCTGTTATCCGCACGGCAATGATAAAGCAGAGCCTTCCGTGACGCTTTGCGCAGTACCCTGCACAAAGCCGCAAGGTCGCTTATTGCCCCTGTGCATACAACTGCTAGCCCCCGTGATGATACGACGGTATTATTCTGCACACCTTTAAGGCAGGAGATATAGATTATACAGCCTCCGTTACTTTTCGGAAACGCCTCAACAAGCAGACGTTCCCCGCTCAGTCCGAGGTCGTGGTCTTCGCTGAGCCCCGATATAAGTCTTGAAATCGCAAGCTCGGCGGCACGGGAATGTCCCGATATATCCTCGCTCCTTACATGATAGCCGCTCATATCCGACGGTTCAAGCGTTATTTTCACGGTATTTCCGGCAAGGTCGTCAATTTGCATATGATACCTCCGATAAACATATTTACAGACATTTTCCGGTCTGAAAGGACAAAATAAAGTAATGAACACACCCACAAATGAAGCTTTACTGAAAAAGATAGATGAAGCGCCCTTGCTGATGTCAAAGGAAGCGGCGCGAAAAAAACTGCGTAAGCCGCGCAGTATATACGGCGACCAGATACTCTTTATGCTGGCTATAACGGTAATCGCAACCTGCTTTTACGGCTGGCGTGTCGTTGTTGTGTGCGCCTGCTCGGTGTTTACCTGCATACTTACCGATATGGTGGGCTGTTTTCTGTCAAAGAAAGAATACGGCGTAAAGGACTTATCGACTATCGCTTACGGTATGGCGCTGGCGCTTATGCTGCCTGCAAGTGTGGAATATTATATAGTGATAATCGGCGCTGTGCTTGCAATTACCGTTAAGCATATATTCGGCGGCAAGGACAACTATATATTCAACCCTGCGGCAGTCGCAATTGCGTTTCTTATAATCTGCTATCCGACACAGGTGCTGATGTACCCACAACTCGGCACTCAACCTGAAATTTTCGGCGACGCAGGAGTGCTTGTAAGCGGCATCGAGAGCAATTTTATAAAAAACGGCGCTATGCCGTCGCTGACGGAGCTTGAGATACTCATGGGCAGATTTGCAGGTCCTATGGGAACAACGCATATACTTGTGCTGATAGTCAGCGGTATCTGCCTTATTTGCAGAAGAAGCGTTTCACTGTCGGCTACGGTAGGCGGTATTGCTGTTATGGGCTTGCTGTCATATCTTACAAGCAGTGTGCAGCCTGCTACAGATGCAGTCGTATTCCGTTTTATAAGCGGATTTGTACTGTTCGGATTTATCTTTCTTGCCAGCGATCCGCAGACGCTCCCTCTTACAAACGGAGGCAGGATACTGTACGGTATTGCGCTCGGCGTAATAACGGTAATATTCCGCAACACCGCCAATATTGAAGGTATATTTGTTTTCTCTCTTCTGATAGTAAACGCACTGTCGCTGTATCTTGACAAGCTGGCGTTCATTATCGCAGTTGAAACAAAACAGATCGTGCGGTATCTGAAACATAACCTCGGTTCATTTGAACGTATGACCAAGGACGTAAAACAGGGTAAGACGCCCTCGCTTTCGGATACTCAGGAAATTATGATAGAGCCCGTTAATTATAATATGCCTCCTATCGACAATAAGGTGACAAAGGTAAAACGTCACAAAAAGTCGGTATTCGAGAATATCTCGGATAAAATATCGGATGCGGCAAAGAAGAAAAATACCGCAAAGGAAAGCAACGTTATCGGGGACACTGCCGACAACGCAGTCAGCGAAACTGAAAAGGAGGCGCAAAATGGCTCAGGCAAAACAACTGAAACCGGAAAAAACACGGAAAAGTGACTTTAAATTCACCCGTGACCTTATAGACGGACTTGCAAAGCAGAATGTCGTGCTTATGACCGGCATTGTAAATGCGCCTGTAATAATCGCCGCAACGACTTTTAAGAAAGGTGTTGTAATTGCGCTCGCCTTTGCTGTAATATCGTTCCTGACGATCGTTACCTGTTCGTTTGTTCCGAAAAAGATAGTTTACACTCTCAGAGTAATTATATATGCCTTGGTAGGCTCGGTCTATTATATCCCGACCGTACTTCTTTTAGAGCAGATTTTTCCGCTTACGGTCGAGCTTATCGGTATCTATATGCCGCTTATAATCACAAACGCTCTTATCTTCTCGAAAACGGAAAGCCGTTTCTATCTTGAGGACAAGCTGAAAATGATAATCGACGTGATCTTCTTTGTGGCGGGATTCGGCATAGTATGCGTGCTGACGGGAGGCTTCAGGGAGCTGATATGCTTCGGTACATTTGCCGGAATACATCTGTTTGATTTCAAGATCGCGGCTTTTGAATCGCCTTTCGGCGGATTTATACTTGTCGGAATTATGGCTGGAATGTTCAGGGCGCTGTACAACTATCTGCGTAACCGCAGAATAAGACAGAACAGCGAGGAACAGAACAAGGCGGCGGCAGAACAGATATTCCGCTCAAGCACGGAAACCGATGGCGCTGCTAAGGCTATGATCGCCGACAAGAGCAACGAAGCAAAGGAGCAGAGCAATGGATAAATTGGCACTGTTTATCAATACCGCCATGCTTGCGATGTTTGTAGAAAATGCGATATTCTCCCGTGCGCTCGGCACAAGCGTGGCGTTCTATGCGTCAAGAAAAAAAGAAAGCATATTCGGACTCGGTCTTGGCATAACATACGTTATCGTGGTTTCAAGCTGTATCACGTTCTTTGTTGACGGGTGGCTGGCTGACTGGCAGTATTTCTATGTAGTCATGCCGCTTATATACACACTGATAGTGAGCATAGTATATACAGGCAGTCTGCTTCTTCTGTGGAGATTTCTCCCGAAAATATTCAGAAATATAAAGAAATACGTTCATCTGTCAGTGTTCAATGCGGCAGTGCTCGGTGCGCTGTTCCTGAACACGACATATCACGCTGATTTCTTTTCGTATATGGGATTCGGAGTAGGTATTGCGGCAGGATTTTTCATTGCGGTATTCTTCCTTCATATCGCAAACGAAAGGCTCAACTCTCCGCTTATCCCCGAAGCCTTCAGAGGAATGCCGATAATGATGGTATTTGTCGGCATTATGTCACTTGCATTCTATGCGCTGACAGGATATAACACAGGCGCTATCTGATAATTTCTTAAAATGGAGATACTGATATGAGCAGAAAAAAAGGATTTAAGGTAAAACGTTCGAGGAAAAACCTGTACAAAAGACGTAAAAGCACCGGCAGAAAGATATTTGACGGGGTTCTTTTCGTTGTGATACTGGGCGCACTTGTATTTGTGGGATACTCGGTCGCTTCTCCGCTTATAAAGTTTTTCAGCGGAAACGGGAATAATTCATCGGTCAGCGAGCCTGCATGGACGCCGCCCGAATCGCTCCCCGAAACATCGGACGACAATTCACAGGCGAACACTTCGGATAACACGTCCGACAATACAAGCGGTAACGATACGACAAAGGACAACACATCTTCCGATGCTCCTGCTGAGGTAACATCGGCTTTTGCGACGGTCGCTCCCGACTCCGCACTGAAAAGCGATGCCGCACTGAATAAGTTCCTTGCCTCAGCAAAGGACGGCGGTTATAACACAGTCGTATTTACGCTTAAAAACACCACAGGCGAGCTGTTATACAAATCATCGCTTAAGGCTGTAAAGGACAATACAGACGTAAATAAGGGCAGTCTGACTGCGGCTCAGATAGTAAAGGCTTGCAAGGCGGCAGGAATCACTCCCGTTGCGGCTGTAACAACGCTTTATGACAGAAAGACACCGTATCTTTTCGACAACGCAGGATATATAATAACAGACGGAAACTGGAGCTGGCTGGACGCATCGGCTGACAACGGCGGTAAACCGTGGACTACTCCCTATTCCGCCGATGCGGTAAACTATTATGCGGATATCTGCGGAGAGCTTGCAAAGGCAGGCTTTGCCGATATCGAGCTTGAAAACACGATTTTCCCGAACTTCCAGTCATATGACTATTCACTGTTGTCAAAGGATCTGCAGAATGCAAACAGAAGCGAAAAGCTTGCGGCTCTTGCGGCATCGTGCGCAAAGAAGGCAAAGGACGCAAAGGCAACCGCAACGGTTGAAATAAAGGCTGACGCACTGCTTACAATGTCGGCTACGGCTTATGACGGTACGGCTGAAATATGGTCTGCGAAGGATAAGATGGGCGACAGCAGAGTGCTTGTCACTATGGATATGTCGCTACTTGGCACAAAGCTTCAGACCTCGGCAGACAAGACGGTAACAGTTGAAAAGGATAAGGTCAAGGCGGTAAATCAGATATTCACGCTTGTAAAGAAGGCTGTCGGCGACAAGGAAATATCGGTCGGAATAACAGGCAGTGCAAATTTAACGGCAGACGAAATCAAAAATTGTAAAACGGCACTCGAAAAGCTCGGATTTACCGATATAAGATTTGAATAAATACACAAAAGTGCTTGCATTTGCGGCATTTTTAAGGTATAATTAGAGAATAATGAAAGAGCGAATATCGCACGGAAAAGAAAGGAATACAAAATGACAGAATTACTGACATTATTATCAAGCGGACAGACAGCAACAACCACAGCACAGGGCGGAAACGATATAGTGAGCATACTTACAATGCTTATCCCCCTTGCACTTATGGTAGTTATATTCTACTTCCTTATCATAAGACCCGAAAAGAAGCGTGGCAAGAAGATGCAGGAAATGCTCAACAACCTTGAGGTTGCCGACGAAGTAGTAACAACAGGCGGTATTGTAGGCAGAGTATTAAGAGTTACAGATGATACTGTACTTATCGAAACAGGCTCCGACAGAACAAAGATCCGTGTATTAAAGAGCAGTATTGCTGAGAACAGAACTGTTCACGATGATACGGAATCAAAGTAAGAATTTCTGAGATCATAACAAACTACACCCCACAGCTTATGCTGTGGGGTGTTTTGCTGTATATTGCTTTTTATTCAGGCAGTGCAGAACGATGTATCAGAACTTACGAAATCGCCGTTAGGACTGTCTTAGTGTTTATTATCGTCAGTGGACCGCTCGGTTTTTGTTACCGTGCTGTAAAGATAAATGTCACGGGAATCATTCAGCTTGAAGCTGTCGGGTACAACATAATCAGCCGCTCCGGATTGGTAGCTGACGCTCTTCAGCTTTGACTTCATAATACCCGAACCGATGAAGCCGATGATAATTCCGATAACTACGCTGATGCAGACCGCAATAACAATATCACGGGTCGCTACGGGAGCTTTGTCGCTGTCATCGTCCTCTGTTTCACCGGTTTCGTTTATTGCGGCGGTGTCGTAGTTATCGCTGAGTGCCACTGTCGCAGAGTCGTCGCTTATTATATCAAGAGCGGTATCGGCTTGTGCTTCCTGTGCTGTCAGAAGTACCTGTGCGTCATTTCCGGCAGTGTTAAAGTCGCTGTCAGCAAAGGCAGGAATCGATGCTCCGACTGCTATTATTGCCGCCGCAAGTATGGCTGTAATTCTTTTCTTCATCATATATAAGCCCCCTTAATTCAGTAATACAAATGCGGAAACGGCAAGTGCGGCAACTGTTGCTATCAGGGCGATAAGTCCCGTCCAGCGCCAGTATGCGCCTTTATCAAGCGGCAGATTACCGACAAACTTTCCTGTCTGTCCGTTCATTGCAAAGTTGTATATATCGCCGTTCCACTTGGCTGTAAGCAGCCATACGGGATATAAGGCATACCTCACAGTGCCGTTATCAAGCTGTACTGAGGAGCTTTCGGTGGTTACCGATGTAAAGTCATTGGTGGTGCTTGTAAGGCGGTCAAGCGTACTCTTTTTGATACGCTCGTTGGCTCTGCCGTTGCTTTCGTTGGAATCAACGTCATACTTGTCAGCTATATAGCCTGAAAGATATGCGGTCTGGAAAGCCACCTCTCCGTCTGCTGTAAACGGTTCGAGCGACTCCATAAGGTCGTCCGCCATCTTGCTTGAGCCGTCGACCGGCACTCTCTCGTAGTCCATTGAGCCGTTGCGGTAAAGCCTGTAGTGCGATGTCTTGGTGTAGTTGTACTTGTCATCGCTCCAGCTTTTGACCTTGGTTGCGTGGAAATATGCCTGTGCATCGGCGTGTGCGTCATAGAGCCAGAAAGGAACGTAAACGCCCTTTATATCGTCTATGTAGCTGTCCGTTCTGAACGCCTTAGGAAGCAGGCGCTTTTTGCAAAGGTGCTGTTTAAAGCCGTTCTTTGCCGCTTCCTTATCCAGCTTGAACGGGATTATTATATCGGGTCGCTTGTCGCCTGCAAACTGACCCACCATTACTACGGGGCTTCCGCAATAAGGGCAGTCGGTGGCTCCTGTGGTGTCGTCACAGACAATCTGACCGCCGCAGGAATTACAAAGGTAGACCTTCTGCCCTTCAAGCTCTCCCTGCATCCACTCGTTACCGGGCTGGCTTGACCAGTCCATCATATCGGGCTTTTCTTCCTTAAGGACGTCGTCGTTGCTCTTAAGGGTTTCTGCGTCAAACTCGTTGTCGCAGTAGGGGCATTTCATCTTCTGTGCGTCGGTATCGAACTGCAGCGGTCCGCTGCAGCACGGGCATTTGTATTCAAGTATAGCTCCCATATAATGTATTTTCCTTTCGTTTTTGGTAAATATCATACTGATGTATTCAGTATATCATATAACCGGAGGTCGTGCAATACACAAATGGGTAATTTTTTATATTCTGTAATACGTTACATTGCGGATCGGTTGCTCAGACAATGGTTCTTTTTTCGTTGATTGTGATATGAGCCGGATTTTTAAGATATGTGGGGTTATTAAAAGTCTGCCTCCGCCGTTCAGATAGAACAGCGGAGGCAGACCGGTTATAACAAGAGTTGATAATCCTGATAATTACTTTTCTTCTTCATCAAGCAGATTGGTCATACTCTTAAGGCTGATTGCAAGTGTGGAAGCGTTGTGGAACAGTGCCGAGGTAGTCGGCTGGATTATTCCGCCTACACCGAGAAGTATCAGCATAAGATTGAACGATACGATAAAGCGGTAATTGTGGTGAATCCTTTTCATAAGTGCGGAACTTATTTTTCTGAGGGTTACCAGCATATAAAGATCTTCGGACGATACCGTGATGTCGGCAATCTCCTTTGCTATTGCCGCTCCCGTATTTATAGCGATACCTGCGTCGGCTTCGGACAGTGCGGGAGAATCGTTTACTCCGTCGCCTATCATTATTACCTTTCTTCCCTTTTCGTGTTCACGCTTTATGAAATTAGCCTTATCCTCGGGGAGAACACCTGCGTGGAATTCGTCAACGCCGACCTTGGCGGCTACTGCCTTTGCGGTCTGCTCGTTATCGCCCGTCATCATAACTATCTTGCTTATACCGCAGTCGTGGAGTGCCTTTATAGCATCTGCCGCTTCAGCTCTCAGCGGGTCTGATATGCAGATCACTGCGGCAAGCACACCCGATATTGCAAGATACAAGTGTGAATATTCACCCGACAGCGAATTGAAAAGCTCCTCGTCACCCTCGGGTACAACACAGCCCTCATCTTCAAATACAAAGTGGGCGCTGCCGATTATAACCTTCTTGTTCTCAACCATACTGGATATGCCGTGTGCCACAACATATTCAACGCTTGAATGATATTCTTCGTGGCTGAGTCCCTTTTCCTTTGCGGCGGCTACTACGGCATTTGCCATCGAGTGAGGATAATGCTCTTCAAGGCAAGCCGCAAGACGCAGCATTTCGTCTGCATTTTTGCCGCCGAAAGGAATTACCTTTTCAACGGTAGGCGCGGCATAGGTAAGCGTTCCTGTTTTATCGAACACGATAGTGTCGGCTTCGGACACGGCTTCAAGGAACTTGCCTCCCTTTACGCTTATCTTATAATTACTGCACTCACGCATTGCCGAAAGTACGGCTATAGGCATTGATAGCTTCAGCGCACACGAGAAGTCGACCATCAGAACGGCTAACATCTTGGTTACGTTACGGGTCAGAAGATAAGTAAGTATCGTTCCGCCAAGCGTATATGGTACAAGCTTATCCGCAAGCTTTGACGCCTTGTCCTCGGAAGACGATTTCAGCTTTTCGGATTGCTCTATCATCTTTACTATGCGGTCATATCTGCCGCCGCCCATTGCCTTGTCAACACGGATAACGCATTCGCCCTCTTCGACAACAGTACCTGCATAGACGTAACTTCCCTCGCTCTTTCTGACGGGGAGAGATTCGCCCGTGATAGACGCCTGATTTACGGTAGCCTCGCCGCCTGCGACCTTACCGTCAAGCGGTATCATGTTGCCCGTGCGGACTACAACCAGATCGCCCTCACGCACATCGTTTATGGATATCAGCGTTTCGGTGTCGCCTGTCTTTACCCATACGCTTTCAACGTTCAGCGACATTGCACCTGCAAGATCAGCTACCGACTTCTTATGCGTCCAGTCCTCAAGTATCTCACCGATATTAAGCATGAACATTACAGACGAGGCTGTCTTGAAGTCGCCTCTCAGGAGCGATACAGTCACCGCAGTAGCGTCAAGTACGGCTACGGACAGTTTGCCGCTGAGAAGTGCTTTAAGTCCGTGCTTTATATATTTCCACGACCTTATTACAGCGATGAACGCTCTTATCGGCGCAGGAATAAAAGTCTTTGATATAAACCGTGCCACAACCGTCATAACAAGCTTGTCCTCAAACTCACGGTTGAGCTTTCTCGATGTATGGTCGGGCACTAAGTCCATCTTCTGAGCCTTTTCAAAGGCAAATGCGGCAAGCGCCTTGAGCACCGCTTTCCTGTCGGTGAACACTATAACTGCATCGCAGGTACGGTCATATACCGAAACATCGGTAACGCCGTTTACCGAACGCAGATAGTATTCAAGCACATCTGCATTGTCAAGCGACATTTTTCCGCAGAAAAGGTGCACACGCAGTCTGCCTTTGGACTCGTGAAGTATTTTACATTTCATTTTCGGTCATCTCCATATAAAAAACCGACGGTAAACTAAGCGTACCGTCGGCTTTCTATCAATTCTTACGCTTCTTCCGAAACGGCTTCGCAACCGCAGTCACAATCGCATTCGTCATCGATAACAAAGTCCTTGGCTTCACGCTTTTCGTTGATATCCTTAGCGTCGGCGAGAATGTCGCCTGCGTTTTCTTTTACGTTCGTAACGGTCTTCATAACCGATTCCTTAGCGCGAAGAGTTGCCGCTGTAACCTGTGCATACACCTTCTTTGCGTCCTTACTGCCGAGAAGCTTCAATCCTACAGAGCCGAACGCTACACCGCCTGCAAATATGCCTAATTTTACCCAGTTCATAATTGGACCTCCTTATATCATCGCTCTTTACAGAGCCGTCTGTGCACCTTCTTCAGGCATTAAAGCAAGCATAAGTAAGCCTTGGCTAACTAAATTTTCATAATAAAACAGAATGACGGCAGATATGTTCTGCTATGCTATTCCGTCGGCGCTTTAAACTGCCTTTGAAATCTGTTTACACAGACGTAACTATTTGTTTTTATTTAGTATAACACCATACTTTTTATTTGTCAATAAGTTGTAACTTGCTAACCGTTACTGTTTTTAACGATAGTTTTCGACAGTTTTGATAAGAAAATTGTGCAAAATTACACTGAATTACAGATAGCCGATGACAGCGCGGTTGTAAATAAGTCGGACATTTTTTTAAACAGATGCAACGACCGTCTGTTTGCGCAATATCCAAAAAAAATCACAGCAGTTCACGCAAGGGAGAAGGCGCAACTGCTGTAATTTTTATAAGGGAGTTTCAACTTTAGCTGTTATTTCGACAGGTCGGTTTTTCTTACTGCGTCACGAACCTTCAGGACGAATGTCGGAGAAACCGAAAGCTCGTCAATGCCCATGCGTAAGAATGTTTCTGTGAGGGTGGTATCTGCCGCAAGCTCGCCGCAGATTCCTATCCACGCACCGTTCTTATGGGCATTCTGTGCGCTCATTTCGATAAGACGGAGAATAGCCTCATGGTGAGTATCGACAAATTCCTCCGCATCGGGATTCTGTCGGTCGCAGGCAAGCGTGTACTGTGTGAGATCGTTTGTGCCTACGCTGAAGAAGTCTACCATAGGTGCTAAGCGGTCGCTGATTATCGCCGCCGCAGGAGTTTCTATCATTATACCGATCTCGGTCTTGTCGGAATACTCGATGCCCTCAGACTTAAGCTCCGCTTTTACCTCCTCGCAGATCGCCTTGATACGCTCAACCTCGCTCACCGACGTTATCATAGGGAACATTATGCCGAGATTGCCGTAAACGGACGCTCTGAACAAGGCTCTGAGCTGTGTTCTGAATATCTCCGGACGGGTAAGGCAGATGCGGATGGCACGAAGTCCGAGTGCGGGGTTTTCTTCCTTTTTCAGTCCGAAATAGTCCACCTGCTTATCTGCGCCTATGTCAAGCGTTCTTATTATTACTTTCTTTCCTGCCATGCTTTCAAGCACACGCTTATAAGCGTGGAACTGCTGTTCTTCTGTCGGGAAATCGGAATTTTCAAGGTACAGGAATTCGCTTCTGAAAAGACCTATTCCGCCGGCATCGTTCAACAATACAGCGCCTATGTTGTCAATGCCGCTGATATTTGCGAACACGTTTATCTTAGTGCCGTCAAGGGTTATATTCTCCTTGCCCTTAAGCTCCTGCAGCAGCTTTTTCTGCTCCTCGTCACGCTTTTGCTTTTCGGTATAGGCTTTTAAGGTCTGCTCGTCGGGAGAAACTATAATCTCGCCGGTAAAGCCGTCTACTATGGCTGTATCGCCCTCGTTTATCTCGGCAAGAAAGCTGTCGCCCACGCCGATAACGGCAGGAATATTCATATTTCTTGCGAGAATTGCCGTATGAGAATTTGACGAGCCGTGAGCGGTAACGAACGCAAGCACCTTGTCCTTGTCAAGCGAAACGGTTTCGCTCGGTGCAAGATCGTCCGCACAGACGATCGACTTCTCATCGGCTGTGGCGCTGTCGGTATTTGCACCTGTCAGGTTTGCGATAATGCGGTTGGAAATATCCCTTACATCTGCGGCTCTTGCCTGCATATAGGCATCGTCCATAGACGAGAACATTCCTGCAAAGTTATCCGAGGTAAGCGCCACCGCATATTCGGCATTTACCGACTGGGTATCTATTATGTTTTCGATAGACTCGTTGTAATCGTCATCGTCAAGCATCATCAGATGAATCTCGAATATCTGTGCGTGAGTTTCTCCGACCTCTCTGAGTGCTTTTTCGTGAATTTCGGTAAGCTGTTTTGCGGCAAGCTCCTTTGCCGCTTTTACTCTCTGCTTTTCCTTTTCGGTATCTTCAACGTGTATGCGTGTTACTGCCGCATCGCACTTTTTGAACACGGATATTTTTCCTATTGCCACTGCGCCGTATACGCCTTTGCCGAGATATTTCTTCATTATTGCTCCCCCTTTTTTATCGGATAACGGTTTTACCGCACAGCCTGACAGTGCGGTAAAAGCCGATAGTCTTTCTTATTCGCCGAAGCCGCTTTCGAAAAGCTCTACTGCCTTGTCAAGTGCCGCCTGCTCGTTATCGCCGTCTGCGGTAATCTCAACGATTGAGCCTTTCTTAAGGCCTGCCGCCATTATCTGCATTACGGCTGTTGCCTTTGCCGTCTTATCGCCGCTTGCGATAGTTATCGTGCAACCGGGGAATTTCTTCATTTCTGCGGCAAGCTGTCCTGCGGGTCTCATATGAAGTCCCTGCTCGTTTACTACTGTTACTGTCTTTGTTACCATTGTGATACGCTCCTTTTTATTTACTTAACGTTTTTTGTTTCGGGCTCTTTTACCGTTTTCTTCTTTTTAAGCAGTGCCAGCAGTAACATTGATACTACAGCGCCTACTGCAAGGGATACAAGGTACATAGGCCAGTTGCCTACAACAGCGAATACGAAGATGCCGCCGTGCGGTGCCATAAGCGTGCAACCGAATGCCATTGAAAGACCGCCTGCAACGCCTGCGCCTACCATACAAGCCGGAATAACTCTGAGCGGGTCTGCCGCCGCATAAGGAATTGCGCCCTCTGTGATGAAGCTAAGTCCCATAATATAGTTTACAGGACCGTTCTTGCGTTCTTCTTCTGTCCATCTGCTCTTGAAGAAGGTTGTTGAAAGTGCTATTGCAATAGGAGGAACCATACCGCCTATCATAACTGCCGCCATTATATCGTAGCCGCCTGTTGCTATTGCCGCAGTACCGAATACATAAGCTGCCTTATTGAACGGTCCGCCCATATCTATAGACATCATTGCACCGAGTATAACACCGAGGAATATCTTGCTCTCTGCGCCCATGTGGTTCAGGAAATCGGCTATTGCAGTGTTGATGATGCCCATGAAGGGATTTATCGCACACATTACTACAGCTATGATGCCAAGACCTGCGAGGGGATAAATGAGAACGGGTTTGATACCGTTAAGGGCTTTTGGCATCTTGTCGCAGAGCTTTTCAAGTCCGAGCATAATAAATCCGCCGACAAAGCCTGCAAAGAGTGCGCCGAGGAAGCCTGAGGGAACATCGCCGCCTATCTTGACGAAGGTCGAGCCTGTAGTTGCAAGATATCCGCCGACAAGACCTACAAGGAAGCCGGGTCTGTCTGCTATACTCTTACCGATATAGCCTGCAAGTACGGGTATCATAAAGTTGAAAGCGTAACCGCCTATTGTCTTGAAGAATGCCGCTACGGGAGTTACAGTACCGAAATTGTCGCCCGGCTGTACGCCCATCAGCGTATCTATAAGGAATGCAAGCGCTATGAAGATACCGCCTGCAACGGTGAACGGGAGCATATTTGATACGCCGTTCATCAGATGCTTGTATATCTTTCTGCCGAAGCTCTCGTTTGCCGAAGATGAAGATGAGCTTGCCGCTCCGCCCTCGTGATGATAAACGGGAGCATCGCCCTTTTCTATTCTTCCGATAAGCTCCTCGGGAATCTTTATACCGTCGGAAACCTTTGTCGAAAGCACCTTTTTACCGTTAAAGCGAGCCATCTCTACCGACTTGTCAGCCGCTACGATGATACCGTCGCACTCTGCTATTTCCTTATCGGTAAGAATGTTCTTTGCTCCGCCTGAGCCGTTTGTTTCGACCTTGATGGAAATACCGAGCTTCTTGCCGGCTTTTTCGAGTGCCTCTGCCGCCATATAGGTATGTGCTATACCTGTAGGACAGGCGGTAACCGCAAGCACCTTTATCCTGTCGGCGTTTTCGGGTACTTCCTTAGCTGTCGGTTCATCGGGATACTTTGCCTTTTCGGCGGTGTCGATTACCGATAAGAACTCGTCTGTATCCTTTGCCGAAAGGAGCTTTGCTCTGAAATCCTCGTCCATAAGCAGAGTCATAAGACGTGAAAGCACCTCAAGATGAACGTCTGCCTCTGTATCGGGTGCGGCTATCATAAACAGCACGTCTGACGGCTCATCGTCAAGTGCTTCGTAATCAACGCCGCCCGGCACTGTCATAGCCGCAAGCGAGGGGGCTTTTACCGCACTGCTCTTTGCGTGGGGGATCGCTATGCCCTCTCCTACCGCTGTCGAGCCTTTTTCCTCACGGGCTAAAATGCCCTGCTTATATATCTCTCTGTCGGATATGTTGCCGCTCTTCATCTGAAGATCGACCAGCATATCTATAGCCTCTGTCTTGCTTTTCGGTGCACCGTTTAAAAGAATGCTGTCCTTATTTAATAAGTCAACTATTCTCATATTCTTTTCCTCCTTTTTCGGTTTAACCTAACTGCTCCATAAGCTCGTCTATAGTTTTCTTTTCTGCAAGTCCGTCGGAAAATGCCGTTGCTCCGCCGGACGCTGTACCAAGTTTAAGTGCGTATTCATAGTCGCCGTTTTCGCAGCCTGCGATAAAGCCTGCCACCATTGAATCGCCTGCACCTACGGAATTTCTTACCTTGCCCTTGCATACTCCGCAGATATGGGTCTTGCCGTGTTCGTCAAGAAGTATCGCTCCGTCGCCTGCCATAGAAATAAGGACATTTACAGCGCCTTTTTCTCTGAGCTTTCCTGCGTACTTTATTATATCCTCATTTGTCTTAAGCTCTACTCCGAACATTTCGCCAAGCTCGAAATTGTTGGGCTTTATGAGGAACGGCTTGTACTTGAGAACGTTCAGCAACAGCTCCTTTGTGGCATCTACCACAAATCTTATCCCTCTGTCACTAAGACGTGCCATAATACGCTCGTAAATGTCTGAGGGAAGCGATGATGGGATACTGCCTGCAAGCACCAGTGTGTCGCCTGCCTTCAAGGAATCCAGCTTCGTGAAAAGCAGGTCTATGGCTTCCGCTGTTATCTCAGGGCCTTGTCCGTTAAGCTCGGTTTCCTCGTCCGACTTTATCTTGACGTTTATTCTCGAAAAGCCTTTTTCAAGATGAACAAAGTCGGCGTCTATGCCCTTTTCGGTTATGCCCTTTTCAATTGCCTCGCCTGTGAATCCTGCAACGAAACCGAGTGCCTTTGACTTTACGCCAAGCTCGGATAATACCAGCGAAACGTTTATGCCCTTTCCGCCGAAGTATATCTCCTCGCTTTCCGAGCGGTTTACCGCTCCTGCCGTAAGCGCTTTTGTGCGCACGATATAATCGACCGCCGGGTTGAATGTTACCGTATATATCATTGTCCTACCTCCGTAATGTCCGCCGCTTCTTTATACTTTCTGTTGGGGATCATATCTGTGATTATGACAGCTTTTCCGAGTCCTGCGAATGTCGCTGAGCTTACCTCGTCAAACTTTGAATGGTCGGCTAAAACGAAAACCTCACGGCTGCTCTCGATAGCGGCGGCTTTTACCTTTGCCTCGTTCACGTCGGGAGTCGTAAAGCCGGCTGTCAGCGATATGCCGTTTGTACCCATAAAGCACTTTGTGAAATTGTAGTTTTTCAGTGTGAGTACGCACTCGGCTCCCACAATCGCCTCTGTGCTGGCTTTTATCTCGCCGCCTGTGATAAAGACCTTGTAGCCCTTTACCGCCAGCTTCTTTGCGTGGATAAAGCCGTTTGTGACGAATGTAACATCTCTTACGGTAAGATGATCTATCATCTTCTCCGTTGTCGTGCCTGCGTCAAGAAAAACAAAGTCACCTTTTTCAATCAGCTTTGCGGCATATCCTGCGATTGAATTTTTTTCTTCGGTGCAGATTGCGGATTTTTCCTCGACGTTTTTCTCTACCGACGAGAAGCTGTCGTTCTTTGACATTGCACCGCCGCGTACCTTGATTATTTTACCCTCATTTGCAAGAATAATCAAATCACGTTTTACGGTTGACGCAGAAACGTTAAGAATCTCCGAAAGCTCTGCGATAGTTACGCTTGCACGCTCGTTCACCGCTTTGATTATCATTGAATGTCGTTCTTCTGTCAGCATATTAAGACCTCTTTAAAAAATATCATGATATTAGTTAAGTGAGCTGTTTTAAGCTCTTTTGGACTTTACTCTCTGTCCTTGAGCTTATAATAACACGCTAAAAGTTCAAAATCAAGCACTTTCGTTCAAATTTATTCAAAAATGCGTGATTTTTGTTGTATTTGACAACATATAGCAAGAGTTTTTGTGCAGTTTGAATAAAATTGAGCGGTTTTGATGTGCTTTGGGTCATAACAGGTCAGAATCAGTAAATTAAGCTCAAGGATTGTTGATGGCTTTCTGATTTATAAAATCTGCTCGCTTTTAAAACTTTAATGCTAATATTCATGTGAACTTTATAAAAACAGGGCTTTTTTGTGAAGTTTGAACGTTTTTTGGTGTGTAATTTGCAAAAATCGTTGATTTTTGTGAAGTTTGAACGCTTTTCGGTGTGTAATTTGCAAAAATCGTTGATT
>PPYF01242200.1_pt1 | contig 24222 bp, 15 predicted proteins | sample 1559871 | NCBI WGS metagenome assembly PPYF01 (sample SAMN08240021, study PRJNA423297) | Human gut metagenome, whole genome shotgun sequencing project. | reverse complement strand
CCACAGTATCTAATAACATTATAGCACATGCCCTTAAAATCGAACAATATTAACTACTACTTTATTATACGAGGTGGGTATAATACAAAGTGACTTGTTTTATTATAGCCTACAATGTCAATAACATTAATACTCAAAGAATAATTTGAATACTCAATGCAAACGTAGTTTACCTCGTAAGGCGCGCAGTCGCGGAAATGTTCTTTATAAAAATGATTATGACAAACTGTTCTAAACATATTCACGCTTTGCGTGAGATGACAGCTCACCTAACGCGGCGCATAAATGCGCAATACATCACAACTAAGTAATTTATTGACATTGTCGTCTAACCAAAACAAGTCACTTTGTATCACACCCACCCCTTAGGTGGGGAATATCACAACTAAGTGATTTATTGACATTTTAGGTTTAATGGTAAAGAGATATTGTGGCGCACACGCGCCTTTCAGGTGCGGTCACAGTCACACCTGCCGCAGTTCACCATATACACCGTATATTAGATATTAAATATATAATTATTCTATGATAAATTATATAAAAATTTTATTTATTTTGCTTGATACTAATATTCCCCCCAGATTTATTGTACTTTTTCAATTTAAATAATTGCAGCAAAATTTTAAATCATTATTGATTTATTGTCTTCCGTATGTTATATTAAATAGAAGTTTATAGGAAATATAACCAAATTTATATAAGGAGTGTTATCAATGAGATATGTAATCGGTGTAGACATCGGCACAAGCGGAACTAAAACCGTTTTATTTGATGAAAAAGGAAACGCTGTATCCAGCTTTTTGGTGGAGTATCCTCTTTATCAACCCAAAATCGGCTGGGCGGAACAAGACCCCGAGGACTGGTGGAACGCTACATATACAAGTATAAACAGTGTTATAAAACAATCGGGCGTTAACCCTGCAGATATAAAAGGAATAGGTCTTTCCGGACAGATGCACGGACTTGTTATGCTTGACAAAGACGGAAACGTTCTGAGAAAATCAATTATTTGGTGCGACCAAAGAACCACAGCAGAAGCAGACGAGCTAACAGAGAAAGTCGGAAAGGAACGTCTCGTAGAAATCACCGGCAATCCGGCACTGACAGGATTCACTGCTGCTAAGATACTATGGGTTCAGAAAAACGAGCCTGAACTCTACGCCAAAACTGCAAAAATTTTACTTCCTAAAGACTATATACGTTATAAGCTCACCGGCGAATACGCTACTGAAGTATCAGACGCCAGCGGTATGCAGCTTATGGATATCAAAAACCGCTGTTGGTCCGACGAGGTTTTGGAAAAACTCAATATAGACAAAAATCTGCTTGGAAAAATGTATGAATCATGCGAGGTAACAGGCAAAGTTCATCAGGAAGCGGCAAAACTCACTGGACTTAACGAGGGAACTATCGTTGTCGGCGGCGCCGGAGACCAGGCTGCCGGAGCTGTAGGAAACGGAATTGTTAAAACAGGTATTGTTTCCTCCACTATAGGAACATCCGGAGTTGTTTTTGCGCATATGGACAATATTCAAATTGATAAAGAAGGCAGAGTGCACACTCTATGCCATGCAGTGCCCGGAAAGTGGCACGTTATGGGAGTAACCCAGGGCGCCGGTTTATCGCTAAAATGGTACAGGGATAATTTCTGCCATGCTGAAATGGACGCAGCGGACGGCATGGGGGTTGACCCATACTATCTGATGGATAAGCAGGCAGAAAAAATCGCGCCGGGCTGTGAAGGACTTATATACCTTCCGTATTTGATGGGTGAAAGAAGCCCTCACAATGACCCAAATGCAAAAGGCGTATTTTTTGGCCTATCAGCAAAGCACACAAAATATGATATGCTCAGAGCTGTCATGGAAGGCGTATCGTACAGCCTGAATGACTGCATGTCTGTTATAAAAGAAATGGGCATAGACGCGTCTGAAGTACGTGCCTCAGGCGGCGGCGGAAAAAGCAAATTATGGAGACAAATGCAGGCTGACATGTTCGGCTGTGATATCAACACAATAAATGTGTCAGAAGGTCCGGCTTTGGGAGTTGCTCTTTTAGCAGCAGTAGGAGCCGGGATTTACAGCAGCGTTCCGGAAGCATGCGAAGCCGCAATCAGCGTTAAAGATACAATGAAACCGATTCAGGAAAATGTTGAGACCTACAAAAACTACTTCCCTGTCTACCAAAACATCTATAAGTCATTAAAACCGCAGTTTTCAGCTGCAGCTGACTTAAACAAATAATTCTAAACCAAAAAAGCGGCTTCCGTTTAGAAGCCGCTTTTTATAATACAAACTACATTGAAAAGTTTACCCAGGACTGCGCGCCTAACGCGGCAGATTTCATCTGTACATCACAACTAAGTCTTATTTATTATATAACACTAAGTTAATTATTGGCATTTATGCGCCGCGTTAGGTGAGCTGTAGTCTCACGCGAAGCGTGAATATGTTTAGAACAGTTTGTCATAATCATTTTTATAAAAAACATTTTCGCGACTGCGCGCCTTACGAGGCAAACTACGTTTACATTGAGTATTCAAATTATTGACATTGTAGGTTAATCAAAACAAGTGATTTTGTATAACATCCACCTTTTCAGGTGGAGTCATACCTGCCGAAGCTTGCGAAACCACATTTTTATATAATTTATTATAGAATAATTATTTATTATCTAATACGGTGTTTATAGTGAACATCGGTAGGTGTGACTGTGACCGCAGCTGTAAGGTGCGTGCGAGCAATAATAACCAATTAACCTTAAACCTTAAATGTTAATTGTGGCTACACTTTTAAGTGTATGTTGTATAAATTATATGATATGATATGATATAAACTAAAAATACCAATGATTATTTAGTCGTCATATAATGAGACATAGTTGTGATGTTGACCACGTATGCAAGGGTTTGGCTTATTTGGGTTGGTCTTCAATGTCTGCGACACCACGTCTTAGGTGGTGTGATACAAATTAGCTTGTTTTGATTGGTCTTTCAATGCAATGATATAAATACGCAAAATTCCACCGATATTAGTATATCATATTAAAATAATCTAGTACGTGAACATGTATTTTTTAAATATTATTTAGTATGCTTTTTTATTATTTAGTCAAAGAAAATTTATTTACCGTTATTTCCGAATAGAAAATTTACTTTGCATAAATCTATTGTATAAATCCTTTTAACGTTTTATACAATACATCGGCGTCTACCGGCTTTGCTATATGGGCGTCCATGCCGGATTCCAGCGCCGCCGCTACATCTTCATCAAAAGCATTTGCCGTCATCGCTATTATCGGAATAGTTTCAGCCTGCGGATGGCTGCTTGACCTGATAGCTCTCGCAGATTCGTATCCGTCCATTATTGGCATCTGAATATCCATTAAAATCGCGTCATAATATCCTTTCTCGGATTTCAGAAAACATTCTAAGGTTTGATTTCCGTCAACAGCAGATTCTACCTCAGCTCCAGTCATCTTTAAAATCTCAACCGCTATTTCTAAGTTCAGAGGATTATCCTCAGCCAAAAGTAACCTGTGTCCTGAAAAATCGTAGGCATTTGTTTTCGCTTCCACTTTAGGAATCTCATTTTTGCTTCCCGTAACCTCAAGCAACGTATTATATAATGATGATGCAAAAAACGGCTTTGACAAAAAGCTATTGACGCCTGCTTCACGCGCTTTGGCTTCAATTCCTGCATAATCATATGCTGTAATAATAATTATCAGAGTATCATGACCTACAACAGACCTTATTTTTTCAGCAGTTTCAACCCCATCCATTCCTGGCATTTTCAAGTCAATCAGGCAAACATTATAATCCTCGTTTATATCATGTGATTTTTTAATCTCGCTTACCGCTTCAGCTCCGCTTTGAACCCATTTTGCAGAAATACCGAATTTTTCTAAAAGCATTAAAGCGTATAAGCAAGCTGCTTTATCATTGTCGCACACAAGAACTTTCATGGCGTTCATAGACGGATACTTAACGGACGCACTATGCTTATTTGCCAGTTCAAAAGGAAGTTCAACAGTGAACACAGAGCCCTCGTCTAAACGGCTTTTTACAGAGATTGTTCCTCCTAGTAATGTAACAAGATTTTTTGTTATAGCCATTCCAAGCCCTGTGCTTCCTAACCTCGGAACGCCATCCAGGTTCTCCTGCTCAAACGGAAGATATATCTTCTTTAAAAATTCCTCACTCATTCCTCTTCCCGTATCGCTGACAGTAAATCTTAACTTTATTAACCCCTTTTTATAAGGCAGCTGACCAACGTCAAGGCGGATTTTCCCATCTCTTGGAGTAAACTTCAGCGCATTTGACAACAAATTCAGCAAAATCTGATTCACACGCATAGAGTCTCCAAAAAGCTCTTCGTCCAAAACCCCTCTGAGAGATTCCGTAAATTCCAATCCTCTGTCAGACGCCTGCGGATGAATTATCGCAGTTACCGACTCCAAAAGCTGTCTCAGACTAAATTTTTCATGGCTGACAGTAAGATTTCCGCCTTCTATCTTTGACATATCTAAAATATCATTAATAAGAGACAGAAGATGCTTAGACGAATAACTTATTTTTGCCAAGCAATCCTGTATTCGGTCATCGTTTCCAATGTTTGCCGCAGCAATAGTTGTCATGCCAATAATTGCATTCATCGGAGTACGTATTTCATGCGACATTCTTGAAAGAAAATCAGACTTTGCGCTGTTGGCGCTCTCCGCCGTCCTCAGAGCATCTTTAAGCTGCTGTGCCTGAATCTCCAGCTTTTTCTGCATTTCTCTCAAATCTGTTAAATCGGTAACGTCAATATAAAGCAAAAGATATACAGGATAGCCATCTATCCAATCAACACAGTCGCCGTTTATCTGCATCCATGCAGTTTGACCGTCATAGCTCTGAAGCTTGGCCAGAAAATGTATATGTTTTCCCTTTTTTATATTTTCATTCTGAGAATTGATAACATCGTTATTGGTATCCATATTCATCTTAAGCAATCTATCTGAATCAACATTGGTTCCGACTTCGCCAAAAAAACCATAAAAACGGTCATTTGCCTCCAGAAGCTTCAGTTCAAAATTATCTTTCACAAGAAATTTTGCCACAAAACCGGGAATATTATTGTATGTAATAGACTGCGCTTTTTTCATTTCAACAAGGTCGTTTACATTTGTTATAACAGTATAGGATATGGGATAACCGTTTACATAAGTATCAGTATATATCCAGTTCATCCTTACCCAAACGTGTCCGCCGCCCTTAACCGGCATTCTGGTTATTGTGCTGTACTGAGATAGTCCTTTTTCAATTGTCTCCACAACCAAATCTTTAATCTTTTGAAGTTCATCCTCATAGTGATGATATTTGTAATATAAGTTAGGGCAATTATGAAACTTTGCTTCATATTCTTCTTTGCGATACCCTATTAGGTCATAATAAAAATCATTTCCCCATATCATAGTAAAATCATCATCAAGCAAATGCTTGCTAACACTGACCTGCATAGCGCTCATAAGAAGATTATAATCCGTATCAACCGCACCGTTCATTAAGATATCATTCTTGTTTAACTCGTTTTTTTCCATACGCTTTGCCTCCTTTAGTTACACATATCACTCGTCCGAAACATCATTAGTATCTAATTTTTATCCGTTTTTAAATCCGTAATATTATGACAAGCTATTAGGCAAGCGTCTCGATTACCCCATCGTATACGGGAGGCGTCCGCCATAGACCAAATATTTGACGCAGGGTTGTAAATCTCAATAGTTTTATTTTTATCCTCTTTTATTCCGTTCATAGGGCACATCTCACATGGAATATCCCTATTATAAAACGCTCTGTAACATTTCATGCCCAATTTTGCTTCAGGCGCTATTTGCTGTATCTTTGCATTAATATATTTAAGTTCATAGCTGTGCGGGTCAAGAACATATATCCATGAGTTTTGACTGTCAAGTATCATTCTCAAATCCCGGGCTGCGCTAATAACTCGGTCCTGAGCACGTTTTTTCAGAAGAAAAGTTGATAACAGTTCCGAGATAAATATCAATGCGTCTATTTGATTTTTGGTCCACATACGGAGTATAACACAGTCGTCAAAGCCGACAAAACCAACAAACTTTTCACCGTCTCTCACGGCGCATTGAAGCACTGACCTTATTCCCTGCGGAAGCAAAATATTATAAAGCTCCTTTGACAGGTCTGATATATCCTGACAATAGAATATTCCGTTCTCATCAAAATTATCACGATAATTCTTACCCATTCTCTCATAGCTTATATGCTGAAGATTATCAATCTCAGGCTCAATACCGTCGTTGCACCACTCAAATGTATTTGAAACATAGTTTCCGTCTTCCGAGTCCTCAAAAATATATACACGGCTCACATTATACCGCCGTCCAACCAATTCCAGTATAGAATTAACCGCTTCATTTATATCATCAGACTCATAAAGCTTTTGGAAAGCAAGAGGAACAATGCTGTCTATATTATAATTATCCGAATCATCAGAATCAATCTGAGTCCCGGCTGCTGAAACTTGTTTCTGGTACACCCCGAAACTTTTCATCATAGAACTGTCGTCATACACTGCAAACTGGTTTTTGCCGTTATTTTTCGCATGATACAGAGCCAAATCACAACGCTTAAATAATCCCTGAAAGTCTGTTCCATCATTGGGATATATAGAAATTCCAATACTGGTAGTCAAACCGAATTTCTGAAACTCGCTTAAATATATATTTCTAAAAGTTTCAACAACTCTCTGCGCTACTTCCTCTATCACTGCCAAACCGCCGGAACATTCAATAAATACCAGGAATTCATCGCCCCCAAATCTTGCAATGATATCCCCGTTATTAAACGTCTCCGTAAGCCTGAAAGCGCTTTCGGCCAAAATAGCGTCGCCGAACATATGTCCATAATAATCGTTTATTTGCTTAAAGTTATCAATATCAATAATAAGCATAGCATAACTTTTATTCTCATTATTACGTTCAAGTCTGTTCTGAATTATTTGAACCGCAGTCTCTTTATTATAGAGTTTAGTAAGCGCGTCTTTTTGAGCCCTGTCCGACAGCTCCTGTATACGGCGTTTTTCAGAATCTATATCCAGTATAACCCCCACCGCTTTGACTGCCTTTCCGGAATCATCAAACTGGGTTGTCATACGTATGCGGCACCATATATATTTTCCCTCGGCTCCGGCTATACGCAGCTCTGCTTCTGCATACGGAACGCCTTTTATCACTTTTTGCATTATCTTCTGCAATGCAGGAATATCATCCGGGAATATATGAGACAGCTTTTTTATTTGAGTGAAAATATTTCCTGATATTGGTTCATAGCCAAATTTGTTCTTCCAATTATTTGAAAACTTAACTTCTCCGCTTTCTATATCACCCTCAAAAATAATATCATTGGTCTGGTCTTGTATTATACGGTAACGCTCCATGGTTAGCCTGAGTTCTTCCTGAGATTGCTTAATTTGTGTTATATCCGTTAAAACACAGTTAAGATATTCGTTTCCGTCTTCTCCCACTACCCTTTTGCTTTTATCTAAAATCCAAACTGTTCTGCCGTCTTTAGTTTTCACCCTATATTCCAGTTCCTGCGTGCTTCCTAACGAAAGCTGCTCGTTAAACCAATGCCTTACTGCTATATGATCTTCTGGGAGAACCAAATCAATATACCGGTTCTGAAATTTCTCTTTAATTTCTTCTTTACTGTAACCAAACAAAGAAATAAAGCCTTCATTTATATATGTCACAGTAAAATATTGGTCATTCATACACTGAAGTATACCGGCAGGCAAATTTTTTGAAACCGAAGCGCCGGACTTCTCGGGTTTCATATTCTCAATATTAGAAGGTTCATCAATCAAGCGCCAAACTATGAGCGCTTTATGACTTTTTGGGTTTTCTATATTCACGCGGACAGCTGCAGCTTCATACCACACATATTTTCCTGAGGCTCTGTGAAACACTCTGTATCGTGTTGAAGATTTTATTAAACCATGGCTGAAAAAATTATCAATTTGATTTTTTAGTATATCCAAAACTAACTCACGGTCATTGGGATGAACTGAACTCTCAACAAAATTAATAACGGCTTCCTCAAAACTGTTTCCAATTTTAAGCGCCTGAAAATCATCGTTCTGCTGATAAACCAAATGATAAATTCCGCTGTCTAAATCTATTTCAAAAACTGTCGAATCAACATAACGAAGCATTGCGAAATATTTTATTTGATCCTGAGCATACATATTATCAATGCCGGAATGCAGCGGAGACGGTACAGACAAAGACTTGGCAAAATCAAGCTTCGGCGAATGACCGTCAGCATATTCCCGGGCAAGCTCAAAAAAACTTGCCTTAACATTCTTCAAGCACTCTAACGTCTTTGGTGAAAACACACCGCACTCACCGTTTAAAATCATAGTCATCGCTTTTTCAGGTTCTATAGCTCTCTTATACACCCTGTCGGTAGTCAAAGCGTCAAAAGCGTCCGCTATGCCGACCACCTGAGCACAAATCGGAGTATTGTCTCCCTTCAAGCCGTCAGGATAACCTCTGCCGTCCCAGCGCTCATGATGATATCGGCATATATTATAAGCATACCTCAAATATTCATCATCACCTACACGGTCAAGACCCGAAAGTATTTCACACCCCTTAACTGTGTGGGTCTTCATTATATCAAATTCTTCTTTTGTCAGCCTGCCGGGCTTATTTAAAATAGTATCAGGTATTGATATTTTACCTATATCATGAAGAGCTGCCGCCTCAGAGATAACACGTATGGAATGCTCATTAAGCTCATATTCAGGACAGCATTTCATAACCTCTTCCAGCAACACCTTAGTAAACATACGTATACGCAAAACATGCTGTCCTGTCTCAACACTGCGGTGTTCTATGATAGATGAGAGAGTATCCATTATTACGTCCCTGGATTCCCTAAGCTTTGCCGCCTGTTCTTCTACCATTTCCTCAAGATGCATTTTATGCCGGTTAAGCTCTACAGCATTCTGAACCCTCCGTCTGACAACATGAGACTCAAACGGTTTGATTATAATATCCGCCGCTCCAAGGTCAAAAGCTCGCACTTCGTTTTCCATCGAGTCAACCGATGTAATAACTATAACAGGAATTTTTGTCATCAATCCGTTTTGAGTCATTTCTGACATTACCTGATATCCGTCTTTAACGGGCATCACTAAATCTAAAAGAATAGCAGCAAGCGAGTCCTTATACTGGCGAATCATCATAAGAGCCTGCTCTCCGTTTTCGGCTTCAAGCAGATTATATTCCTGCTCAAAAAGATTGCGGAGAATTGCTCGGTTGATTTCCATATCATCAACTATCAAAATAGTATCTCGATTCATTATTTTTCCTCCATAGAACCTGCCCAAAATAACACAATTGTGCATCATACGGGAAAATTCAATTCATTTTTTCAATATAAATAAACAGCTTACCGAGTTTCAGGTATAAAATACATATTTCTGCCGTATTTCCGTTTAGTGTATAAATACCCTTATTTTAATTTTTAGATTAAAGAAGTATATCACGCAGCATCATTTTTGTCAAGAAATTAGACCTCCGAATATACAATAAAATATATGAAAATAAATAAAATATTTTCACTCATTATTTCATAAATTGTTTTTAGTATAAATATCTCTTATTTTGTATTATAAAGTAATTTTAAAACCTAACACTTATAAATTTTTTTGAAAATTTGTGAAATATAAAGACAAACATATAAATATAAAATTTCATATTTACAACATAGAAATCAATACCACGTGTAAACCGGCAGCATACTCAGCACCCATAAAGGAAAAATATATTCTTAACATCAAAAATCGGTCGAAATATATAAACCATTACTATCTCAGATAGCCGCTTTCGTACATCCGCTTTTTTCCTGCCTTTTATTTCTATTTAAACATAAAGATTATTCCACTTGAGTTTTTTTCTTTCGCCGAGACTTCTTATTTTGAAGCCTCTTCTTTTCTGGAACTCCTCTTTCGCTGGAGCCTTTTCTTTCAATGGAGCTTCTTCTTTTTCCGGCGTTTTCTCTTTTACTGAAGTTTTTTCTCCGTTAAAACGTAGAGTTATTTCCACACCTTAAGGTGGAAATCATAAAACCCATAAGATTAATATCTTATGGGTTTTAATAAAATTAGAAATTATTGGGAAGAAATCTAATAATTTTTATTAAATAAAAGCGTTAATTGTTTGCCATATACTCTACTTTATACACATTTAATCCGCTTTCTTTGGAATAGATGTATACAGGAGCACCCGCGGCAATATCCACCGTCATTGTCTGAGTTGCGCCGACCGCAGCTTCCTGCAGTATTTCTGTACCGTTTTGATTTACCGCCATAAATCTCGGCTCACCCTGAGATGACGCATGAGCAAAAGAAATTGAAAGCTTTCCTGCCGCGCCGGGTGTGAACGCCAAATGCTGGTCGCTGACAGAACCCGCTCCGGCAAGTTTCAGTCTCTCAGTAAACTTATCAGTGCCGATAGTTTTTGAACTGTAATCTACTACAATTGCCTTTTTGCTTGGATTAATATATAAATTATCATATATAACCAAACCTTCAGACATTGTCAATGTATCATGCTTTCCGTCATTTCCTTTTACGCCTAAAGCTTCCATTGGTACAACTCCAAATGTCCAAGTATGCGAGCCTTCCTGTGTCTCCATAGGATAAGGTGAAGAAGTCGGAGCCGCGGTAGGAGCGCTTGTAGCGTCAGGGTCGACTGTTGGTTTAGCTGTAGGGTCAGGATTTACCGACGGTTCAGTTGTAGGGTCAGGTTTATCCGTTGGATCCAAAGACGGCAATGGTGAAGATGAACTCTTTTCAATAGTCTTTGCCACACTGAGCGGTGCAATAGAATTATAATTATTCCATATCAAAACTTTAACCGTTTCATTTGCAGGCTCAGTAAATCCGTTTATAGTATACGTACCGGTTCCTGATATGTTTATTGTCTTTACATTTGTCATAATACGGTCTGTGCTGTAAGAAACAGCCATCATAGAAGCCTCTCCGCTACCGCTGCCGTTATACTGAACATTAACGCTCAAACCATCGTTTGTATACTCAGTTGAAATTATCTGATAGTCAAACGACGCCGGGTCAACTGTCGGCACAGGTCTGTTTGTCGGTTTTGCCGTAGGATTCGGACCGTCTGTCGGCGCCGGTGCACTGGTTGCAAAGCCTGCTCCAAAGAATTCAGCCTTTGAACCGTCTACAAATCCATAATATGTTTTACCTGCTTCAACAGCTCCTGATGTGCTCTTATATTCACTCGACGCTGAAGCATTTGTATAAGAAGCTACCGTGTTTCCGCTTTCATCCATAATATAGAAAGTCTTTCCTGCATTTACCTTATAATAAACTATAAACGTTCCGTCGCTCTCCGGTGTGAATTTCAGTGAAGCTCCTGTCTTTCCGTCCGGTGAAGCTGCTGTCAGTCCAACACACTTACCTGTAAATGCTACTCCGCCGATTGTCTGCTTCTTCTCAGTATATGTCATATTGTCTACCGGGCTTAATCCGGGTATACCTATAGTCTCACCTGCTGTAATATTCGCTGCCGGCTTCCAATATGTTGTCTTAGGCGCTGCTGTTGGAGGCGCTGTTGGCAATGCTGTGGCAGTCGGTGTTGGCTGCGTCGGGTCAAGAGTTGGTCCCGGTGTGTTTGTCGGTTTCGGTGTTTCTATAGGCTTGATAGTTGGTTTTGAGGTCGGTATAGGACCGTCAGTTGTTGCCGGATATGTCTTTCCGCTGACAATATAGTTCCAAGCCATTGATGTTGTGTATTCTTTCAGTTTTGCTTCCAATACAGTATCAATTGCATAGCTTTCATCAGCTACAGAATCATCGAAAGTATAAATAAAGTCTCCGCCCTGTGTTCTGCCGGCAAAAGCTGTTACATTGCCCGGAACATTTTCAGGGTCGTCAGGTGTATATGTATACATTGCTGCAGCAGTGTCAAAATTGTTATACTTTGTTCCGCCGGCTACTGTAACATATTGCTCAGGAACCTTTTCATCACGGCTATATGCTATATATGCGTCAAAACCTGTCTCAATCGGGGTTCTCGCATCAACTACCGGAACTGTACGGTCACCGGTTATAGTATTATTAAACATTTTTACCATACCGCCGTCTTCTCCTGAAAACGTTCCTTTTCCAAGAGCGTCTGTTCCCTGTCTTGAAGAGAGAACAGGATGATAGCAGTTTCTGAAATAATTATTTTCAACAAATGCTGAACCGCCGGTTGTAATACCAACTCCATACTTTGCGTTTCCATCAAAATAGTTATTGTATATATGTATTGTTCCAACTCTTATTCTGGGATGACGTGAATCCGAGTGGTCAAACCAGTTATGATGATAAGTAACAAAGAATTCTCCTGTGTTTGAATCCTGATGCATACCGCAAAGTGAACACTTTCCTGAATCAAAGAAATGGTTATAAGACACTGTTACATATGTTGATTTGCCTTTAACATCAACAGAACCATCTCCCTTTTCCTGGTCTCCGCCTTTGTTCTGTCCATAGAAAATATCATTGTTATGTACCCAAATATTAGTATTAGCAGTATCAAGTGAGATACCATCATCATTGAATCCCTTTACTCCAAAATTTCTTACCTCAATGTTATTTGCCATCCTTATTAGGAAACTCCAGCCATTAAGCATAGTATCGTCTCCAATACCTTCAACAGTCACATTATAACATCCCTTAACCTGAATATATCTATCACCGTTAAGTCCGCTTACATCTGTAGAGTTTATCATACCAATAAATCTGATAATAAGAGGTGTTTTATCATAACCTTTTTCACGGCCTGCCATAATATTGGCTAATCCTACTTCATGAGTAGTGCCGCCTTTGCTATTTGTAACAACATCTAACTCAACTGTGTTTATTGTATCCTTATCAATATAAAGTATTATTGCGTCATCTCCGGGAGTTCCGTTATCTTTATAACCGCCTGAAGCTGTCTTGTTCGGTGAAGCCGGGTCATGAGCATAACCGTCTCTGTTGTGAGCCAAAACATTAATCACTTCTGTCTCAACAGCCCCGGTCTCAGATCCATCCATTACAGACGCTATTTTAATGGTATATTGACCTGCTTCCAATCCTACTGCGTCTACTCTATAATATGAACCATAGTAACGGACTAATTCGTCGTCTACCTTAATATAATCTGTATCCCCAGCTTTTTTGGTATATACATTATATTTGTCTACTTCTGCCGTATTTGTCCATTTAACAACAGCTGATTCAAGCCATCCTGCCTGCTCAATAATTTTAATATCCGACGGCAGCGGCTCAACAGGTGAAACCTGTAACTCATTCGAATCTGTAGAACCGTTTTTATTTGAAGCTTTCACAACATATTTATATGCTGTTCCGTTTGTAAGCCTTGTATCCTGATACGTTTTATCAGTAAGCCCTGTAGCTATAGCTGTTCCGTCGCGGTACACATCATATGAAACCGCATACTGAGCCGCTGTCCAGCTAAGGTTTACCCTCTGATTTCCGGCGGTTGCCGTAAGAGTGAAAGTTCCCGGAGGTTCAGTAGGCTCTTTAGGAGTGGCTGTCACTGTGACGCCGGCGCTTGAACCTGCCGAGTTTACAGCTTTAACCACAAATGTGTGTTCAACATCGTTTGTCAGTTCGCCAATAGTATAATTAGTTGATGTTGTTTCTATAGGAACACTTGAACCATCAACAAATATATAATATACTGAAGCAAGACTTGAAGCTTCCCAATCTAAATCAACCTGACTATCACCTATTGACGCTGTTAAATTAGTAACATCAGCAGGAGGTTCATTTGATTCAACAGTGAATACCGCTGTTGAAAGATAAGCATGATTAGCGCTTACATCCACTATGGTACCCGTTCCATCATCCATCTTAGTAGGCACTGTTACAGCCGTTATTTTATATGTACCGGCAGGCATATTAGACAATGTTAAACCGTCCTCAGCAGATTTTCTTCCATACATCTTTCCGTCCGGAGCTGTTATCATAAAGCCTTTTGCATTATTGCTGTGTAAACTTGAGAATGTTGCGCTCCATACGCTGTCAACGACGAATGTCAAAGCGTCAGTTGATGTTTTTGTAATCTGAACATATGATTTGCTGTCCGAGGCTGCGGCTGACACCGTGCCAGAAAATCCTTCAAATCCCTCTGTTCCTTCTGCAAGCGTCTTAGTGGTCAATTTTGTAAAATCATACACGGTAGTGCCAACCGGAACGACCGTGCCGCCTACCGCGTTAACTTCCATGAAACCAAGTCCGGCAAACAATGTTATCATCATTGCCAAACTCAATACCATAGCAATAGTTTTTCTTGTAAAACTACCCATTAGAAATTCCTCCTTAAATTTTTATATCTTTTCAAATATATTTGGTGTATTTATACTAATACATAATTTTTTTAAATTCAAGTGTTTTTTAACATACCGCAAAATAACCAGTAAAGTAAAACAAGAATTTTAGCCTCCTATTTCAATTGTGCAATTTGACGATGTTTTTTTATTTTATCACATTCATATTATTAAAAACATCAGTTTTTCGGAATATTCAAGCACAAAAATATGCACAAAGCATATCACTTCACCATTATAGTTGTTTAGTTTTTTGGCATTTCTTTATTTTTTTGCCATTTCTATAAATACCAGCGAAAGTGCTTTAGAATACCAAATGTTAAAAAAACTACAATATATACTGATAATTTAAAATCTATTATAACTAGATAGTGTATTAGAAAAAAGAATAAAATATACCCGCAAAATCTATAATATTATAATTTTTTATAAAATTTACAGACGAAAAATATCACTAAATAAATTTAAAAATCAGAATTCAATTCGGCTCCATACGGATTAAAATTATTTGATTCAGCAGAAATCCTGTAAAATCCGATTTTAACGTTTAACATAGAATAATAAATCAATTTAAAATGAGCAGGAACCATATAACAGTATTTAAATCTAAACATCTGTTATTAAATGTAACATTTAAATGTTAACGGCTACTAGGCGCGGAAAAGATTATGTCATAAGTAATTCACGCTTCGCGTGAGATGATGGCTCACCTAACGCGGCGTGATTGCACGCCCTACCGAAGTTCACCATATACACCGCATTAGATAATAAATATATAATTATTCTATAATAAATTATATAAAAACATGGTTTCGCAAGCTTCGACAGGGCTGTGACCACACTTTTCTTAAAAAGTGTGTGTTATACATACATACTCATTTCTTTACAACCTCCAAGGTCTGTGACCCAACCATACAGGTGGGGTCACAGTCACACATGCCGTTGTTCACTAAAAAACACCTTTACATTTTACTGCCTTTTTACATTTTATTTACTATACTCTCCGTCTTAAACTTTACATCTTAATATTAGCTGCTTAATATCCAATTCCAATATACAAATAAAAAAACAATTATCTTAAATTTAAACATAAAAAATCCCACATCAGAGCTTAAAACATAAACTCTGATGCGGGATATATTATTTTATTCAATATACTCTCTAAGCCTAAACTTTACACCGCAGTCTTCAGCTATCTTTCTGCATATCTCAATGTCACTTTCCGGTATAGTTTTATCTACCACACTAAAGACAACAAGTTTAACATAATCTTTTGCTCTTTTCGCAAAATCCTGCAAAGCCTCAAAAGACTCTTCTCCATATCTGCTCTTGCATATATCCTGATATTCTTTAGCGTTTGAAGCATTTAAACTGATTCCTATAATATCTATAGCGCCATCAAGCTCCGGAGTGACATCTCTGCCGTTAATAAGATTTGCCTGACCGTTTGTGTTTATTCTTATAACAGAATCAGTTTTTTTTGACTTTATCCATCTTGCAATCTCAATTAAATCGTCAAACCTTTCGGTTGGTTCTCCATATCCGCAGAATACTATCTCATCATATTTTGATAAATCTCTTTTCTCAAAATCAGCTTTTATCTCCTCGATACTCGGCTCCCTATCCAGCCAAAGGTCATCCTTTCCGTTAACATTATCATGTTTTGTCCTGACGCAGAAAACGCATGCATTCGAACAGCGGTTTGTTATGTTTACATAAAGTGAATTATGATATTCATATGTTATAGTCAATATTCTCTCATCCTTTCAAATTCAATCTAAAATTAAACAAGCTTCTCATTTTTTATAATCTGATAAAGCGCCAAAGCTATCAGTTCAACATCCACAAGATTATCATTATTCCCCGCTGAATCACGCAGCCTGAGAAAATCTCCGCTTTCCTCTTTGGCGGTCAAATTCAGCACTACTGTAAATACTGAGCCGCCTTCTTTTATATTTGAGACAAGAATTTTTCCATCCATATTTCCGGCCAGTTTCTGACAAACCAAAAGGCCGTATCCCTTATATGACCTAAGCAAGGTCTTGCTGCCGTCAAAAACGTCATTGATGTTCCGTTCCATAATTGCATGAATCTTTTTCAAATCGACGCCTATACCATAATCCACAACAGAGATTGCAATGAATTTTTCTTTTTTAAAACTATTTAATATAATATCAACTTTTCTGTTTTCAGAGTGACTGTGAACTAAAGCGTTAACAAGCAGATTGACCAGTATATGAGTAAGCCCTGTCTGATTAATACTGGCGTATAAATCATTTCTTACGTTGTTACGCAAAGAAATATTTCTGCACATTGAAACCGGCAGACAGTTATGCACAGTTTTAACAAACTCATTTAAAAACGCACTGATTTCAACCGAATTTCTTGTTTTTAAATTTATGCCATATTTCCCCTGGGTAAGCTCACATAGATTTCTTAGGCGCAAATAAGTTGTTCCCATAGAAGAACTTGCCTTGTATATAATATCAATATTATCAGGTTTAAGATCCTCAGACTCGACCAGGAGTTTAAGCAGATTTCTTACATAATATGTATTATCTTCAATAAGTTTTACTATATAATCAATATCGTTTTCAAATGTTGAATCAAAGGCGCCTACACGTAAAACCAACTTTTCGTTTTTTAAATTATTTGCTAAAAATGCTCTGAGATTTTTAGCGCTTAACTTTCCGTTTTCGCCTATACAAAGCTCTTTAACAGAATCGTTCATATCGGGCACCCCCAAATCTTTAGAATATAATAACACATTTTATATAACTTTTCAACAGTGATATTATATTATTTTAAGCTGAAAAATTGTATCTAATATTCACTTTTCTTAGCGGCTGCTTGATTTAACTATACTTTCAGCAAATAGTTCGATATTATAAACTTCTTAAAGAATACTATTATTCTGTTCTCACTTATTCCATATATATTATCCCATTACTTACTTGCAGCATATTTAAGTAAACTAAACATATCCTTAATGAATCTAATATTTTGTATCTATTTATATATTTTCCTGCCGCTGCTAATAAATAAAAAGTTAAATCATTTTCAAACTCCAGCATTAAATATCCAACATCAACACAAATCAGCTAAACCTGTAAAATGATATTTTATTTTTCTATACTATCTCAATTCATCTAGCATTATTTATACCGCTCTGCCCGGTCCATAATATTCCCTGTTTAAGTCTTTCTCATATGGTCAGCATGATTCAATACATTTGGATATCAATAGTATACAGTACTTTAAACTAAATAAACATAAAAAACTAAAACAGAGCTATATAAATTTTTAGCAATTTAAAATTGAAGTGTTTGATGAATTTTATTTTAAATAGTTAATTCTTTATATATTCAAAAACTTTCCCATATTTTTACTCCGTTTCAATTTTTTATGCGCACGCTTGTATATATTTACATCGCTTCAGTTTCCTGAGGATGATGTTTATAGCTGCATCCCCAGGAAACATTTCTAATTTATTAGAACAATAATAGCAGTGCCAAATATATTTTATCTATATTATAATTTTTTTAAATCCCCATTTTCTTGTCTTTCTTCTATTATTACACTTCCATCCATAGGGTCTATTATTATGACTACATCGGATGTATTTAATATAGTAATTAAATCATTTTTATCTTCTTCACTCGCATTGAACAAAAGATGTACCTCATATACACAATCTGCCCAATCAGCGGTTGGCTGTGAATATGCTGCATAGTAAAAAGAATTTTCATTTATATAATCTGAATAATATTCCTCTGTAATGGCTTTACCAATTTCTAAAGCAGTCTCTGAACTTTTTATTAATTGTTCATCTTTTCCCGCTTGTTTTAATGTTATTTCCTTACTCTCCTCACTCCACTCTACATTTTTAGAAATAAGTTTCGCCAAATCCCTTACCGAAATATATGTATTATCATTATATGAAATTATAGGATTTTGTAAATAATCGCTTATACGTCCTTTTATTGAATCAATCTGTCCAAATATAGTATAATCAACTATATTAGCTTCTATTGTTTCAGTAGTTAGCGCAAATGTCACCATACTTATAACCATAACTACTATAAAACTCAATACAATAATAAATTTTTTCATAAAATTTCTATCTCCTTTCGTTATATAATTCTATTGTTGAAGCAATTATACTTTGTATAAAATTTGATTAAATATCAAACCATTTAGCGAATCAGAAAAAATATTACTGAATAATTATTTTAAATAGTTAGTTATTTTTATATATACAAAAACTTTCCGGTGTTTTTTACTCCGTTTCAGTTTTTTATGCGCACGCTTGTCCAGCTTTTTGGTTACCGGATGGCGTAATTTTTTACGCCATCCGTAACAATTTTAGTTTGTATAAATATTCGTTTTTTTGTGATTTTTCGTCACACTTACCATATACACTTTAATTGCAATTTTTATTTGCATACTTGACATTTTCTATCTTCACACTCTTTAATAGCATATACTGCATTATTAAAACTCATAACAATTAGTTTAAATATCCTTAGATTACACTAAAAGTTAAAATTTTAATCCATTATATCATGTATCTCTTCAAAATCAGGTTTCGTTACGCTTGGTCGTCCTATTCGCCTATAATTATACATTTGAGCATAATCACCTATTTGTCTCGTATGTATATATAATGCTTGATTAACCAAGTATAAATATTCATATGCTGTTATATTTTCTTCTAACTGCTCTGGATACACATTCATTTCATATTCACTTATTGCATTTTTACAATTTATTATTCCGGTATCTATACAAAATTGATAATATGGATTAGTTACATTCGGATAATTTTCTGAATAATATTTTTCTATGTACAAATCCGCCAAAAAGCTAGAACCCCCAGAAGTCGACAGCATTTTACATATTGTTATAAATGCTTCATTATATTTCACGTTATCATCAAAATTTGCATATAATTTTCCATCTCGCTCTTCTCCTGCTAATAAATTATAACAAAATAAACTAGCCGCTAATTTATAGTCATATGATAATGGTTCAATATCACAAAATTCAAATTTTCGTGCCGTCCTGAATTTTCCATAATATCCATTCATCCCATTTGACCAAGAAATCTCTTCGAGTTCACTTTTTAATCTTTCACTAGAATAACTATTAACCCAGCTTATAAAATCTCTACTTGATGTATTAAATACATATGCTATTTTTAAAGCATCTCTGCGAGTGATTAATGATGTCTCATCCCAACGTGTTTGTACATCTCGAACAATATCTAATCGTTCAAGGTTTTCGATTGCAGCTATCTCATTACCAAGTTTATACTGTTCTTCTAAATTATACTCTGTATCATATATATTTTCTGCAAAAACAAACGTATTTGTCAACAATATTATTATTAGCACATATACTACTTTTTTCATTATTTTATCTCCTTTGCTCTTGAAATAATGTCATACCATATAAAATATGTATTAAGTAATGTCACGCCAGGCATACTTTTAGTTAAATCTTCACTAACTTCCCATAAAACTGTGTAAGGCAAATTTTGTATCCATGCCCCATAATCGTTCACTCCTCCTATTTCACCTCTTGATTTATCTCTTTTAGAAAAACCCATTTCTTGACGGTATCTTTCTTCAACAGTTATTGCTATTGCTTCACCATGCTTTTTCTTGGTGTCAATATTTCCAAAATCTTTATTCACTGCAAATATATTTGCAGCTTTCATAGCACCAAAAACCTCTGAATATGTATGAGCTGCTTCGTGAATTAATATTGATTACGTCCTGTTACGAATAAAAAACTGAAACGGAGTTATCTGTATTTCTTAACTACTTAAAAAGGAAGTATTTAATGGATTTTTATTTTAAATAGTTAATTAATTTTATATATTTAAAAACTTTCCGGTGTTTTTACTCCGTTTCAGTTTTTTATTCGTACTCTTGTCCAACTTTTTTGGTTTACCGGAGGGCGTAAATTAATTTACGCCCTCAAAATTTACTTACTAAACATTATTTTTTAAAGTTATCTTAATTTATTATTTTATTAGGAACCTTTATCCTCTATAGCCTTTTTTCCAATCATCTATGTAATACCTATTTACATATCCCCAGTAGCCAGTCTGAAATCTTGGTATGTATAAAATAGTTCTCACTATTTTTGAAAATTCTTCCCATGTTATATTATCGTCTAACTCTTCCGGTTCAATAAATACTGACGATGATGAAATTAAATTCCCATAGTTTATCATCCTACATTCTTCAGCTAAATCTAAATAAAATGAATCTGATAAATCACCTTTATAAAGAAGTTCACTATTTAAAGTCCTTAATGCCATAACTATTACATCTCTATATGTAGCTAAATCTTTAATATTAGCTTTATGTAATCCATTTTCTATATCTCCTTTAAATATACTACCTTCTACTCCCCAAACTACTATTGTACATTCCTCAGTACCATTTTCAATATCTTCAAATTCCCATCCAAGTGTTGAACATATACTCTCTTGATTATTCCTGGGTTCTAAGTCATTATCAATATAGACCAAACATGAGAGTGTATCAACAACCTCTGCCCTAGTTATTAAATCATTTATATCTTTTTCTCTATATTCTTTTGGTACTATTCCCAAATCACATATTATTTTAAAATCACCATCAGCCCAAAATTGACCTATTTGTGCACTTACTGTTATACTTGATAATAATATACATATTGCAATCATACATCCTATTGATCTTTTCATTTTTTACACATCCTTTTTATTTTTTAGTTACATAATACTTTAGTTATATACATCTAATAAATATTCTACTATGTTGGGTCCTCTGCTTCTCAATATTGCTGCTGATACATAATCACCTATCCTTTTTTCTTTTAAATCACCCATATCTGATTTTGTTGAAAAAACAGAATTACTTGTTACTGTCAAATCATACGTAAATTGACCATATCCATTTGTTCCTATTACTAAATCTGTATTTTCGCTTCTTGTTTCATAAGACTTTTCAGCTCTAAAAGCGTCTTCTATTGTCATTGCAAACGCTTCTCCATATTGTTTTTCTATATTATTTTTATTTTTGTCACTTTTACACTAAATTGTTTTTAATATACTTACTTACGAATAAAAAACTAAAACGGAGTTATATGTATCTCTTAACCATTTAAAAAAGGAAGTATTTAATGGATTTTTATTTTAAATATTTAATTATTTTTTATATTCAAAAACTTTCCAGTGTTTTTTACTCCGTTTCAGTTTTTTATTCGTATGCTTGTCCAACTTTTTGGAGTTACCGGAGGGCGTAAATCAATACGCCCTCCGGAATTTTTCAGTTTATGTAAAAGTCCATCTTTTTAATTCTACACTCCATATTTTCTAATAGCCAAATATTTGCCTATTATTAAAATAACTAATCAATAAATTGAAATTTATTATTTATATACCTCTCTTTTCCGTCAATAACAACTTTTGCTCTGCCATTAACAAACGATTCAGCATAATCATACCTGTTCTCTGTTGCATATTCTCCGGATTTATTAATATATGTGAACTCATCTTTTTCATCAAAACTTGCAAAAAGCGGTCTGGGTAAATTTCCTTTCGTTTGAACAACCGCTAAACCTTCAGAAAAATTATTACCGCTTACAAATGTTTTATCGCCAAACATCTTATTACCTGATTTATCAATATACCATGCTCTAAAAACATTATCTACCGTATCATAAACACATGCGCTTCCATCCTTAAAATCTGTCGACATATAATAATATTCAAATGGTATAACTAGCTCTCCTTTGACATTTATATAACCATATCCATCAAATCGGTCAGTCCCCGTACAAATTACATCTCTTGACTTTACCAATGCTAACCCATCAGAAAAATTATTCGCCTCAGTGTATGATGCTTCAATTACAATATTTCTATCTGTATCTTTATATCCATATAAACCTTTATCTTCAAATACTTCAAGATTATTATTGAATTCATTATTCTTTTTTAATTCTATATTATCAACACATTCTCCCTTTGTGTTTATTCTATATGGATATGGATAAAAATCAGATTTTACTATTGCAATCCCATTCTGAAAATCACCTGCTTCTGTATATATATCAGGTATTACAAAATATCCATAGTCGTTAATATAGCCATAATATTTTTTTGAGGAATATTTATTACTTTGACTCGCTGCAGCTAGACCATCAGAAAATTTACTACAGTCAGAAAAATATCCATATTCATTCTCAGGCATATCTTCTCTATTAAAATAGTAATATCCAAACCACTCATCACAAGATATGTCTCCAACATGCCACTTATCAGGCAGATTTGAGTCATCAATGATATCAACAATTGAATATTCATCATCCCATTTAACCATACACCCAAAAGCTTCCGAGACTGCTCTAAGAGGAACATAGGTTCTGCAGTCATCTACTAACCTTGCAGGAACATCTAATTTTATAGATTCTTTATTTTTTATCATTATATCACTGTTTATTGTTACGGATATAGTAATATTATTTTTTGTGGCTATAACTGTTTGATTGTTCTCATCCCAATCAACGTCTGCATCTAAGGCTTCAAAAATCCCCCGCATAGGAACCATAGTTCTGTCATCTTCTATAAACGGATACATATCAAGGTTTATTTCATTATTATTTATGTAGACTTTTATTTCGTCGTTATAACTTAAATTTTCAGAACAAAAACAAGTTAGAGACATCATTAATACTACAATTATTATACTTACAAAACGTATACATTTCATTTTACTTCCTCCAATCTGGTGAATATTTATACATTATATCAGGATAACTACTATACTCTACATCTTTATTAAATTTATTTGATACTGATACTAATAACATCCTTAAATCAAGAGATTTGTTTGAAACTGCATAATTCGCATTACCCCACATTATTGAGTCAACACAAGCTGAATACTTTCCTTTGTCATGTAAATCTCCAAGTCTCAATCCATGACCGGTTTCATGAACACAAACATATTGATACCGATCATATTCTGTAAATCTATTAACAAATTGGGATTTATGATAATCAAAATCTACTATGTATGTTTTTTTACCAGGTTTATGAGAAACATATCCTGAATTTTCTCTACCTTCTCCAGCTTCTTCTACCATACTCTAATAGCTTAAAAGTTTATATTCTTCAACCTTACATTTATTTTTGTCAAATTCAGTAACTTTCGTTTTTATAGTAATTCCATCAACCTCTCCTGACCAATATTCTTCAATGCCTTCAATGCATAATTGTTTATATGTTTTACCTGTACTTTCAAACACTTCGTCACATCTATCACCAGAAAATTCAGCTCTAATAATTATATTTACATTATTCCCATTTATTTCATATCCTACACTAGGAATAATACCATTATTACTTATTATATTATCAATTAAATCATCTTCAGATAAGAAACCATCCTTATATGCCTGAATAGCCTAATCCATATTTTTTTGTTCTTGTTCTGTATATTGCAACGATTCATCTAAAATTGAATTATCCTTTTACCAATATCCAGATTCCAACCCGCTTGGGTCAACGAAGTTCACAGGATTATTACCGCAGTATGCGTACCAATTTAGTCCGTCTTTTGCCGGGTCTTCCTGCGTGAAGCGGCCTTCGTTTATTTTATAATACCTGTTTCTCAGATATACCATTCCGCTTTCGTTGTCCTGATATTCTCCGCAGTATTTGAACGGCGTATTTATATAACTCTTTATTGACGTTCTATTCCCATACGCACTATAGTCACATT
>PPYF01545421.1_pt1 | contig 24226 bp, 20 predicted proteins | sample 1559871 | NCBI WGS metagenome assembly PPYF01 (sample SAMN08240021, study PRJNA423297) | Human gut metagenome, whole genome shotgun sequencing project. | reverse complement strand
GTCCTCGTAAATGTCTTGGCTATCTTTCCCCTCTCGAATTTTTGTCTAAAAAGTGTTGCACTTGACTTGACAATCTACCTACCGCCCCTAGACCTTGTCGGGGGCTACGCCCCTGCGACCCCATTTTTATCAACTTGTTGCTGTAATTATAGCACGGGTGAGGGGGATAGTCAAACAAAAAAGCCGTGCGGTTATGCACGGCTCATTATATCAAATTATCCTATAACCTTCTTCGCAATGTCTACCGTTTCCTTAGCGTCCTTTGCGTAGAAGTCTGCGCCTATCTTTTCGGCATATTCGGGTGTAAGTACCGCACCTCCGACAACAACCTTGCAAGGAAGTCCGTTGTCACGGATAAGCTTTATGGTTTCTTCCATAGATTTCAGAGTAGTGGTCATAAGTGCGCTCAGTCCCACCAGCTTTACCTCGTGCTTTTTTGCAGCATCGACTACCGCCTGATACTCAACGTCCTTGCCGAGATCTATTACGGTGTAGCCGTAGTTTTCAAGAAGTACCTTTACTATGTTCTTGCCTATGTCGTGTACGTCGCCCTTTACCGTTGCAAGCACTATCTTGCCCTTGCTTACCGTTTCGGAATTGTTCTTTGCAAGGTGTGCCTTGATAACATCAAAACAGCTCTGTGCAACGCCTGCCGATAAAATCAGCTGAGGAAGGAATATCTTTCCCTGTTCAAACAGCGTACCTGTCTTGTCAAGGGCAGGGATAAGCCGCTCATTTATTATTACCATCGGGTCGGTGTCGATAAGCAGCTGTTCGGTTATCTTCGCCGCCTCTGCTTTTAAACCGTTGTCGATGGCATATTCAAGCGTTACCTCGGAGGATTTCGGCTTTGCGACTGCCGTTGGGGTGTCACTGCCGTAAGCGGCAATGTATTCTACTGAGTTCACATCTATCGCCTTTAACAGCTTGAACGCTCTTACAGCGCCTGTCATAGACGCTACATTGGGGTTTATGATCGGCAGATCAAGCCCGTTTTCAAGCGCCATCGTAAGAAAAATGTGGTTTAAAAGCTCACGGTTTGGCAGACCGAATGATATATTCGATACACCGAGTACCGTTCTCACTCCGAACCTTTCCTTTACCGCACGCACAGCCTTGAGCGTTTCATTTACCGCAAGCTGTTCTGCGGATGCAGTAAGCGTAAGGCAGTCTATCGCTATATCCTCTTTCGGTATACCGATTTCCTCGCAACGCTTTATTATCTTTTCGGCAATGGCGACACGCTGTTCGGCTTTAGGCGGTATGCCGTCCTTGTCGAGCGTCAGACCTACTACTGCCGCACCGTATTTCTTTACGAGCGGAAGAACGTTTTTAAGGCTCTCCTCCTCGCCGTTTACCGAGTTTACCATAGGCTTGCCGTTGTATACACGCAGTGCCGCTTCAAGTACCTCCGGAATGGTGCTGTCTATCTGGAGAGGTACGTTAGTAACGCCCTGAATGCTCTTGACAGCCTTTATCATCATCGCCTTTTCGTCAATGTCGGGAAGTCCCACGTTAACGTCAAGTATATCCGCTCCTGCGCCGACCTGCTCTATAGCCTGACCTAAGATATAATCTATATCATCGTTTATAAGCGCCTGCTTGAACAGCTTTTTACCGGTGGGGTTGATACGCTCACCGATTATCCTCGGCTGACTTACCTCTACAACATTGGTGCCGCTGCATATCGTGCAGACACGCTCTATCTTCTTAGGCTCATACTTTCTGCCCTTTACCTTACTTGCTGTACGGCGGATAAATTCGGGTGTTGTACCGCAGCAGCCGCCGATTATTCCTGCACCGAGATCAGCTATCTCAACGGCATAGTCGCTGAATTCTTCGGCGTCTATAGAATATTCGCCTGTGGCAGGGTCGGGAAGACCTGCGTTCGGCATTACGATAACGGGTATCTTCGACTTTTCACAGAGCGTTTTGATTATAGGCATAAGCTCCTTCGGACCCAGAGAGCAGTTCACGCCGACGGCACTTACACCAAGCCCCTCGCACAGCAGTATTTCCGCCTGCGCAGGACAGCCTGTAAATGTACGTCCGTTTTCTTCAAAGGTCATACTGCATATTATCGGAAGATCGCAGTTTTCCTTTGCGGCAAGTATAGCGGCTTTAAGCTCGTATAAGTCGGTCATCGTTTCAAACAGAACAACGTCCGCGCCTGCCTTATAGCCTGCAACTATCTCCTCCTTGAATATGTCGTAAGCCTCCTCGAATTTAAGGCTTCCCGTAGGCTCAAGAAGCTGTCCTATAGGACCTATGTCAAGAGCGCAGAAAACGTCCTTACCGCTTTCCTTTATCGCTTCTTTACAGTTTATTATTCCTGCGGTGATAACTTCATCTACGCTTTTACCGCTGTGGCTTAGCTTATAGGAATTTGCACCGAATGTATTTGCGGAAATTATATCCGCTCCTGCGTCAATATAACTGCGGTGTATTTCTTTGAGCAGATCCTTTGCGGTAAGGTTTAAAAGCTCGGGAGTTTCGCCCGTCTTAAGTCCCTTAGCCTGCAGCTGAGTACCCATAGCACCGTCGAAAATCAGCAGTCCTCTTTGTTCAAGTAATGTTTTAATTTCCACAGTGACCTCCGCTTTTTCTGAATTTGCATCTGTCCTTCATATTACAGCTTTCACAGCCTCTTGTACTTTGGTCAACTTCGCCCTCCGACAGCCCTATAAATGCCGTTACCGATTTTGTAGGCACCATCATATTGCTGTTCATTACGGTAAGACCTATCCTTTTCTGAGCCTGTAGAAGCGTCAGTAAATCAAACTGTATATCAAGGGGCAGATCGCCGTAGCCGGGAGAATATCTCCAGGTACGGCTGTTCGAGTGTATCTTTTCGAATATCTCTGTTTCAGCCCTGTTGCATACCTGCTCTATTGCCGCACCTGCAAGGCTGTCAACGATAACTGCGCTTGCCATATCAGATATTTGCAGATGCCTTAAAAGCACGTCTACTCCTTGTCCGAGCGTGGCGCACATAAGCACTATCCTGTCGCAGTTTTTCAGGTGAGCCTTTGCGGAACTGCCTTTAAGTATTATATCGCTGTCCGAAATCCTGACACCATCGTCCGTAAAACTTATCGGGTATACGGCATAGAGATATTTCGGGCTTGCGGCTTTCAGCAGCTGTTCCTCGCAGGAATCGAGCATTGCGAGCATCTGCTCGTTATCCGTACCGTCCTTACAGCCGAGATAACGCAGAGCCTCGTTTCTGTCTATCGGCTGAAGTATCATAACAGATCCTTGATCCCGTTGTAGATGCGTGATGCGACAGCGGGGTTATTCATAGCGTAAAGGTGTATGCCCTGCACATCGTTTGAAATAAGATCTACTATCTGGTCGATGGCATAGGCTATTCCTGCGCTCTTAAGTGCCTCGGGGTCGTTCTCGTACTTCTGCATCATCTTCACGAATTTTGAGGGCAGACTTGCGCCGCACATTGTTACCATACGCTCGATCTGCTTTTTGTTGGTAACGGGCATAATTCCTGCGGCGATAGGCACGTCTATGCCTGCGGCTCTTGCACGCTTTTCAAAATCGTAATAGCAGGAATTATCGAAGAAAAGCTGTGAAACAAGGTGAGAAGCACCTGCGTCAACCTTTATCTTCAGGTTCTTTATATCTTCCTCGGCGCTTTCTGCGTCAACGTGGGTTTCGGGGTAGCACGCACCTGCAATATCGAAATTTCCCTTTGACGCTATATATGCCGTAAGGTCGCTTGCGTGGGGAAAGTCAAACTTAGGCTCTTCATCGGGCTTGTTATCGCCTCTTAAAGCAAGAATGTTCTCTATTCCGTTTGCGGCGAAATCGTCAAGCATAAAATCAACATCGTCACGGGTGCTGTTTATGCAGGTAAGGTGCGCCATTGATTCGATGCCGTACTCTTTCTTTATATGCGATGCAATCTCGCAGGTGGAGCGGTTTGCACGGTTTCCGCCTGCGCCGTATGTTACGCTGATGTAGGCAGGATTTGTTGAAACCAGACCCTCAACTGCCTTGTAGACTGTTTCGATAGGGAAATTCTTATTGGGAGGGAAAACCTCCAGCGAGAACACCGTCCTGCCGGGTGTGTATAAGTCTTTTATTTTCATTCCGTCGTTTATTCCTTTATATTTGTGTCGTTATCTTACTGTACTGCCGTTGGGTGTATCCTTGTCGAGGAATACTACCTGTACCTTGTCGCCAGCGTCACAGGCAAGAAGCATACCGTTGCTTTCCTCACCGCAGAGTTTTGCAGGGGCAAGATTTGCAACGAATACTATTTTCTTTCCGATAAGCTCCTCGGGAGTGTAGTATTCTGCAATGCCGGAAACTATCTGTCTGCCGCCTCTTGCGTCGTCCACCTGGATTTTAAGAAGCTTCTTTGACTTCTTTATCTTTTCGCAGGCTGTGATCTCGCCTGTTCTGAGCTTGACCTTTGCAAAGTCGTCTATAGAGATTATTCCTGCCTTGTCAAGATCCTCGTCCTCCTTGATTACGGTCTTGGGCTTCATAAGGCTTTCAAGCTCTGTAATCTCACTCTTTATGTCGATTCTGGGGAAGAGAACTCTGCCCTTCTTTACCGTAACGTCTGCACGCAGAACGCCGAATGTGCCGAGTTTATCGAAAGCGGTATCTTCTGTACTTGCACCTATCTGCTCCCATACCTCAGGCATTGTTGCGGGCATAAAGGGGCTGAGCAGTGCAGAGCAGATACGAATAGTTTCAAGCAGGTTATAGAGTACAGTCGCAAGACGGGCATTGTTGCTTTCGTCCTTTGCGAGTACCCACGGAGCTGTTTCGTCTATATACTTGTTGGCACGGGAGATTACCTTGAATATTTCCTCAAGCGCCTTTGAATGCTGAGCCTGCTCGATAAGGGGAGTTACTGTATCGCACAGCGACTGAGCCATACCGATAAGCTGATTGTCAAGCTCGTCGGAAGCTCTGTCTGTGGGCAGTGTTCCGCCGAAATACTTATCTGCCATTGCTACTGTTCTTGAAACAAGGTTTCCGAGATCGTTTGCAAGGTCTGCGTTTATTCTTGTGAGCATAAGCTCGTTTGTGAAGTTGCAGTCACTGCCGTAGGGCATATCACGCAGTATCTGATAACGTACAGCGTCAACGCCGTAACGTTCGCAAAGTACAAACGGGTCTACAACGTTGCCCTTTGACTTGCTCATCTTGTCGCCGTTGAAGTTTATCCAGCCGTGACCGTAAAGGTGCTTGGGCAGGGGCAGATCGAGCATCATAAGGATTATAGGCCATACGATAGAGTGGAAACGTACAATTTCCTTAGCGGTCATATGCATATCTGCGGGCCAGTATTTTTCAAAATCGTTGTACTTCTCGTTGCCGTAGCCGAGCGCACTGATATAGTTTGAAAGTGCGTCTACCCATACATAAACAACGTGTTTGCTGTCAAAATCAACGGGTATGCCCCAGGTGAAGCTGGTTCTTGATACGCACAGATCCTCAAGTCCCGGCTTTATGAAGTTGTTTACCATTTCGTTCACACGGCTCTTAGGCTGTAAATAGTCGGTTTCGGTAAGGAACTTTTCAATCTTGTCGGCAAAATCGGAAAGGCGGAGGAAGTACGCCTCCTCGTTTGCTTCTTTTACCTCACGTCCGCAGTCGGGACACTTTCCGTCTACAAGCTGGCTCTCTGTCCAGAAGCTCTCGCACGGTGTGCAGTATTTGCCCTTGTATGTGCCTTTATAGATGTAGCCCTTTTCGTACAGCTTTCTGAATATCTTCTGTACGGTTTCTATATGATAGTCGTCCGTTGTTCTGATGAAACGGTCATAGCTTATGTGCATTGTTTCCCAAAGACGCTTGAAGTTGGCTACTATCTCGTCAACGTATTCCTTTGGGGTAACGCCCTTTTCGGCGGCTTTAAGCTCTATCTTCTGACCGTGCTCGTCCGTGCCTGTAAGGAACATTACGTCATAGCCCTGCATTCTCTTGAAACGTGCTATCGTGTCACACGCAACCGTTGTGTAACAGTGACCTATGTGGGGATTACCGGAGGGGTAATATATCGGTGTGGTTAAATAATATGTCTTGTTCATTCTATTTTCTCCTTGTTTTTAAGTGATATTTTATTCAGTCCGTATTTTTACATTCGTGCCAAACTGCACATTCGTGCATACACGCCGTTCTTTGCGTTTTTAATTTTCAGGATCATAAGAATCAGTCCTTCCGAATGTAATTTATTATGGTACAGGGCATAGTTACCCACTATCCATACATAAATTTTAGTATACCACTTATTAACGTATTTTGCAACATTGCAAAAAATTTTAAAGCAATTTTTACATTTTGTCTAAAAAAGTCTTGATTTTTTTCGGTTTTTCTAGTAAAATATATTTGGTGTATTATTTTCAGCCGTTTTATGCCCTTTTTCAAGGGTTTACGCATAATGATCATAATACAGACTGTATAGAGAAATATCCGCATTACAAGGCGCTATTTGGGCTATAGCCTTCGGCGGACACGCGAGCAAACCATTTTTAAGATAAAAGAGGTAAGAAAATGTCAAACAGATTATTTCAGGGCGTAGTTCATCAGATGAGAGATACTATCGGTCGTGTTATCGGTGTTATCGATGAAAACAGTACGATAGTCGCTTGCAGTGAGCTTTCCAGGATAGGAACGAACAGCGACTTCTTTTCTATTGAGCTTGGTGACTCTCACGATGTATTCATTCGTGACGGCTATACATACAAGCCTTTCGGCGTACATGTAAAGCCCGACTATGCAGTATTCATCGAAGGCACAGATGATCAGGCGGCAAAGTATGCGTCGATACTCGCTATTTCGCTGTCAAGCATCAAGCAGTACTATGACGAGAAATATGACAGAAATAATTTCGTTAAGAATATCATTCTTGATAACGTTCTCCCCGGCGATATAACGCTCAAGGCAAGAGAGCTTCACTTCAATGCAGATATAAGCCGTGTTGTTTTCCTTATAAGCATTGTTTCCGCAAACGAAGTTTCGGCTTATGACGTAATACAGAACCTGTTCCCCGATAAGAACAAGGACTTCGTATTCAATATCACAGAAACGGAAATCGTTCTTGTAAAGGAAATAAAGGCAGGCATAGACAACAAGGACCTTGAAAAGCTCGCACGCTCGATTTCCGATACGCTGTCCGGTGAGTTCTTCACAAAGGTAAACGTAGGTATCGGTACTCCCGTTACAGGTATAAAGGATCTTGCCCGTTCATTCAAGGAAGCACAGATAGCTATTGAGGTAGGTAAGGTGTTCGATACGGACAAGACTATCGTAAGCTACGACAATCTCGGTATCGCACGTCTTATTTATCACCTGCCCACGACCCTGTGCGAAACATTTCTGAAGGAAGTTTTCAAGAAGGGCTCAATAGAGTCGCTTGACCACGAAACGTTATTCACGATACAGAGATTCTTCGAGAATAACCTCAACGTTTCCGAAACGTCAAGAAAGCTCTTTGTACACAGAAATACACTGGTTTACAGACTGGATAAGATAAAGAAACTCACAGGTCTTGATTTAAGAGAGTTCGATCACGCAATCATCTTCAAGATCGCTCTCATGGTCAAGAAATACCTTGCCGCAGGTCCCGTCAAATTCTAATGCGGCGGCGGGTCGCCGCTGACTGTTCCGACCTTTTGAAATGTTGTATTTATGTGTGACACGGCAAAACGGTCGGGTGTAAACGGCGGTGCAAAGTATAAAGCCGGTCGGCAGCGCCGCTGACTGTTCCGACCTTTTAAAAAAGTTTGCGTGCAAGCGTTACTTACGCTGACGGTTGGTCTGTCGAAAAAGTGCGGCGATTTGCAACGCCCGTGCAGCGGTCTGTAAATTTCCGTACAGTTATGTGTTGCTATGCGGCTAAATCCGAGGAGAGAGAAATTAAGTTACGCCACCGTACTTTGAAGTATACGGAAAAGTATTTGAAAAGTATCGTGGGTGCAGAAGGGGATAGTAATGTAGTTCCCCCGGTTACGCCATAAACCGGACTGCATCGCTGTGTGCCGTTTTTCGTCACGGCAGGTATTCAGGAAGGAATGGTAAAATGGTAGAATTAAAGAACGTCGACGTTCATTTCAAGGACGGCGGCGGAGTTGACGCTTTAAACGGCGTCAATTTGCGTATAGAGGACGGAGAATTTGTCTTTATAGTAGGTGACAGCGGCGCAGGTAAATCAACGCTTCTGAAGCTTCTTACAAGAGAAATAGCGCCGACCTCAGGCAGAGTATTCGTAAACGGATACAATCTTGCCAAGATAAAAAACAAGAAGATCCCATACTTCAGACGTTCTATAGGAATGATATTTCAGGACTTCCGTCTGATACCGGATCTCAATGTTTATGATAACGTAGCATTTGTTCTGCGTGTTACAAACAAACCAAAAAAGACAATAAGACACAGAGTGCCGTATGTTCTGAACCTTGTCAAGCTTGTCGAGAGAGCAAAAGCATATCCCGATACGCTTTCCGGCGGTGAAAAGCAGAGAGTTGCGATTGCCAGAGCCTTTGCAAGCGACCCAAAGCTGATTATAGCAGACGAGCCTACAGCAAACATAGATCCGGCGCTGTCGTATGACATAGTAAAACTGCTCAAGGAGATAAACAAGTGCGGAACTACCGTAATAATGGTTACCCACGAGCACAGCCTTGTCGAATATTTCGGCGGAAGAATCGTCAGCCTGAAAAACGGCGAAGTTATTTTCGACGAATATGTAGAAGGTGAGGCGCAGGATGAATAATTTTACTTATCTTATTAAGCAAGGTATAAGATCGGTCTGGAAAAACCGTTTCATGTCCTTTGCCAGCCTTTGTATTATGACTGTCAGCCTTATCCTTGTCGGAATGTCGGCTATAGTAATGCTCGACTGCGGAATTATCCTCGACAACGTTTCAGACAAGAATGAGATCAGCGTTTATCTCAACGATGACGCGGATATAAAACATATAGGCGAGGTACTCAAAAGCAATACGCTTACCGAAAAGGTGGATTTCATCTCTTCGGAAGAGGGACTTAAGAAAATGATAGAGCAGTACAGCGAGCAGAAGGAACTGTTTGAAAATCTGCCCTATAATCCCGTCCCCGCAACCTATATGGTTACGATAAACGACATTGACAAGATGAGTACGGCGGTACAGCAGTTCAAGGCGATAGACGGCGTTTACAAGGTAAATGCGCCTATGGATTTTGCAAGCTTTATCAAGGATCTGAGAACAACATTTACTATAATCGGAATAGTGCTAATTGCGGCGCTCGGTACGGTAAGTGTAATAATAATATCGAATACCACAAGGCTCAGTGTTTTTGCAAGACGCAAGGAAATTGCCATAATGAGAATAGTAGGTGCCACAAACTCGTTTATAAAAACTCCTTTCTTTGTCGAAGGACTTTTTATAGGACTTCTCTCGGGTATTCTGTCGTGGTTTGTGACTAAACTTGTTTATGAGAATCTGTTCAATCTGTTCACACAGAATCTCGGAATGTGGAATGCGCTCGGAATGGGCGATATACTTCAGTTCTCACAGATAGAATGGTATGTACTGGCGGCTTGTTGCGGCGCGGGCGCACTGCTCGGAGCGATCGGCACAGTGCTGAGTACAGGCAAATACCTTAAGGTATAACGGCGAAAGGAATAAAGATGAAGCTGAAAAAACTTCTGCACTCTCTGACTTCATTCGTCACGATATTTGCGTTGACATCGGGTATAATCGTAACATATGCTCCCGCAGGTGCGGAAGACCTTACGGTTGACGATATAAAGGACAGAATAGAGCAGATAAAACAGGATAACGAGCAAAGACGTGAAGAGATCGACCGTATTCAGGGCGATATAACCGATAAACAGGAAGATCTTGAGAATACGGCAAAGCTTCTCAACGAACAGAAAGAGCTTGTCGATTATTACTATAACCTTGTTTACTACAAGAATCAGGATATTGATTCCTTACAGAGCGATATTGATACCCTGACCGATGAGATATCGAAAAAGGACGAGGCTATCGCAACTGCGGAAGAAAATATAGATAAGCTTGATAAAGAAAACAAAGCAAATCTTGAAAAGTTTGCACAGATTGTAAGAACAATGTACACATCGGGTACAGGCGATATGTTCGGAGTGCTTGCAGGTTCTTCCGATTTCTATGATCTGATGATAAACAGCGAGGTCGTAGGAAAGATAAGCGAGCAGAACCTACAGTTCATGAATGACCTTACGGCAGACATGAAAAAGTTAAGTTCGGACAAGAAACTTCTCGAAACCGACAAGGCTGACCTTGAGCAGTCCAAGAAACAGCTTGACAGTCAGATGACAAAGCTTCTCAGCGAAAAGCAGGAGCTTGACGGTCTTGTATCTGATGCAGAGAGTGCAAAAAGCACCTATGAATCCGATTACAACAAGTACTCGGCGGCTGTAAGCAACCTTGAAGATCAGAAGAGCAATCTACAGTATGAGATAAGCGTCAGCGAGGCTGACATTGAGGCATACGAAGAGCAGATAAAAGAGCTTATAAAACAGCAGACGAATCCCGATAAGGTTTATCAGGAGGGCGAGTGGTACTGGCCCGTTCCCGGACGTTCATATATCTCCTGCAACTTCGGCTGGGACGCAGATTTCGGCAGATGGCACAAGGGCGTTGATATCGGCGACGGCGGAATTTACGGTGACAACGTGCTTGCCTCTAAGGCAGGAACCGTTATCGTAGCAGAAACCAGCTATATACCGGGTTACAGCTATGGTATGTATGTCGTAGTAGACCACGGCGGCGGATATACAACTACATACGCTCACCTGAGCGCAGTATATGTTTATGTCGGACAGGAAGTCGCACAGGGCGAATCGCTCGGTGCAGTCGGCAGTACCGGCTATTCGACAGGTCCTCATCTGCATTTTGAAATAAGACTGAACGGCGAACCGGAAAACCCGTTCAATTATGTTACAATGGCGTGATAAATTGCCATATTCAGGAACAAAGAAAGGGTGATTCCCGATGAATAAGAAAGTATCGCTGGGCGTTACTATAAGCCTTATAGCGGTAGCGTGTGCCATAACCTTCGTACTTACGATGACCGTGTCACTCAATATGTACAACTCAATGGTTGCCGGCATACAGGAGCGGGAAACCATAAACGCAAAGATAAAAGAAGTAGATACATTTGTCCGCAGCTCATCAATATACAAGCTGGACGAGAATGAGCTTATCACAGGTATAGCAAACGGCTATATCAGCGGAACAGAAGACAAATACGCAAAATACTACACTGCCGATGAATATTACAAGCTTCAGCAGATACAGAGCGGCGTTATTATCGGAACTGGTGTCGAAACAGTTGTAAACGGCGACTATCTTGAGGTAACAAATGTCTATGATGGCTCTTCCGCAGATGTCGAAGAAATAACAAAGGGCTGTATGATAACCGCAATAGACGGCAAGAATATTCTCGAAACGGGCGCAGAGGCGGCGCAGGCGAAGCTTGACGGCGAAGAAGGCACAAAGCTTAAGGTATCTTTCAGCACACCTGACGGCACAGAGAAGACAGTTACACTGGTAAGACAGAGCATAAAGCTTACATCTGTAAAAGGCGAGCTGATTGACGGTTATGCCTATATCAAGATATATACCTTCAACGACACGACTGACGACAGCTTTATACAGCTTATAGATGAGTACGAGGCACAGTCAGTTCTTGGTTATATTTTCGATGTCCGTGATGTTACGGACGGCATTACAGAACCGCTTAAAGCCATGCTGAACCGTGTACTTCCCAAAGCCACAGTCGCAACGCAGATAGACGCCAACGGTAAGGATACAACATTTATCGAAACTGATGGGCTGTCATCGCTCGACAAACCGATAACAGTGCTTACAAACGGTAATACAGCCTGCCTTGCGGAAGTATTTGCCGTAGGAATGCGCGACTTTGCAAAAGCTTCTGTTATAGGCTCGGTTACAGCCGGAAAATCACAGCTTCAGACGACCCAGAGCTTCAAGGACGGCAGTGCGGTTTCAATATCGACCGCAACGATAATCCCTACCGAATCCGACGATTTCTCAGATACGGGAATAAAGCCCGACTATACGGTCGACATTACCGCACAGCAGGCTGAACAGATAAAGTTCGCCGATAAGAAAAGCGATGCTCAATTACAGAAGGCGCTTGAAATCGTAGCGACCGAATAAAATGATATCTATGGCGGTAAACTCCGCCCGCATATAAATAAATTTATGGAGGTCATTTATAATGGCAACACAGACAACTTTAACATCGAAAGGTCTTAAGGATCTCGAGGAAAGACTTGAACACTTAAAATCAGTCACAAGAAAAGAAATAGCAGAAAAAATCAAGGTAGCTCTTTCATTCGGTGACTTATCCGAGAACTCAGAGTACGATGAAGCTAAAAACGAACAGGGCATAGTTGAGGCTGAGATCGCAGAGATCGAAGCTACTCTCAAAAACGCAAAGGTAGTTGACGAGGACGAGCTTTCTACAGAGCACGTTAATATCGGTAACACTGTAGTTATAGAGGACGAGAGCGGAAAGAAAATCAAGTTCTTCTTAGTAGGTTCAAAGGAAGTTGATATGAAGGCTATGAAGATTTCCGATGAATCACCTATCGGCAAGGCTTGCATAGGCAAGAAGCTCGGTGAAGAGGTAGATGTTGAAGCTCCCGCAGGAGTAAAGAAGTACAAGATAGTAGAAATAGACAAGTAAACTGAGAGGAAACAAAAAATAATGGAAAACAACAACGCAGAGCAGGTTGAGCTTACCGAAGAAGAGCTTCTGGCACAACTTGATGAACAGCACCGCATAAGAATAGAAAAGCTGAACGATTTAAAGGCAAACGGCAAGAATCCTTATGAGATCACAAAGTTTGATTTCACTCACAAGGCTCAGCAGATAAGAGATAACTTTGAGGAGCTTGAAGAAAAGGATGTAATGATTGCCGGCCGTATCACAAGCTGGCGTGATATGGGTAAGGCTAACTTTATCGATATCCGTGACGACAGCGGAAGAATGCAGGTTTATGTCCGCATTGACGATATAGGCGAGGATAACTTCAAGGAATTCAAGAAGTGGGATCTCGGCGATATCGTAGGCGTGAGCGGTTTTGTATTCAAGACAAGACGAGGAGAGATAAGCGTACACGCAAAGTCGATAAAGCTCCTTTCAAAGTCGCTTCTGCCCCTGCCTGAAAAGTGGCACGGACTTAAGGACAAGGAAGAACGTTACAGAAAGCGTTATCTTGACCTTATCGCAAATCCGGAAATTAAGGATACCTTCGTCAAGCGTTCAATGATACTGCGTGAGATACGCAGCTTCCTTGACAGCAAGGGTTATCTTGAGGTTGACACACCCGTACTGCATACACTTGAAATCGGTGCGGCTGCAAGACCCTTCGTAACACACCACAATGCTCTTGATATTGATATGTATCTGCGTATCGAAACGGAGCTTTACTTAAAGCGTCTTATCGTAGGCGGATTTGACAGGGTATATGAAGTAGGCCGTATCTTCAGAAACGAGGGTATGGACGCAACTCACAACCCCGAATTTACATCTATCGAAATGTATCAGGCATACACAGACTACTACGGTATGATGGATCTGATAGAAGAAATGTACCGCACAGTAGCGCTCAAGGTATGCGGCACTGATACAGTTCCTTATCAGGGTAAAGAAATCGAGATCGGCAAGCCCTGGAAGCGTATGACTATGAAGGAAGCCGTAAAGGAATACACAGGCCTTGACTATGATAGCTGGACAAGTGACGCCGATGCAGTGGCTCAGGCTAAGACAAAGCACGCAGAGATTGCCGACACAGCCACAAAGGGCGAGGTGCTTATCGAGCTGTTCGAGGAATTTGTAGAGGAAAAGCTGATCCAGCCCACTATCATCTATGATTATCCCGTTGAGAATTCGCCTCTTGCAAAGAGAAAGCCCACCGACCCCGCATTCACAGAGCGTTTTGAATACTTCATCAATGCGTGCGAATTCGGTAACGCATTCTCAGAACTTAACGACCCCATCGACCAGCGTGAGCGTTTCACAAAGCAGGTTATGGAGAAGAGAAAGCAGGGCGCAAACGCTCAGATAGATGAGGACTTCTTAACAGCCCTCGAATACGGCTTACCCCCAACGGGCGGTCTTGGCATGGGTCTTGACAGATTTGTAATGTTGCTTACAGACAGTGCAAGCATAAGAGATGTACTGCTGTTCCCGACGATGAAGCCGGAAGTAAAGTGAAATATTTTAACGGGCAGTTCCTTTGGGATTACCCGTTCCTTTAATTGGGTCTATTCTCCCAACAGAAATAGCATTAAAAAAGAATTTTGATAAGAATGGAACAAGACGATAAATACAAGTTTGTCAGGTTGCCCTTTGAGAGAGGAGAAATCCCTTTCTCAAAGGGCTTTTCTGCTATACGGATGTTCAGGTGTAAAGTCACAATTGACTTGACCGCAGAAAACCGCTATAATAAATCTATACAAGCAGGAGGACTTCCAATGAATGAAAATTTTACTGTCAGAAAAGCGACCGAAAACGACATAAGTCTTATAGAAAACCTGATAAAAGGTCTTGCCGCATACGAAAAAAGACCGCAGGATATGACTGCCACACAGGAGGATTTGCGTTATCTTCTCTTTGAAAAGAACATAGCGACAGCGCTTATCGCCGAACTGAACGGCGAGCCGGTCGGATATGCGATATATTACCCCGTATTCGCCTCGTTTGCGGCAAAGGCAGGAGTGCATCTTGAAGATCTGTTTTTAAAACCGGAAAAACGCAGGAGCGGACTTGGAACAAAGTTCTTTTCTGAAGTAGAGAAATTTGTAAAGCAGGACGGATTTTCATATATAGAGTGGAGCTGCCTTGACTGGAACGAGCCTGCAATCAATTTTTACAATAAGATCGGTGCGGAAGAGGAACACGGAAGAAGATATTTTTCATATATCTGCGTATAAATATTTGCCCATTCCGAATGAATCATTTCAATGGGCTTTTTTCTTATACAGCGTAAAACCGCTTGAGATTATAAGAGCAAGATAAGTAATGAACTGTATCGGAAAAACCGACACGGTTCAGGTTTGTGTTGATTCGCTCAGTCGCCCGCTGATAACGAAAGCACGCATTCCCCGACCGGATAGTGTTAAGCACAGCAGGTGCGGCAGTCAGTTTCGGTTTACCCGGTGTAAGCCGTATAAAAACGGTATCCGCACCGAAAGACGCAGTATAAATAACAGTGTATTAAAAACAGAAACTCAGCTTTTACTTGAAATTTTATGAAAATGTGCTAAAATATAATCAGACAGAATTGCGTGATACGAACAGATTTCACTGTCGGTATAATGCGTCAGAAAGTAATACTCCGGAGGGTAAAATGTCTGAGGTAACTAAAAGGGCACTCGAGCAGTCGCTTAAAAATCTTCTTCTGAAAAAACCGCTTACCAAGATAACGATAAACGATATTACCGAGGATTGCGGCATAAACCGTATGACCTTCTATTATCATTTTAAGGATATTTACGACCTTGTGGAATGGTCGTGCCTTGAAGACGCAAGAAAAGCGCTTGAAGAAAAGAAGACCCACGATACCTGGCAGGAAGGCTTTTTGAATATATTTGAGGCTGTGCTTGCAAATAAACCGTTTATTATGAATGTCTACCGCTGTGTCGATCGTGAGCAGGTGGAAAAATATCTGAAACCGCTGACAGACGGTCTGATAATGGGAGTAATAGATGAGCAGTCAACAGGGATCACCGTGCGTGATGAGGACAAGGAATTTATCGCACGGATATATTCGTATGTGTTCATAGGGATAATGCTTGACTGGATAAAAGGCGATATGAAGGAAGACCCGAGGCTGATAATAGATAAGCTCGCATTGCTTATAAAAGATTCCGTTTCCGATGCGTTGAATCGTTTCAAGCTGTGAGCCGGTTTTATCAAAATGCCCGTTTTGATAAAAATTTATACAATTTACAGTGCTGTGCTAAAGATTTTAGCACGGCGCTTTTTTTGTTTATTGTAACAAGTCGGAAATGTGGATATAATAAGGACAGAAAATAAATTTTCAGGAGGTTTTTATGTATTACTCAGCAGGAACTTATGAAGCATTCGCACATCCCGAAAAGCCGAAGGATGTCGACAAAAAGTCAGCTTATATCATTGGCACGGGACTTGCCGGACTTACGGCAGCCTTCTATCTTGTAAGAGACGGACAGATGAAGGGTGAGCATATCCACCTTCTTGAGAAACTGGAGCTTGCGGGCGGCAGCTGTGACGGACGCAAGGATATTACAAAGGGTTTCTATATGCGTGGCGGTCGTGAAATGGATAATCATTTCGAGGTAATGTGGGATACGTTCCGTGATGTTCCCTCTATCGAAACGCCCAGTGTATCGGTGCTTGACGAATACTATTGGCTCAACAAGCACGACCCCAACTATTCTCTCTGTCGTGCAACGGTAAACTGCGGTAAGGACGCACACACAGACAAGAAGTTCGAGCTTGACAAGAAATCGGCAATGGCACTCTCAAAGCTCTTCTTAACACCCGAAAAGGATCTTGAGGACAAGAAGATATCGGAGGTTCTCCCCGACAGCTTCTGGAGTACGAATTTCTGGCTGTATTGGCAGACAATGTTCGCTTTCCAGCGCTGGTCGAGCGCTCTTGAAATGAAGCGTTATCTCTGCCGCTACGTTCATCACATAGACGGACTTCCGGACTTCAGCGCACTGCGCTTCACAAAGTACAATCAGTACGAGAGTATGATACTTCCGCTTGTAAAATATCTTGAGGCTCACGGTGTTCGCATCGAGTACGGAATGGACGTGAAGAATGTCATCATCAAGGATGACGGCGGCAGGAAGATTGCAAAGCAGATAGTCTATATAAAGGACGGAAAGCAGCAAACGATAGATCTTATCGAGGACGACCTTGTGTTTATCACAAACGGTTGCTGTACCGACACATCGTGCTACGGAGATCAGACCCACGCCCCCGATTTATCCGGTGTAAAGAACGGATTCGGTGAATCGTGGGATATGTGGAAGGCTATTGCGGCACAGGCGAAAAACGGCGAATACGGCAACCCCGACAAGTTCTGCAGCGATGTTGACGCTACGAACTGGATGAGCGCTACAGTAGCGACCTCGGACGATGAGATAATCAGATATATTATGAATATCTGCAAGCGTGACCCACGCATGGGCAAGGTAACAACAGGCGGCATTGTCACCGTAAAGGACAGCACAGAAAACTGGTATCTTTCGTGGACGATAAACCGCCAGCCTCAGTTCAAGTCGCAGGATAAGAATATGGTTCTCGTATGGTTGTATTCCCTTAATACAAACAAGGAAGGCAACTATGTGAAGAAAGCCATGCGTGATTGCACAGGCGAGGAGATCTGCCGTGAGTGGCTCTACCACATCGGCGTACCGACAGAAAAAATCAATGCGCTTGCCAAAAACTCCTGCAACACCACAACGTGCTATATGCCTTATATAAACGCATTCTTCCAGCCGAGAAAGGAATCCGACAGACCTAAGGTAGTTCCGGACGGCGCAGTAAACTTCGCTTTCATAGGTCAGTTTGCCGAAACGCCCCGTGACACCATCTTCACTACCGAGTATTCTATGCGTACCGGTATGGAATCTGTCTACACCTTGCTTGACATAGACCGTGGCGTTCCTGAGGTATGGGGAAGCAAATATGATGTCCGTGAGCTTCTGCGTGCTTGCTACTACGCTATAGACAAGAAGCCGATAACGGATATAAAGCTCTCATTCAAGGAAAAGATGCTGCTTAAAGTCGTAATGAAAAAAGCCAAAGGTACCGATGTCGAGCTGCTCTTAAAGGAGAGCGGCCTTATAGAATAACATCCGCCGGCGTCACTGCCTGCAGAATAAATATCAGCAAAGGCTCCGACTTGAACTGTCGGAGCCTTTTTGCTATCCATAAATATGCTCATAAATAAAAACCCTTGAAAGCCTCAGCCTTCAAGGGTTTTGTTGAGGGAGGACTATAAAATAGATTTTTTCGCCTTTTCTTATTCAATTGCTTTCAATTCTTTTTCTAACACATCTGCAAAACGCTGAACAACCTCGCCAAGTGTTTCAGCATAGTCGAATGTATCTTTATCATATCGGTACTTTAACGGGCATTTGCGGACATTCAATGCGGTTGTTAGAGCGTGCACATCCGGGCAGAGATTGTTTTGAAGCGCCCATTCTGCCGCTTTTGTTTTAGAAATAATCTTGCCTGTGCGAAGTATGTATATGCAACGAGATATATCCAACAGCCAACCGAAAGAATAAAAATTTCTTCCGGTGCTTTGTGCGTACTTTCTTATAGTCTTATAGTGACGATTCACATCGGCATACAACTCATGTAAATCCGGATATCTCAGTTCTTTTCGTATATCCTTCCCGTACAAAAGAACGCTGCTCTCAATCAGTTCTGTTTTGCCAAAGCAATCTAGCAAATACCTGTCGGTAATTCTCTCTCCGCTTGTACCCCAATAAACCACTCGGTCATCAGCGTTTGCGAGAAAGGCACTTTTGGTGAGCATAGCACCCTCAAAAGAACGGTAATAAAGATTATCGGGTTCATCTGCGAGCATAGTCCGGCGGAGATTTACAAGCAAATTTGCCTGTGACTCGGATATTTGCTTCTCTGTCAGGACTAAAATATCAATATCGCTCCAACCCAATCTGAAATCATTCAATGCAGACGAACCGTACAAATATATTGTAGGGTCACAGTCCGCAAGAATACGGCTGATTTCCCGAACCATACCGTTAATAGACATCTGTCTGGCTTTTCGCTCTGCGCCGGCGGGGAAAAGGACAAATTTTTGATTTGGGTAATCGAATTCCTCTATAAGCTCATCTGCAACAAAACCGAATTTCTCATACAATGTTCTTGGTGCAATTCCTTTTACATCATCAGCCCGAAATGTAGAAACCGATATTTCTTTTGCCCTGTCTAAATTGGCAAGCGCCTCAACCATAAGCATTGTAGCCACACCGCGGCGACGGTATCGGGGTGCAACTGCGAGACAGCAGATCATGTTGCGTTCCCTCGAAAACAATATAACTCCTGCAATTTCGGCTTCTTCTTTTACACAAACAGCCTGTCGTTTATCCATAAATTTCAGGACGCTGGTTTTATGCTCATTTAGCTTTTCCTGTGTTTCAAGCCCCGGAAAATTCCATCGAACCTCTGTTATTAAGTCCATCCATTTTTCAATATCTTCAGGTACGCCATAAAGAAGCTGCACAGTATTTCACCTCAGTTCATTGTGTGCTTTAGCTGCAAAAAAGGTTGTTTTACTTATAGATTTTTGATTTCTATCTGCCTGCGTATCGGGTGTTCGGTTGTGTGAGAGTTCAAAACCTTATATAAAGGGAAAACGACCGATTTATATCTACAAAAACGGTCGCTGAAATTTTGCCGTATAAAACGGTGAAAACCCCGATAAAATCAGGGTTTTCACGGGCTATATCTTTTTTATAGCCTCTTGATGGCGCAGACGGTGAGATTCGAACTCACGTGCGGTTGCCCGCAAACTGATTTCGAGTCAGCCCCGTTATGACCACTTCGATACGTCTGCATATATCCTGTGACATCTTCCGATATCGCAACGTAAATATTATACACTAAAACTGTCGTTTTGTCAATCACTTTTTGCATTTTCCTGTTCCGAATGCTCTTGAAATTATACTCAGCAACATAAATATCATAATTATATCAAGAGCGCCGAGCAGTATGCTTATTACAGGCATATTCTGTATACAGATTACCGCAACTACAGCCATTGTCGCAATTATCACGATAAAAGCAAGTGATGTCAGCACACTGCAGATTATCCTTAAGGGCTTCGGCAGTCTGTGGCTTGTGCTTGCCGCAATTCCGGCGTCAAAAAGTATATCGCATAACACCTCTATAATGAGATCCATTTACTTTCCTCCGGCAATTTCGGAAAGTTTGAGTGTTGCGTCAACGCTTATTTCACGGCTCTTGTAAATTCCCTTGTCGGCAAGCTCAAGCGCCTGCTTTGCGTATTTTATTGCCGCCGCTTTATCTCCGCTTTGTGTGGCTTTGTCGGATAGAGCTATACAGCAGCGTGCCGTTATCGCCTGCCCCTCGTCCTCAAACTCACTGCCGTTAAGCTTTTCCGCCGCCTTTATGCAGGCAGAATAATCGCTGTCCTTGTACAGTCGCTTTACCGTTATAAGCTGCTGTGCGTTTCTGTCGGGATCTTCCTCGCACTGCGCCTCATCGGATATAAGACTTCCTGCAGGCAGATCAAGCCGCCCTGCCAGATATTCAAGCGTTTTCACGGACGGGCAGGCATTTCCGCTTTCGATACGGCTGAGCATATTTCTTGTAATGAACGTTCCGACAAGCTCGGATTGAGTCATCTTCTTGGCAAGTCGTGCTTCTTTAATTCGTTTTCCCAGTTCTTCAGAATTCATATTTTCACTCCTTCCGCATTGATAAAGTATTTATCGTTCAGACGGTTACGGATAATTACCTTTATTTATCTGTTGTAAATTTAATTTACCTTTTATATTGATAGTTTAGCAGATAGCCGTAAAAAAATCAATAGCGTTTACATAAAAAACAGATATCTCAGCCGTATTTCAGATAGTTTTCTGCGGTATGCACAAAGACTGCGCCTTGAAATTGTGCAAAATGCTTATTTTAATTAAACGCAAAGTTTGATATTGACATTTCGTTCAAATGTGCTATAATTAAGGTAAATTAAATTTACATAGCAAAATCTGCTATACGCAGAAAGGACAAATCGATTTGAAGATTTCATATATAACAATAAAACAAAACGCTGTAAGAGCTGTTAGCCTGGTATGTACCGTGGCACTTATGCTGGCATTCGCAGGTTGCCACAGAAGTCAGACAGTCACAGAGGTAAAGCACCTCTCTCCCAAAGAAACTATCGAAGAGATAATGAGCCTTGCCAAGGCGGGCGAATATGACGACCTTGCGGCATACTGCCGTAGCTTCTCAAAAAGAAGTATGGAGCTGTATTTTACAGACACCGATACTGCATATGAAGATAAGTGGCTATCGCGTTATTCCGATACTATGGCGGCAATATTTGAAAATTACGTTACTTTTGATGATCTGACAGAAAAAACCGATAAGGATTCCCGAACTGGCAGTGTTACCGGTACATTTACTTCTTTTAATATGGAGAAGTTCAATGAAAAGACCGATTCAAAAATCAACGCTGAGCTGAAAAACGATTTCAACGCACAGATGGATTATATAGATTCACTTATTGGTGACAGTGAATTCAAGTCGGATAAGTTTGAGCTTACTATAGATTTCCGCTATACAAATGATGAGTGGGTACTTGCCGATAAGAATTTTCTTATTCTTCTGACGCTCGGATATTACAATAAGTGATATACGATCTGTAATTGTGCTGATAAATATACAATCAGTTATTAAGCTTCGATAACAAATGTCAGAAACAGGCGTTAATTAATGGCTTATGCACAGAATAACAGGTTCGCACAACAAAGCAGTATGACACAAAATTATATACAAATTGTAATCCGGATAAAGATTTTTACATAATGTAAATGCAAAAAGGTGATAATGATATCCGGATCGTTCATAAAAATCGTTTTATAAGAAATGAGAAAGGGTGAAAGATATGTTTGAATGGTGGAATTCGCTCGGTATTACAATGCAAGTCTTTTACTGTATAGCTATACCCGCAACGCTTATTATAGTGATACAGACTATCCTGCTTATGATAGGTATAGGTCACGGAGGAGAAGGCGTTGAGTTCAGCGACACGAGCGGAATAGACGGTCTTGGAGATGTTCCCGATCTGCCTGCCGATATTCCTTCTGACGTACCGACCGATATGCCGGGAGCGCACGCAATAGACGGTTGTGAACATACGGCAATCGGCGACGGCTCGAATCCGGCGGACTTCGGCACAATGCAGCTTTTCACATTGCAGGGAATTATGACATTCCTGTGCGTATTCGGCTGGGCAGGTGTTATATGTACCTCGCTCGGACTTCACGTTGCGATAGCTGTAATAATTGCGCTTGTGCTGGGATTCCTTGCAATGCTCGGAGTTGCAAAGGTGCTTCAGCTTACAAGAAAGCTCACTCAGGACGGAAGCCTTGACGTGCGCAGACTGCTCGGTGAAAAGGGCAGGGTGTATATCCCCATTCCCGCAAACGAAAGCGGAGAGGGAAAGGTGACAATAGCGGCAGGAGAGCGTTTCATAGAGCTTTCGGCTGTCACCGATGAACAGGAAACAATCCCCACGGGAACGCAGGTGCGGATAATAGACGTGCGTGGCGATGTCGTGGCGGTTGAAAAGGATAAATAAGCAATAAAGCAATTTCTAAGTTACAGGAGGAAATATTCATGCAGCCCGAAATTTTAATTGCAATATGCGTTGCGGTAGTTATCGTATTCGCATTATTGATGGGTATCTTATCAAGATACCGTAAGTGTCCGTCGGATAAGATACTTGTTATCTACGGTAAAGTCGGAAGCGACAAGAACGGTCAGGCAAGAAGCGCAAAGTGCGTACACGGCGGTGCGGCGTTCATTATGCCCATTATCCAGTCATATCAGTTTATGGACTTAACGCCCATATCTATCAATGTAGATTTGAAGAACGCACTGTCAAAGCAGAATATCCGTGTTGACGTACCCTCAAGATTCACGGTAGGTATTTCGACAGAGCCGGGTATAATGCAGAATGCCGCTGAGCGTCTGCTCGGTCTGAGAATGAACGAGATACAGGAGCTTGCAAAGGACATTATATTCGGTCAGTTACGTCTTGTAGTTGCTACTATGGAGATCGAGGAGATAAACAACGACCGTGACAAGTTCCTTGTTGCCGTATCGAACAACGTTGAGATTGAACTTAAGAAGATAGGCTTACGTCTTATCAACGTTAACGTAACCGATATTAACGATGAGTCGGGATATATCGAAGCGCTCGGTAAGGAAGCTGCCGCAAAGGCTATCAACGATGCGAAGAAATCCGTTGCCGAAAAGGATCGTGACGGTGAGATCGGTCAGGCTAACGCACAGCGTGACCAGCGTATACAGGTCGCTGCCGCAAACGCTCTTGCTATCAAGGGTGAGAACGAGTCCAAGATTGAAGTTGCACAGTCGGAAGCTTTAAGACGTGAAAAGGAAGCGGAATCAATGCGTCTTGCTACAGCCGCAGAAGCTGTTCAGGCAGCTAAGGCAAAGGAAGAAGCCTACATAGCACAGCAGCAGGCAGAGCAGACCCGTGCCGCCCTCGAAACCGCAACTCAGCAGGCGGATATAATCGTTAAGGCGAAGATCGCCAAGGAGCAGGCTGAGATCGAGGCTGAGGCAAAGGCAGAGGTTGCACGCCGTACCGCAAAGGGTGAGGCTGACGCTCTGTTTGCAAAGATGGAAGCACAGGCACGAGGCGCTCAGGAGATACTCGTAAAGCAGGCTGACGGTATGAGAGAGCTTGTAAATGCCGCAGGCGGAAACGCAGACAGCGCAATCAAGCTGATCCTTGCAAACAATATGGAAGAGCTGATGAAGATTCAGGTAGAAGCTATCAAGAACATCAAGATAGACAAGGTAACCGTTTGGGACGGCGGTTCAAAGGGCGAAAACGGCAAGACCGCCACAGCCGACTTTATCAGCGGTATAATGAAAGCTGTTCCGCCTATGGGTGAAATGTTCAACCAGGCAGGTATGGAACTTCCTAAGTTTTTAGGCGAAAAAATCGACGACCCAAAAACCCTCGACAGCTAAGTGGCGAGTCGCCACTGACAATTCCGCCTTTGGAATTGTCGGCGGTCAGCTAAGGTTAGTTGAACGGCGGGATTACACAAAGCAATAATCAATATAATATGGGTGGCTGTGAGCCGCTTCAAGTTCCGCCTTTGGAATTGTCGGCGGTCAGCCTGAGGTTAGAATAACGGCGGGATTACACAAAGCAATAATTAATATAAAGCGGTCACGGCGGCAAGTTGTGACCGCTTTTATATATTATTATCACACACCCCTTCTCCCCGCATAACCTCCCAAAACCGCACTATCCCTTGCTTTGCACTATCACACTTGCCTCCCTTGTCAAAGGGAGGTGGATTGACGGCAAGGCACAAGTCTTGATATTATTGCTTTCTGCTTGCGATATGCCAATCATTTTTATGTTGCAAACTTT
>PPYF01267616.1_pt1 | contig 24227 bp, 19 predicted proteins | sample 1559871 | NCBI WGS metagenome assembly PPYF01 (sample SAMN08240021, study PRJNA423297) | Human gut metagenome, whole genome shotgun sequencing project. | reverse complement strand
TGATCAATTCTTCAGTGATCCGGCTGTAAGACATATGTATTTAAGACGCGAGATGGCGCGCATGGATTATGAGGTCGCCATGGAGAATAGAGAGGAACGTACAAGACAAGAATGTGCTTTGGCCTTTATAAAAAAAGGATTACCCAAAGACATTGTATTTGAAACGTTAAAAATGTCTGATCAAGAGATCTCAGACTTTTTGAATAAATATAAAGGAGAAATCTAAAATCACTTTTTACCAATTTTGCAAATAAAAAAATCACGACCACACTTGGTGCTACAGTCATCTACATGCAGCACCATTAAGCATTAATTAATATATTTCCTCGACAGAGAAATAACAGCGTTTAATATTTTGCTGAAATATATCTTCAGCTTTAACGCTGATCCTGAGCTCCTGCCAAAAGTTTTCCGCTTTCTTTCAAAAAGTGTTCCGAAAGCTCTCCGAAATACTTGCGAGCTTCAAGAAAACGCCGCTCAAATTCCGTAGCATCTCCCTTGATAACCAGATCGAGCTCAGGCTTTAAATGATCGACATACGCCTTGATAAGTTCACAATTGTGCTTTGAGGACATGATGATATCGGCATATAGTCTGGGATCTTGGGCAAATAGTCTTCCAACCATCATAAGCTCCAGACGGTATATGGGGGAGCTTAAAGTCAGTAAATTATTAAGATCGGCATCAATGGATGCCATAAAGGTACCGTAGGCATAGGTTGTAAAGTGGCGCAGAGCCTGAATTATACTCATTGCCTTATCATGATCGGCTGGGGTACATTCAACGGTGCGTACACCCCACAGTTGCAACTGCTTTACCAAGAATTCACTACTTTGTCGGTCGCGGGCAGGACAAGTCACTACCACTTGTTTTACAAGATTTCTCACATCCGGTCCAAACATCGGATGCAGACCGAGCACGGGACCTTTATGCTCCTTTAACATGCACTCAACTATAGGAGCTTTAACCGAAGTCAGATCGCATAAAATCATATCGGAGCGCAAATATGGTGCCGTCTGCCTTATGATTTCACTTGTCACATCGATGGGTACGGTGACAATAACTATCTTAGCATTTTTAAAATATTCTGAAGCCTTATCCCATCCGGAGTGTCCGAAACCATGTACCTTGTATCCGGAGGCCTCAAAATAACGCGTAAAGATCTTTCCCATTCCCCCATTACCGCCTATGATCACGACATCTCCGTCGTAAGGCATAAGTCTTGGGTAAGCACCTGTTCCGGAGCTTTGATAGCTTTCGCGTAAAACTCGTCTTATGACATCAGATGCAAGCCCGTGCGGCAACCCCACTTTAGCCGCCATGGCCTCGCGACTTTCCAAAAGATAGCTTTCACGCTCTGTGCTGTAAGCTGCGTCTTTGTTCTCTACTTTGGCAACCGCCGCCTGCTTTACCAGATTTTGACGCTTTGAAAGAAGCTTTATTATTTCCTCGTCACACTCATCGATACATTTACGTAATTGCTCCAAGGACATTTCCGAAACGGACATATTTACTCCCCGTCCATTTATTCATCTATTTCGATAAGATATGATTCGTCCAAACTTTCGCTGTTATCCTTCATAGCAACATCCGGATCCACAAGCCCCTGTTCGTAAGACAAATAAATCTGGCGCATCTGCGCATAGGGATCGACAGATCCGTCGATAAATTCTTCCTGTTCAATTAGCTGAGCTCTTTCGTGAATACCTGAAATAAGATAGCAGGCGGCCGTAACGAAGGGCTCATTGAGCGCAAAATAGTACCAGTTGTCAATTTGAGAAGCGTGCAGACCGCGTTCAGTGGAAGGTCCGTAAAAGGGAACCATCAAATATTCACCTTGATCCACACCGTAACGCCCAAGTACGGTATTCATCTTCATACGCTTCTGCTCAAGTCCCATATGCGAGGCCGGATCAAACAAACCCAAAAGACCTAAGGTGGAATTTATAAGAAAACGGCCGAAAGAGGTTGCGCTGTCCGAAAACTGGCCTAACAACAAATTATTTAAAGTGTTATTTACTTCAGAAACGTTTGAAAAGAAATTACCTACCCCGTCCTGCACGAAATGCGGCAGATGAGCATAGCCGTGAGCCACCGGGCGCAGAAAATAACGATCAAGCACATAGTAATTAAAGCCCCAACCCACGTAACGATTGGCGGGCTCGATCCCGTCTATGGAGTTACCGGGTAATATTGAATAGCCGTATGAATAGTCTTTCTCGGCAAGGGTCTGATAAACCTGACGCGGAGCCATAGGGTTGTAGCTGGTGTGCGTAGCCGAGGCCTGATCAAGTGAGCACAGTCCTAGGATGAAGGCTGTTGCGCATACCGTTTTTCTAAGCATGGAAACCTCAATAAAAAGGATAACGGGAAAAAAAAATCCTGCACGGTATAATAAACAAATTGACATACGATCTTAAGTAAGTCGTGTTCCTTACCGTTTATTATTACAAAGGACCGCATGCTTATGTAACGAGCTAAAGAACGTTTTGCCAAAAAAGTAATGAGACGCCATGATCGGCTTTCAAAAGCACCTTGGATGGCTCTCTCAAACTACTTTTACTTACGCTACTGATTTTGTCCTTAGACATAGTCACATCGTTATGTAGTATAACATTTGTCACGGATGTACTGCGTTGATACAACGAATTGTGACTTGGGCCATAGACGAGCACAATAAATGAGTCGAGCGTTAGAACAAGAAGTTGCAATTTTGTTTGGCAAGCAAATAGTCTTTAGGTCTTAAAGAAAGCGTATGTTGGATAACGCAAAAAACAGGCTAAGTGAAATGCAAACCTCCGAGCTAAACATACAAAAAACCTCCGCAAAGGGAGAGGCCCGTACTGCAACGAGCAATACCAAAACAGTTCGCCCTGCTCTAAACGACAAGGCAGCGGGGGTGTTTCTGCAAAAAATCGCAGTAGAACGACCGGCTGTATCGGAGGGACTGCAGAGAACTTTAAATTCACTGCATGCTTCGTTATCTGCAACACTAAAGGGATCTGCAGAGGATCTTAAAAACGCAGACGTATCGCAAGCCCAAGGCCCTTTGGCAAGACTTTCTAAAAAGCTTATTGATCGCGATCCTGCTTTGCAGGAAAAAACGGCTCGGGCACTATCATCTTCAGAAGCTCCGGTGCCGTCGCGCGATGCCTCCGCCGTACTTGGTAAATCATTAGCTCAGCTGCCTTCCTGCTTACATGAAGGCAGCGAAACCGGGGATGCTTTGGCCAGAGCCGTAACCGGTTCCTTAAGTGATCTTAGTGATCACGGTTCGATGGGAGCAGGATTGATAAGGGATTTGGCCGTAAGGGGAATTTACATCACCGAAGAGCCCCTATCTTTAAAAAATAGAAGTGCGGCCGAGCGAGTTTTAAACAGTACCGCCGCCTTTATTCAAAGCAATTCTCCGCAGGCATTAAGCTCGCTGAAAAAAGAAGTACCGCAAGGTGCCGCCTCCGTCGAAAAAGCGCCCTCGCTCAAAGCCGATCACAATCATATAAGCGGTGATCCCGACGCTTATTTACAGAATACCTACAACGATATTTTCAAAAGAAAAGCCTCGTCACCGGAAAATATAAAAGCTGAGAATTTCCCTCAAGACAATCGCCCCGATCTCAAGACCGCCTCCAATGCCGAATTGCCCAAAACGGAAGCGGATCCCTCAAGACGCATCAAGCAGATCATTGAAAAAGCCGCCGACACCGTACGTCGCGGCAATCTGTCCCGCACAAGCGCAGGACAAAACGACGACAGCTCCGCCTCACCAAATACCAAGACCCAATCTGCCACCCCTTTGCGCGAATTGGCATCAAGAGCCTCCACACTTGAGCGTCAATTCAGAGAAGAAAGACAACGCATGTTGCAAGAAGGCAATATTCCCGCAGATGACGAGACTGCGTCGACGCAGAAGGCTCAGGTTACAAATTCTTCTGAGGCCGACGCTAATACAAATGTCCCTATAAAAGATCAGAAGACATACGAAAAAAATACGCCCTCCGATGGTATTTCCTTTAAAGATCTCAATAAGGCCCAAGTAAAGTTCTCATACTCTGCCTTACAAAATTCTTTCTACGGGGGCATTAGCTCCGTTCCCGGGATGGATCTGCCCGTTGAGGATTTTAATTCCGCTGCGGTTCAGGACTTCGTTGCCGCATCTCAGGCGCATGAATTGAGCTCAAAGCGCGTTCTAAATACCGTTTTACAGGAGCAACGCGAGCTTTTGAACAAAAGCGATGGTGCTGTAAAAAACGATCAAACGTCTACTGATCCTGTAGCCGGCAAAAAAGAGCAAAATGACGGTAGCGACGACTCTTTAAAAAATACGCCTGCAAGCAAAGATACGCCCGACAAAACCTTAAAAAACGATGTCAATGAGCGCCCTGCCTCCTCCTCCGATACGGCCGTAAAAAAAGAAGCGCTCTCATCTTCAGAGGATGAGATTGTTGCAGATGACGGGCAAAATACGGACGAAACGGCCCCAGCAGTGAAAGAAGGCGATCTTAAAAAAGAAGCTGCGGCCTTAGATGCCGATCCGGATAAAACAGCAACGGATCTAGAAAGGGAAATCGATGCCTCCAAGCAGCCTAATGCAGACGAGGCGGAAACTACAAAAAAGTCGGATCTTAAAGAAGAAGCAACGACCGCACCTGCGATCCAACCTACCGACGATAACCACGTCATCATTAAAGATACATCAGCAAAAGATATCGAGCTTGATCAGAGTACGGTAAATGCTTCCTCTTCTGCATCCGATGCAGTAGATCAAACCCCATCCTCGGTACATGGATCCGTAACAGAAGATCCTATGCCCAAGGACATTTTACGCGACGAATTGATCGGGAAGGATTATAGGAACATCAAGCCTTCCGATTTTAACCAAAACGTATTGTCAAAACAGGCCGTGGAAAGCGTTAAAGCTGATGAAAACGCACAAAAAAATACGCTTTCTAATGCCGACGGGAGTAAAAACGGAATTCTCTCCCCCGATGTAGACGAAAAACCAGGTCGCGACGGGATATTAAATTTTTTAACCCCAGCGGGTAAAGAAGCTGATGCGGGCAACAAGGATGCGATCGTAAGTCCCAACCTGGACTATTCTGCGCCTAAAATTAAAGCGGCCGATCCTTTAAACAGCGCTCAGGTTTTACCTTCTGCCGCCTCCAGTGTCACCACCGGCGGAGATCAGCCTCTTCCTGAGGAAAGCATTCCCGATCTCACCGTTGCCACCAAAGAGGACGGTCTTTTCAAACGTATAGCCTCGCTCTTTTCCCGCTCGGACAATGCAGACAACAAAGCAAACATCATAAATTCACAAATGGCCGCTGAGGTTTCCGTTAAGGTCCCCATGCTAAAGAATTCGCCTCTTGACGTCTTCATGCAAACTCTAACGGCCGCCTCCTCAAATCTTACCTTACCTGCGATCGTACGCAAGCAGGCTTTGCAATTGAAGGACAAATTGAGCGCTCCTTTAAGTGATCTGACGGCCGTTGATAACTGGCTCTCCTTTGTAACGGGGCCTATGTCTCCGTCCTCATCGCGGGCTGCGGCCTTGCAGCAATGGGCATTTTTAATCCTGTGTCTGCGCTTTAAACAGCTTGGAAAGAACGTAAGCTCATTCATAAAGAAAAATGATTTGAAGGGATTTGACGAAGCTTTAGAAGATCTGCTTTTGCCCTCCCCGGACAGCAAGGAGAAAATAGCTGATTTGAGCTCCGAAACCCTGCAACAAATCGCGTCATTACAACAGCAAAAGCGGACGCCGGATGGCTTTAGCCTGCTTGATCGTTTCATTCCCCTGCCCCCTTCCTACGAGGGCGGACGTGAAGGCGGCATGATGATAAGAAAGGATCAGGACAAGGAAGGCAAAAATGTCTGGCATTTATCCTTCCAATTTGATCTTGAAAAGCTCGGAGCCTTGGAGGTAAAAGCAGTCGCCGCACTGCCTGAGGTTCGTATATCCTTTGCCGCTGAAACTCTTGAAGGTCTTAAAGCCGTACAGAGCAATTGCATGAGTCTTAAAGAAAATCTGGAGCAAATGGGACTGGAGGTAAAAAATTCCGCGCCCCGCCTCGGAAGAATACAGCCTTTGTCCGGAGAACGCGAAAGAAAGCCGCTTGATCCATCTCCTGCCACAGGGATCTCACTTGAGATCTGAACCGAAATTAATTAGCAGCTTACATCTTGCTAAAATGCCGTGCCGGTTTTGAAGTATCATTCTGCACCGGCACTGTAAGCTTTACTAAAATGCATTAGTTATAGCCCCATTTCCCGTCACATGATCATATTTGAAGTTCTTCTGCTTGCACTGGCGCTATCCTGCGACGCCGTAGTATGTTCGATTATCTACGGAACCAAAAACTATTCCCGCGAAATAAGACGCTATAATGCATGGCTTTTTGCCGTATCCTTCGGCTTTTTCCAATTTATGATGCCCGTCGTCGGTTTCTTTTGCGGTCAAGCTCTGCTCACACTCATACAAGAATATGATCATTGGGTAGCCTTCTTTCTGCTTAGCGCCGTATCCATCAACATGCTGAAGGAAGCCTTTTCCAAGGAAGAGGAAAAGCATGAGGAATGCAACGGTAGGATCAAACTCCTTACTGCTCTCATACTGGCGGTGGCAACCTCGCTTGATGCACTTGCCGTCGGCGTTTCACTGGCTATGATCGAGGCGCAAATCTTCTACATCTCGACGGTGATCGGGCTCACCTGCTTTGCCCTAAGCTTTGCAAGCTTCTACGGAGCATCGGTATTATCCAAATGGGATAAGCTTGAAAAGATCATGAACGTCGCAGGCGCGGCAATACTTTTTCTTATAGGAATTAAAATCTTAATTGAGCACGGGATCCTGGCGTGAATACTCAGTCGTTTTAGAAATAAGGATCACTCTATCTTAAGCACCGCACTTCCTGAACACAGATCCTGCAGTTTTGCGCAGAATGTTGCGCTCTCCTTTTCAGGAAGCTCTAGCTCAAAAACAGCCTTTTGATTGTAAATTCCGGATTTTATTTCCCCTCCGCACTCAGAGAGCAATTTTTGCAACTGCGAGATAAAGCGCGGTGAGATCTCCGCATGTACGGTTTTCGTTATGATCATGGGAGCTAACGGGAGGGTCTCAAGCGCCGTCTTAACTCCGTCCTGATAGGCCTTCACCAAGCCCCCCGTACCCAGCAGAATGCCTCCGAAATAACGGGTGATCACACAGGCTATCTCTCCTGCTCCGCAATGAGATAACACCGTGAGCATAGGCCTGCCCGCAGTCCCTGAAGGCTCCCCGTCGTCTGAGCAACCGGCATGTCCCAAATCTCCGGGTTTACCTCCGCAAAAGGCAAAGCAATTATGCCTGGCATCAGCAAATTCCGCTGATATTTTTTTTACAAAAGCCTTGCATGCATCCGTTCCGCGACAATGCCCTATACTGGTGATGAAGCGGCTTTTTTTGACTATAAGCTCGGTACGATGGATAGCATCGCCCTTTAAATTCGGAATAAGATAGCCGCAATCGGGCTTAGAAACTTTTGCTTTAGCCATGCTGTTCTTTCCTCTTGCCCTTAAAAAGCAGACCGGGCTTGAAATTTTGCGAAATCACTAAGCCTAAGGTAATTAGGATCATGCCCCCCGCGGTGTATAAGGTTATAGGCTCGTCGATGAAAAAAAAGGCAAAAACAGCCGTGATCGCAGGCTGACCGTAAAGATAAATATTGGTTTTGACGCCGCCTATAAACTTTAAAGCAACGTTCCAGGTAACAAAGCCCAGACTTGAGCATACCAACGCCAAAAAGAGCAGATTGGGCCAGATCACGGGCTTACATAAAACCTCGGCCTTCAGCTCATACGGAGAGAACAAAAAGAAAGGCAAAGTCAAAAGTATGCTGTAAAAAATGAGGATCTGCGTACATTTGGCCGCACCTACTCCGCTTTCGTAGATCTTTTTCACACAGAGATTATAAAAAGCCCAGGATAATGCCGCCAAAAGAGACATGAGATCCCCTAAGGGATTTAATTGCAGACTCAAGGAGTTCCACGACAGACAGGCCACTCCGCAAAAGGCAAATATAAAACCTATCCAGAAATTAGCTTTAAGTCTCCCGCCGCCGGCTATGCTGTCGACTATGCCCACAAAGAGCGGTGCCGAGGACACGATGAGGCAGACATTAGCCGCAGGAGCATAGGTCAAAGCACCGTTTTCAAGACAAAAATATAGGGTGATCCCGAAAAAAGCCGCCGCCGCACAGATGAGGTTTAATTTAAATCCCTTTAGCAAATTAAAGGAGCGTATGAAGAGCGTCAGGCCCAAAAATGCCAGCACGAAACGGTCAAAAAGCAATTCGACGGGTGTCAGCTCGGAGAGTATCACCTTTGAAGACACGAAGGTGATGCCCCAGATGAAAACGGTAAAAACGGCACAGAAATGACCTAATAAAGAATTGTTCACAGGAACCTCCGACTCCGCTTATTCTACAGCATGCTTTCCATTTTGATCACTTTTGGAGCAAAGTACAGAACGTTTATGCTGAAAATTCACGATAAAACAGGCTCTTTTGATCTTCATCACAAAATAGTTGATTTATATATTACTTGGTGCAATATTAAAAAACATTAAAGATAAAGGGAAGAAATCTCTTTAAATCGCAACTATAAACATGATAGAAATTCCAGCGAGGCATTATTGATCATGGACGCTTTAAGCATAAAAACAAAGATCAGCGAAGATTTTCATTATCTTCACGCCCACCCCGAGCTTTCCTACCAAGAATATGAAACCACCGCTCTTATTAAAAAGGAGCTCACCGCAGCTGGGATCAAGATCCTGCCTTTAAAGCTTGAAACGGGCGCCGTAGCGGAAATTGGCTCCAAGGGCAGATGCGTAGCTCTGCGCTGTGACATAGACGCCCTGCCCGTGCAGGAGGAAACCTCTCTTCCCTATAAATCAGTAAACAGCGGCGTTATGCATGCATGCGGCCATGATTTCCACACCTCCGTCATGCTCGGTGCCGCCTTATTTTTAAAGGAGCGCGAGGCGGAGCTGAACGGACGCGTAAGGGTGATCTTCCAGCCTGCCGAGGAAGCTCCGGGCGGGGCCGCGGAGATCATAAAATCCGGAGCCTTGGACGGGGTTGAGGCCATATACGGCGTACATACCATCAATAATTTTACGCCTGGAACTTTGGCTTTGAAGGAAGGCGCCACGCATGCCGCCGTCGATCGCTTTAAGATCGTATTTAAGGGTAAGGGAACACATGCCGCTCATCCCGAGCTTGGGATCGATACCTTAGTCTGTGCCTCCACCTTCGTAACGGCCGCACAGACCATAGTAAGCCGCAACTCCAATCCCTTCGATGCGAATTTACTTTCCATTACCCGCCTCGAGGCCGGCAATACCTGGAACGTGATCCCCGAAAAGGCCGTGCTCGAGGGAACCATACGTACCATGACCGTACAAAGTCGCGAGCTTGTAAAAAGACGCCTTGAGGAGGTGGCAAAGAATACGGCCGCGCTCTTCGGGGCTACGGTAGAGCTTATATGGGTATTCGGTTTACCTCCCATGCAAAACGACAAAGATCTTACGGACTTTGCTCGCGAATTTGCGCAAAAATGCGGCTTTAAAACGGCCCTGCCCCCTTCATCCTTAGGCGGTGAGGATTTTGCCTTGTACGAAGAGCATATAAAAGGAGCATTCGTGCAAATAGGCAGCGGCCCTTCGCTCCCCAATCACAATCCCGGCTTCACCGCCGATGAAAAGGCCCTGTATCCTGCCGCAAGATTCATGGCTGATTTGGCCGTTCATTATTTGGAAAATTACGGAAAATAAAATGTCCGCATTGACAAAAGAAAACGAAAAATCCTCCGAGGTGATGATACGTTTTGAGGATCTCGGCAAAAGCTTCAAGGTGCACGGACGTACGGTCGAGGCCCTCAAGAACGTATCATTGGAAATTAAAAAAGGTGAGATCTTCGGGATCATAGGTTTTTCAGGAGCCGGAAAATCCACGCTTATGCGCATGGTTAATGCCCTTGAGATCCCCACCGAGGGTAAGGTTACGGTCAAGGGCACGGACATATCCTCCTTAAAGGGAGCTCCCTTACGCTCCATGCGTAAAAATATAGGCATGATCTTTCAGCAATTTAACCTGCTCGAATCCAAGAGTGTCTTTGACAATATTGCCGTGCCGTTGGTGCTCAATCATGAAAGCAAGGAAAAAATAAAGGATCGAGTTTCGGAGCTTTTGAGATTTGTCGGTCTTGAGGATCGCGCCGAGGCTCTGCCCTCACAGCTCTCAGGAGGTCAAAAGCAACGTGTGGGCATAGCCAGAGCTCTTGCTACCGCACCTGAGATCCTGCTTTGCGACGAAGCCACCTCCGCCCTTGATCCTGATACCACGGAGCAGATCCTAAAGCTGCTGCAACGCGTAAATCGAGAAATGCATGTCACCATTCTCTTTGTGACGCACATGATCAACGTCATCACCAAGCTTTGCGACAACGTAGCCGTCATGGAGCAGGGACGAGTGGTTGAATACGGCAGCGTGCTCGATGTTTTCTCATCCCCCAAAAGCAAAATAGCTAAACGCTTCGTCTCGTCGGTGATCCCCGATCAAATTCCTCAAAGCGTGATCACCACTTTAAAAAAGGATCCGGCGCCGTACAAGCTTATCCGCTTCCGTCTTAAGGCCGAAAGCTTCTCCGACAACATGATCTGGCAGATAGATACCGGCTTTGATATTGAATCGAACGTGATGTTTGCCTCCGTAACGGAGCTGCAGGGAGTTGTGCTCTCCGTGATCATCATGCAGATCAAGGGTGAGGCGCAAAACGTACAACGGGTGCTTGATTTTCTAAATTCACGCGGCATTAAATGGGAGGAACTTGCAATATGACGGACGCATTTTTCAAGCAGCTGGGGATCAGCTCGGATCAGATGATGCAGTGCGCAGGACAGACCCTGTACATGCTTTTCGCCGCTTTGTTCTTAGGCTCGATTGCAGGTCTCATTTTGGCCTTTGCGCTGGTGCTCACCAACAAGGACGGCATATTGCGCAACAGATGGATTTTTATCTGCACCAACACCTTCATCAATATAGTACGCTCGGTGCCCTTCATCATATTGATGGTATTCATCATGCCCTTTACCAAATGGCTAGTCGGCACCAGGATCGGCACCACCGCAGCCTTGGTACCGCTTACGCTTTTTATTGCCCCCTATCTGGCGCGCCTCTTTGAAAATTCATTTCTGGAGGTTGATCGCGGCATTATTGAAGCGGCTCAATCAATGGGCGCATCGGTGTGGCAGATCATTTGGCATTTTCTACTGCCCGAGGCCCGCGGATCGCTTATTTTATCCGTAACCACCGGCACCATTGGTCTTTTGGGAGCCACCGCTATGGCCGGTGTCATAGGCGGCGGAGGCGTCGGCGACTTAGCACTGACCTACGGTTACGAGCGTATGAATTTTCCGCTTATGCTCTTTACCGTGATAGTACTCATAGTCTTCGTGCAAATCATTCAATCAATCGGCAATTATTTTGCTTTTAAAACCCGTAACCGCTGATCAGAAAGATCACGGTTTAGTAAAGGAGAACATCATGTCCAAGTTCGTAAAAAGTTTTACCGCTCTTTCCTTAGCTGCGGCTTTAACTTTCGCAACTTCGTCCGCTCAGGCCTTTGATAAGGATCATTCCACTCTCACCTTTTCAAAATCCCAGGGACCTTACTCCGAGCTCTTCATTGCCGGTATTCAGCCCATCCTTGAAAAGGAGGGCTATACCGTTAAAGCCGTAGATCTTTCCGATCTATTGCAGGCCGATCTGGCCTTAAACGACGGCGAGGTGGATTTCAACGTTGAACAGCACGCGGCCTATATGGAGAACTTCAACCAAAACCAAGACGGGCATTTGGCGGCACTTACCCCCATTCCCACCGTTCCCGCCGGCATCTATCCGGGAGAGAAAAATGATCTTTCAAAGGTTGAGGAAGGCGACAGCATAGCCGTGCCCAACGATGCGGCCAATACCTCCCGCGCCTATGCCATTTTGCAAAAAATAGGTTGGATCAAGCTTGATCCGACAAAGGACATTTCCTGCGTAACTCAAGCGGACATCATTGAAAACCCGCATGATCTGAAGTTTACGGAAATGAAGTCCCTTACAATTCCCTCCGTAGCAACCGACTTTGACTACATAGTGATCACAGGCTCCATTGTTTACAACTCACATGTAGATCCTAAAAGCGCCCTGGCCACCGAAACCATATTGCCGCATCTTTTGTTACAGCTCGTAACTCAGGAAAAAGACAAGGACAGCGTATGGGCTCAGGATATCGTCAAGGCATATCAGTCCGACGAATTTAAGGCCTATATGGATAAGAACAATGACGGACTCTGGTACGTGCCGGAATATAAAAAATAAGCCGCGAGTTTAGGCCAAGCCTAAATGCGTAAAGACTTCGGTCCTCATCGGATCGGAGTCTTTTTCTTGAAAGCCACACCCATCAACACGGAACGTATCTCCGTGCCGAGAGCTTAGTTCAAAAATACTTCGTTGTTATAAATCATCTTTTTTATTTACGAGATCAAAATTTCGCCCGCAAATAATTGAAACAATAGCAAGACAAGATCTTTATTTTCAATATTTAATTTTACAAGATTTGATAATGTTCACGGTATCATTCACAAAAATGCAAAAAAGATCGGCTTTTTAGTACAATCGAAACCATCTAAAACACATGCCTAATCTAAAAGCGCCGAATGCATGTAAAAAAAGTATTTTGCCCTTTTAGAGGCTGCTGAAAATTTATAAATATTTTGGATAACAGTTAGTTATTACATTCTGTCAAGGAGTTTGTATGGACTTTCACTTCAGAAGTCAGGATATCAATACCGGTCCAGAGTGGGCCAACGTACGTGCCTTATATAAGGCTGCGGGCTATACCGATTCCGAGCTAAAAAAACCGGTGATCGGCATTGTCAACGCTTTCAATGAAATATGTCCCGGCCACAATAACTTAAAGGAGATGGCCGAGCGTGTGAAGGAAGGCGTATTTGCCGGCGGCGGTACTCCCGTTGAATTCGGCACCATAGCCTGCTGTGACGGTATTGCCATGGCTCACGACGGTATGAAATACGTGTTGCCCTCCCGTGAAACCATTGCCAACGATGTCGAGTGCATGGTTCAGGCTCATCGCTTGGACGGCTTGGTGCTGCTCGGATCCTGCGATAAGATTGAGCCCGGTCTGATTTTGGGGGCTTTACGCGTAAACCTCCCCACCATCTTCGTTAACGGCGGTCCCGCCCTTCCCGGCCGCATGAAGAACGGAAACCCTTACGGCGGCGAATACATCGATCACTCCATCATTCAGCAATCTGAAGGTGCATTGAAGTCCGGCAAGATCTCGCAAAAGGAATTCGATTGGATCGAAAACAATGCCGTTCCCACCATCGGTTCCTGCGCCATGCTCGGTACTGCCAATACCATGGCCTGCCTTGCCGAAGCTATGGGGCTTTCCTTACCCGGCTGTGCCGCCATCCCTGCGGTATACTCACAGCGTATGCGCATTTCCTTCGAATCCGGACTTGCGATCATGGATCTCGTTCGCAAGAACATCCGCGCCCGCGATATAGTCACCCTGCAGGCCATTGAAAATGCCGTCCGCGTAAACTCGGCCATCGGTGGATCCACCAATGCCGTATTGCACATGCTGGCCATCGCCTATGAGGCTCGCGTCAAGTTCGATATCAAGGATTTCGGACGTGTGGCTCAGGAAGTTCCGCATTTGGTGGCCATGATCCCGGCCGGATCTTACGTACTGCTCGACTTCTACGAGGCCGGCGGCATTCCAGCTCTCATGAACGAGATCAAGGACAAACTTGCCCTCGACAATATGACCTGCACCGGCAAGACCCTAAGAGAAAATCTCGAGGAATACGGTGAGAATCGTAATCCCGATGTGATCCATCCTCTTGCCAATCCGGTACATACAGTCTCAGGCATTGGTATTTTGCACGGCAATCTGGCCCCTGAAGGTGCAGTCACCAAGCCCTCGGCCATTCCTCAGGCCGCCCATGACTTCACCGGTAAGGCCGTGATCTTTGAAAGTGAGCAGGATGCCTTGGAGGGAATTCGTGCGCTTAAGATCAAACCCGGCGACGTGGTCGTGATCCGCAACGAGGGTCCGCGCGGCGGTCCCGGCATGCCCGAGCAGTACAAGGCTATGAAGCTGCTTGTCGGTATGAAATTGGGCGATAAGGTATGTCTCATCACCGACGGACGTTTCTCGGGATCCAACAACGGTTGCTTTGTCGGCCACATATGCCCCGAGGCTTACGATGACGGTCCTATCAAATACCTGCGTGACGGCGACATTATTCATGTCAACGTAGATAAGGGAACCATCGATGCCGACGTCGATTTCGAGGCCCGTCGCAAGGAAGGGGCAGCGGATATGACACGCAAGAGCGAGGGGTATCTCTACCACTACCGTCACAGCGTATCCTCAGCATCCCTAGGTGCCGTCATTAAGACGCGTGATGAATAAAGCTTAAGATATGATCAAGGGGAGCCGTTGCTCCCCTTTTTTATATGAGATTTGAACTCAATCAGTGATTCAAAGCCTTATATTCCCGAGCAAGCTTTTCAAACCACTTCGCATACAGATCAGGTGCATACAAATTGCCCTCCTGAGCATCGGTCTTGATGTAATTCACGAAGGAATTACGCTTGGCGGTGCTTAAATCTATATCGCTGTAAAAGATCCCCTCGTCAGTGGCCTTGGCAGGATCAGTACCGTAATAGTCAATATAGCTTTCCGTACCCTCGGCATCGGTGGTAGGACCTACAACGCAGCTGCCGCCGGGGAAAGCAGTTCCCATAAAGGTACCGTCGGCCTTCTTCTCAGCTCCCACAAGATCGGAGGATGCAACATATACGCCGCTTTGAATTACGGTAGCCTCGATACGATCCTTAAAGCGGTTGGTCCAAGCCTTATTGTTGTCAGCATAGGGCTTGCCGTCCTTAACGGGCAAACCGTCCTTGCCCAAATATTTAGCAGAATAGTAAGCCCAGGAGGTGGCGGTAGGATTTAAGATAAGGCGTGCTCCTGAGGCGGCATAGTAACGGGAAAGCTCAGGATAGTTGTAGGTGTCATAGCAAATGCTCACGCCCACCTTACCCCAAGGAGTGTCAAACAAGAATGGATCGGTACCGGTCTTGCACCATACCACCTCGGATCCGAAGGGATGGATCTTCTGATAGGAGCCTATGGTTCCCTCCGGGCCTGCAACCAGCACTGAATTGTAGACATCATTTGCGGCATCGCCTTTTTTCTCAGGATATCCGTAGGCGATATAGGCCCCGAGCTTCTTGGCCTCGGCAGAGATCTTAGTGGCGGCCTCACCGTCCTGAGTTTCAGCGAGCTTAACCTGCATACGATCGACACGCTTGATGTCTCCCTGCTCCATCGCATAGCCCGTAAGCGCCATTTCAGGGAAAACTATGATCTGCGCTCCGGTATGAGCAGCCTCTCGAGCCATGGAGATGATTTTGTCGGTATTGGCCTGCTTATCGCCCCATACCGGTTGCATATTCACAACGGCTATACGCAACTTATCGAGATCCTTTGCCGAAACTGTTGAAAAGCACGAGGCGGCACAAACAGCCAATACGCATGCAATTACACTTTTTTTCATATTTTTTTCTCCGATTTCACAAAGAGTTATTCGATGAGCTCAGAGTAGCGCAGGAAAAAAGCGTTAAAGCAAAAGAACGCAAAAAGAGTGCAAAGTGTGCATATTTCACGTAAACGGAACAGGCTTTGATCACAAAACGGGCAAAAATTTTACGATCATGACGTTTTGAGCCCGTATAAAAATGTTTGACGGCAATCAATTTAAACCGGAAGCGATGCTTCCGGCGAACAAAGCTCAAACAATTATATTGAAATCATCGACGGTGTCGGTACGCAATTTGATCCCAAGGCCGGGGCCGCAGTCATCAAGACTGATAAAGCCTTTTTCGGGTACCTTTTCGCCCTCGAAGATGTAGTAGAAAAGCTCGTTGCCTACCTCCACATTGAATACGGGGAAAAATTCGGAGATGGGAGAGGCCGTTGTAGCCATGCACACGTGATAGTTATGCATCATACCCGAATGCGGGATCACCGGGATCTGGAAGGACTCGGCCAAGGCATTGACTTTAAGCGCGGCAGTGATGCCGCCTACACGATTGGTATCGTATTGAATGACGTCTACGGCCCGACGGGTGAGCAGATCTAAAAATCCGTAGGGCGTAAACTCGTGCTCGCCTCCTGCAATGGGACAAATGTTCATGGATTTAAGCTCGGCATATCCGCCTATATCGTCAGGAATAACCGGCTCCTCCACCCAACGCAGATCGTATGGGGCTATTTTGGGTAAAATGCGTTTGGCATACTCGAGAGTCCATCCCATATAGCATTCGACCATTATGTCTACATCAGGGCCCGTAAGCTCTCTTAACGCCGCTATTTGCCTGATATTACGCCTCATACCTTCAGGCCCGTCCTTAGGTCCGTAGCCTATACGCAGCTTCATGGCCGTAAAGCCTTGATCCAAATACCCCCGGGCCTCCGCAAGAAAAGCCTCAAGATCGTCATTTGCATAGAGCTTTGAGGCATAGCAACGCAATTTTTCCTTAGTTTTACCGCCTAATAGCTTAAATAGCGGCATTTGACATTTTTTTCCCTTGATATCCCATAGGGCTATGTCCAAAGCAGACAGGGCCGCCATCCCGACGCCCTTTCTCCCCCAGGCGATGGTGGAGCGATACATCTTTTGCCACAAATATTCGGTATCAAAAGGATCAGAACCGATCAAAAGAGGAGCAAGATAAAGGTCAATTATTTCTTTGGCAATACGAGGAGCCAGCGCACAATTTCCAAGGCCGATGATCCCCTCGTCTGTTTCTACCTCCACAACCAGCCAGCCGTGAAAGCGAAATGAAGCCATACTCTCGCGCTCGAGAGGCAATATATCCATAGGACTGCCCGAAAAATGCGCCCGCGGCGGCTCCGTCTTACCCTTCCACTCGTAAACCTTGGCCGTAACCTTTGTGATCTTCATGTAAGCTCCTAATTTTCCTAACCGTTAGTGCTGAATATACTTCAGATGAAAAAAGGAACACTTGAGCTAGATCAAAGGATCTACAAAAGCCTTACTAAAGTCAGAGACATATTTAATCAGATAACAAGGTATTAGGATCGCATCCTCGTGATCGTCTTGCTTGTTACCTCCACTTTTCTTTTAAAACAGGCTATACCGTAGATTATTACCTTATCCACAGGAGAGCCGCTAAATACCTTGTAATATTTTCGATCCTCAGCTTGCTTTAAGGCTTTATGAGCGAGGGCCAGCAGATCCTCTTTTTCGTCCACGGCCCTCTTCAGCTCCAGAATTATTCCGGTATTTTTCTCAATTGAAAATGCTATATCCGCGATGCCGTCTCCGGCCTGAATTTCCGAGGAAAGTCCGGAACTTTCCGGTAATACCTGAGACAATATTCCAAGAATATAGGAATGATAGGCAATCTCATATCCGACGTCTCTAAAGCTTAAATATTTTGAGAGCAGGAGCGCAATACAATTGGCAACAGGTGTCGGATAGCCATCCTTCAGGATAGAAATCATTTCCTTGGCTTTGGCATGAAATGAGGTATAAGGATCCTGATAGAAGGCAGCCACAAGCCCCTTAAAAAGCTGCATTATCTCTTTATTCGGGATCTTAAGCTCATACTCACCGTCCACTACGGATACGGCTGTCAAATAGCCCGTTGAGAAAAGAATGCTAAAAAGCTGAATTTCACTATGGTCTTTTTCAAGCTGAGGATAGGCAAGATATTCATCCACTTTGACCTTGACCGTTTCGCCGTTTAGCAGCTTCTGCATTTTTTCAATTGCGTCCCGCTCGGCGTAATCGATAAATTCCTTAATAATATCGTTACTGCTGGTGTTACTCCAATAATTCCCGGGCTGAGCCTTGGGATCGCTTAAAAGAGCATCGCAGTAGCACAGCACATCCCAAGGATTATAAATGCTCGTTCCCTTGAAGTTATAGCCGTTATACCATTGTTTGATGATCTCTTTTTTGGAAGAAAGCGAATAATACTCTAAAAGCGCATCCACCTCGGACTGTGTAAAACCGAAAACATCGGCATACAAAGGATCCGACATAGTATAAATACCGGCATTGTTCATGCCCGTAAATATACTTTCCCTTGAAATACGAAGACAGCCCGTCAGCACGCACTTTTCTACAAGATCTCTGTCATCCTTTACCACCTTGTACAGCATTTCCCTGAAAAGCGGGAGAATTTTTTCATAGAAACCGTAGCTATGCGCTTTATTGAGCGGAACATCATATTCGTCAATAAGAACCACTGTCTTTCTATCATATACAGTATTTAGAACACTGCAGAGGGTTCCGAGGCTGGCAGTTATGAGCTCGTCGGTATAGGCTCCGACATCTCGTCCGTTGATAAAGGCGATTTCATCAAAAGCCTGCAATTGTAAACGGTTAAGCTTTTTCGATCCTGCTAAAAAGTAAAACGATGCATAAAGCTCCCTTACCAGTCGGATAAGACCTAAGCGCATACCGTCGTAAGTATTTTGCTCAACGTTTTTAAACGAGATATAGATTACGGGATGACGCCCCATATGTTCTTCACAGAATTTTTGATCTGCGGCTACGGCAAGCCCCTTAAACAAATTGCGCAATCTTTCATCATGATCGGGACGATTTTTGTAGTTAAGACATAAAAACTCCTTCAACATGCTTTGGATCAGAGTTTTTCCGAATCGACGCGGACGAGTGAACAGACAACAGGTCTTTCCGTTATCGAAGATCTCTTTAATAGCAAATGTCTTATCGACATAGTAGCTGTTTTTTTCCAGAAAATCGGAAAAGCTCATTAGACCGGTTCCAATATGCTTAAGCACGCTTCATTGCCTCCGTTCATTTTTAAAGTTGTGTAGACTCGGTTAGTTCTATCTCCTTGCTAGTTTGTTGGCGCAATCCTAGCTTGGAGCTAGAACTCCGCCTGAAATAAAACTCAAACGTGACTTAGTTATATCATCGGTAATAACATCTCAATTGATCTCAAATTAGGACACAAAAGCAGAAAAATGTGCCTAACCAACGGATTTTTCTGCTTTTTTTAAAATATGCTTTTTATTTGCTACAGGGATGCATTTAAGATATTCAATACATCCTGCTTGTTAAGCGGACGTATGGCATCCTTAAAGTCGCCGAACCAAATCTTAAATACGTGATCGGCCATATCCTCAAAATGTTCGGATCCGACTCCCATTTCAGATAGGCGCGAGGGCAGACCCAAGGATCTGAAGAATTCAGCCGTCTTTTCTATAGCCTCTTTAGCCACCGCCATATCGTCGCTGCCGGATAATCCCCATACGTTGCGTCCGTATTGAGCAAAACGCGATGCGGTATTTTCATTTAACGAATAGCGCATCCAATGAGGAGTGATTACCGCCAAGCCGGCTCCGTGAGTAATATCGGTATAGGCGGAGATCTCATGCTCTATGCCGTGACAAACCCAGGGAGAAGGCTTCATGCCGTCAGCTAGAATTCCGCAGCAGCCAAAGGAGGAGGCCTGCATGAGCTCGGCACGGGCATCATAATTGTCAGGTTCCTTGACGGCTATGGGAGCGTTTTTGATCACCGTGCGCAACATGGCCTCGCAAAGACCGTCGGTTAAGGTACAGCCCTCCGCCACCAGATATGACTCGAAGGTATGAGACATGATGTCGGCAGCACCTGCGGCGGTATGCCAGGCATTTACGCTGAAGGTATAGGTAGGATCGAGTATCGATGCAAAAGGATTTAAGGGTCCAAAGATTGGCATCTTTTCATCGGTATCGGGATTGGAGATAACTCCGGAATTATCATACTCCGAGCCCGTGGCCGACAGAGTCAATACGTCCGCCAAGGGCAGGATCTGGCTTTTATCGGCAGGGATCTTGGCAGGATCCTCCACGAGATCCCAAGGATCGCCGTCATAGGCAACTGCCGCCGAAATGAGCTTTGACAGATCAAGCACACTGCCGCCGCCTACGGCCAGTATGGCTTCACATTTGTTTTCGCGCACAAGACGCACGCCCTCGCGAGCCGACTCAACCTTTGGATTGGGCGCAATACCCGCAAGCTCGGTGATCTCTTTATCTGCAAGCAAGGCCTTGACCCTGTCGTAAACCCCGATTTTTTTTATTGAGCCACCACCGTAGGTAAGCAAAATACGTTTGTACGGAGCCATTACCTCGGGAAGCTTTTCTATAGAGTCTTTACCGAAAATAATTCTGGTGGGCAAATACAATTCAAAAGGGTACATAAATTTTCCTTCCTTGCTTCTTGTTCTTCTTTAAAAATTGTAAATGTTTTTTTTAAAGAAGCGGCAAGGAAAGATGTCTTTTTGAGAAATATTTCCCTTATTTACTGCCTTCTGCTCCCTAATTATTTATCGGGATCAGGGACTACAAAATTGCAACCGCTCCGGCAATTTTTGCCGCTGTCAGCAAACCTGATCCTAAGTTTTCAAGCAATGACCAGCCTGAATCGGAGCTGTCCTTGGCAAAGGCCTTATTCCACTCACTTTGCGAGGGCGCATTATTTTCAAGCATTTTAAAATCGTTTATACGCGACTGCAGTCTCTCGCCGTAGCTTTCGGCATCATTTTTTAGGCCCAAAACGCTTCCTGATGAAGGCTTAAGCGTAGTGCCCTGTGCTACAGGCTCTACAGACGGTGAGGAAAGGATCCCTGACAAGGAATTCAGGAAAGCCGCTCCGTCCCCGTTTTGGCCTAAGGAGCGTCCGCGACTTAGCAGATCGTCTTGCTTGTCATACAGTGTTTTAACGCTGAAATCGGCAGATGACGTTTGATAAGACATAATTATCTCCGTACGTAAACATGCTTTAATTCCTGTTTATACGTACGAAGCAATCTTTATGCCAAAAAAGCGGCAATCAATCGTTTATAACGTAGCGCGGCGCATCCAAGCGGAAGAATATCACTTCCTCATAGCCCTTTTCTCCGTCCCGCGGCATTTCATCACGGAACTGATAGTTGGTCTTAACCCACACCTTACGTGTCTCCACTCCCTTGGGAACGGGCTTATTGCAATCGTTGTACACAAATACGTTGCGAATATCGCCCACATCCTCCAAAAGCACGGGAGCTTCCTCTCCCGAGGCAAAGACATACCACCCGGAGGTGATCCATTTGGTTTTATCTGTACGTACGTTGAAGGCTAAAGAGCAATCCTCGGAGGAATCGTTACGTACATCTATGCGTAATGCACTATAGGCAGGCACCGAAATAACTACGGCAAAAACTGCCGCGAGAATTTTTTTTAACATTTTTAAAATAAATTAATATGCGTGACTGTGTTTTTGAGTTGTTGCTTTTTGGGAAGTCTCTTAAAGAAAATTTTACATGCAAACGCCAGATTTACAAAGAGTTGCGTGCGTTCTAAAACGCAATTTTTTTTCTCCCGTTCAAAGCTCACGACCCTACGACGCACAAAAAAAATCTCTTTTTTTTCACGATCCGTTTTTTTGTTAAAAAACGACTGCAAAAACTTACAGTTAAGCAGAAATTAGCAATTGACAACAAAAATCAGTCAACTAATATGAGCTCGTTTCAAGCAGCTTATTTTCATCCTAACTATGAAAGACAAATCTTCCGCTTTAATGATCCATTCGAATCTTATTTCTTTTTTGGTGCTGGGTATATTGGAGGCCTCTTGGGCGCCGATGGTACCTTACGTCAAAAACCGTTTTGCCTTAAGCGAGGCCGAGCTGGGCTGGCTTCTGCTCTGTACGGGGGTTGGCGCCGTAAGTGCTCTGCCCTCGGCCGGCTTTTTTACCTCCCGCTTCGGGGCTAAGGCCACGGCCATGATCTCAGCTGTGATCATGGCCGTAACGCTGTTCGTGATCTCCTTTTCTCCCTTCCTTATTTTATGCGCCGTCGCTTTGTTCATATTCGGAGCCATGACCATCACCTTGGACGTGTCGTCAAACGTCAATGCCGTGATCGTAGAGAGAGAAAATAACCGCCCCTTGATGTCAGGCTTCCACGGCGGTTATTCCTTAGGAGCTCTGGGAGGGGCATTCTTTGCAAGTATGCTGTTAACTCTGGGCTTATCTCTACCGCTTACGGGAGCAATAGTATTTGTACTTGCAAGCGTACTTGTGATCACAGGCTGTAAGCACCTTATAGGCGACATCAAAAAATACGAGCGGCATGACGAAAGTCAAGAGCAGCAAGAGAAGCCGCGCAAGCACGTACTCGTACCGCCCCTGGTCGTTCTCATCGGTTTTCTCTGTCTCATCATGTACGGAGCCGAGGGATCGGTTATGAGCTGGTCGGCCGTATTCGTGCATCAGGAGCGCGGTTTCCCGCTTGAGTATTCAGGCTTCGTATATACGGCCTTTGCCGTGACCATGACCGCCACGCGCTTTGCCGGAAACTACGTGGTCACCAAAATAGGCCGCCGCCGTACCGTGGTCATAGGCGGAATATTAGTAGCCGCAGGATTTCTTATCACGGTTATTCCCTCAAGCCTGGCCGCCATACTGGGCTTTGCGCTTGTAGGCTTCGGTACCGGAAATATAGTACCGCAGATGGTGTCCTTTGCAGGATCCCTAAAAGGCTATCCCGTACATAAAACCATTGCCGTCATCAATGCTCTCGGTTATTCGGGAGTACTTATGGCTCCCGTGGTAATAGGCTTCATTGCCGATCATCTGTCCATATCCGCCGCCTTCGTTGTGATCGCCCTGCTTACCTTTACGGTAGCCTGTATAAATTTCGTGATCATGCGGCCCCGAATTAAGCTAAATTGACACCGTCAGCTTCCAAGGCCTTGCCGGATCTTTCAAGATCAAGCAAGGCCTTTTTCTTGGCTATACCGTAGGCATACCCGACAAGAGCGCCGTCAGATCCCACGACACGATGACAGGGAATGAGCACGGCCAGGGGATTGGCTCCTACCGCCCGTCCCACGGCCTGCGATGCCATGCGTGCTGCCCCGTATCGTTGACAATACCTAAGTGCCAATGCGGTATAGCTTACGGTTTCTCCGTACGGGATCTCAAGCAAAAGTGCGAATATCCTTTGCTGAAATGCGGTGCCGTGCATGGCAAGTGGCGGAAGTACCGGCAGCGCTTTTGCGGCAAAATATGCCCTAAGCCAGGCTTTCGTTTGCTTGAGGACCCTATGATCTTCTTTATCCAAAATGCAATTTTGTGATGCATGATCGCAAAATTCTACGGAGCTTATTGCTCCTCCGTAAGCCTCAAGGCGCATAGGACCCAGGGGAGATGAGTAAAAAAGTACGGATCCTTGGATCTGATCGGACTTATTTGTAGCCGCAGGATCACAAAGCTCAGCTACGGCACCTGACGATACGGACCAAAGATAAAAGGAGGCCACGCTTGCATAAGGAGAGTAGCGCTTGCGTATGCGAGCTAAGAATTTCTGATCGAGCTTTTTTTTATGGTAAAGCATGCACAGGCCACGCCTTATGCCGAAATCATCCGTGCTTAGAATATCCTGACGCTGCATGGCAAAGATCAGGATCATCTGCGCGGTCCATTTACCGATCCCGTCAAAGGAAGAGAGGCGACGCACGGCTTCATCGTCATCCATAGCCTCGAGCTCCTTAAGGCTGAACGAGCCGTTATTTATAGCCTCGAGAAAATTTAGGATCCAATTGATTTTTCTTGACGGAATACCGCATGCAGCAAGGATCCTCTCATCAAGATCGCAAACATCATTAATATGCAGCTCGCGCATTTTCAAGCTCAGCCGATCCCATACGGTTAAAAGAGCCTTGGACGAGATCTGCTGACCTATGATCTGACGCAAAACCTCGGCCTTGGGATCGCACTCCACGGCTCTTTCAAGCTTACCGAGTCTGTCAATAACCTTGCCGAGCTTGGGATCGGCCTTTTTTAGAAATATAAGTGCGCTTTCATCGTATTTAAAATTCATCGATATTGCGACGCAAAAGCTGCCGTCCTTTGAGGGTGGAGTAAGCGTCGTCCCCTTTTCTTAGCCTGAGAACAATGCAGATCTCTTCTCGATCATATGCCGCATAGCCATGACAATTTCAAGCTCACCGAGGCGTAGTGATTTACCTTCACGTGATTTTCCTAATCTCCGATGTCATAATTACACCTGTGC
>PPYF01545212.1_pt1 | contig 24233 bp, 42 predicted proteins | sample 1559871 | NCBI WGS metagenome assembly PPYF01 (sample SAMN08240021, study PRJNA423297) | Human gut metagenome, whole genome shotgun sequencing project. | reverse complement strand
CGGCGTAGCTATCCGCGTATTCACGGTTTTTAGAGTAATTGAAAAACTGCGTACAAGCCGCACGTCCTGTCTTGTTCAACTTCCCCGATGAATCAAGGAACTCCGGATGCCACAGCGCGAAAGCCTTTTGGTTAGGTATATTGAACGCTACTGCGTAAGACAAAAGGTCTTTATCGCTGGAGGGTATTCGGCTATCATCAGGGACTGGTCTGTTGGGAATAAGTCTATTGGAAGTTTGTATGTCTGCCATCATATATTCCTATTATGTTGTATCTTAATTAGAAACCTATTTATCAACTCTCTATCAACATTCCTATTGAAGTTGATGTGTTCTGTGTAATGTTTCTCGTTCTTAGTGGCATTTAGCTTGACCTGCAAGATGTAATTTATATCTATACCCCGTTTAAGCAGCTTGTAGATACAATTACGGTTTATGGCTATTATCTCGCACAGCTGAGTTATAGTAATGGATTTTCCATCAAGGACAACTCTAATATTGTTCCTTTTGTTGTTCTCTTGCTCTTTCATTGTCGCCCAACGGCAATTTTCGGGGCAGTAGTCGCCGTTTGCATCTATGCGGTCGAGCGAATGTTTATCCGATGGGCGAATACCCATATCGGCAACGAAATTTTCAAATCCGTGGTTTTCTTTAAGCCATCGGTCACAGACCTTGATGCCGCGACCGCCATATCTGTGATAATTTTTAGCATTAGGTGTATCGCATCTTCGCAGCATAGATTGCCAACATCCATAATTGGGATGTTCTCTTAGCAATCCCTCGTAAGCAAAATCTCTGCTTACGCTTTTTGTGCCTAAGCGTCCATATTCTCTACCATGTTCGGCTATAATATCTCTTTGTAAACATCCGCAAGATAAGGTGCGTTTCCGCAATATGACCGTTGTAGGCAGAATTACACTCCCACCACAATCACACTTGCATAACCACATTAGGCAATGCTTACCTTCGTCTTTATAAGCAAGCTCTGTTACTTTCAGTCTGCCACATCGAGTCCCAATAATTTCCTCGGCACGGACTTTGTGAATACAACTGTGACAACACTTGCTTACACCAATAGATTTGGCCTCTACAATGTATTCTTTGCCGCACACAAGGCATTGACACTGATAGCGTCGCGTACGGTGATAGCGTCCTAAATCTTTTATGACTTTAATGTGATTATACGTTTCGCCAATCTTTATCTCGCTGACTTTCATAATGCAAATATACTAATAAATTGTGGATTATCTAATTAAAACACCAATATAACTTTAGATTTGTGGAGGCAATAGGCAAGGGCGCGAATTGCTTCACGCTCTCGCCGACATTCAGAAACCCCTTGAAACGTATGCGGCTTGCATACAGATGACAAGAGCCTCGTAGGTGTAGGCGTGTACGATGATTGTGCGGTTCACCTCATTCTCGCGGTAGTGCGCCCTCGCTGTGTAGGCACGGTTGCCGTTTGTACCGACCTTGATTTTCTTGGTAATTGGATAACGGCGCATAAAATAGCCGATGAAGTGTTCCCTCTGTTCCGCAGGGATTTTGTGCGGACGCGACTTGCGCGGTTGGATTGTTAATGCTTCCATTTAGTTATGAACGTTTGGCGTTTAGACAGAAAAACGGCTGTCATATCCCGTCGCCAAACGTTCATAACAGTTAGCTCCGCAGAGCAAAAGTTACGTGGATAGACAGCCGTAGCCGTTATATAAGGACATAAAAAATGCCCGATATGTAGTCGAGCCTTAACCGTGGCTCTTGCGGAATGGACTAACCATTATGAACGTTGGCACTACAAAATTAGCAATTTATTTTGATACTGCCAAATTTATTTTTCGATTTCAAACTGCGCCAAATCCTTTAAGGCATAAACCTCAGTCAGAGTAATGCCGTGAACATAGCGCATCATCTTTTTCTTAATCTGATACTCTTTAGGCAAAAGTGATTTCGATATTTTCACATCAACCACCACATACTTGCCGTTATGATAAAAAGCAAAGTCAGCCTCATAGGTGATAGGCAGAAGCACCGTGCGCTCACACTCCTTGTCTTTCGTCTTCAAGTGCTTCACATACGTTTCGGTCAGTTTCGGCTGTAACTCCCATTTCGGGTGTATCTGCAAATCTGAAATACATCCTCTTGACTGCAAATCTTTGATCCGGAGATAAACATTACCCTCACGCTTGCTGTCAAAGGATATGCCGTCTATGCTGACTTTGCTATTGCCGTATTTCGATTTACTTGCTCTCATCTTCCTTAACCTCCACAATGATACACTGCTCCTTATCAATGCCATCTCGTCCAATCCCCTCCACAACAGCCCACGCCTCCCAACGCTCCATCAGCTTGGCAATGGTCATATTCTCGCCGTAGATACTGCGGAGCATAAAGGTGAACTCCGGCGAGTTGATGCGGAAACGGCAGATGTTGGTGATTACGCGCTTGTCTTTTCGCCATTCACACTGAAAAGTTACCTTGTCCCCGATTTTCGCAGTTTGCAGAGACTTGTTACAATAGAGTCCAATCGGTAACGCAACTTGTGCCACACTTCTCGGCTGAGGGGTAGGATGCTGTATCTTTATCGGTTTGCTCATTGAAGCGTTCTGATTATCGTTATGTTTTTCAATAACGGCTCGTTGGTCGCGCCTTTGCCAACTTCATCACCTTGCACAAGATACATCGGCCTATGTTCAGTTTCGACCAAATGCTTTGTGTTTGATATGAAGTTATAGAGGTCAAAGCCAACTTCTTTTAACAGCGGATTTGGTAACACCACTCGCCATTCTCCGTATATCTCTACTGCATCATAGACAGACACGCCTTTTTCTTCGCCCACCTTAACCTCACCGCGATATATGCCCGATACTTCATTTTCGGGTATCTCGCCAAAACGGATATAATGTTTCTTTGCCATACTCAGTTCCTATTAGTATTCACAACCGCCACAGCTCTGCGGAAGTGTAACCACCATTTTTCTTTCAATACCCGCTTGCGCAAATCATGTTCGCCGATACGCTGATACTTGCTCGTCCGAGTTTCCACAAGTCCCTCCAACGCCGCAGCCTCACTTCGCATACGCTTTCCGCAGAAGCCTTGTATCTTCTCCACATAGCCGTAGGTATCAACTCGCTTGCCGCCCCACCATATCCGCCGTTCCTCCATGAACGTGGTGATAGTGTCGGCGTTTGGATCGGCAAGAAAATCCTCCACCCCCATATTATAGAAGTCCTGCGCAATAGGGAGTATGCACGAATAGAAGTTGCTTCGCGCCCAAGCTCCCATGCGTATGAACATTTTGCGGATAGGGTTATAGATTTTCATTATGTGGGCTTGCCCCGTAAGTGTAAGTTGCCACTCCACATCATCCGAAATGAAGCCGTCGCGTATCAGTCCGAAGTTGCCGGGATAGTTGGTCGTTTCGATATGCTCACGACACAACCCCTCATCGTGCGAGTGCTGATAGCCGTCCTCCACGCCGAGTTTGTAAATTCTGTCGAATAGTGTGAGAAGACGGGAAACGTCAGTCCTATCTATGAGCGGTTGCGTAGCCATTACTCCTTGTCAATGAATTTAGCGTCAGCCATCGCCTCGGTGAGAAATCCGGCAAACGAACATACAAACTTCTCGTTGTCGTTCAGCTCGTTCTCACCCATATTGGTTAAGATAACGTGTACCATTTCGTGATAGAACGTATTTAACTTGCTGTCGGGCGACTGCACATCATCTTTGTTGAATTTGTGTGCAATCTCTATAAAGCCTCCGCAAGCGTGAGCCTCGCCGACATTGTTGCCCTCGCACCGCTCCACATCACGCACTTCAATGCGCTGTCCTCCCACCTTAATTTGTTTGGGATAGGGTATAAACTTATTCTCCATCGCTTTATAACTCAATGCCTTTATCTTCCATTTCTTTGAGTATTCGCCTCGTTGTTTCAAGGTCAATTAACCGTTGCATAGCAGCGTCTTGGTCTTTCTTGGCTTTCCTAAATTCATCGGGGCTACCGTTGTTGCAGAAAAAGTCCTCTTCTGCTTTTTCATATAAATCTTTTGACTTATTGAATTGCACGGTTGCTTCATAGAGCATACTTTCAAGGCAAGCGTGTACTGTCGGCCTCATTCATCGCCCTCCTTTTCGTTCAGCACCTCGCGCATAAGCTCCTTATCCGCCTCACGTTTTGCTTTCAGTTCTTTCCCGCTCATGCCCTGCTCGGAGGCAATATCTTCCATAAACGCCTGCGAAGCCATCTCTTCGGAATCGGTAACAGCGGCAGCATTTTTCTCTGCCTGCTTCATCAGTCGTTCGTCACGGGCGTTAAAGCACGTCACAAGGTCTTTCGCAAGCGTTTCGTCTCGATAGCACTCCTGCGTCATGCGCCAAAGGAGTATGCAGAACGCCTCCAATTCGCGTGTGTTGCCTTGATTGATTGCCGCCATGAGGTAGCCGCAGGTATGACACGCGCCTATTTTGTAATCAAACGCTCCATTGCGGGCGTACATCCGCATATAGCACTTCTTGATGTCTTTCTCGTTGACGTAGAAGTCAACAATCACCGCTCCGTTGGCAATCTCTATGTGATGCTTCGGGGCGTTTTTGAGTTTAAGTCTGTTGCTCATATCAATCGTTCTTTGTCGGTTTTGCTGTAAAAATTACGTTGTCGCCCTCGTGTTTTATCTCCACATCGGAGAGGTAGATGCTCTCACCGGGCGTTGTTCCAAATCTCCGCTTCCACTTCTTCCAGATGCGCCTTGCGCGTTTCTTATTGAGGTATTTGAGGTTCTTCGGCTTGTTGATTTTCGGCTTGCTCTGTATTATCAGCGAGCATCTGCTCGGCTCTAAGGCTTCGTCAAAACCTATAATCGAAGCGGTATCGCCAATCGGAAACTCGCCATTAATCATCTGCGGCTTAATGTGCAACGGCTCAACCTGCATCTTTTCACGCACAGACAGCCTATCCAATTCAGCCGCATCTTCGGGATTGAGCCTTAAACTATCCTCAACCACTTTCAACGGCTTCATATCAGCCTCGGACTTGCCTATGAATATCACACAGTTGCCGAACAGCATATTTGTATCTTTGTCGCCCATAGTCAGTCGTAGTAGTTTTTGATTTTCTTTCGGGTGAAAAAGAGTTGGTGCTTGCTATTGCCCGACCCACCGCAGTGGTCTATGACTTGCACAAGCTCCCAACCTCTTTTCGCGTAATCGGCTATTGTACTGCCTACGCGGTATTCTTCTACAATCGCCATACAATTCTCCACCTCACTCGGAGCGGCATACCCTTTTTCCACAACTCGTTTGCCCTGCCTAACTTGCAGGACTATCCGCGCAAACAACAGCACGGCGATTATTGATAGTAAGATGTTGGTCATAGCTCATCATTCAATTTAGCGCACAACTCTGTGGCATTTTTCAAGTTTTCCTCAGCATTGTCGCTATCGAACATCTTTACAAGTATGTATGCTATTCCGTAGCCTATGCGATAACTCCCATAGTATTCTTCCGATGCTTGTACCTTTCTCCACACAGCATACGCTTTGGGCATATCGTTTGACGATGTAACCAAATACCCCTCTGCTTTCGGTGCGTTGATTGCAGATATAGCTTTACTCAACGCCTTATCCACAACGTTTGCACAAGCCTTGCACACTGCGCTATCAATATCGCACATGTGCTTCATTTTTAGGGCTTCTATCTCTTGATTAAGTTTTAAGTTAGCCTTTTGCGATTTGTGGAGATAAAATGCCGCCACGCAGCAAAAGATTAAGCTGATTGTTGTAAATATCAAATTCATAGTTATTTTGTTTTAGTATGTTTATCAAATCTTACTTCCTTTTCAACCCCTCCACGACCGCTTTGGCAACCTTGACGGCATACTCGGCGGCTTGTTCGGGGTCATTGTACTTGTTTGCGACTTTCAGCACAATCTCCTTGGCAAGGTCGGCGGTGTATGCGTCCCAATAGCTGTCCGTGAGGTCAACTTCCACGGGGATTTTGATAGTGTGGTTAGGTTTCTCCGTCTCCGTCTGCTCCGTTGGCTCGGTGTAGGGTGAGATTTCATCTTCGCGTAGCCATATAGGAGAACGCATACGGCGACTCTGCACATAATATGTTCTATCGCTTACGTCAACTCCTATTATCGTAAGGATTTCGCCGCGTAAGCCATGCTTTAGACTTGATTTGTTTATACAAACCTTGTCATCCTTGCGGTATTTCGCCTCTTTCGCCTCCGCATCGACCTTGACGAGATACTTGGTCGGGATAGTTGTTTGACTGTTGATATGGTCGGTGTTGAAAATAATAACCGCGTTATCGTCCTCAACCTCACTCACCACGCTTTCAACGCCCGTAAATATGTGGTCGAATCCGCGCAGATACATCTTCGGCGCATCCTTTGACACCCTCACCGTGTCGCCTTGCTTGATTTCCATATTATTCATGTCGTTTGCTTTCTTTTTCCGCATAAGTGCCAATCGCCATCAGCGCAACGGCAGTCTGAAATTCCACAGCGTCTTTTAGTCCTACCATAGTAGGAAGATTACACTCCATACTCTCTTTTTCCATCACCTTTTCCGCAAAATCAGCAGGAAGTTCGCCGTTCTCGTCCTCTGCCATCACAGAATAGATTGCTTTTCTGACAATCTTTTCGGGTATCTCAAAAGTAACTTTCATATTTCAAACAAAAGGCTCAAACTTTCGCCCGGCTGTGCGAGAACCGGGGTGCTTGTCTGAGCCGTTAAATTCCTTTTCCGAAGCCTCGCACTCTTCATAAGTGCAAATATAGTGTATTATTGCGGATTATGCAAGCATTCCTATAATTCGGCTTTAGATTTTCGCAGGCAAAAGCCATAACCAGGTTGCAATCTCTGCTTGAAGCACCCTTTCTGAGCCAGCATAGCCGACAATTCGGGTCGGGCGTGCTGTTTGCTGCCCTCGGCTTCGGCAAACGCCTTGTATTCCTCATACAGCTCCGCAAGACTGCGCCAACAGTCCTTGTCGTACTCCTTGACCGCCTCGTACTCGTTCTCAGCCCACCATCGGCGCATATTGTTGCTCCCTGCCATGATTATCTCCTGCGACTTCTTCATATCCTCGCCCATCACAATATCCCCCTTGTTCTTGGCGAATATGCGGTAGCCCTCCACTATCCAATGAAAGATATACATAAGAGCCTCGGGGCGCGTCAGTTTGTAGGTAAGCGACGTGTCGCGATCCTCGCCCGTAAACGCCCGCGTAGTCGTATGCACCACCAGACGTCTGCGCTGACCTCCGTAGCTGTCATCGTCAGTCTCGGGCATAGTGTTGGCACAGCACAGCAGAGGCGGTGCAATCACCTTGACGGGCTTCTTGTCGTAAGGCACACGCCCCTGAAACTCGCCCCCGCTCGCAAACCGTTTAAAGTCGCCACCCGACAACTCCTTGCCGTCCATATCGTCTATGAAGTTGGCAACCTTATTGGCGAGAGCCGCGATATTCACGTTGCGGTCGCTGTCCTTGAACAACTGACGGAACGAAAAGCACGAGAAATACTCCTTGCCGAACACCGAGGCTATAACATTCGACACAACGGACTTGCCATTACTGCCTGGTCCCAAGAGGAAAAGACAATATTCCATCTTGAACGCCAAACGGTCTGAAATTAAAGAGCCGCACCACTGCTGAAACACACTCCGGGCGTCCTTATTAGGGATAATCTCGGCGATTTTCTCCTCCCACAGCTTGCAGGGATTACCGAAAGTGCCGTATTTCTCCGCACACTCCCGGTACAGCTCGTCTTTATCCTTATATTCGAGGTCAAGCACAATAGCAGGGCATTGCTCCACAGCAGGTTTCACCGCCTTGCGCTTCTCAACGTCATACACAAGGTTTCTGAACGCCACATAACGCCGATTCGGACGGTACAGATACTTGTCGCTGCTCGAAATCGTGTCAAGGCAGCTCATGGCGATAGCCTTTGCAGGGTACTCGTCATTGTATTTCTCGCCCAAATCAAGCTCTATGAACGCCCTTTTGAGCAATTCCTTAAGGAATATCTCTCTGTCCTCCACACGCACGAAACACACGCCGTTAAACGCATATATCGCGCTCTTTGACCCGTCCGAGAGAAAACGCTTCATCTTGTCCTCGCAAATGAGGTTGCGGACTATCGCCCTCAGTCGGTCTACACGCCCTTGATACACGTTCTTGTCGTACTTGCCGAGACCTCTCAGCTTCCCTCCGTCCTTGCCCTTTGAATAGAGCCGCTTATACTCCGCCTCCATTGCAGGGCATAGCCAATCAATAAGATACTGATACAAAAATTCACTTACAAGTGCCATATCATTCTCCCTCCTTGAAAAAGTCTGAGCCGAAGATTACGCGCATAACCTCGCACGGGTCGGGATATACGTCATAATGACCGTTTACTTCGCCACGCTCCGCATCGTAATATATCTTCCTCACCCTCTCTTTTTCCTCGTCGGTCAGACGCGAGGCGAGAGGGAGGGACATCATGCGCTCTGCGCTTGCCTTATAAGCATCCACAATCAAGCCGTACAATTCCGGATTGTGGATATTGTGCTTTGCCTCCCAATTTGCGGCGTATTCATTCGCCGCTTCTTCTATTGTCTTGCTCATAATCACAACTCATTTTCACACCACGGATTTTCGTGGCTTTTGGTTTTTATCTTCTCAAATTTCACCCCTAAGCACCATTTCAGCATAAGCCGTTTGAATCGGGAGATGGGTTTGTAAACTGTGAGCGAGTAGCCCGTGGGTTCGTGTGTCAATTTGCCGATAGCCATTTTGATTGTATATCCATTGCGGAACACATCGTCAATAGAATTTCTTAGGTCTATCATTGCGCCTAAAGTTTGCTTCATCTCACTCTCCTTTCTTTATCAGTTCCAGCGCGACGGCGATTCCGGCAGACAAGGCGCACTCATAAGAATCATGCAGCCGTTCATCAGCTTTTTCCTGCATATCATCATCCCATCGTGTCATAAGTTCGCCATCATACGGATTGATATGTTGGTTCAAATCATCAATGTAAAACTGCCATTTAAGAGTAGGAATCGCAGGATTAACACCGACATTGAGCAACAATTTCTCTCTCAGCCACTTCTGGGCGTGAAAGAGTAACGGCGCAGCTACATCGCGTCCTTTCAGCTCGGCATTACTGAACACAAATGCGGTAGAGCCTAAAAGCATCGGCTTCCCATCGGGTTCAACAGACCATTGCGCAATGCACGGCTCATCGAATCCGCACGCCTTGAGAGCGAGGCTCAACTTGTAATCGCAATAATCCTCGTTCATAACCATTCAACTTTATTGTCAGTGATGTAATAATGCGACTTACACGGTAGATTGAAACTACCTACCGAGGGGCGTAGGGTAACGCCCGACAATCTTTCTGTCAGCGCCCAAAACATTCCATCACGGCGACCATAGGGCAATACGACTTCGTTGCCACAGCCACAGGCACAAAGATGCGTAGTGGTAAGATATACCCGACTGATATACAGCACACCCTCTTTCATCTCTGATTTCGAGGGCATAGTGCCGACAAATTCGGGTATTAGTTTATATATTCTCATGCTATTCGTCTTTTGATGGTTCATACTCTGGGCAATAATCTCCATTTGCCGCCATTTCGCAGATGCACAGCCGGTATAAGGCACATTCGCCCTCGCAATAGTGCGTACATTTGAAATCATCCTCTTCCATTGTCTTTCTTCTCTTTGGGTTCGTAGGAGGGGCAAGCCGTAACTCCTTGTACGCACTTTTTATAGTAGGGGCAAGCCTCCATTATTGGCTTTCCACCAAAGTAATGAATTATCCTATTTTCACATCTGCAATGTGCTGTATCATATTCACTGACACGAATATACTTGCACTCGCTCGGGGTCTGATTATTTTCCATCTTTCTCGGTTTTAGGGGTGAAGTAGGGACATTCATATTTTCGCTTACCATAAATGCAATAACGGCTTTCTCTGCCAGAGCAATAACAGTGTGGGAAATCCTCCACAAACCATTCAAAGAAATCAAGTTTGCGGTAATGAACACACTCCTGCGGTCGCTGATTAGTTGGGGTCATATACTCTCAGTTTTGTTTTAAGCCAATCTATAGGTGGTACAACAATCTTGTTTCCAACCCACGTTAAGCCACCACCGAAATAACTTAACAGAAGAAGCGGTGATGCAATCAAAAGGATTATACTATTCAATGCAAAGCACACGGCTCTGCGGTGTTTCTTTTTCAAAACTTCTTCAAGTGTTTAAGGCGAGTTATAGCATCCTTTTTAGAGTAAGCCATAATCTTATGCCCTTTGATTGAAAACTCTATTAGTTGGCGGCTGTCAACTGCTTTGGGGATTTTGCCTAAGAATTTCATTGTTATTCTCGGGCTATATGTCATAAAGGGGTCAAAATCATCTATCATTTCCTTTTCCTCCTTGTTTTGTCAAACTTCGCGTAGGGCGCGGCTTTCGCGTTTTAGATACTTTGATAGTTCTTTTGGCGTCGGCCAATACTTGACAGGAGTACCAAGGCAGAAGTACACGCCTTTTACCATGTAGAACTCCCAATTCCTTTGCCATGCCTTGCGCAATCTGTTTCTTTTTGTCATCCTCAGTCAAATTTAACGTGGTTGATGACTCCAAGAATTAACTGATAAAGCGCATCTATAAGTTCCGGCGCTTCTTCTTCCTTGACCACTTCATCGTCATGGTCAAAGTCGAGATACTGAACACACCACTTACCCCACGAAATATCCCACTGGATATTCAGATACCATTCGGCATTAGCAAAAGGGATATGTTTCGGCAGGAGCGAGAGCAAATCGCCGAGGGTAAAAATTTCTTTGTGTTCAAAGCGCATAAGACCAACATGAAGGTTTGTCGTAGTGGCTTTTTCGTAAGGGACACAATCTTTCCATCGTTTAAGTCGCAGTTTCTCTATTTCTCTACCACGTGAATCGGCAACTTGGCGTGTCGCTCGTTTACTTGCCTTATCAGCACTCACTCCGCGCTTGATAAGCTCTGCGGATTGCTCGATTGTGAGGGTTGTTTTCATATTTTATCCTTTTAAGAACGGACTATCTTTAATCGCTTTCTGCACATAGAAGCATTTGGAAATATCATCGGGGCAGTTACATCCAAATGAGCAGCGCATAAAGCCGTAGTCATAGCTACGCTTTTTGCAATGACCTCCCTTTGCTTCGTAGAAAGGACAATCGTATTTGGTCTGAGGCTTACTCATTTTTCTTTTCCTTTCAGCATTTCGTATTCTTTCTTGCTCAAATCCTTAAGGCAAATAATTGTCGGCAAGGTTTTGAAATTGTTTATCTTCTGAATTTCCCGTGTTATGCCGGTCAAATCACTATTATTAACCTGCATGATGCAATGTCCGTAAGTCGTAGCACTCCCATTGCAATGAATATAGCTGATGAAATAGTATTTAGTCATGGTCTTTTCCTCCTTTCTCCCGACACGGACAGGACGGGTCGTGGGTGATGCCGCCACCTGTTCTATATTCAGAATATAGGATGTAAGAATGCCCTCTATACCGCACGGTTTTAATGTAGCCGTCATACCTATCATCTAAGTATTGTTGCACTTGTTCCGGTGTTTGTTTGTCCTCGCACCCCGTCAGCGTCAGGGCAAGCAGGGCGAGGAGGGTTAAGTGTAGTTTCTTCATATCTTATTCGCTTAAATATTTTCGTTTTCCGTTTCCGATAAATCGCTCAAATTCCTCAGAGCACTTCTTGCAAAGGTCAAAAGAATGGCTCTTGATGTGGTGTCCGGTGCTTTCGCTGTCCCAATGGTAGTCAACGCTCATTACTATGCGTGATTCGTAGTCATTGTTGACTTCTGTGAACTGCGCTCCGCATCGGTCGCAGGTGAATAGGGTTTGTTGGCTCATAATTCGTTCAGTTTAATGTTATGTCTCGTGAGCCATTCTACCATCAGCACTGCGCACTCGATAAGGTCGGTTGCATACATCGGAACATCGTCTATGTAATGACTTTTCTCGGCGTTCTTTTTCGGCTTGTAGAACAAGCACCACTGATTACCGATTACGGGTTCATCGGGGTTCTCGAAATAGATGCTGATACGGTATGTGTAGCCGTCAATGTCTATTTCTTTCGGCAGAAGTCCGAGCAGCGCACTGAGGCTCCACGCAGGGACGACCTCATAACTCTCTCTGCGGCTATCTCTTTCATGCACGGCACTGTCATAGTCCATTAAGGACAATGCACCGCTGTCGTAGCACATATCCGCCGTATCAGCCGACACTCCGCAGCGGAGAACTCCAGCAGTCCTTTCTCTCCTTGTGCGACGTAGATTTCTCCCGTCGGCACCTTGATTGTCTTTCTTATCTTCATATCGGCTCTTTTGGCTCTTGGTTCATAGCGCAAAGTTAAAGAAACATTGCAGATTATCCAAATAAACCTATAATTTGGCTTTAGGTTTGGCGATATAACAGCCCGAAAACAGCCGAATTTGCCCGAAATGTAGGGATTTGGTTCATAACTGCATTTTTAACCGCCTGTATATCAGTTTAATGCACTTAATGAAGTGAACTTCGCATTAAAATATTTTTCTTTATTATATATACCCTGTATAATATACTATATGTCAATTACTTATATAGCCTATTTTCTCCCCTATATATTTATATTTGCAAAAAGTTTTTCGTTTTTCGGTTCATTAAGTTCATTAAAGAGATAAATATATAATAATCAATATTTTATCCATGTAGTTGCAAGTTCAGCCTGCTGCATTGTGGTGCATAAATGTTAAAAATATATAATTATTTAATTTTGGGGTTTGATGGGAATTTTCAACAAAAAAAATTTTGAGGGTCGCACCCGCCTCCGCCGGTTCGGCTCGCTCCATACCCCTGCCACCCCTTTTGGGGTTTAATGCTCCATATATTCAAGTAGTTACACCTTTGCAGCGTCCGCCGCTATGCCGTAACTCGATATTTTGACCCCGATTTTTGACCTTTAAATTGTTCCACACTTGCAACTATCTGTAAATCAAGAAGATATGTGTTAATTTTCATTGTTCCACGCAACCTTATTTAACACTCTGCAAAGATAAATATTCCCCGGCTTATTTGCAAGCCTTTCAGCGCGTTTGTGTGTGAATTTTATTGTTTTCGCTGTTCGTGTGTCTTTGCGGCGTGTGCCGCTTATCTGTGTGCGTCCTGTGTTGGTGCTTATTCTGCCATGCGAAATTAAGGGTTTAGTCTGTTAAAATATTTCACAATTCAGAGCCTTGATTTAACGGCGTATTTTTACATAAAATACTTGCAATCAGCTTGTTATATCAAATATTATTCGTACCTTTGTAATGCAAGGAATGACCAAACGAAACACCTTACAATAGGACATTGAAAAGAAAACCCCGAACCGTTGCAACGGCCGGAGTTTCAAAGGTTGAAAGGTGATGCAGCGAGCCTCCAATCTTTGTTAGTGAAGTAGCTGCGAAACCTTTCCATATTATGCGTATCGAAATTGCGTTTAATGTGGGCAAATGGACGGTTAAAATAATACTCCGTCGCTGATGCCTGGGGGTTGCGAAAGCATTAAAGCGGTTTATAACCGCGCCCCCGAAAGGTTTTCACCCGCAAAGATAATGAAACTTTGCGAATTACCAAAAGACAGGACAAACAAAAAGCCCCCGCGGTTTGTCCGTCACGGATTAGGCAGGGGCACGATTAAATTTCAGATACAAAGTTAACGATTAAATTTCAAAGATTATGAACACAACAGCAAACAAAGTTAGCACCGGTGTTAACATCCCCTCAACCATGAACGCAAACAAAACAACTGTAAACCACATCCGAGAATCAATTTCACGCCTCCGTTACGAACTCCAGCAGTACCACGACAACGCCAGCAAAGGAGGTTCAGAACGCCGCCGTAACATGATACTGTTACGCTGGGACATCCGCAGACTTGACCGGCGATTAAAGGCGATGGAAGCCGAAACACGCACGAAATCCATCAACGGGATAATGAACCAGGCTAACCGCTTAATGTCGGTATGCAACGCGGTTCAGAACTTCAAGCGCGCCGATGTAATCCGCGCAATTGCTTTCCGCTATTACGACAACATCCGCGCTTGTGTCGGACGGTTCAACTACAACGATGATAGCGAGTATAACAAAGAGTATTCACGCGCCCAATATATGAACGCATGAAACAGACCCTAAAAGCCACGGCGGCGGTTATCGGCATAGTTGCCGCCGGGCTTCTCTTCTGGTACATCGTAATCGAATTTATGTGGATGTGCTATTATGCCGGAATACCAATGTAAAACCAAATAAACAGATACAATCATGCAGACAATCAAAATAACTCTACCGGCGGCCACGGCGGCAACTGATATAATTCGCTATCAGATCGACGGCACGACCATAGCAACGGTTAGCCCTGATATGTTCAATAAAGGCAAATATTGCGGTGATTTCGGCGCGTTCGGAAGCTGCAACAATGTATCCGCGCCCGATGCTTGCGAATTTGTAGGCGATGCAATAGTTAACCATTTTGCCACCTTTGGCCTCAACGTCGAATTTGTCAACGCATAGACCGGGAGAAGATGAAAGAGTTAATTAACAAGTTGGCTGACCGCCTACACGCTGAAACAGCGGAGTATATCGGCAATGTCGATTATTATTTAACCGAATATCGTACACGCCGCCGGATAAAGGCGTTAAATGAAGCCAAAAAGGAAACATTGCGCGGGTACGGTGATAGTTATTTGTTCGAAGTGTGGATGTACTACAACGCGCCTAAAATGCCGTATGCCGAACAAGTGCAAGTAATAACAGCTGCTTATGATATTGAGCTGGCGCGGTTAATAGCCACTCTCTAACCCCTATTTCCCGGCATGGTGTTAACGTGTGTTCGATTCACACGCCGGGAGCTAAAACTAAATACAAACAGATATGAACGTAACAAAAACAAATTACGGGCTATTGGTAACAATCCCCGAACAGCACGACAACGACGGCAATTTGCTAAACAGCGAGTTCACCTACCAACTCCGACAGGTGCGCACGATCAACGACAACGACCCCGACGAACAGCCGCTAATAAATGCGCTTGAAAAGGGAGAGAAGCGCGATACGGCAAAGTTCCTCAAACTCGCCGGCGAGATGGAGCGACTTTTTAAGCAGCTCCAAACCCGCGAGGACTGGCAAGCGTGGGAAGAGAATCACGGCGATTTTAACCGCATCTATCATGATAGGCTCGATGAACTTGCCGAAAAAATTAACGGCTATTCATTCGCTTACGCCGAACACAGCAAGCACGGCTATTGCATCTAAATAAGCCTCAAAATCGCGCCTCACACCGCCGGACGGTAAATTATACCTCCGGCGGGAGAAAGGCCGACAGAAACGGAATAAACAAGCAAAAACGATAAAGATATGAAACCGAAGCTAAACGGTAATTTACCGGAACTCTACGCCGCTAAAGCCACGTTACGCCGAAATACGGCAACAGGGCAATATGTTGAATATATTGGCCGCCGTGAATACTCCATAGAACGCAACGACGACGGCACAACGCACGCCGTAAAACGCCCCTCGTATTACATTGCAATATGCGGCATAAATGCAAAGGGCGTACCTTGCGCGGCCTACTTCAGCCCCGAAAGTGATACGGCCTATTTCTGGCAATGCGCCGACCGCAAAGCCGCAAAATCAATTGTCGAAAATCCCGTCTCCGCTTACGATTGGCGCGACGTTAAAAACGGAATTAAAGCTAATCGTTAACACCTACGGCACAAACAAGCAAAACGATATGAACATAATTAAATCATTCGGCAGCGTTGACCGGCTTTATAGGCGCGGTGTGAACATCTGCAAAGGGTGTGAACGCGAAAACGCCGGAAGCAGCACAAAGGCGCATTTCTGCATCTGCAACCAACAAGCCGCCCGACATATTCAAGCAATCAAAAGAGTAACAACGTACAATATTTAACCCGCCACACGACACAACGAAAAGACGATGAGAACAAAGACACTCGATCAAATAAAAGGACAGACTGCACGGATGCTGCGCCACAAGCGGAGTGTACATAGAGTTTCTTTAATAGTGCGCATCTGCACCCGTTACACGGCCAATGCGCTCAACTACCATTGTAAACGCGGGCTAAGTTATTCGGCGGCATGGTATAGCCCCGTCCCCGCCTCAGTCTACGCAAAACAAACAGAAGTCTAACCGATAAAACATGCACTCATGGAGTACAGCAGAATGAACCAAGAACGCAAAGAGCTTGAGCAAAAAGTTGTCGATCTGGCTAACCAAATTTCCCAAATGTCACGGGAGATGGAAACGGCAGGCCGTCAAAACAACTTTGACAAGCTGGACAACTTAAATATTACAACTATGGCAATACTTGGAACAATAGGCGTAATCTGCGCTGTATGGCTGCGGCTGGTCAGTCTCAATGAATACGCGAAAAGACATAAAGAATCAATTAAAACACGCGAACAAATCATTTAAATAGGAAAAATCATGGCACAATCAATTTTTGATAAAATATACAGGCTTGCAAAATCTAAAGGATTCGGGGTTACATATTGCGGACACAACCCAAAACTTTGGTGCGTAACAGAATCGCGCGACGGCAAACTTTTGGCGAAAACTAAATATATGCCACCCTACGAACTTTATAACGTATTATTGACAAAGTTATAATTTCCAATATCTTACAAAAATGGTACTAATTGCGCTTATATGCATTGTGTGCTGGCTCGGCCCGGCACTACGCGACGGAAGCAACGTAAAGTGAATGACCCCTAAAACGAAAAGCGATGAAAGCAACAAATAAATATCATATAGTGACGGATAGTTACGACAGCGGAGAAGATGACAAACAGGACACTGCTACACTGAAAGAGGCTGTAAAACTCGCTAAAGAATGGCTAAAGGATGAATATTACCACGCCGTCCGAATATTCAGCGCAAACGGCATTGCACGCGAATTTATCAACATAGGCAACGGGCAGGTGATCCGAACTATATAACCACCCATCCCGGCGAGGGAGAACCACAGCGGAGCGACACCGCCGCCGGGAACTATCAATAACAAATAAAATCATACGAATATGGCAAATTACAGATTCAAGACCGCCGAAATAGAGGCGATGAAGAAAAACATCCTAACGCACATAGAGCACGAAAACGAGAACAAAACCGCATGGCGTCTGCGTTGCGCTATCGAGGGGCAGTTAATGTGCTGCCGAACATCAAAACGCGATGCCGCACGACTGGAGCGTGAATTGACACTCTACGAAAAGCTAACCAAAAATAATTTACCTAACTGGCAGAGCAAACCTACACAGCCCGCCACACCCACAGAAATGCCCCAAATTTCAACGGAAGCAGCCGAGACGGTAAATGTATCGGCGGATGGCGAAAATGCGGCGGAAACGAAAGAAATGCCGCAAATTCTCAACTGCGAGCCGCATACCATTGCAGACTTAAAAGAGATACCGAATATTTCCAAACTTGCAAAGGCTGGAATAATCATTAACGGCGTTTCATGGCACACCGAATATCTCGACCAAACGCACAACGTATTGGCACGAGTGGATAATCTCGGCTGGCACGAGGACGGCAAGGGTTTTGGCGGTTTTCAAGGAAGCGGAGTGTTCGGCAAGACGGCGATTTTCGAGAGCTGGGATAATGCCGTAATTACGATGATAGACGCATTAACGGATTATCTGCGCACAAGGAGCACAGAGCCTCCACACTCGCCCAAAACTCCGCAGACGGTAGAATGTATCGGCGGACCCAACAAACTCGCCCAGACGGCGTAAAACGCCTATTGGCAGACCTCGACGAAATTCAAAACATTTCAGTAACTTAGCAGACAAAAAGATTATGGCACGTTACATTTACAATCGCGTCAGCACCCAAGACCAATCATTTGACCAGCAGATGCAGGATATAAAGGCTTATTTCGCCGCAAACCGTATAGACATGGGAGAAGTCTCGGATGTTGTCGAGGAACACGTCAGCGGCGGCAAATCCTACGAAGACCGCAAATTCCAGCAGCTCCTCAACAAATGCAAGCCGGGCGACTACATCTATGCAGCATCAACTGACCGTCTCGGGCGTAACTTCATAGACATGATGCGACTTATGGAGGATGCCAAGAAGCGCGGTGTAATCATTGTGGCGTGCAAACAAAACCTATCGCTCGATGATGACAACTCAATGGCTAAAATAGTGCTTGCAGTTACCGCTATCATGGACGAGGACGAGCGCAAGCGCATCAAGCACCGCACAGCTAACAAAAAGGCATGGCAGCGCGAGCAGATAGCCAAGCAGGGATATTTCATCATAGAGAACGGTCCAAATACCGGGGAGCGTTGCACATACGTAGGCAGCCCCAAATTGGCATACATGTCGGAGGCTCGACTGGCAGCGCTCGCAGCAACTCAGGAAGCCGCAGCACTCGCCAATCAAGAAGCAAAAATCAGATGGGCAGAGCAATCCAAAGGCTACGCATGGGTGCGTACTCAGCTTGCCAAAGGCAAATCACGCGCACTCATACTGGAGGAGTTTAACGAACTCCATGCAGCCGATCCGGAGAATTATTCGACACGCGAGGGCAAGCCGCTATCAAAGGGCGTACTCTCCAAGTGGTGCCGCGAGATGAACCCGCTGGCGGTTTAATGGCGTCGCGCCCATTCAGGAATCGGCATCTCTTTCTCGGCGGCATCATCAAGCGCATAATCTATGATTGTGCGTATGGCCAGATCAGCTTGAAATCGCATCACCTTCATATAATCGAATATAGGTCGGGTGCTGGCATCCTTGATACTTTGGCCTATCGAGTATTCAAGCACATGCAGAGGAATACCGAGCTGCTGCCCGAATTGCACAAAAGTCTTTCGGGCCGAATAAAACATAAGTCTCTTTTCAAACCCCAAATCTTCACCGATCTTGTTGAGACTCTTGGTAACAAAAGATCGGAACTGCCCGTAATCAGTATAATTATACCCGAAATCGAGTTTCCCGTCTTCAGTGATGTATTTGTCGATGATAACGCGAGCCTCCGGCTGGATGGTCAGCGACACACCTTTTTCGCCCTGTTTCTTTGTCGCGGTTTTCTTGCGTACAAAATTGATAGTTTCACCATCGAGCTGCGCATCCATGAGGTCTGTAAGGTTAATACCGGCGAAATAAAACGAGAGCATGAACAAATCCCTCGCCACAGCATGGCGGCGCGCAGACACGCCCGTAAACTCCGCCTCGCGTAACTTTCTCAACTCTTCCTTGGTTATCCAAGTCTCGCGCACGTTCTTTGTCGGCATCTTGTAGCCTCGGAACGGGAAAACCTTATATTCGACAACGCCTTCGGTCACGGCTGCGTTGAGAAGCGCCTTTAAATGCGTCATGCGGATATTGATTGATGTGTCGGAAATTGGCCTTGGAGTTTTGGGGCGACCTGCTTTCTTTTCATTTTTCTTCTGTATCTTTTTGGAACCCACTTCGCGCAGATGATTCTCAAAGCGCTTTAAGGCAAGTGGAGAAAAATGCTGGAGCGTAATGCTTTCGCCAAAGCACTCAAGGAGATATTTCAAAGTGTATTCCATATTCTTAGCATAGGAACTTCTGCCTTCTTCTTTTAGCCTTGCGATATATCTCTCGGCAAACGACTTCAAGTATCCTTCTGAGGTACCCGTGCTTTTTTCAAGCCGCTCCTTTATTTGGGAGGCAGATACATTTGCGGGAAGGTTTATTTCTTCAAGTTTTGTCTGATAGACACACAGCATCTGCGATAACTTGGCATTAATCATGGCAGCCTGCGGATGACGTACTACCCGACCGCCGTTCCATTGTTTCTTATCAACGGAATATTGCGTGGTTATATAGGAGACACTTGTGCCGTTCGTAATTCTAAATTTAATCGCAAACGTGCCGTCAGTCTTAGGTCTTCCGGTTAAAATGGTTAAAGTTATAGTAGCCATACCTATGGTAACGGGGGATGTTACAAATATGTTAAATTTTGTCCGGGACAAAGTTGGGACAAAACATTCTCCTCAAAAGTCAGAATATTTTCCGAAATAAACCAAGTTTTTAACCATAATTAACAAACAAAGAAACTCAACCAATTTGTTAACTGGCTGAATTTCTCTGCTTTAACTTTGAGCCGCGAGTGGGACTCGAACCCACGACCTTTTCGTTACGAATGAAATGCTCTACCGACTGAGCTATTGCGGCTTGATGGCGTAAACGAGAGTGTTTGGATTAACATCCCGGCTGCCTTTATTTTGATACAAAGTTATAAAAACTTTCTTTATTGTGCAAAAACCGTGGGCGGTTTGTTTGACTGAGATATTCAGTCGATGGTCTGCTTGGCAAAGGTCAAATTAATCTCGGCTTTGTCAAGATCGAGTTTCACCATTACTGGCGCCCCGATGTAGGGGTCAATCGAGCTGACATACTGGGTGGTCTGTCCGTAATAGGAATTGGAGGTGTTCGACTCCGTGACCACAGTCACCGGTGTGAGAGTGAATGTATAGTCAGAGGGTTCAATGGACTCTTTCTCCAGCATCTTCAGCAGATAGTTTCTCATGCCTGAGAAGATGTAGCATTTATCGGTTGAGTTGTATGATGCGTAGAAAGAAGTCTCATTGTTTACGAGCTCGTTGTCAAGGAAGAATTTCTCTTTCTTGTCCGACTGCACGAGCAGCAGATTGGCGGGAGGGGCAATGAAGTAGTCGTTCTTTATGAGTTCCACCGGAATCTTGAAACTCAAGGAGTTCACCACCGACAGGGAGCCGGAATGCTGCTTGTAATAGCTTATGACCTCATTGATCGGGAACTGTATCTCCACATCGCGGCCGACTGGAGCTACGATAATCTGCTCGCCTCCGTCGATGCGCTGAGCCAAAGCATCGGATATGGCGAAATCGAGATTGTTGTTGAGGATAATCTCAGGGGTGACGGCAAAATAGTTGCCCTCGAAGCGATTGATCACCTCCTTGCCTTCGGAATCGACCGATGTGGTGTGATAGTATATGCGTATCTGTGTGGAGGATATTTCAACCACCCGGCCCGCACCATACGAATTCCTTACATATATTCCGGGGAAATAACGGGCGAACTGTGCAGGGAACTGATATGCCTCGGGGTTGGTCTGATACAGCGAAAGAAACTCATGTGCAAGGCTCACAGGGAGATGCACGTCGATGAGCCGGTAGGATAGATTGCGGATTGAATCGGGCTGACCGAGAGCATTGCACACATACATTTTTGTGGCAAGCAGGTCGGACGACGAATAATAATCGGCCGGATTGAAATTGCTGAATATCGTTGAGGGGAGCTGTTTGTTCAGACGATAAATCTCAAGTCCCATGGGCACGAGTGAATCGCCGACGAACGAACCATTAGGCACAAAGAACAAAGCCTTGATCGAGTCGATATTCTCTTGTGTGAGTGAGGACGAAAGCTGTGCGGCAGGCATGAACTGAGTGACGAAATCCGCCTCAAGACGACCATAACCGGTGGCATCGATGCGACCGAGCACCTGCACGAGGTTGCGGGTCTGTACACTCGGATTGAGCACCGAATGACCGTTGACATCGAAATCAGAGACTTTTACCACTTCGGTCTCACTGTCAACGAGCGAATTGCCCACATTGGGGACATCATCGCAAGCTGTCATCGCAGCAGCCGCCAGCAACACCGGCAGCACACGTTTCATATTTAATAGAGCCTTGAACATCATTTGCAGGCTTAATCCCATCGGGAGTATAAATTATTATAAGGCGGTTCAGCGTCAACGCCATCGCCGGAACTTATGTCAGAAACTTTTGTAGAATTCAATTATCGGCTCGGCCTGAATCTCCTCGCCCTGATACGGCAGGAAAGGCTTGCCAAGCTCATGGGCATAAGCCACGAGTTCCTCTGGCACGTCGGGCGACATCTGCATCACACCGTCGGCATAGCGAATGGCCAGACGGTTGAGCGCCATCCAGTCCACGGCTTCGCCCGCGCCAAGGGCCTCCAGATCGGCATCGGTGAAACCGTCCATTTTCAGTTTTTCAACGAAACGCGCATCAAGTGTGCCGTCAAACCGGTCGTTATACAGGGTGAATACAATCTTCGCCTCCCCTACTGTAGGGTCGTCCGCATAATGCTTTTTCACATATGCAGGTACAAGCGACGAAATCCAGCCTGTACACTGCATGACGGCCGGTTCCCAGCGCAATTTTTTCACAGTGTCGAGGGTACCGCGGGTGAAGAACATCATGCGCTCGTCGTTGTCCTCGGGAGTTTCCCTGATCTCGATATCCTTCATGGCATGACGCTGGAAGAAATCATCGTTATCGATGAAGTACACCTGCATGCGCGATGCCTGCAACGTGGCCACTTTCAAAATCAGAGGATGGTCGTTGTCGTCAATCGAGATGTTGGCGCCTGAGAGCCTTATCACTTCATGCAACTGATGACGGCGCTCGTTGATACACCCGTACTTGGGCATAAAAGCACGCACTTCAAAACCTTTCTCCTGAACTTTCTGGGGAAGTTTCTGCAGCATATCGCCCATTTCCGAATCTTTCAGATAAGGGGTTATCTCCTGCGACACGTAAAGAATTTTCTTATTTCTCATCAATCTGTAATAAGCATAAAGGGATGGCGATGCATCTAAGCGGCATCGACCGCTACCACGGCGTTCCGTCGGCCGATGCGCAGCCGTTGTTTTGCGGATACTATGCATCGGACGTGCAAATTTACGATTTTTTTTGCAATTTTCCGCCCTTTCCGGCCACAAAGCGGTCATTTCAGCCTCAACGACTTAAAATACTGCACATTTCAGCCCTTAGACAGCGAAATAGTTAAACAAAAAGCAGAAACCTTAGCATTTTTTAAGTGTTTGCACATCACGCACAAAATGTTTAATTTTGCATTCAGTTTAATATCTCCTAATCAACATTTGCTCATGAACCGACTGCTGACATTATTATTAAGCATACTGACCATATTTTGCGTGCAGGCGCAGAACCCTTTCGGCAATCAGGATAACGAAGTGCCGCCTGTAAAATGGACCGGGACCGCGCGCCTTACATCCCCGACAGAGGGTGTAATAACCCTGACGGCATCCATGTCCGACGGATGGCACCTCTACGGAGTGGACATGCCGGAGAATGGCCCCAAGCCCACTCGATTCAAGTTCGAGGTGGCGAAAGGTTTGGAACTCATAGGAAAACTGACGGCAGGGAGCAAACCGCTCACCAAGGCCGATCCGATGTTCAACATCGATGTAAACTACTGGGAGGGGAAGGTGGTGTTCACCCAGAAATTCCGTCTGCATCCCGATCAGGCGCCTGTTAACTCCATCGCCTGCTCCGTGACATACATGGGCTGCAACGATGCAACATGCCTGCCGCCCCAGACAAAAGAATTCAAACTCAGAATCCTCCCTCAAAAGAAATAACCCACCTACATCCTACAGTGCACACTTCGATCTACATCCCAGTGCACGCATCCCCGGGGATGTTTAAGCTATATTTGACCTCTCACAACAATACCAATAAATGAAACTGAAAGTCACTTTGCTCCTCGCTACACTTCTGGCGTGTGTATCAGCTGTCAGCGCCCAGAAACTGACCCCGATAACCTGGGATGCGTCAGTAACGGCCAACAGCACCGACAACGCTACAGTAACCATCTCGGCGAAAATTGAAAAAGGCTGGCACCTCTACGGCTTCAATCTGCCCGACGACGGCCCCAATTCTACCTCAATTGTGCTGAATCTGCCCGAAGGGGTCACTGCCGACGGCGAAATCACTCCTTCGCGTCAGCCGGTGGAAAAATTCGACCCCATCTTCTCGCTGAAACTGGCATGGTGGGATGCTGATGTGACATTCACTCAGAAGCTGAAAATCACCGACGGCAAGACCCATGAAATAGACGGATATGTGTATTTTCAGGGCTGCAACGACCAGACCTGCATCAGTCCGTCGAAAACGCCGTTCAACATCTCGGTAGGCACCGGTCCGGAAGCCGAAGAAGAAGCCCCCGCAACCGATTCGGTGGCCCCAGCCGTAACACAGACAGCGCAGCCGGCAACAGCAGCCGGCAACGGCACCGACTGGTGGGCGCCAGTTGAAATCACCGACAGCGAAGCAGAACGCACTTCGGCCGACAACCCCTGGTGGGTTATCTTCCTCTGGGGATTCGGCGGCGGCCTCATCGCGCTGCTCACACCCTGCGTATGG
>PPYF01593447.1_pt1 | contig 24242 bp, 21 predicted proteins | sample 1559871 | NCBI WGS metagenome assembly PPYF01 (sample SAMN08240021, study PRJNA423297) | Human gut metagenome, whole genome shotgun sequencing project. | reverse complement strand
AGTATTATCTGCGCTTTTGGCTTGGCATCTGCCGCACCTCGCTCGCCGTATCGGCACTTAGAATTGTGCGGTATTGCCAAAAATAAAAGCAGCCAGCCGCCCTGCCTGTGGGAATGTTCCACGGTGGGGCGGCTGGCTGTTGTAATCGGGGGAAAGTGGAGATAAAAAAATACGCTTTCGCCGCCGATGCCCAAACCGCGCAAAGCATGGTATAATGATGGCAGGATAAACGCAGAAACCAACACACAGAACACGAAAAGAACACAGGAAAGGAAAGACCATGTACTTTCAATACGGGCAGGAAGAAACGGAATACCTGAGCGGCAAAGATGAAAAACTTGGGGCGGTGATTGCCCAGGTGGGCCGGGTGAATCGCGAGGTAGATACAGACCTGTTTTCTGCCGTGGTGCACCATATTGTGGGGCAGCAGATTTCCACCAAGGCGCAGGCTACCATCTGGCAGCGCATGCGGGGTGCCCTTGGCACGGTGGATGCCGAGCATATTCTGGAAGCAGGGAACGAGCAATTACAGCTGCTTGGCATTAGCTACCGCAAGGCAGAGTACATCACGGACTTTGCACGAAAAATCCGGAACGGTGAGTTTGATTTGGAGGGCATCTGGCAGAAGCCGGATGAGAAAGTGATCCGGGAGTTAAGTGCCCTGAAAGGCATTGGCGTGTGGACAGCGGAGATGATTTTGCTTTTCTGCATGCAGAGGCCCGATGTGTTCAGCTATGATGACCTTGCCATCCAGCGCGGGCTGCGCATGGTGTACCATCACCGTAAAATTGACCGCAAACTGTTTGAAAAGTACCGCAGGCGGTTCAGCCCTTATTGCAGCGTGGCGAGCCTTTACCTGTGGGCCGCCGCGGGCGGCGCGGTGCCGGGGTTGAAGGATTATGCCCCCAAAAAGAAAGCCCCGGCCAAAAAGGCAACACCCGCTGGTTCCCATACGGAGAAAACATCAAAAGTACAACAGAAAGGGTAGATGCTATGATGTTCACCGCGCATTATCAGTCCCCCTTGGGGGAAATTCTGCTGGCAGCGGATGAAGTGGGTCTGACCGGCTTGTGGTTTGACCGCGCAAAGTATTATGCGGCGGGCCTGGCCCCGCAGAGCACGGAGCGCGAAACCCCGCCCTTGACCGAAGCAAAGCGCTGGCTGGATGTGTATTTCAGCGGAAAAATGCCGGATTTTATGCCGCCGCTGCACCCCGTCGGGTCAGACTTCCGGCAGGAAGTGTGGGCGCTGCTGCTGCAAATCCCATACGGGCAAACGACAACATACGGCGCGCTGGCCGCCCGGCTTGCGGCAAAGCATGGCACGGCGCGCCTGTCCGCCCAGGCGGTGGGCGGAGCCGTGGGACATAACCCCATTTCGCTCATCATCCCGTGCCACCGTGTGGTGGGTGCCAGCGGCAGCCTGATCGGTTATGCGGGTGGTGTTGAGCGAAAAATCCAGCTGTTGAAATTGGAAGGAACCGACTGCATAAAGCTGTTTGTGCCCAAAAAATGTGAATTAAGAGTTGAGTTTTGGCAACGCAGATGCCGTGCCGCAGCCGCCGGAGCGGTGCTTAAGCCGTCAGGCGGGAATTGTGCGGTGTTGCCTTTGAGTTTTTTCCTTGGCGGTTAGAAGCTGCATATTGTATTGTGCTTTGAGGTTTTCATTCCAATTCTTTCATCAACTTCATTTTCCGCTTTTCGGGCCTGTTTATCCTTCTTTTTTCCTTAGGGTGTATCTGAAAAGTCGAAAATATGGTCTATTTCTACAAACACAGCGGTATTGCCTTTGGAAAAAAGTTGTCCAAGACTTGATATCGGGCGGCTTACATTGTTTATGGGGTAGAGTGAACCCGCTCCGGCGTACGCCGCAGCTGGTTGCGATATTCGGACGGCGTAATGCCGTATAAACTGCGGAAAGTTTTCAAAAAACTGGTGTAATTGGTAAAACCGCTGGCGTTGCAGGCATCCAGCACGCTGGCACCGGCTGCAATGGCACGGCGGCAATGCTGCATGCGCAGGTTGGTCAAATAGCCGTGTACACTTTCCATCGTGTAGGTTTTGAACGCGCGGGACAAATGCTCCCGGCTGGTGTAGGTATATTTGGCAAGGCTGCCAACGGTTAGGTTCGGGTCGGTATAATTGGCCTGCAAAAAAGCAACGGCCTTGGCAACCAGGGCACTTGTAGCGCTGGGCGGTGCCGTGCGGCGCTCGGCCACAATCTGGTCCATCAGCAGCAAAAGCTCCACCAGCTCGCACCGCTGCACCATGTGCTGGGTGCTGCCGTGTAAGTAAGCGGTCTGGGCCATCCGCTCAAATAAGCCGCGTAGATCCCATGCGGTGACGGCGTCTGCATCCAGGATCACCAGCTGCCCCAGCCATGTGGGGGCAACCAGCCCGCTGGCCAGCAGGGCTTCCTGCCATAGCTCGGCGTTGATCTGGGCAATCAGACGTTCAGAAATCTTATCCGTGATATTGAACATGCCCGCATGGTAGCACCGGGCAGGGAAGATGATCATTTCCCCCAGGTTTATATCATAAATGTTGCCGTCCACAGAATAGCGCACGTTGCTGCCCACCAGGGGCAGTACAAGCTCATAATACGGGTGAGAGTGTACAACAGACTGGCTGTCCTGCTCGTTGGTATACCAACCCACGGCAATCTGACCGCTTTCCAGCTCCATGCTGGCGCGTTCCTGCGTCAAAAACTGGTCCTTGATATGTGGTACTTTCTGGACGAACATGGTGGGCCCTCCTTTTTTGACTTTGCGGCGCGGATTTCTGGGGAACGTTTGTAGTCCGGTCCGGGATGTTGGGCATAGCAAATAACAAAATAGGACAAAAATGGCGGTAGTGGCCAATTTTTATATGGCATTTGACTTTATTATAGCATAGAGTGCAGCAAGATGGTATTGGCATACACCAAAAAATATCGATTTCTGGCAAAAAAATCTGATTCTTGGGTGCAGCTTGCGTCAAAAGAAAGAGAATGCGAAGGGGAAAAATAAACAACGTTATCTAGGATATATTATTTTTTACGTATTGAATCGGCATGGACAATATGTTAGAATAACTTTGATTAGATCAAAAGAGGAAAGAAAGAATAAAGGATGTTTGTAGGAACATGGTGGTCACTGATGCCGCCCATTGTGGCGATTGCGCTGGCACTGCTGACCAAAGAAGTGTATTTGTCATTGTTTGCGGGGTGTGCCCTTGGCGCACTGTTGGCGGCAGAATTCCACCCGTGGATTGCGTTTGATACGCTGTTTAACACAATGATCGATAGTGTGGATTTTTCCATTCTGATGTTCATGATCCTTTTGGGCATGATCGTTATGCTCATGCAGGAATCCGGCGGCACCCGCGCTTACGGTGAATGGGCCTCCGGCCACCTGAAAAGTAAGCGCTCCGCTTTGGTAACGACCTCTCTGCTCGGTGCGCTGATTTTTGTGGATGACTACTTCAACTGCCTGACGGTTGGCTCTGTCATGCGCCCTGTCACAGATAAGTACAAGGTTTCCCGCGCCAAGCTGGCGTATATCATTGATGCAACCGCCGCGCCAGTCTGCATCATTGCGCCGATTTCTTCCTGGGCGGCAGCCGTCAACTCTTACGTTCCGGCGGGCAGCTCCATGTCCGGTTTTGAGATGTTCGTTAAAACCATTCCGTTCAACCTCTATGCAATTTTAACCCTGTATATGGTGTTCTTCACCTCCATTGTAGGCTTCGATTTCGGCCTGATGAAAAAGCATGAAGAGAACGCGGCCAAAGGTGATCTGTTCACCTCTGGCGGGGAAGAGTTCCAGAACCAGGAAACAAAAGACCCGACCGAGGGCGGCAAATACGCCAAAGGCAAGGTCATCGATCTGATTGCGCCCATGGTCGTCATGATTGCAACGGCAATCGCAGCTATGATCTGGACCGGCCACCTGAACGGCGGCCAGAATCTGGTGGAGGACTTTGCCAACTGTTCTTCTTCGGAAGCGTTGGTGTTTGCCGGTTTGGTCACAGTGGGATTCCTGCTGCTTCTGTATCTGCCGCGCCGTGTCATCGGCTTCAAGGATTTTATGAATTCCGTTCCCGAAGGTGGCAAGCTTATGATGCCCGCCATCCTGATTTTAGTGCTGGCCTGGACTCTGAAAGGTATGACGGACGCCCTGGGTATCGGTACCTTTGTACGTTCGGCCATCAATCTGAATTCCAGCCTGATGAACTTTGTGCCGCTGGTCATCTTCTGCATTGCAATTTTTATTGCCTTTTCTTCCGGCACCAGCTGGGGCACCTTTGCTATTTTTGTGCCCATCGTGGTTAACATGTTTGCTGAACTGGACCCGACCATGATGATCATTTCTGTAGCGGCTGTCCTGGCTGGTGCTGTCTGCGGTGACCATATTTCGCCTATTTCTGATACTACCATCATGTCCAGCTCCGGTGCCCAGTCCAACCATATCAACCATGTGCAAACCCAGATGCAGTACGCCTTTGTGGTCATTGCCGTGTGTGCTGTTGGCTACCTGATCGCCGGCTTTACCGAAAACTGGTGGCTGACCCTGCTTTGCTCGCTGGTGATTTTGACCGGAGTGCTGTTGGAGATAAGGAAGAGGGAAATGTGCGGCCGATAAACCATACTGACGTAGCATCATCAAAAAGAACCTGCTTTGCACACTATATGGGGCACTAAAACCGGTCGTGTTTTACAGTTATATGAACTATATATGAACTAAAACGCCGAACTTTTGGCCCCTGCGGCACAAAATTGGCACAGCTTTTTCAGAAGTTTTGAGGAGATGGCGAAAAACAAGAGAAAACAATGAGAATCCATGAGTTTATCACCTGCTTCGTAAAACTGTTGTTGAGCACCCGATGCAGAGAGGCCGGCCTTCTTTACATGGCTGCCGAAGATGTTTGGTAAAAGAGTTGTAGTTACCGTCCATGGGAAGTGTGAAATAATGTTAGTAACCAGAAAAAATCCTGATTTCATGCGGGTTTGCGCGGCTTGACCTTTTTTACCTTAACTTGTTTCTGTTTACCATGGTGCGTTGCGTTCCGGCGTGATTTCGGGGGTTAGTGGCTTCTGGTTGCGCTCTATACTTAACCCACCACAGCGAAAGCTGATAGAGCAGAAAACAGAATAAGGAGGTACGAGGACAAGCCTGCGTATAGATTGTTGCTGCAATCTGTATACAGGCTTGTTGTCGTGCTATGAAGTAGGAAAGGTGAATAGTGAAAGACGAGCATGACAATTTAAGGAAAAGAACTGCTGGGATTGTGTATAAGCCTAGGACAAGAATAGAAACTATGGAATGACGGCTGGAGAGAAGTAAAGGAAGAAAAAATCAGACTTGCGGTTTTCGGACAAAAACGGCTTTCTCGTGAAGGCGGGATAGAGATTGTTGTAAAAGAACTCTGCACCAGGATGGCACAGAATGGCTGTGATATAACTTGCTACAATAGAGCAGGTCATCATGTAAGCGGTGCAGAGTATGACAAAACAATTGAATATGATGGCATCCGTCAAAAGGTTGTTCCGACCATTGAGAAGAAGGGACTTGCAGCGGTAAGCTCTTCCTTTTTCGCAGCACTTTGTAGTGCATTTGGAAGATACGATGTGGTGCATATCCATGCAGAAGGTCCTGCCTTTTTCTGTTGGATACCAAAACTTTTTGGCAAGCGTGTAATCTGCACTATCCACGGTTTGGACTGGGATCGCGAGAAGTGGCGCGGAAGCGTTGCATCCAAGTTCATTCGTGGCGGCGAAAAGAACGCTGTGAAATATGCGGACGAGATCATTGTTCTAAGCAAAGACGTGCAGAAGTATTTCTTGGAGACCTACGGAAGGGAGACACATTTTATCCCTAATGGTGTCAATCGGCCAGAGGTTCGGGAAGCAAAGCTGATCACGGATCATTTTGGATTGGAAAAAGATTCCTACATATTGTTCCTCGGTCGTCTGGTGCCAGAAAAGGGGATTCGATATCTGGTTGAGGCCTTCAAGAATGTCAAGACGGATAAAAAGCTGGTTATCGCAGGCGGCTCTAGTGATACGGATTCCTTTATGGAGGAATTGAAAGAACTGGCGAAGGGTGACGATCGGATTCTCTTTACTGGGTTTGTGCAGGGAGCAATGCTGGATGAACTATACAGCAACGCTTACATCTACACGCTGCCGTCTGATTTGGAAGGAATGCCGCTAAGTCTACTGGAAGCAATGAGCTACGGCAACTGCTGTTTGGTTTCGGATATTCCGGAGTGCGCAGAGGTTGTGGAAGATAAGGCATTGATTTTCAAAAAGTCAGATGTAGAGGACTTGCGAGAAAAATTGCAAGATGCCTGTGACCATCCTGAAATGGTTATGAAAATGAAGAATCAGGCAGCTGACTTTATCTGCGAGAAATATAACTGGGATGAAGTTGTAAAGGAAACGATGAAACTGTACAGGAGAAAATAATAGATGAGAGTATTGATAATAAATAAATTTCTATATCCAAACGGTGGATCAGAAACCTACATATTTAAGCTGGGTGAGGCGCTAGAGCAGCACGGACATGAGGTTCAGTACTTCGGTATGGAGCATGAAGGCCGCTGCGTGGGTAACCGGGTCAACGCTTATACATCTGATATGGACTTCCACGGCGGCAGCAAACTGAGCAAGCTGACCTACCCCATCAAAACTATCTACAGCAAGGAAGCAAGAGTGCAGCTGCGGAAAGTTCTTGACGACTTTAAACCGGATGTCTGTCACTTGAACAACTTCAACTACCAGCTGACACCTTCCATCATTCTGGAAATCGTGAAGTGGCGCAAGGAGACCGGAAGAGATTGTAAGATCATCTTCACGGCACATGACTACCAGCTGGTCTGCCCGAACCACATGCTGAACAATCCGAATACTCACCAGAACTGTGAGAAGTGCCTCGGCGGCCATTTCGTGAACTGCATGAAAGGCAAGTGCATCCACGGTTCCACGGCGAAGTCGGCCATCGGCATGATGGAAGCCGAATTCTGGAAGTGGAAGGGTACCTACAAGTACATTGACACCATGATCTGCTGCTCTGAGTTCATGAAGAGCAAGATGGACAGCAATCCTCTGTTTGCAACAAAGACCGTGGCAATGCACAACTTCATCGACAAGGTGGAGTGGAAAGAGACGGAGAAGAAGGATTACGTCCTCTACTTCGGCCGCTTCTCTGAAGAAAAGGGCATTGGCACACTCATCAAGGTCTGCAAGGAACTGCCGGATGTGCAGTTCATCTTCGCCGGTACTGGCCCGCTGGAAGAGACAGTAAATGGTATTAAGAACATCAAGAACGTTGGCTTCCAGAAAGGCGAGGCACTGGAGAAGCTGATCCGTGAGGCACGGTTCTCAATCTATCCGTCTGAGTGGTATGAGAACTGCCCGTTCTCCGTGATGGAATCCCAGATGTACGGCACGCCGGTGCTGGGTGCAAACATCGGCGGCATCCCGGAACTGATTCAGGTCGGCAAGACCGGCGAGCTGTTCGAGAGTGGTAACGGGAAAGATTTGAAAGAAAAGATTGAAAAGCTCTGGGGTGATAAGAAGCTGTGCGAGCAGTATAGCAAGAACTGTAAGGACATTAGCTTCGATACCATTGATGAGTATTACGAGAAAATTATGAAAGTGTATCAGTAAGACTGATATGTGAGGAGAGAATTTGTGGCTACAAAAGCGGATAGATATGAGGGAATAGACGGTTTGAAGGCATATGCCATTATTGGCATCGCGTTGATGCACGTCCTCGCAAATGGAGAATATGGGATAGGAGGATTTGTGTTTGAACGGCTAATACCATCATTCACAAACCTCGTTTTCCTTTTTATGATGGTCAGTGGTTTTGGTATGTGCTGTGGCTATTATCAGAAAATCGTTAATCAAAAAATCAGCGTAGAGGATTTCTACAAGAAACGGTACATCAAAATCTGGCCGTATTTTGCATTGCTTTGTGCGTTGGATTTTGTGATTTCACCGAGCAAAGAATCACTATTTGAAGTCTTTGCAAACTTGACTTTGTGTCAGGGGCTTCTGCCGAATGCCAAGATTTCGGTTATTGGTGTGAGTTGGACACTGGCAGTCATTTTTGTGTTCTACATGCTGTTCCCGTTCTTCTGTTTCCTGATTGGAAACAAGAAGAGAGCGTGGGGTGTGGCAGTTGCAGCACTGGTGTTCAATTGGCTGTGTAGCAACTACTTCAATGCTGGAAGAACGAACATCGTCTACGATGCAGTCTATTTCATCGCCGGTGGCCTGATCTTCCTCTATCGGAAAGAGTTGGCTGAGTTCGCATCGAAGCACAAGGTTATCGCTGGAGCGATTCTGCTGATTGCCACAGTTGCTTATTTTGCAGTAGACGGCAATACGCTCACGATGTTGTTCTTCTGCGTGGCAGCACTGATCTATACCCTCGGATGCAAGCGGGGGGGGTACTGGTCAATCCAGTTGCCAAGTTCCTCGGTGGTATCAGCTTCGAGATTTACCTGTGCCACATGGTAATTTATCGTGTGCTTGAAAAGCTACACATCATTCATCTGTTTGGAAACGGTCTGCTGGCATATATCTTCACAGCGGTTGCAGTTATCTGCGGTTCGGTTGTGTTCTCAGTATGTGCCAAGTGGTTCTTAAATAAAATCGAGACAATCTTAAAAAATAATAAATAATAGGAGAGTTAATCATGTCTGAAGAAAAGAAGTTAAATGGTACTGTCATCGTTACTTACCGCTGCAACGCTCGTTGCTCTATGTGCAACCGTTATAAAGCACCTTCCAAGCCGGAAGAGGAAATCAGCATCGAAACCATCAAGAAGCTGCCGAAAATGTACTTCACAAACATCACTGGCGGCGAGCCGTTTATCCGTACCGACCTGAAGGATATCGTGCGTGAACTGTACAAGAAATCTGACCGTATCGTTATTTCTACGAATGGTTTCTTCACCGATCGTATCGTTGACCTGTGCAAGGAGTTCCCACAGATCGGTATCCGTATCTCTATCGAAGGTCTGGAGCAGACCAACAATGAGATCCGCGGCCTGCAGAATGGTTACCAGCGTGGTTACGGCACACTGAAGAAGCTGCGTGAGATGGGTATGAAGGATGTCGGCTTCGGCATGACCGTTCAGGACAAGAATGCTCCTGACCTTGTTCCGCTGTATAAGATTTCCGATGAAATGGGCATGGAGTTTGCAACTGCTTCTCTGCACAACAGCTTCTACTTCGTTGAGGCAAAGAACATTATCCACGACCGTCCTATGGTTGCAAAGAACTTTGAGAATCTTGTTAATGAACTGCTTCGCAGCAACAGCCCGAAAAAGTGGTTCCGTGCATATTTCAACCATGGTCTGATCAACTACATCTACGGCCAGAAGCGTCTGCTGCCTTGCGACATGAGCTTTGATACCTTCTTCATTGATCCGTATGGCGATGTTATGCCTTGCAATGGTACCAAGGATAAGGAAGTCATGGGCAACCTGAACAATCAGACCTGGAATGAGCTGTGGAACAGTCCGGAGGCTGAGAAAGTTCGTGCAAAGGTACGTTGCTGCGACCGTGACTGCTGGATGATTGGTTCTGTTTCTCCGGCGATGCATAAGTACATCTGGAAGCCTGCTACCTGGGTTCTGATTCACAAGTTTAAGGCTCTCTTCACTAAGCATCCGTATAGCATGTACGAACTGAAGATTTGCCGTGACTACCGTGACGGCAAAGTTACTAAAGAGGAACTGGACAAGTGCAGCACCTGCGATATGAACTGTGTGATTAACAATGGTCTGAGTGAGGCAAGTAAGGAGCAGTTGAAGCATAAGACCGGAGAGGAAATCGTGGATGCTGATATCGCACAGCAGATGGAGACGAAGTAATGAGTGAAAAGGCAGCGGTAAGAACAAGAGAAAAATGGGTCGATGATGTGAAAGTCATTGCCTGTATATTGGTTGTACTGGGCCATTTCTTCCAAAGCATGACGAAGGCGAATATTTTGCCTGAAAACGACTTGTATCAGTGGTTCAACACAACGATTTACTACTTTCACGTGCCGCTGTTCTTTATTTGTAGCGGATACCTGTATCAGAAGTACAGCAAGATAAATAGTGTGGACAGCTGGTACAAGAATGTGGCCAAAAAGGCGTTAGCACTCGGCGTACCATATGTGAGCTTTTCTACAGCTACTTGGGTATTGAAAAAGGCGTTTTCGAGTAGTGTTAATGACCAGATTGGTGGATTGGGAGACACCCTGCTATTTCATCCTGCTTCGCCATACTGGTATCTGTACGCATTGTTCTTTATTTTCCTTCTCACACCAACTTTTAAGAGTGTAAAGATGGCTGTAGGAGGCTTAGTTGTAGCAATAACTATGAAAACCATTGCATTGAGTGGGGGGGGTACGGCGTTTACGCAGTATCAACAGTTCTCTCAAATGAAATCTGGTTTGTGCTCGGTATGAGTATTTGTGCATTTAATGTGCGGTTGAAGGGCAGAAAAGTACAAGGAACGATATGCGGATTGTTGTTTATGATTTTGAGTGTGGCTGCGTATAAGGCAGAAATTAGTGGAGGTGTGATTTCTTTTGCAATGGGATTGCTGGCTTGTGTAGCCGTTATCCTGATGGCAGCGGGGTTTGAAGGCGGACTTGGCAGAGGCGTGGATTTTCTTGCAAAATATACGATGCCGATTTTCCTGATGCATACCTTATTTGCAGCACCGCTGAGATCTATCCTGATGAAGATCGGCATTGAAAATGCTGTGATTCATGTAGTACTGGGATTGGGCATCAGTTTTGCAGGCCCCATTATCGCGGCTTGGATTATGAAGAAAACGAAGTGGTTAGAGTTCTTCCTGTATCCAAATAAAATACTTATGAAGGCTAGATCATTATGAATATATAAATCCATATAAAATAATTGATGCAGATTACGACACATGAAAACTGGAGATGGCAGCCGGATAGGAATACATGTGAAATTTAGGCGATTCAAATTATAGGAAAAATTGTGTCAAAAAGCAAATTCGGCAATTGTAAAGGATGTGCTGGATTTTTGTGGAAGTGTGGATTTTAGAAAAGGTGTTAAAGAAGCTCAATTAGATATTATATGTGGAGACCAGCTATGAAAAAGATACTATTTGTTATGCCAGCACTGTACGGTGGTGGAGCGGAAAAAAGTCTTGTGAATTTATTAAATCTTATTGATTATAAAAAGTATGCTGTTGATCTGTTGTTATTTAAACAAGAAGGTCTGTTTTTGACTCAAATTCCCAAGGAGGTACGATTGCTACCGCTTACGGCTTCACTACGGTATGCCTATAAAATTGATATGGGCATGTTTGGTTCTCTTTCGGGGTTTAAAACAGGAATGCTTAGGCTGATGGGTACAGTGGTATGTAAAGTGCTTTATAAGGAAAAGGCAGGACAGCAAAGATGGGTGAAATGTTATAAACACTGCTTACCAAATCTGGAAGGAAATTATGATATTGCTGTTGGATTCTTGGAGGGAGAAGCATCATATTACGTTATAGATAAGGTTAATGCGGAGAAAAAAATACTTTGGATTCATAACGATTTCAATGAAATAAAAAAGAATGAAGATGCAAAGATTTATGAGAATTATTTTCAAAAGGCAGACAGTGTTGTAAGTATTTCTGATAAATGCGTGCAGATATTAAAACAGAATTATCCGAAGTTGACAAATAAATTTTATTGTTTGCCTAATTTAACATCGGGTTCTTTGTTGAAAAAAATGTCGGAAGAATTTGAAGTGCCGGAATATGAAAAAAATAAATTTAATATCTTGTCAATAGGTCGTTTAACAAGACAAAAGGGTTATGATTTTGCAATTGATGCAATGAAAATTCTGAAAAAAAAATATTCAGATATTCATTGGTGGATTATTGGCGCAGGAGAGCTTGAAGAACAACTCAAGAAACAAGTAAAAGATAATGAACTAGAAGAATACATTACATTTTTAGGCTTAAAAGCTAACCCATATCCGTATATCAGGAGTTGCGATTTGTTAGTACAGCCTTCTAGATGGGAAGGAAAATCAGTCGTTTTGGATGAAGCAAAAATACTGGCAAAACCAATACTTGCAACTAATTATTCTACAATTAAGGATCAGTTAAAGGATAAGAAAGAAGGACTGATTACTGATATAAGTCCTAATGCAATAGCAGAAGGGATAGCTAAACTTAGAGAGGATCCTCAATTGTATAATTCCATTCAGCATTATCTTGATGAACATGAGTATGGAAATGAGAGAGAAGTTGCACAGTATTATAAATTGTTAGGAGAATAAATTTCGCATAGATTTTTAGCGTTGAATTATGAGGGAAAGAAAATGATTTTATATATAACTAAACTTGAGAAAGGAAATATTGGAGCTGATATGCATTACAAAGCACTCTGTGATATTTTTGGGCGAGAAAATATTTTCTTTATCAATTTGAGTCCCACAGAAAAAGAATGCCGGTTGCAGAACTATATTTCATATGGAAAATACAAATCGGTTCTTGATAGAGTGCATCGATGGATGCAGGGAAACATGATGTTTATCAGCAATGATATAATCAGTGAGATTTGTGAAGTAATAAATAGCAATTCAATTAAAACTGTTTTTATTGAGGATTCTGTATTTGGAAACTTAGTAAAGAAAATCAAAAATAGATGCAAAGAGTGTAAGGTGCTTTCTTTTTATCATGACGTAAAAGCTGATTTATATAAACAATGGATGGACAATGAGCGGACGTTAAAAAGCAAAATAGAATATACGATAGGAATTAGGCAAGAGTATGTTAATCAAAAATATGCAGATATAAATATTGTTTTTAATGAGAGAGACGCTAAAACATATCAGGTGTATTACGGGAAAAGGCCAGAGGCAATTCTTCCTCTACCTGCACCAGTTCCATCTATTTCACACGATATCATGAATTCTATCACTGAGAAAGATGATAAGAAACACATTCTGTTTGTCGGAAAGAAATATTATCCGAATTTGGTTGGATTTAAATGGTTTGTCGATAATGTCCTTCCGAGCCTTACGGCTAATATTCAGGTGGATGTTGTAGGCAGAGGCTTGGAGGAACTTAGGAGTGAGTATTCAGATCCACGTATTAATGTAATTGGTGGAGTGGAAAGCCTTAATCCGTATTATGAAAATGCAGATATTGTGATTGCACCGCTATTTGATGGTGGTGGAATGAAGTCTAAAACAGTAGAAGCTCTTTCATTTGGAAAAATATTTGTTGGAACTGAGGAAAGCTTGTTTGGATTCTGGGAAGAAATGGATAGCGATATCAGAGGAAAAACTTGCTATCAGTGTAACACGCAAGAAGAATGGATTCAGACCATTAACAATCTGGCAAATGATGACATTCACAAATTTAATGAAGATGTCTTTGAACTTTTCAAAGCAAAATTCTCTTATGATGTTATTAGAGATCAGCTGAAAGCAATAATGGAGGAATAATTATTATGAAAGTATTAGTTACGGGCGCAGGTGGAATGGTTGGCTCTCACATGGTAGAGCTGTTGCATGATCAGGGGCATGAAGTATTGGGTACGTATTATAAGCCGACAACTGATATTACAGAGCTTGATCCGGATATTCGCATGGAAGAATGTGATGTGCGCTACTATCAGGCAGTTCAGCGTGTGATTTCAGAATTTCAGCCGGATCAGATTTATCATCTTGCAGCGCAAAGTTATCCGACAGTTTCCTGGACTCATCCGCAGGCAACAATGGAAACTAACGTAAATGGTACGATTAACGTATATGAAGCAGTCAAGTTTGTCCGCCAAACTAGACCTGACTATGATCCAATGGTTGTTGTTGCCTGCTCCAGTGCAGAGTATGGTCAGACTTTAAATGAGCTTGAAGATCCGTATGTGAAAGAAACAGCTGAATTAAAGCCTCTCCATCCTTATGGTGTGAGCAAGGTTGGACAGGATCTGTTGTCATTCCAGTATTTTATGAACGATCATATTCGTTGTATTCGTGTTAGAATTTTCAATTCTACCGGAACGAGAAAAGTGAATGATGTTACGTCTGATTTTACCAAGCGTGCTGTTTTGGCAGAACGTTCTGGTGTTTATGAACTGCGTGTGGGTAATCTGGAAACAAGACGTGCCATTATGGATCAGAGAGATCTTGTAAATGGTTTGATGCTTCTTGCAGAGAAAGGCATTCCGGGAGAGGTTTATAATCTGTCTTCGGAACATTGCTACCAGATGAAGGATATTGTAGCAATGATTGAAAAGCAGATTGGACATAAATTTGAAATTAAGGTCGATCCGAAATTGCTTCGTCCTACGGATGAAAGAATTATCATTGGTAATGTTGAAAAACTGAAACGTGATACCGGATGGAGCCAGAAAATTAGCATGGAACAGACAATTGCAGATATGCTGGAATATTGGCGCAAAACCCTGTAAGGAGACAGTAGATGATTATTACAAAAACACCGTTCCGTATGTCTTTTTTTGGCGGCGGAACAGATATGGAAAGTTTTTTTAAAGAGTATGGTGGCGCAGTCATCTCTACAACCTTTGATAAATACTGTTATGTAAATGTGCGCCATTTGCCACGCTTTTTCGATTATAGTACTGAACTTACATACTCAAAATCAGAGCGAGTGTCAAATATAGATGATATTCAGCATCCGGCAATCCGCAATGCAATGAAAATGTTAGACATGCATGAGATTCGTCTTACATATGAAGCAGATCTTCCAGCACGTTCTGGCCTAGGAACATCAAGTTCTTTCGCAGTTGGAATGCTGAATGCCTTCTATGCTTTAAAGGGTAAGTATGCTGACAAGAAGAAATTAGCTGATGAAGCTATTTATCTGGAGCGTAATCTCTGTCAGGAAGCTGGTGGTTGGCAGGATCAAATCGCTGCATCTTTCGGTGGATTCAATCGTATTAACTTTAATGCGGATGGATATGAAGTTCTGCCGGTTATTATTTCACCGGAGAGAAAGAAGCAACTTAACCAGAATTTGATGATGTTTTTCACTGGGTTTACCCGTTTCTCTTCTGATGTGCAGAAAGCAAATGCAGCAGGCAAACAAGATAAGACAGCACAGCTGAAAGAGATGCTTGCTCTGGTTGATGATGCAGAGCGTGTTCTGACAGACAAGAACGCGGATCTTGATGATTTTGGTAGAATGCTGGATCACACTTGGAAACTTAAACGCCAAACTGGTGCAGCAGTGTCCACGAATAGTATTGATGAACTCTATGATAAGGGAATGGCTGCTGGCGCACTGGGCGGAAAATTACTGGGTGCTGGTGGCGGTGGATTCCTTGTGTTTTATGTTCAGCCGGAGCGACAGGATGCAGTGCGATGGGCGATGCGTGATTTGATGCATATTCCGTTTGCGTTTGAAGATGGTGGCACGAGGGTGATTCATTATACACCGGAAACCTATGAACCCAAAGAAGGAAAATGATATGAAGCCAATGATTTCAGTTATTGTACCAGCGTACAATAATAAAAACTATATTGATTACTGCATAAATTCGCTGAGAAAGCAAACGTATACAAATATAGAAGTATTGATAATTGATGATGGCTCGGATGAAAAAATTGGGAGAATGTATGACCAATATGCAAAATGGGGAGGGATAAGAGTCATTCATAAGCCTAATGGAGGGGTAAGCAGTGCTCGAAATATGGGCCTTTTGGAGGCAAAAGGTGAGTATATATGTTTTGTTGATTCAGATGATTATGTAGCATCAGAATTTGTTGAAAAGCTATATAACGCAATTCAGAAATACAAGGTTGATATTTCTGCCTGTGCGTATAGAAGGGTTACGGACGATAATTATAGTCTGTTGGTGCAAAATAAGGCAAACGAGATAGAGGAATATTACATTTCAGCAGACGATAAATGGAGTAATGTTTTAAGAAATTCTCATAGCGCTGAAGGATTTTTATGGAACAAGATGTTTGCTAAAAATTGCCTTGCGAACTTACAATTTGATGAAAACATCAAAATGAGCGAGGACATGTTGTTTGTGTTTCATGCTTTAGAGAGAGTAAATGATATAGTTGTTGTTGATACCCCGCTATACTTTTATCGTAGCAACATTGAAAGCGCTACAGCGAATAAAAACAAAAGTATGTATGAACAACAAATTGAAGTGGCGGGAAGAATATACGAGATAGTAGCAAGAAATACAGATAAAGAGACTAGTTGTAGTTATAAAGAACTTATCAATAATGCTAGATACGATTACAGTAAATGGCTTGCGTGGAATCGACCGAAAAATTGGATTCAGGAATTCCAAAATCAAAAAAGACAGTGGAAAGAAGAAAATGTAAGCAAGGGACATAATTTGGAAGAAAAAATATATAAGAGAAGTGGAATGTTATTCATGATATATTGTTTTGTACGCTCAAAAATGAGTAGAGTAAAACAGTCGATTAACAAGTTGAGATAAAAAGGAGATTGTATGAAAGTAGTAATAATGGCAGGAGGCAAGGGAACGCGTATTTCTTCAGTTGCCAGTGATATCCCGAAGCCTATGATTAAAATTGAAGGGAAACCAGTACTGGAACATGAACTGGAGTGTCTGCGTGACCAAGGGTTTACTGACATTATTATTACGGTGAGTCATCTTGGTAATATTATTATGGACTATTTTGGGGATGGATCTGGTACATCCCCTGTGACGGGAAAACCGTTTGGCGTACATATTGAGTACTATTTTGAAAAAGAACCGTTAGGCAACGCAGGTGCCTTGTTCAAAATTAAAGATAATCTGACATCTGATTTTCTACTTTTAAATGCAGATGCAGTGTTTGATGTTGATTTTAATCGTTTTGTTGACTTCCATCATAAACATGGCGGAATGGTTACACTTTTTACCCATCCGAATAGTCATCCATATGATAGTGGTTTAATCATTGCGGATAAAAATGGAGCGGTAGAAAAATGGCTTGCAAAAGAAGATGAGCGGCCGCAGTATTACAGAAACCGAGTGAATGCAGGATTGCATGTTATCAGTCCGAAAGTACTGGAACTGGTTGATATTGATGCGGATTCAATAGGCAAGATCGGTGCAAACGGTAAACCAGTAAAAGTTGATTTGGATCGGCAGTTATTAAAACCGTTAGCCGGAACAGGAAAGATGTTCTGTTATGACAGCCCAGAATATGTGAAAGATATGGGTACCCCTGAACGGTATTACTCCGTATGCGCGGATTATAAAGAAGGAAGAGTATCCGGGAAAAATCTAAAAAATAAGCAAAAAGCAGTATTTCTTGATAGAGATGGAACTATTAATAAATATGTTGGTTTTCTTCGAAATATAGATGATTTTGAACTGATCGGTGGCGTAGCTGAGGCAGTTCGTAAAATCAATGAATCTGGCTATCTTGCAATTGTAGTAACGAATCAGCCAGTAATTGCTCGCGGTGAAGTGTCTTTTGAAGAGCTGGAAGAAATTCACAATAAGATGGAGACACTTCTTGGAAAAGAAGGAGCATATTTGGATGCCATTTACTATTGCCCTCATCATCCTCATAAGGGATACGAAGGTGAGAGGCCAGAGTTAAAGATTGACTGTACTTGTCGCAAGCCGAAGCCTGGGATGCTGTTGAAGGCGGCAGAGGATTTCAATATCGATCTTTCACAGTCGTGGATGGTTGGTGATGGAGAAAACGATATTAAAGCCGGTTACAATGCAGGATGCAGAACAGCTTTGATTGGTCGCGAATCTTATGGTCAGACAGTGACAATACCGACATTAAAAGAGTTTGCAGAACAGTGTCTGAAATAAAAGAAAGGGTATCGAAATGAGTGAGTTGGAAAAAAGATTGATGAAGCATATTGATTTATTAGTGGAACGTTACCCTTCACTTGAATCTGAAAAGAACAGTATTATATCTGCATATCTGCTTTTGGAAGAGTGCTATGTAAATGGTGGAAAGCTGCTTGTGGCAGGTAATGGAGGCTCGGCGGCAGATGCAGAGCATATTGTCGGTGAACTAATGAAAGGCTTTAAAATGCCGAGAAAGCCCAGAGCAGATTTTGCGGAAAAGCTTATGGCAGAAAATCAGGAATTAGGAACTGTCCTAGCAGAGAATTTGCAAGGAGCACTTCCGGCAATTGCTTTGGATGGACACCCGGCATTATCTACGGCATATATGAATGACTGCGAGCCGTTGCTTTGCTTTGCACAGCAGGTTAATGGTTACGGTAAAGTGGGTGATGTGTTTCTTGGCATTTCTACAAGTGGAAACAGTAAAAATGTTTTGTATGCGGCAACGACTGCCCATGCCAAAGGAATGAAGGTCATTGGCTTGACTGGCGCAAAGAGTAGCAAATTGGAACAGATGAGCGACGTTTGCATCAAAGTGCCGCAGACAGAAACTTATATGATTCAGGAATTTCATCTTCCAGTGTATCACTGCTTGTGCTTGATGCTGGAGGATAAGTTTTTCGGTGAGTGTTGATGAAGGAACGGATTGGAGATAAGCAGCCAAGTGTTGCAATTATCATTGTTAATTATAACGGGATTGAGGATACGATAGAGTGTGTAAAGAGCCTGAATAAAATTAATTATGATAATTATAAAATATTTGTAATAGAAAATGGTTCGAGCAAAAAGCCTACGAAAGAGCAAATTGATTATTTGAAAGGACAGACAGTATATATTGAGTCAGCTGAAAACTTAGGATTTTCGGGTGGAAATAATATTGGAATCAGAAAGGCAATAGAAAATGAGTTCGACTACGTGCTGTTGCTGAACAATGACACAACAGTTGAACCAGATTTCTTGAGTATTCTTATTGGTGTAGCTACTAAAAAAGATAATGCTGGTATTGTGAGTGGAAAAATAGCTTTTTATAGCAAGCCAAGCCATTTGTGGTACGGCGGTGGACATATGGATGAAAAGCTTGGTGGCGGTGCGCATGAAAGATGGAATGATCTGAATCCAGAAGATACAGGTGAAATTCGAGAGGTGACATTTATTACTGGATGTCTGATGCTGATTCCAATTGAGGTAGTGAAAAAAGTCGGATTGCTTTCAGAAGAGTATTTCCTTTATGCAGAAGATACGGATTTTTGCTATAAAGTGCTTGAAGCAGGATATAAACTCTGGTTTTGCGAAAATACCTTGATCTATCATAAAGTAAGTGCATCTACCGGAGCAACCAGTGCAACGACTCAATATTATATGGTGAGAAATGTATTGTATTTGACAAAAAAATATAGAACAGATTATCACAAGGTGAATGCAAGATTTACTTATCAAACTATAAAAGATGTTATTCGAGGAAGAAAACAGTTTGCTCCAGTCAAATGTGCATATCGAGATTACCTGAAAGGAAATATGGGAAAATGGGAGATGTAAGAGAAAGTACCAGAAAATATGCTCTAAAAGTATTAACTAAACTATTTAGAAAGCCGTACAACGAATATACAGAAGAGTTTGTTGAACTGAGAGATCAACAGGCAAATGATTATGTGAGAGAGCAGATTCATCAAGCAAAAAATGGCTTGATGGTTTCTAAATGGGGTACGACGGAACTTGGAAATGTATGTTCTCTGCTATCAGATGAGTTGCATATTCCTTTGAAAGATATTTGCGAAGCTAAAGTCAGTTATGATAGAGCTGGAAGCGTAACATGGCTTGTTAATAATTCGGGCTTTTTTCCAAACTCGCTTCCAGCGGGAAAAAAGTTCGCACATCTGGCACTTGAGGATGCTAGTGAAATAGATATTCTTGGTTCTTATGTACAGCATGAATATTACGTTCGGAGCTATACAGAAAAAGCAAAAAAAATCAATTTGAATGGCTACTATGCGCCGTTCCTTTGGGAAAATCCATGGACAAAAGAGCTTAAAGGAAAAAAGGTATTAGTGATTCATCCCTTTGCTGAGACAATAAAAAAACAGTATGAAAAAAGGGAACATTTGTTTGAAAATCCAGATATTCTGCCTGAATTTGAAAAATTGACAGTGATTAAAGCAGTTCAAAGCATTGCTGGAAATAGTAGTGAAACAGGGTTCAAGGATTGGTTTGAAGCTCTTGATTTTATGAAAAATCAGATGGATCAGTCAGATTATGAAATTGCATTGATTGGCTGTGGTGCATATGGAATGTCATTAGCTGCACATGCAAAGCGGCAGGGCAAAATTGCAGTTCATATGGCCGGTTGGACACAGATGCTTTTTGGTATTTACGGAAATCGTTGGATTGAAGATCAGCCAGAATTTAAAAAGTATATAAACGAGTATTGGACTCGTCCTGGTATCGATGAACGGCCTAAAAATGCTGAAAAAGTTGAGGGAGGATGTTACTGGTAAAAATGAATCGAAATAAAGCATTGGCATTAAATAGTGCAGCATCGCTGCTTCAGCAGGTTGTTGCTTTGATTTGTGGTTTGATTGTACCACGATTGATATTATCTACTTTTGGCTCAGCTGCAAATGGAACGGTGGCGTCGATTAGTCAGTTCATTAGCATTACCTCATTGATTCAGGGTGGTGTAACTGGTGCAACAAGAGTCGCTTTCTATGGACCGGTAGCAACGGGTGATATGAAAAAGGCCAGTGTCGTATATAAAACAAGTCAATCGTTTTATACGAAGTTTGCGTTGGCGCTCACTGGCTATGTTGCAGTTTTGGCCGTAGTTTACCCGAAGTTTGTGGATACACCGTTCGGTTACATAGACGCTCTTTTGCTGGTGTTGGTTCTGGGAATGAATGCAATTTTTGAAAGCATGTTTGGAATTCCCAGTCAGTTGTTAATGTTTGCAGATCAAAAGGCATATTTCAATACATTCCTTCAGATTTTTTGTACCATTGGAAATGCTTTTGTCAGTGTCATTTTAATCAAACTAGGCTGTTCATTGCTTGTTGTCAAATTTGTAGCAGCATTGATTTTTATCCTAAGACCAATCATCTTGAATGTGTATGTGCGCAGACATTATGCAATTGATACAAGTGTAGAAAAAGATAAGAGTGTCCTTTCACAAAGTAACGCTGCGCTTGCGAAGAGTATTGCGTTTTACGTTCATAGTAGCACGGATAACCTTGTGATCACAGCTTGCCTGAACGTAATGTGGGTGTCAGTGTATTCGGTACATCGGTATGTTGTCAGTAGCATATCGAATCTTGTTGCAGCTATTTTGGGCAATACGGAAGCTCTTTTTGGCCAGATGATTGCGAGAGATGAGCAAGATGCAATTAAGCGTGACGTTCCCATGTATGACCTCATGTCAAAGATGCTGTCTACGGTATTCTTCTTCACATGTATCATCTTAATTACGCCATTTGTAAGTCTTTATACAGGTGGAATTAGTGATATAGATTACTACCAGCCTCTTTTTGCAACACTACTTTGCTTTGCAGAATATGTTTATTGTACTAGTTTGACCTATAATAATATGATTATGGCTGCTGGGCACATCAAACAGACCCAGTGGATCTCTGTAACAGAGGCGATTATCAATATTGTCCTTTCTTTGGTACTTGTGAAATGGATTGGTATTATTGGTGTGGCACTTGGAACGTTGATTGCGTTTGCATTTAACACAGTAGCCAATATTATCTATATGAAAAAGTATATTTTTGATATGTCACTCGGTTGGATTATTAAGGTATATTTGGCAAATCTGGTGGCTGGTGTTCTAGCCATGTGTTTGTTTGGAAACATTGTAAATGCACATATAACTGGTTTTATATCTTTTTTTATTTGGGCAGCGGTTGTTTTTGCGGGGGTTTGCTTGATAGATGTTGTACTCAATTACTTTTTCTTCAAAAATGAGACAAAATCTGTACTGCTTAAAATAAGTAAAAAATTTGCGAGGTAATAAGAGCCGATAGTGGGAGGACAAAAATGAAAATTCGCAAAAATATAATATGGTGTGTGACGTGGATTGTCCTGCTGCTTCAGTTGGATATCCTTGGAGGAATTATTCCATTTTTTGGTGATTCAATAGCATGGAAAGTAGAGATGTTGCTTGTCGTATTTGATAGTATCTATGCAATACTCACACTAAGCAAAAATGGAACCTTATCGAGATATAGATTGCTGAATATGTATATTGTAATATATATATGTTGTTTGATTGGTATCAGTTGTTTTACAGTACGTGAGGGAGTAGCAAGCGTTGATCATACTATTATGTATGCTCAATATTATTTCTCGGCATTTTTAGTATATCCATTACTATATCTTGAGCAAAGATATGGAACTGAAAAATCTTTTATGGAAAGCTGGCTGCCGGTTGCTGCATTATCATTGTGTTTTCGAATGCTAAATTGTATAGTATATGATGCGGCCGGAGTTGCATTTTTTCCGACTCTTATCGCAGCGCAGGTGCGAGGCGGACATAGCACAAGTATTTGTGGTGCAATAGAGAATGTATTCTTGATTTACTCTTTTTATTTGCTATTAAAATGCGGGAAGGGCTTAACAAAAACAAAAATTAAATATCTGATTTATGTGATTATCGGATTAGTGTATTCAATCCGATTTGTTGGTTCAAGAATTATGATAGTGTCGTTAATTGCTTCTATGGCCATTTTATGGTATGGGAAGCAAGAGCGAGGCGCAAAAAAAATGATTGCTTTTTCAATTGGTGTGATGGCAATTGTGATATTTATGCAGACACCATTTTATGATGATTTGTTACAGACAATACAAGGGGCTTCGTCATCTGTTAATGATATATATGACGGAAATACTATGTCTGTTAGACTTTATTCGCTTGCATCTCTTGAAAAAAATTGGAATGGAAAACCAATGGGATTTGCTTTTTTTGGTACCGCCGCATTTAAAAGATTCTTTCTTGTTGGTTCGAATGATGATCTTGGATATTTGGGAAACTGGTATACTATGGGGTGGTACTGTGTTCCAATGATTATATTATTGATTACTGGCTACCTGTATACTTCCATCCGAAATTTCGGAAAAAACAATGTAGAGTTGCTATATGCGATGCTTATTTACTTGCTGACTACTGGTATAAGCCTAAGTTGTTTTGATTTGGCAAGAATTGATGTTATCCCGTTCTTACTGTTCCTTCTTCAAACTTGGAAGTGGGATAGAGATGAGCTGGAGGAATTAGAGTATGATGTTTGATGTAGAAAAAGAACGGAATCACTATTTTGATTGGCTGAAATATCTGTTATTTATATTGGTGGTTTTGATACATAATCCTTTGCCTGAGAATTTATGGGGGGGGGGTATTGACTGCAATCGCACGTTGTGCAGTTCCAGCCTATTTCGCTATTTCTGGTTATTTCAGCAAAGGAGCAGAAAAAAAGCAACTTGAAAAGGGCATAAACTTTTTGAGAATCTTCTTTGTGATGAATATGGTGTGGTTTGGAATTTATACATTGATTTCCTATAGCCCGTACAAAGAACTTGCAAGATGGGCAAAGCTTGATGTGAATTCTAAGAACATATTGAAATGCTTATTGTTTGGAAGTGCTTTTGGAAATGAATATCTGTGGTATCTTCACGCAATTGGCATGGTTTATATTGTAGTGTTTTTTGCAAGCCAAATTCAATTGAATAAGATCATTTATCGATGCTTCCCATACCTGGTGTTACTGTATTGGATTATGAGTGAGGGCACATTACTTGTAATCGGGAAAAGCGTTCAACCATTTTTGTATCGAAATTGGTTGATTGAAGGTGTTGGGTTTTACTATATGGGCAAATGGATGAGGGAACAAGAAAGTCAGCGGAAGGCTCTTTCAATAGGGATGCTTATAATTGGAAGTATAGTTACGGTTGCTGAATACCGTATCTGCGGGAGAGTGGAGTTTTATTTTGGTAACCTACTTATGGTGTATGGGATGCTTGCATTAGGAAAATCTGTTCATCTTAAAGATAATATACTCTCAATGATTGGAAGCAAACATAGTTTACATTTATATCTGTATTCTCCGTTTGTTGCATTCGTATTTACGCTTCTTCAGATGATTTTGTTTCAGACAACCAGACATCAGGAAGTTATTACAGTATTGGTTGTTTTAGGAACGACTTGGCTTGTCATGCAGGGGTGGTTCATAAGGGCAATAGAGAAACTTAAAATAGCATAAGAAAGCGAGAGTAGAAGTGATAAATAATAAAAGTGACTTGATTGAATATTTGAATGAAGATAAACGTATCATGAATACCGACAGAAAAAAACCGTCTATACATCAGGTGTGCTGGAAATATTTGATTCTATTGCGTAAAGCTGAGTACTATACAAATGTGTGTGGGGGGGG
>PPYF01305464.1_pt1 | contig 24248 bp, 20 predicted proteins | sample 1559871 | NCBI WGS metagenome assembly PPYF01 (sample SAMN08240021, study PRJNA423297) | Human gut metagenome, whole genome shotgun sequencing project. | reverse complement strand
GGGATATTACTTTTTTTCTTTGATACATTTAGTACACCAAATATTAATTACAAAATCAATAGTTTGAACGCAATCTTAATAATTCTTAAGAATTGAAACAGCTCCTACCAATGTGATAATCTCTCCCATTTGTATTTCCTCCTTTCTTTTGTTGCCGATATCCTAGCACACTTTTTATAATTGCGAACAAAAAACTTTTGAACGGTCGTTTTTTGCCGGTGAACGGTCAATTATACGTTTTATTTGTTTCATATGTTTTATTTTGTATTGTATGTTCTTTGACAGCATATCCTTGTTCATGGTATTCTATTTTTGTGCTGATAAAGCAACATTTACGATCTAAGAAAGGATTGATAGATTATTATGCAAACGAGAAAAACAATTATTGCGGCTGCTTTAGTTTGGATGGCAGGCTTGCTTGGAATCATTCTTTTTCAAGATGTCTTTGCCGGATCCCTGTTGGGCGCAGTTTTAGGTATACTGATGGTGATCGTCACACTGGCTGCTACCTATTTTATGGTGGATGGTATGCTCATGCTGAAACAACAGAGCGAAGAACAGCAGGATTTACTGCAGCGAGCTTATCAAGATAAATTATTAGAATTAATGAGTCAGGAGATGGAACGTCTGAATGACAAAAAAGGCGAACCTGCCACTATCGACGATGCTTCTTTCGAACAGTACAAAGAATCCATCAACAAAACTACGTTGCAGGCCGCCAAACTTATTGTGAAATATAATAAAAATCAACAGAAGAGATCCATGATAAGCTGGATCAATTATTGGACGAAACCAAAACTTCTTAATACAAAGATCCAAACGGTCAATGTTACCGCTGACAAAACTGTGGTTGCGACCACAATACTAGAGGCAAGCTCTGCATCGCCATCCATGTTTTTTGCCATGATATAAGACGTCGGTGTGCAGGGCGATGCCAGCATGATAAGAAGTGCGATCAACTTTTGATCGCGAAATCCCATATATATGGCAAGTGGCATAAATATAGCAGCCAGTCCGATCAACTTAATAAAGGATGCACCCAAAGTCGGCTTAATCTTTGCAAGCGCCTCTCTGCCACGAAATGTTGCACCGATCGAAATAAGTGCTAACGGCGAGGTCATCACTCCCATATTCGTTATTGTCTTTTTAACCATCCCCGGAAATTTAATATTAAAAAATGATGCGATCATTCCAAGCACGATTCCAATGATGATCGGGTTTGTTAACACACCAACACACGCTTTGCGGATGCCCTTTTTGTCTGCGTCACTGCTCGTAAAGGTCAAAATGATGACCGCGAAGATATTGTAAAGAGGGACAGATCCAATGATCATCAATGGTGCCATGCCGGAAGTCCCATATATGTTTTGAATAAAGGCAACGCCTAAGATCGCCGCACTACTGCGATATGATCCCTGCACAAAAGCACCGACCATCGATTTATCCGGCATTAGCTTTGCCGCCAAGAACCAGATCACAACGATGGAGATCAGCGTTACAATAAAGCAAAACCCTATGTACGGCGCATCAAAATTCTGTCGGATGTTAGTATCGGCCAGATCCAAAAAGATCATACAAGGCAGACAGGCTTTGAACACGAATTTGTTGGATATGCTTGCAAAGTGCTCATCGATCAAGCCAATCTTGCATAAAAGATTACCGATCACGATCACTGCAAATACCGGAACTGTCGCATTTAAGCTAAATATAAAACTACTCATCGTATTGTCTCCTCTGTTCTTTTTCTAATATAGCAAATCTATTTCCATAGATAATTTCTATAAATCGTATTCACCTATTTTTATTTGCTGCACCAATAACTGTACCACATAATACTTTATAGTGTCAAAAATAGAGAATTGTGCTATACTATAATTTACGCAAGGGACAATGTCGTTTTCTCGCAGGAATTAAATGAAAGAATGGAGAATAGAGATGGCAAAGAAAAGTTTAACCCGCAGAGGGTTAAAAATTATTGTTGTTGGCTGTGGTAAAGTCGGCGAAACGCTCACCGACCAGCTAACCAGAGAAGGGCATGAAGTCACTTTGATTGACAAAGATCCCACTAAAGTCCATGACCTGACAAACATGTATGATGTAATGGGCATTGTTGGAACAGGTGCAAGTTACAGTGTACAGATGGAGGCAGGCATTGAGAGCGCAGACCTGTTGATCGCTGTCACCGAATCTGACGAGCTCAATCTGCTGTGCTGTACTGTTGCAAAACGCGTCGGCGATTGCTCTGCAATTGCCCGTGTAAGAACTCCGGAATACAGTGAAGAAATCCCTTATTTACGTGAGAAACTAGGACTTGCGCTGATCATTAACCCGGAGCAGGCAGCTGCAAATGAGGCAGCGCGATTACTCTACCTGCCTACTGCCTTGGAAGTTCACTCTTTTGCTCATGGTCAGGCCGAGATCGTAAAGTTTAAGCTTGCTGAAAATAATACAATGAATCAAAAATCGATTGCAGACTTGGGTCGTACCGGACTTCTCGACCGTATCGTCATTTGCGGTGTCGAACGCGATGGCGAAATGACGATCCCAGCCGGAGATTTTATCTTTGAAGAGGGAGATATGGTTTCTTTCGTTGCCGCTCAACATGACGCGAAGAATTTTATGCGACGCATTGGACTTCCTACCAATCAGGTGCGTGACACAATGATCGTCGGCGGCGGCAAAGCTGCTTATTATCTGGCAAAATGCTTACTGGATGTCGGTATCGAAGTCAAAATGATCGAGCGAAACCGCGCCCGCTGTGAAGAGTTGGCTGTGATGCTTCCGGATGCGATCATTATTAATGGCGATGGCACAGATACCGAACTTCTCAAGGAAGAAGGCATTGAGCATGTAGAATCCTTTGTCTCTCTGACTGGAATTGATGAGGAAAATGTGCTTCTGACGCTTCATGCCAGAAACGTATCGGATGCCAAAGTAGTTACGAAGATTAACCGCTCCAACTTCAAAACCGTGATCAATGAACTGGATCTGGGAAGTGTTGTGTATCCAAGACATATTACTTCTGAAACGATCATTGCCTACGTGCGCGCAAAACGTGCTTCGCTGAACAGCAACGTAGAAACTGTATACAATTTATTTGATTCTCGTGCGGAAGCAGTGGAATTTTTGGTGAAAGAAGAATGTGAAGTAACCGGCAAACCTTTAATGGAACTGAAACTCAAGAAGGATCTTTTGGTTTCGTGTATTTTCCGCAATGGCGAAATCATCATGCCATCCGGTAATGACTGCATTATGGTCGGCGATGCCGTATTGATCGTAACTGCACACACCGGACTGGGCGATCTGCAGGATATTCTGGCATAAACGGCAAGATATACTGTGCCTGCGGCAATGTGCTGAAGCCCCAGAAAGGCTGGCTGGCATAGAAAGGAATGTAGATTTGATATGAATTATTCGGCTGTAAAATATATTTTATCGTATGTATTAATGATTGAAGGTGCATTGCTCCTTTTTCCATTTATTGTTGGTGTCCTATATATGGAACAGAAAAGTGTATGGTATCTGCTGGTCGCAGTTATCTGCATTGTTCTGGGTGTGTTGGGAACACGTCATAAACCCAAAAATGCGATGTTTTATTTTAAGGAAGGCTGTCTGGCAACAGCCGCCAGTTGGATCACACTCAGTATTTTCGGTTCTCTCCCATTAATATTGACTGGTGAATATCCAAGTTACGTGGATGCACTGTTCGAAATCGTGTCCGGTTTTACGACCACAGGAGCGACGGTGTTGAGTGATGTGGAATGTTTGTGCCATGCAACACTTTTTTGGCGCGCATTTACACATTGGATCGGTGGTATGGGTGTACTCGTCTTTTTGCTGATGATCATTCCTATGAGTGGCGGCTCCAATATGAATCTGATGCGTGCGGAGAGCCCGGGGCCTTCCGTTGGCAAGCTGGTGCCGCATCTTAAATCCACGGCACAGATTTTGTATGTGATCTATTTTGGCATGACTGTCGTTCAGGTAATCCTGCTGTTGCTCGGCGGCATGTCTTTATTTGAAGCGATCACGACCTCATTTAGTGTCGCCGGTACTGGTGGATTTGGTATTAAAAATGATAGCATTGCAAGTTATTCTCCATATCTGCAATGGGTGATCACAATATTTATGCTGCTATTTGGTGTGAATTTTAATGCCTATTATCTGTTACTACTTCGCAAATGGAAAAATGCTCTGAAAATGGAGGAAGTTCGTTATTATTTTCTGATCATTGCAGTAGCGATCGGTATTATCTTTTGCAATATTTTACAGATGGTTGGAAATGCAGCAGATGCATTGCGCCAGGCTTCTTTCCAGGTCGCTTCCATTATTACAACAACCGGCTATTCCACCGTTGACTTTAACTTATGGCCGCAATCTTCACGCACGATCATGGTGCTTTTGATGTTTATCGGTGCATGTGCAGGAAGTACCGGCGGCGGTATGAAAGTATCGCGTATCGTGATCTTATTTAAGACAGTTGGTAAGGAATTGCACTCCTATATCCATCCAAAAAGTATTCAGAAGGTTAAATTTGAAAAGAAACCGGTGGAACACGAAGTGCTGCGTGCAACGAATGTATATTTTATCACATATATAATCGTATTTGCCGTTTCAACCTTCCTGATCTCCTTTGAGGAAAAGGACTTGGTGACAACATTTACTTCTGTTGCAACAACACTCAACAATGTTGGCCCCGGATTGGAAAAAGTCGGCCCGATAGAAAATTTTGGAGCATTTACTCCTTTCAGCAAATGTGTCTTTATGTTTGATATGATCGCAGGCAGACTGGAGCTATTCCCACTGTTGATCCTATTTCATCCTGCGTTGTGGAAAGATACTCTATTTCATCGTTCCAAAGACAAAAAATCCAGCCGACGGGTAACCGCTCCCGCTAAGGCGGCTAAGAAAAAAGCAAATAAATAAGCGAATGGCATACAAAAGCAAAACCGGCTTGCACCGTTGCGGTGCAAGCCTTTTTACTGACATCGTTATCTAATAGGATTCCCATTGTCATTACAGTCCACTTCGGCTGTCATAACATAACCTATATCTACAGCATCGCATCTGCCAATGCTTCCAAATTCGGAATATCACTCTCTTTCAGTGTTGACTTGATCGTAACGACCGGATCTACGATCGTAATATTCTTCATCGGCTCTAAAATTGCTTTCATCGTGCGTGCCGCAGTTGGTCCCCAAGAACCATTCTCTACGATTCCAACTTTGCGATTCTGATATGCCTTGCTCTGCAAATGATGCAGGAAATCCTGCATGCAAGGAAATACGCCGCCATCGTAACTTGCTGCTGCCACGATCATTCTGTCATAACGGAATGCGTCCTCTATTACTTCTGCCATATCTTCTCGCGCAAGATCACTGACAACGACTTTTTCTGCACCCTTGCTGCGGAGGATTTCTGCAAGTTTCTCTGCTGCTTTACCGGTATTGCCATGAATAGACGCATATGCGATCAGGATACCTTTGCTTTCCGGCTCATAACTGCTCCAAGTATTGTAAAGATCCAAATAATATCCGAGATTTTCTGTCAAGATCGGTCCATGTAGCGGGCAGATTGTTGCAATATCAAGTCCGGCCGCTTTCTTTAACAAAGTCTGCACCGGTATTCCATATTTACCAACAATATTAAAGTAATATCTGCGTGCCTCACACGCCCAGTCCTCATTTTCAGTAAGAGACAGTGCACCAAATTTACCAAAACCATCTGCGGAGAACAGAATTTTTTCGCTGCTCTCATAAGTAACCATAACTTCCGGCCAGTGTACCATCGGTGCCATTACAAATGTCAATGTATGTGATCCCAAAGAAAGTGTATCACCTTCTTTAACTGTCAAAGTATGTCCCTCTAACGGCAGGTCAAAAAACTGTGGAAGCATCTGGAACGTTTTCGCATTTCCAACTAAAGTTACCTCCGGGTATAATTCTACCAAACGTGCAATGCTTCCGGCATGATCCGGCTCCAAATGCTGTATGATCAAATAGTCTACAGCACGACCGTCTAACGCTGCAGTCAAGTTCTTCTCCCACTGCTCCATGCCTCGCTTGTCCACTGTATCCATCAATGCAACCTTGTCATCCAAAATGACATAGGAATTATAAGAAACTCCTTTCGGTACTACATACTGACTCTCGAATAGATCGATCGTTGTATCGTCCACTCCAATGTATTTTACAGAATCTGAAAACTTAACACTCATATGTATCCTCCATTCTTGCCACAACGGGCTTATATTTTTTCTGCCTCTATTATACACATCCTATGTGTAAAATGCTACTAAAAATAATATGGAATTACCATGTATTCCCATTTGACATCGTCATAAATTTGCTAACCGGTGGCACACTATAAATGTAACCGGTTGATCATTATGGGTTACTCTGTAACGTTTTGCGGTGCCCATAAACACCTTACAGAAATGGAGATTATTATGTCAAAAAAACAAACAAATCAGTCACCAAATTATGAGAACTGCTCTGACAGCACACAGAATTGCGGAAGCAACAATTCCTCTAACAAATCTTCTGCAAAGTCAAGCAACAAGAGCTCTAACAAATCTTCTAACAGCTCTTCCAACAAATCTTCCAACAAGGCTTCCGATCGTTCTTCTAATACGTCAAACGATTGTATGTACTAGAGTGGGGATCTGTTCTACACAACATCAATTGTGCAGTGATCGCATTCTCGCAGATCATGTTTTCATTATAGGAAGCGAGAAGTTTTCTATAACGAAAAGCAGCAGTCAGGTTTCATGCAAACAACATGAAGCCTATCTGCTGTTTCTTTTTTGTCTATCGGTGTGCTCTGAATTTACAGATTGGATTGCCTAGAGCATAAAATTTCTGCTCATATTCCGTCATAATATTATCTGCTGCCGGTCCATTTTCATGTAAATGATAGGATACATAATCGGCATGCCAGCCCGCTTCCTGAAGCTGCTCGAGTGAGAAATCAAATAATGGGCGATTGTCTGTCTTGAATTCAACGACACCATCCCGCTGCAGGATCTGATCGTATCTTGACAAAAATGTAGTCGAGGTCAAACGACGCTTTGCATGACGATCCTTTGGCCATGGATCTGAAAAATTGAGATATATCCTGCCAACCTCGCCCGGCTCAAAATAATCGGTAATTTCTTCCGCATCCATTCTCATAAAAAGCAGATTATCTAATGCAAGCTCCTCTCTTTTGTCAATGGCGCGAATCAATACACTGGAATATTTTTCAATACCTATATAATTAATGTTCGGATTCTGCTGTGCCAACGTCGTAATAAACTGACCCTTTCCCATGCCAATCTCTATGTGTATCGGATGGTCATTATGAAAATACTCACGATTCCAACGTCCCTTGAAATCAGCTCCATCCGTACCATCCGTCTGTATCGTATACGGATCCGCCAAAATTCTTTCGTCAGCTCCTTTTATATTTCGTAATCTCATACTTCCTCCATTTGCTCGATAATTGTAATTCCCTGCGCCATCCTGCGGAGCATCTGTTCTCCAACGTTGGACCGCTTGATCTGCTCCGGACTGTGTGCATCTATTCCGATAATTGCTTTGTTTTGCACTTTGCTCGCAATATCCAAGAAGCGTTTGCTCGGATAATGTCTGCCATCAACAGCACCAAGCATATTTAACTCGATCGGGCGGTCATGTTCTTTTAAATACTGACAAAGTCTTGTCATGTGCCGCTCATAAATCGCTGCATCTCCAACATAATTAATGAGATCCGGGTGAGCCAAATACAGATATCTGCCGGACTCGAGCCCTGCAACAACGGTATCCACATAGTTCTGTAACGTTGTTTCATCCGTTGTCGGCGCACCGGTATAAACTCCGTCGCATTCCTGCTTCAGAAAATGCTGACCCAATATCATATAGTCGATCGGATATGGTGCAAGTAATTCATCCTGCGCTTCGATCAGATCCGGCATATGTTCCGTTTCAAAGCCGATCAAAATTCGAATATCATTGCGATATTCTGTTCGCAGTCTCTGCATCGAATCCACATATTCTTCAACCTGATCCGCTCTCATACGGATTCCGGACACAAAATCATCTTTATAGACCCATGGGCAATGGTCCGAAAAGCCCAGCACTTGTATCCCTGCTGCAATGGCAGCCTCAACATACTCGCGGTCTTCACCTACGGCATGCTGACAGCGTTTGGTGTGCGTATGATAATTTGCATACATGGTCTCGTTTCCTTCTTTCCAAAAAAGCAAAGCCAGCGCTTTGCTTTAGCAAGAATTGCTTAAACAATTCTTGGTGGTGTTACTCAACATAACAGCAATTTCCTATTCCGTAAAAAAGCAAAGCCAGCGCTTTGCTTTAGTAATTTCCTATTCCGTAAAAAAGCAGCTGACGGGAGTCGAACCCGCCCCCTTAGCTTGGGAAGCTAATGTACTACCGATATACTACAGCTGCATATTTGCAAGTGATCTGCTACTTGTTGGCTCTTAACAGGCCATCCCGGCAGATAACAATGTATGTCTGCATACTTGCTATCTGCTTTTGACCCTTATCTCTTATATATTAAATCAGATTTTACTCAAAAAGTAAAGATTTCTTTAGCAAATCTCTGCACCCGCCGGCATCGTCTTCTCTGGTGCCATCAGTGCCAGATTACCTTCTGCATCTTCTGCACAAAGTAACATTCCTTCCGAAAGAACACCGGCTAACTTAGCTGGTTTCAGATTCACCAAAACCATCACTTTCTTGCCGACCATTTCCTCTGCGGAATAATGCTGCTTGATTCCGGATACGATCTGCTTTACTTCGCTGCCGATCTTAACCTGTGAACAAAGAAGCTTTTTGGACTTTTTCACTTCCTCGCAGGCAATGATCTCTCCTACCTGGAACTGCATCTTCATAAAGTCATCAAATGTAATCTCCTCTTTTGGCTCAATATCAATGACTTCCTCTTCGGTCTCGCCACTCTCTGCCTTAGCTTCTGCGATCTGTTTCTGCTTGATCTCCTCTGCTTTGGCAAGCACTTCCTTTGGATCCAGTCGCATAAAGAGGATCTCCGGTTTTTCTACAACGTGTCCACCTGACTGGTACAGCCCGAACTGATCCATCTGATCATAAGCACGTTTTTGTGCGCCAAGCTGAGCTAATATCTTATCCGTTGTATTCGGCATAAATGCCTCTAACAGGCTGGCGCCGATCGTGATCGCCTCAACCAGATTATATAATACTGTTGATAAACGATCTTTCTTTGCTTCATCTTTGCCTAAAACCCAAGGCTCTGTCTCATCAATATATTTATTGCAGCGTTTGAACAGAGCAAATACTTCTGTAATCGCATCCGCTACGCGAAGTTGGTCCATTTTGGCTGTTACTTTGGCTGGTGTTGCCAGAACAAACTGCTTGAGGTTGTCGTCTACTTCCTCAGATACGCCCTTGTCTGCCACAACGCCGCTCAAGTATTTATTTGTCATCGAGATCGTACGATTTACCAAATTACCAAGTACGTTCGCAAGATCGGAGTTCATACGCTCTACCATCAGATCCCAACTGATCACACCATCGTTCTCGAATGGCATCTCATGCAATACGAAATAACGCACAGCGTCAACACCGAAAATATCAACAAGATCATCTGCATAGATCACATTACCCTTGGATTTACTCATCTTGCCGTCGCCCTGAAGCAGCCATGGATGACCAAATACCTGCTTCGGAAGTGGAAGATCAAGTGCCATCAGCATAATCGGCCAATAAATCGTATGGAAACGCAATATGTCTTTACCGATCAGATGCAGATCTGCCGGCCAAAACTTCTTATAAAGATCCTCGCCATTTTCCAAAGTGTCATTACCATCTAAGTCAAATCCAAGACCGGTAATATAGTTGCTTAATGCATCAATCCATACATATACAACATGATCCGGATCAAAATCTACCGGAATTCCCCATTTGAAAGAAGTGCGGGATACACAGAGATCCTGCAGTCCCGGAAGCAAGAAGTTGTTCATCATCTCGTTCTTGCGGGACTCTGGCTGAATAAACTCAGGATGCGTATTGATATGCTCGATCAGGCGGTCTGCATATTTGCTGAGCTTGAGGAAGTATGCCTCTTCTTTCGCCGGCTGACATTCTCTGCCGCAGTCCGGGCATTTACCATCAACAAGCTGGGATGATGTAAAGAAAGACTCACATGGTGTACAATACATTCCTTCGTAGAATCCTTTATAAATATCTCCCTGCTCGTATAATTTCTTGAATATTTTCTGTACCTGTTTCTCATGATAATCATCCGTTGTACGAATAAATTTATCATACGATGTATTCATCAGATCCCAGATTGTCTTGATCTGTCCGGATACGTCATCAACAAACTGCTTTGGTGTTACTCCTGCCTCTTCCGCTTTCAGTTCGATCTTCTGACCATGCTCATCCGTACCGGTCTGGAAACGAACATCATATCCTTCTAATCTTTTATAACGCACAATACTGTCTGCGAGCACTGCCTCATACGTATTACCGATATGTGGTTTGCCGGACGTATATGCGATCGCGGTCGTCAAATAAAATGTCTTCTTGTCTGCCATTTCGTTCCCTCTTTCTGCAAAAAACGTCTTTAAGGCTCGGTGTCCCAAACCTTAAAGACGATTTACTCGTTTTATTGCTTCTTTGTGTTCCTAGCCTTTTACTAGTTTAGTTTATCCCATATGGTCTGTCAAGATACCTCATTGACAAATTCCTATGCTCAAAATTAACGATGCATCGAGAAGGTGTCCATCGGATAATGTTCGAGATTCTCGTGTACTCCACGCTCATCTGCCTCACCCAATAATGCATTACGATCTTTCATCGCTGCCTTCTCGGTACGGTGCTGGCTAGGGCCGCCAACACAACCGCCTTCACAGACCATACCTTCAATAAAGTCTTCCGGCAAACGGCCAAGTTTTAACAATGTCAATGCTGTCTTACATTCAGCTGCACCATTACAGGTACGAACTTTGAGATCGGCATCTCCCTGTGTCTCTTCCAAACATTGGATCACTGCCGCAGTAACACCGCCTGCATTAGCAAATTTCTTACCATAAATACTTGCTTCCTGTGAATCATTCTCTGCCGGCTCAAACTTCACATTCCTAGCTTTCATAATAGAACTGAGTTCGCCGTATGTTAATACATAATCTGCATTGCCCTCAATGCTCTTATCCTGACATTCTGATTTCTTAGCAACACATGGTCCGATAAATACAGTTACCGCTTCCGGCTCTTTCGCCTTGATCATTCTGGACACTGCACACATTGGTGATACTGTCGTAGATACACAATCCCATACCTCTGGGAAATGTTTCTTGACCATATTTACAAATGCCGGACAGCAGGAGGTTGTCTTCTTCTTGCCATCTTTGGCTGCTTCTGCCCACTCTTCTGCCTCTGCAGCTGCTGTCATGTCTCCACCAAGACCAACTTCGATCATATCCTTAAATCCAATCTTCTTTAAGGCTTCTCGGATACTGGTCATGGAAATATCTTTACCAAACTGTCCCTCTGTTGCCGGAGCTACCATAGCATATACCGGCTTACCAGCCAACATATCATTAATAATGTCTACAACAAAAGTCTTGGATCCAATTGCACCGAATGGACAGCTGTGAATACAATGTCCACACTGAATACATTTCTCCTCATCAATCACACAAATGCCATTCTCATCGAAAGACATTGCATCTACCGGACACGCTCTCTTACATGGACGCATCAGATCAGCAATGGCGTTATATGGACATGCCTTAGAACAAAGTCCACATTCTTTACACTGACTAGGATCGATGTAAGCGCGGTCTTTTCCCATAGAGATCGCACCAAAGCGGCACGCCTGCTGACAGGATCTCTTCATACACTTACGACAGTTATCTGTTACTACATAACGTGCAATGGAACACTCCTCACAAGCAGAAGAAATAACCTGAATCATGCTGTCACTCTGCTTATCACTCGGGCATTTACCCTCTGCCAAACGCACACGCTGGCGGATAATTTCCCTCTCTTTATAAATACAGCAACGAAATCTTGCTTTTGGTCCCGGAATCATCTGGAATGGAAGAAGCTCCTTCCCCTCCTCAAGTTTCTTGTCATACGCTAACTTGGCTACCTCTTGTAAAACCTTGTGCTTAATGTTTAACACTGTTACGTCATCTGAAAGCATATTGTACTCCTTTCCATTTGGTTCATCTTAATAATTTTTCTCAATACAGTTTTTCGCCATTATAACATATCCCTTGTGGAAAATCTACACAATACGTTTGCATTTTCATACCAAAACACGGCGATTATGACAATTTGTCTTCTGAAACGATCACCCTGTCGCGAAAATAGTCTATTGTTGTTCGGGTTGAAATTCTGTCATATGCGTGCGGTATTTCTTGGGTGCCATATTTGTCTGCAATGAATCATTGCGACGCTCATGAATACAAATGCTGTCAAAAAATGTCTTCCATAATATGACATATTCTTCTTTTTGCTCCAAAAGCACATCTAACTGTTCGCATTCCTGTACTGTCAACGCTCGAATATACCAAGGCTGCTCGGGAACATGGATCATCACCTCACAGTGTCCCTTGTCATAGATCATAAAACGCTCCGGATTGAGACGATCTGCAAAATGCGAGGCGATCATCGTCAATATACGGTGATCCGGCTCGATCACCGCCAAAAGTACCGATGGCTCTACAGAGACTTCCTGGAAACGCAATATTTCCCGAAACCATGCCGCCTCATTGCGGACACGCCTCTGCAGCGCGAAGATTGCCTTGACACACGGTATCTGCATCGCATCCGTTACCCTTCTGCCAATGGTAAAACCATATGTAACAAACTGATACACCAGATTGGCCTTCTCCGGATCATTCGACGCCAGCGCATACATAACATACTCATATGCATTTCTGCTAATGCCGCTTTGCACCTTATCTAAGACAATGCGAGCATGCTCCGGATCCGTTACTACCGTAATATATTCCGCAAATAGGACAAAGGACTCTGTCTCGCCTTCCCTTATCGGTGCGATCCGAATATACTTATGCCCATATCCGGAAATGCCCGCCTCGTATACCGCTGTCAATATCCCGTCCTGTGTATCTTCACACTGATAGATCCGAAGCGGTCTGTTCTCCTCTTCCTGCCTCATACCAATCCTCCGTTTGGAAAATCATCAAACAACGACAACTGCCGATACGTTACCCTCTCACCAAATCCCCGCATCACATCTGTATTATCTGCCAAAAGACTGCGTGTGATATAGTCCTCCTCCACTTTGAGAAAATCCTGAAACATACGCCCATGGCACGTAATAAAATAAATAGCCCGTTTAAGAACGACTCCCATCGCCTTGAGCGAATCAAAATCCACTCTGCCGGTACGCCTTGCACGGATAATACGGCCTGCTGACTTCACGCCGATCCCCGGCACGCGAAGCAGCGTATCATAATCTGCACTTTCTATCTCTACTGGAAATAACTCCAAATGTCCCAACGCCCAATCACATTTAGGATCCAAATACGTATTAAAATTAGGGCGGCTGGGTGATAATAGCTCATTCGCCTCAAATCCATAATAGCGCAGCAAAAAATCTGCTTGATATAAGCGGTGTTCCCGCCGCAGCGGTGGCTGACTATCCAGTGCCGGAAGAGTACTATCCTTATTGACATTGATAAATGCAGAATAAAACACCCGCTTCAGGTCAAAACGCCGGTATAACGCTTCTGATACCGCCATGATCTCATAGTCTGTCTCCCCGGAGGCACCAATGATCATCTGTGTACTCTGTCCGGCCGGGACAAATCCCCTCTTCGTATCGCAGGAATTCCACAACTGCAATCCAGATGAGGCTTTCCCTTGCCGCATAAGGTCCGTCCCTGTGATCACGCTGTCCCCGCTTCCGGAATGAGAAATCTTATATCCACCATTGTCTGCATTTGTACCGGGAACGCCCTTAACTCCCCGTGAGACTGTATGTGCACCGGAAGCACTCGCAACTCCCCGTGAGATTGCATGTGCTTCCGCTCCTGCGTAAAATGATATGCGCCGTAATTGCCCCCTTTCATGCCGAGATACTCACGACTTTCTGCCATTCCATTTTGAATCTGGCGCATCGGTGTCAAGATCGTCTTGCGCGTCTTATTGGGCGCAAGACGTTTTAATCCTTCTTCCGTCGGCAGCTCCAAATTAATACTCATACGATCCGCATACCACCCCGCCATCTCAATAAGCGCAGGATCTGCCCCCGGAATTGCCTTACAATGAATATATCCGTTAAACCGATGTATGATCCGAAGGTCACGTAATGCCTTGCATATCTGTTCCATCGTTTCATTGGGTGAATGCAGTATCCCGGAGCTCAAAAAAAGCCCCTCGATATAATTACGGCGATAAAACTCCATTGTCAAAGTACATATTTCTTCTGGGGTGAAGCTCGCTCTTGGCACATCATTCGAGCATCGGTTCACACAATATTTACAGTCGAATACGCACTCATTGGTATACAATATTTTAAGCAGAGAGATACATCTGCCATCTCCGGAAAATGTATGGCAAATACCTGCCGCCTCTGTATTTCCAATGCTCCCGGCTTCTGCCTTTCTGGCAACACCACTGGAAGTACATGCAACATCATACTTCGCTGCATCTGATAATATCGCAAGCTTCTGCTGTAATGTTGCATTCTCCTGTAATATCATAGCAAACCACAATCCTTTCCCATCACGCAATCGCAACCATAATCGAACATTTGTTCGTATTATATCACCCGGTCCTTATCCTGTCAACAAACATTGCCCTGCCAATTGTTTTCTGTTATAATGGGCTTGTCATTTTTTTACCACATTTGTCGAATACACTGGTACAACGACGATGGCAGTAAAAACATATGAACGAAGTAGTCCATGGCATTATTTACTATGCTGGGACTTATTCATAGAAAGGAATAAATATTAAGGATGAGAAAAAAATTATTATGTGCCTTACTGGCAGTATCTATGGTAGTGTCATCTGGAACAATGCTACCGAACACACAGGCAGTCACCGCAAGTGCAGCATCCACTTCGGTCAGTCCTTTTACCGGCAAAACCTATACACACTCTGATGTATTCCAAGGAAAAAACGTCTATCATGGCATCGATGTATCCTATCATAATGGAGCAATTGATTGGGCGAAAGCCGCTGCAGATGGTGTGGAATACGCCTTTATCCGGGTTGGCTACCGCGGCTGGGGATCCGGCACAGTTGTAGAAGATCCTCGTTTTAAAACATATATCAAAGATGCACTGGATGCCGGAGTCCATGTCGGATTATATTTCTTCACCGAAGCCCGCACGACCAAAGAGGCTATCGAAGAAGCTAACTTCTGCCTGAAAATGGCAGCAAACTATGACATAGAGCTTCCAATCGCTTTTGATTATGAATACCAATACTCCGACGGATCGCTTGTCAGTCCAAAGGCAGGGATCAGTAAAGCACAGGCAACGGCAAACTGTGAAGCTTTCTGCGACACGATCTCGGCAGGCGGATACACACCGATGATCTATGCCAATTCGAGTGACTTAAAGACACTGATCGACGGCGCCAGTCTTCAGCAAAAATACATGATCTGGCTCGCCAACTATACGACGAAAACATCTTATACCGGCGAATACGATATTTGGCAATACAGCAGTACCGGCAAGATCAATGGATTTACGACAAATGTAGACTGTAATTTCTGGTATTCTGATACCGATATTGCAAAGATAAATTTCAACAGCGGTGAGCTCAAAGATGCAGCCATCGCAAAAATCCCGACGCAGATCTATACCGGCAAAGAGATCAAGCCTGCGCTAACCGTTACACTAAACCGCCGCGGATTAAAAGCCGGACGCGATTATACCGTCACGTACAGCAACAATAAAAAACCGGGCAAGGCAACCGTCACGATCACAGGCAAAGGCAACTTCACCGGAACACGCACAACATCTTTTACGATCAAACCAAAAGCAGTTTCCGGTATAACTGCTAAATCCGGCTCCAAAAAGATCACGCTGACTTGGAAGGGTGCGACCGGTGGCGATGGATACGAAATATATCGTTCCAGCGAATACAACGGTACTTATAAGAAAGTGAAAACGATCACAAAAGCGACAACCAAAAAATGGATCAACAAAAAGTTAGCAAAAGACCGCGAATATTTCTATAAAATACGCGCCTATCGCAAAGTTAACGGCAAAGAGTACTTTGGTGCATACTTGAAAGTTTCCGCAGGAACAACCCCGGGCGGCAAAGGTTTTCAGACCAAAACCGCTATGAAGCTCCTCAAGAAACCGTCGGCAAAATCTGCCAAACGTGCGACGATCCCGGCAGGTGCAACTGTTCACTACATTGGTAAAACGGTATTGAAGAATAAAGCAAAATTTTACCATGTGCAGTTCCATAAAGGCAGCAAGACCTTTGACGGATACCTGACCTCGATCAAAGGGTTAAAGTTACGCAAGACTTTGATCACTGCCAAGAGATCTCCGCTCAAACAGAGCGCTTCTGCCTCTGCGAAGACCTTGGCAACACTGCCAAAGAATATGCCGGTGATCGTATTGAAAACCAAGAAGTCCGGCAAGCATACATGGTATATGACAGTCTATCTCAAAGGCAAAAAATTACATACCGGATATGTAAATGCAACACAATTTTAATTCTAGGATTAAGGCTAAAACAAAAATGCTGCGGATTATACTTCCGCAGCATTTTCTTTTATTTTATCACTGATGATCTGACGAACTTTCTCGCCGATCTTTTTCTTTTCGGCACGTTCCATACTATCCATGTAGATCGGTTCACAATATTCGATTATAACATGTGTACGGCGGATCCAAGGCATATGCTGCTCCAACACAGCGTCCATATTATTCATGGCAACCGGCACGATCGGCGATTTGGACTTCTCAGCAAGCTTAAAGCTCGCCTCATGAAATGGAAGCAGCTCATCGCTGCTATTACGCGTTCCCTCTGGAGCAATAAAAATGTTGGTTCCCTCTTTCATTAACTCGATACCGGTTAAGATCACCTTCATTCCCTGACGAATATCATCGCGATCCAAGAACAGACAATTTAAGTATTTCATCCACCAGGAGATCATTGGCACCTTTGCAATCTCTTTTTTTGATACAAATGCAGACGGAATTGGCGCAGTCGCATATCCTACCACAATATCAAAGAAGCTGCGGTGATTAAACACATACAATGCCGCCTTGTCATGGATCTGGTTCTCTTTACCTTTGACTGTCACCTTAACACCGGACAAGAACAAAATACATCGAAATCCTCCTGCTACAAATCTTTGTGACATTCGCACCTTTTTCTTTGGATCCATCTTACCCAAGATAAATCCGATCAGATACATCGGCAAGCTGACGATCGTATACAAAAGTAAAAACAATACTACGATAATAGTACGCATAACATCCTCCTATCCTAATTACTCATTCATTTCATCTCCAGATGGCACTTTGGTCTCCTCTGGAGCCTTCGTTGGTTCTTTTGTTGGAGCCTTCGTTGGCACCGGTGCTTTCGTTGCAGCCGGTGTTTTGACCGGTGCTTTCGTAACTGTTGGTTTCTTAGTCTTCTTTGGCTTCGGCGCATGTGTCCGCTTTGGAGCTTTCGTTTTCTTAGGCTTAGCCGACTTAGTCGGTGCAGGCGACTTGGACGGTTTCGGTGTTTTCTTCGGTTTATACGAAGGATTTGGTGTCGGTGCAGAAGTCATCTGTGGCTCCTTTGGTGCTCCAGTATCCGTATCCTTAACCTGATCTTCCGGTTTCACCTTCTTATCTACAGTTGTCGTCTGATAATACTCCTCCAACGTTAATTTCTTCTTATACAAGCGCTTTGCCAAATTCTTGCCAACATAACGAATATGCCATGGCTCATAAGAATACCCTGTAATATCTTCTTTCTCCTTTGGGTACCGGATCGTAAATCCATATTTATAGCAATTACTTGCCAGCCATTTCCCCTCGATCGTCTTTCCAAAGGACTGCTCCAACGCACAGCCGATCGAGTCTGCAGAGACATCTATCGTAAGACCGGTCTGATGTTCACTACTGCCCGGAAAAGCGGATACCTGATTCGCTTTCTTCTTCCCTTTTGTACTGACATTTCGATTGTAAATTTCTTTTTGGCGGCTGTAAGAACGATATGCCGATACTCCTTTTAATGAAATATTCTGCTCTTTTGCCCCCGCAAAAAGCTTCTCAAGCGCTGCCGCTGCATCTTTTCTCATATAGCTTTTCTCATACGTCCCATAAAAGCTAAACGGCACATCCGGCACTACCAGATCTTCCGGAATATATTCCTCCGGCAATAAATACTCTCGATTAACAAGCACAGTAATGCTCTCTGGATCCGTATCCACCTGAATCAGTGGTGCTTTCGTTGCTCCCGGTTCACTCGAACTTTCCACGTCTTTGTCCTCCGGATGATCATTATCCTTATAATAATATTCATATCCGGATGTCTTAGTGCCTTTATGATCGGATGTATCTTTGCCTGCAAATAATTTTTTTCCACACAAAACACCGGCAATTGTCAAAAAGACAACTGCCCCTGTTACTATCATTCTTTTTTTCCTCATCGTATCCCCACATTCTAATCTGTATTCTTCTGAACTTCCCACACACTTCGTATAGAAAGCTTCTACCATAAAATCATAGCATAGTCGTGTAAAATTTCTATGACAAATATATTACATTTGCTTAAACAATCAGCATCGTCTATACTGATAGAAACGGCTGCATTCTTTGCATGCAGCAGAAACAGTATACAGTATCAGGCTTGTTCATGCAAGCATCATTACAAACAAGGAGGTTTGATATGGATAAAATAACGGTAAAAGCACCCGCTAAAATAAATTTGACTCTGGATGTCCTCGGGCGTCGTGAAAACGGCTATCATGACCTGCGCATGATCATGCAGACGATCGACCTGTGTGACGAAGTCACGATCGAACAGATAACTGCTGAAGAAATTACCCTTTCCATGAATAAGGAGCTCCCTGATGGCTGCCCTATGCAGAAAAATCTTGTGTACCGCGCAGCAATTCTTATGAAGGAACGCTATGCTCTGCCGGATGGCATGAATATCATTTTGACCAAAAATATCCCTGCGGCAGCGGGTTTAGCAGGCGGCAGCAGTGATTGCGCAGCCACTCTCTTGGGAATTAACGAACTATATAATCTGGGCTTGTCCCTCGATGAACTATGCGACATTGGTGTTACGCTTGGCGCAGATGTGCCTTTCTGCATCCGCAAAGGAACAATGTTGTCGGAGGGCATTGGCGAAATACTGACTCCGCTGACTCCACTTCCACCAATGTGGACATTACTGATCAAACCAAATATTTCCGTTAGCACCGCTTATGTTTATGGCAATCTTGATCTGCAAAAACAACTGGATCACCCGGATACGGATGCCGTTTTAGATGCGATCGCACACTGCGATGGAGCCAAAGTCGCCCACTTGCTCAGTAATGTATTGGAGACGGTGACGATTCCGAAATATCCTGTCTTAGCAGAGCTGAAACAATTTCTGTTGGAAAACGGCGCTGTTGGTGCGTTGATGAGCGGCAGCGGTCCGACTACTTATGGATTATTCCAAGACGAAATTGCGGCACGCATGGCTCTGTCTGCTGCGACACAAAAGTACACCAATTATGATGTCATTTTGTGCCAGACGAAAAATGTACCGGCGCTATAAAGTTCTATTCTAATATGCCGATATATAATATGAGAGAAGTAACGCTCGTGTTATACGAAAACAGTCCGTGTGCCACGGATGGCAGCGGTTAACAAGCAAAGAAAAAGGAGGTTCAATTATGGATTTAACAGCAACAAGTGGTGTTCTAGGTACATATACTGCTGAAGCAGCAACGGTGAACAGCCAGGCAGCAGCCAAGCCGGATACCACAAATTCTTCATCTGCAGCGAAGAAAGAGGATTCTTCTGTGGTATATGAGAAGTCGACAACCACAAAGAAAGATTCTGCCAATCAGATCTACAACCGCGATAACATTATCGCAAAGTTAAAGAAAGATCAGGAGTCCCGTATGACTTCCATGCAGAATCTTGTACAGAAGCTTTTGAATAAACAGGGCAGTGTATTTGATCTTGCCAATGGAACAAATTTGGCGGCTACATTCCGCAAGGCTGCTGCAAATGCAGATCCTGATACGATCAAAGCAGCACAGGAAGCAATCTCTGACGATGGTTACTGGGGCATAAAGCAAACTTCTGACCGTATGGTAAGTATGGCAATTGCTTTAACCGGTGGCGATACTGACAAGGCAGACGAAATGATCTCTGCTATTGAAAAGGGATTTAAGCAGGCGACGAAATCCTGGGGAGAAGATCTTCCTGATATTTGTCAGAAAACATTGGAGGAGACAAAGAAGAAGATGAATGATTGGAAAAACGGCGTAACGACTGCCGCTGATTACTCTGATTATTTATCATGATCTATACGATTATGACGTGTTCCCATTAACAATTCGTGGGACAATTATTCATAATGATGTTGTCAATACGATATAATTGACAACGATTCCTTTCTTTTGTAAAGGGCGGGGCACTTTGGATATATGTCAAGGTGCCCCGCTTTTTTTTGATCGGAAATTGCTGTTGTGTAGCGTGACATCGCCAAGAATTGCTTTAGTAATTCTTGGCGAAGCAAAGCGCTGGCTTTGCTTTTTTACCCAAGCCGGATCACTTCCTCATCGCCAAGAAGATAGACCATTGTACCTGGTCTGGCAAGCGTATAGCTGTCCGTCCGCAAGATCTTGCCATTTGACATCTTGATCGGCTGACTTGTATAGGCGATCACACGGTACTGTCCGATCAGGGAATCATATCGTACACCGCAATGTCGACGACTAATACCAGAATGTGTGACCACAATGTCACATAATTCCAAACTATTGCCAAGAATAACCTCGGCATCCGGCTGCATAACGAAATCCTGTCCGGATAACTGCCCCCGCACTCCTTGAATGTGTCCACTGCCATCATACTGCATCGGAAAACATTCTAATTCGGGAGCAAGCTCTTTTTCTGCTGCTTTCTCCGGTCTGTCCGCTTCTCTGACCGCCTGTGGCATCGGAGCCATTGGAAATACCTCCCAATTCTGAACTTCTTTCGGCTCATATTCTCCGTGATGCACTTCCTCGATCTCGACAAGCTCCCGTTCCGGCCGACACACTGTAAAATAAGCAAAACTCAACAGTATCAGCAAGCCCCCCAACAATATCTGTATAAAATATCCGCTGTCCGCAAATCCCCACAACACCGCACGAATGGAGTATTCTCCACACCCGGGATTGCAAGAACGCCCTCGGACACCATTTCATAAGACTGCACCGCCGACTGCATCTGCTCCCACAAAAGTTCCGGGATCACAGTCAGCCACGCCACACCAATCCCGATCGTCACTGCACCATCCAAAAAGATCAGTGTCCGCGGGGTTTTTCGTCGCAAAAGCATATACGAGCAAACTACCAGCCCCATTAACGCCGGTGCAAACAGCATCGCTCCCATAATTTGCAGCACCATCTGAATATCACTGGTGCGCAGAGAGTATCCCTCTCGTACCTGAATTCCCTCAAACGCCAGATCCGCCCCGCTGCTCAAACACCATCCCGCCAGATGCAGTCCATCAATGCTGTCCTGTCTGCCATGTAATGCTTCATCTGCTTTTTGTTGATATTCCTTGGCTTTGGCTTCCCGCATGGACGTACCACGTTCGTAGTTGTCCGTAACCTCATATGCCCCGGCTTCCCTGGCTTTACCGGCAGCGATCTGTTCTGCCTCACGGTTGATCTCCATCGCAACCGACACAAAACGGTCTCCGGTAATTTGCAGCCACGGCATAAGAAGTACGGCACTCTGCATCAAAAGCAGGAGTGCCGCCAAAAATATTTGCCATTTAAAACCCTTTTTTTCCATACTAACCCTACATGCCTTTCTCAACCCGCAAACTTGTAAATGCTTAAGCGGTTTACCTCTGGGACAAATTTGCATCGCGAATTACATTCGCTTTAAGAAAAAACTTCCGCATAAGGTTTTTTCATACTATTTTACTTCCAAATATATTTCATATCGATTTGATACCAGATAAATCCGCTCTCCCGGCACCACTTCAGCCACACGTCCTCTTCCGATAAGTCCACGCACAGTAAATGTACCATTAGCTGACATATCCTTCACCAAAAAGATATTTTTGCGCTTATCATAATGGATCATACAATGCAGACGGCTGACATTGTCACCATCTACAACAATTTCGCAATCCTCTCCCGAACGTCCAACACGAATATCTCGATTCGGTTCGATCTTCCATTGACGCATTTCATCACCAACTTTGAGGCGTAAATACGGATCCATCTTTGGCGTTCCTTCTGCGGCATCCAATGCTTCCACAAACGCCGGCATGGTCTGAATGCGCTCCCAATACATAACCGCTAATGCCTGTTTTAACATATTACTGATACGCTCCGGGATATCCTTATTCTCCACGTTTGCCGCTGATAGCAATGTCCCCTTGCTGCGTTCGATCGCCGAAATAGGTTTTACGCCCGTGATCATATAATAATACACTGCTGCCAATGCATACACATCTGTCCAAGTTCCCTGTCCGTCCGGTCCGGCATACTGCTCCGACGGTGCAAATCCCTCTTTCATCACTGCCTCTGCACCGTTGATCTCGCTGAGCACATACTGCTTTGTCGCTTCAAAGTCAAGCATTTTGACCGTGCCGTCCTGCAGGATCCATATCGAATCCGGCCCAATTCCACGATGCAAAAGACCCAGTTTGTGCAGATCCTCTATTGTCCTCGCAACGGACCGAAGTATCTGCCCCGCCTGTTGACATGGTATTGGCTCCCCGGTACGAGTAATATATTCTTCTATCGTCTCTCCGGAAATATATTCCATCAATAAATATGCCGTGTCATTTTTGCGCAGGAAATCCCCCGTCTCTGCTAAAATTGTTTCCTCACTGAGTGCACGAATGATCTTTGCCTCATTTTCCAACACATCCATTCCTGCTTGAAAAGATTCTGCATTTGCCCCTTCCTGCACCTTGACATGGATGCCATCACCGGAACGCACCGCCCATGCAGCCGGGAAATACTCCCGCAACGCATAGATCTTCTCAGTACGCAGATCCTGCGCCAGATACGTGATCATGACATCATCCTGTGTGATCACACGGCCCACCGCGTAATGCTGTCCCAATACATAATCATCCGGCAGCGCACACTGCGGACGATCTTCCTTTACATAGCCACATTTTTCGCATCTTCCCCCCAAATATGTCCCCTTTTGAAAACAATTTGGACATAACTTTTGTGTTGTCACTGTTCTTCCTCCTTCTCCAGTTCAGCACGTTTACGCTGTAAACTGCGTCGCATGTGATACCTGTTTACAGATAGCACAATCCCCATTTCCGCTAACGTAAACAACACCGCAGATCCACCATAACTGATAAATGGAAGCGATGCTCCCGTATTCGGGATAATCGTCAATACAACGCCAACATTGATAAGTACCTGTAATGAAATGTGGAACGCAATTCCCATGACTAACACTTTACCAAATAAATTCTCGCTATTTACAGCAATTCGAACCAAATGGTAGATCAAAAACAAAAACATAGCCAGTAAAACTACCGCTCCCACCAATCCCAATTCCTCACAAACGATAGAAAAGATCATATCGTTCTGTGCCTCGGGAATTTTGTCTAATTTTTGCACACTGTTGCCTAACCCCTTGCCAAATAAACCGCCGGAGGCAACAGCATATTTGCCCTGTAATGGCTGAAATCCTTGATCTCCTGCATAACGCTCCGGATCTATCCACGCATAAAAACGCCCCATACGGAAAGATGACGAAGAAGCATTTAGCTGTTTTTGCGTCGGCAGATTCTTAGCAAGAAGTTTTCTTCCTACAAAAATGCCGATCAGACCAATCCCGGCAATGATACCATGCAGTTTCTCCTGATTGGTAAACACAAACGAAAGCATAAAACCAATCCCTAAAATGATCAACGCTGATGACAGGTTATTACTAATGAACATGACCATCCCCGCTGGTATGATCGTAAAGAATATCCACAAATACACTGCCATATTTTTGAACCGCTGTACCTGATTGGCATGTTTCGCCACAAATGCTGCGATCATGATGACCATCGCAATCT
>PPYF01102885.1_pt1 | contig 24248 bp, 37 predicted proteins | sample 1559871 | NCBI WGS metagenome assembly PPYF01 (sample SAMN08240021, study PRJNA423297) | Human gut metagenome, whole genome shotgun sequencing project. | reverse complement strand
GGCTAAATCTGCACCGGTCGCTGCATGAACCACACCCGCCACGGCTCCCGCATCATCACCAGGCGTCTGTAGTATTCGCACAGTGAGGCATGGCTCCGCTTCCAGTCGGGCAAGCTGCTCCGGGGTGACCTCAACCTGCTGACGTCCCCGCATGAACAGGAACCCCGCACGACGAAACTGCGTACGACTGCAACGCACTTCTGCCAGTTCCGTGACAGGATTGTCACCACTGACCCGAAGACCTGAATCATCTGTTGCTGCCACAGTGTGATGTTCATTCATATTTGCCCTCCGCAGGGGCCGGGCTGTCAGCCCGGCTCACCGTTTACAGATAATCCGCGACAACCAGATCCAGCTTGCCTTTCATCTCGTTGGAGACGGTGGCGTTACCGTCCGCAAACAGTTCGCGCTCCAGCAGCTGTACCGCCTGTTTTTCCAGCGAGGTGGGGACAACAATGTGGGTGGGTCTGATGCCGAGTTTGCGGCCGCCGTCAGCCTTAAAGTCACGCATGGCTGACCAGCCGTGCCACAGTGCATCCAGCGTCAGCGGTGACTGCATCATGTAGGCCATCTGCCAGAAGCCGTAGCCCACATTGCGACGGGCGGAAGCACCGAACACAAACTCGTTATCAGTAAACGCACGGCCTTCATCGACTTTTGTCTGGGCAACCAGTTCGGCCTTGCGGCGATCCTGATAAATCAGCGGTTTTACCGCGCGGGAGCAGTCAAGCAGATACCAGGCCGGGCCGCTGTAATCCGCCTGCGCACCGACAGAGCCGGTTTTCGCCACAAACATATTGCTGACCATCTGTGCATCACCGGAGCCATCCACTTTGGGGTAAACCGGGTGTTCGGCATCAAAGAAGTTCTGACCGTCATAGCAGGCTGCATTGATCCCGTCACGCAGCGCAGCAAAGACCAGTTCATCCGGTTGTGCCGCCGCAGCGCGCCCCATCTCCTGGAACAACGGGGAGTAGATGCCAAGATTGTCGTCTTCGAAGTCATCGCGGCTAATGGCGACGGTGCCTTCAAAGGTTTTGTTCACGATGGCGTAGCCATAGGCTTTCATCTTCTCGATGACGCGGGAGCCGATCCACTCACGGAACTGCGGGAACTGCCCCAGCCATCCGTAGGTGTTGGATTTCGACGTGGACGGCACGGTCATCGCAATTTTCTGGTACTGCGACGGTGCCATGGACATCCCGGCCTGAAAATCAGAACGGTAGCCCGTCATCAGGGCGGTGATCATCGCCGGTGTAATCGGGGTAGGCATTATTGCATTTCCTCTTTCATTTTCAGGAACTCGGCTTCGGTTTTACCCAGCAGACGTGCGGCGGCGATATCTTCAGCCGACAGCACAGCGGTGGCGGTCTTTTTATCCGGCACGGTTACGGTGTCGGTCTGAAGAGTGGTCAGAGCCGCAACCGGCTGGCGGGCGTCAAGCTGTGCAGAAAGTGCCGCGACGCCAATCTGTTGTCCGAGTCCTTCCATGTATCCGCGTTCGCTTTTGAAAATGCGTCCTTCGGACTCGGCCTTATCCAGCAACTGCTCCAGCGTGGTGCTGCCGTGCTGTGCCGACAGCGCGGCATATTCGGTACGCAGGGCGTTATACGTCTCAACCGGCACGTATTTCGTCAGATCGATAGTGCCGCCAGTTGGTGTGCCTTTTGCGGTTTCCAGTTCAGCCGACAGGCTGGCAACCTGCGTTTTCAGGGTGTCGTGCGCATCCGCACGGGTTTTGATCCCGGTAAGGGCAGACAGCGCCGCCGTGCCCAGTTCCGGCGTAAATTCGTCACCGTCAGCCACGGTCAGACCGAGCGCCGTCAGCAACTGGCGTAATTGCTCATTCATGGAGGTATCCTTTAAAGGAGGGTTTAAGGCTTTATAAAGGTCATCCGCCGACAGTGCGGCGACAGGATTCATACCGGTCAGACCGGGGTCACCAGTAATAGCCAGCATCCGAAGTTCGACAGGTTCTCCGGTGTTTTCGTCATAGCCAATCACCGGGGAAAACCAGGGGAACTCGTTATTACGCAGATGCTCAATGGCCGGAGGGTTCCACTTCGGACGCACTTCAAAACCCCGCTCTTCACTGAAACGGAAGTTCTCCGGCGAGGCCATGACAAAACCGGCAGCCGGTGCCGCATGCCCCTCAATCAGTGACTGATGGTTGTAGTCAATCTTCACCGGCTGATTGAGTGCCACGACCCCGGATACCATGCGCTCAACGGTCGCACGGTTAATCAGCCAGCCTTCTGCCGGTTTTTCCGGGCGACCGTCACGGGCCTTTACCCGACCGGCAGGCATGATCTGACACCAGTCACTGCCCCCGTCAGTGGACAGACTGATGGCATTCAGGATGGCATAAGCAATTTGGGGCGCGTTTTTCGTCTTCATTCCGGCAGCATAAGCCGGTGATTTTCAGGGCGGGTTTTGCGGGATTTCAGGAAGTGTTTTTAAGGAAAAATGAGAAAGGCGCTTCACGCAGATTTTAAAGCCCGTTAGAAACAGGTTAGAAAATCACGACACGCGCCTGAAGGGGGTAAGGTAATGCGTTTGTATACCTTAAACCATTACGGCGCTTCTGTGGCCTTTTTAAAGCGTTTTCTGATTTCATCCATGATCTCCTGTTCTGCCACCTGATCAAAGCCCATATACGGACGCGCACCAATGGCCGCCGGTCCCGGTGGCATACCGGGCAGGCCACCCCACTGATGAATGGCCGCATAAGGCTCATTTGACCCAATCAGCGCCCAGGTGTCGCCATAATCCGTGGTCAGGCGTCGGGCCAGATCGCCGTTCAGCGTCAGGATTTTGCCGGGTGTGTATCCCTTGCGGGTACGCCACTTGCGGTAAGGATCTGACCAGTCATGCCAGCGTTCGCCGTCCGGCTCTTTTTCCTGTTCAAACGCCATTTCTGACGATGATAACAGACTGGCCGCCACACTGCGGGCCAGGTCTTTTCCGCTGCCCACAAACTGAAGCCGGGCAAAGACCCGCTGGAGACGCGTAACGTCCACCACGACAGCTGCATCAATGGATGACATATTGCCTCCGTAAAACCATCTGGTTACAATAAAAACAGGCCGGTGTACTCTTAACTGGTAAAGCGGCATAAACCCTCAAGGGTCATATGTTTATGCGGGTTCGACCCCCGTCACCGGCTTACAATTTACCTTCCAGTAATTCCAGCTTCCCGCCCTCTATTGCTTTTTCAATATCAAATTTATTTACCCGATAAGCATTAATCACCACATCCAGCTTATCCGGCTGACGCTTTACACCATAAGGTGCATTGACGGCAATCTTTGCCGTTCCGTCACGGGTTTCAGTGATGTAAAGCAGGTTCTGGTGGACATTATCCCACAGCACGGCATCGGGTGCGGCCAGCATGGCGGGAAGCTGTGCGAAATCCTCCGGCGTCAGGGCAATGCCGTCATTCTGATGTTTTTCGCTGTCCGCATGGAGCACATTTTTACCGCTCATCGCCAGCAGACGGGCCGGTTGCGTTCCCGTCCGGCTTTCCACCGCCTGAGCAATGTTTTCGGTCATAAAGCCCAGCGTGCGGATATCGTGACCACCGCGCCGGGTCTTCATGATGTTTTTCGCCCAGATGCGGAACGCCAGCTGCCGCTCCGGGCTGTTATTCATCTCCTGAACCACCATTTCCCGCAGCGCCGGACTTTTCACTTCGATCAGTTTGCGGATCAGCGCCTGGTCTGTGCCGAACGCCGCCGAGCCGGGGTTATATGACCAGCCCACATCCGGTGTCATGGTTCGCGTGCCATCTGAATATGTGGTCACCGGCATTTCTCTGACTTCTCCGGTCTGTTTATCCACGCCAGCCTCAACATTGCGGGTGGAGAGATGATCCTGACCGGATGAAACAGACAGCCCCATCGTATCCAGGCGGACCTGAGACAATGGCCGGACACGGCAGCGGCAGTTCCAGCCATTGGGCGGGTAGTGTGTATTCCAGAACGGATCGTCATAGCGGAATACCAGCCCGTTAAGGGCTGAATGCGCCGGGCGGGTGCGGCTGTCCATCACCGCCACATACTGCCAGAACGGATGCGTGTCCGTGTTGTTCATCATCTGCGTGTAACGCCCGGCATTGTAAGCCACGCGGGTGTTCACGTTGTAAATCAGCGCCAGACGGCGGGGACTGCCCAGCTGCACTTCTTCCGCGTTACCGGCGCTGTCCACCACAATCTGCTTTCCCCACCATCCCAGCTTTTGCAGGCGGGGTGTCAGCGTGCGGATAAATTCTTTCTGTGAAATTCCCTCATCAATGGCACGCTGCACTTCGGCCTGTAACGTGGTCAGCACGTCCAGGCGTGCCGCTTTTGCGGCCGTGAATGAGCGGGCATGAACATCCGCGTTTGTTTCGAACCAGTTCCAGCTGATATGCGCCCCTTTGGCGCGAAAGTATGCCACCGCCTCTTTTGAGGGAAGCGTGGCGGCATAACCTAAATCAATCCCCTGTGTCATCCAGCATCCCTTTCATTTCCGCAGCAAACATCGCATCACTGAGCAGCGTCATCAGGCGGGAATCATCCATTTCACGGTAAAGGGCGGGCAGGTCTGCCAGTGCTTCCGCCAGCCCCCGCGTTCTGATGGCGTCAATGACCGGCTCCAGCACCGGGTCGATGGCCTCCTGTAACCGGCGGGCAGGCACCGCATCGCCCATGTCGTCCAGCTCATCACGGGGGCTGCTTTTCGTTTCCGGCAGTCTGGCGGCCAGTGCCGTCTGTTCTGTCTGTTCCTGTTTTTCCGGTGGCGTTTCCCTGTCTGTCTGAGCCGGTTCATTGCTGCTCTGACGGACACGGAAGAGGGCTTCACCGGGGGCAGGCTGCGGAATACCGGTCTGCTCCCGAACCCAGGGATCAGGAATATCCATCCCCGCACTGAGCTGCATCACCGCACTGGTGATTTTGGTGATGTCACCCGGCTCTTTTGTCTGGAAACAGATACGCGGCAGGCGACGGATATCAATGGCGTGGGTGGTGTTCAGTGCGTACAGCGGATACACCAGATCGCGGTTCAGGGTTGCCGCCAGCTGGCGTAAATCAGAATTTCTGATTTCCCGGCGCACCTCGTTATGCACCTCACCCAGCGAGCGCGCACCTTTGTCTCCGGCTTCCGTGGTCAGCGTGCCGCCGAGTATTGCTTTGGAGATGGAACGCTCTCCCCACGAAATCATGGTTTCAAACGGATCGGCCTGACCGTTCGCTGCCGCCTGAAACTCCAGCGACATCCCGGCCGGGATGATCCCGCCTGTACGTCGCCCGATATCCATTACCGCCCGCATCAGGGCGCTTTTCTGCTCCGGTGTTGCCCCGGACGGGTATTTCCCGACCTTCATCGGCAGGCCGTACACCTCCAGAAATTCCGCCAGATCGCGCACGGAATAGTTTTTGAAGATGAACGGCCAGATAAGCGTTCTGACAAGCCCCGTTGCGCCGCCGTAGCCGGTGCGTGAACGTGACTGATGCACTATCCAGCCAAAGGGCTGAAACGCCACCCCGGCATGGCTGCCGTCACGCAGTCGCAGCTCGCTCAAATCATCCGGGTTAAGGCAGAAATGGCCGCTGTCACGCCAGCGAATGGCGCGGATGATGTGCATCTTACCGAGCATCCCGTGCTCAATCTCCATGCAGGAATAGCCCTTCAGGATGGCATCGGTGGCATCAAACAGCATGGCATCAAACCAGTCGGCGGAATGCAGATACTCGTCGAGCATTTCCGCGTCCTTTTTCTCATTCGCGCTGGCATTCGGTGGCGGTTCAATACTCCATGGCACGCCCTGAATGGCAAGACGTCGCTTGCCCAGCTCCGCAAAAAGGTGGGTGTCCTTTTCTTCAATGTCGGCGGCCAGATCGGACTGGGCAATCAGATCGCCACGCTCCGCCCCGCGAAGGCACTGCGCCGCCCGGTTCGGGGTGATACCCGAGGCCGGATGTTCAATATAACGGCTGGCAATCTGCGGAATATCCAGCACGGCACTCTGCATCTCCGGGTCAAAGGAGAAAGGTTTTCCGTCAAGATCAATAATGCGTCCCACTACCAGCACCCCCGATCAAATTCATGATATGCCTCATCGTCATCACGATAACCGCCCTCCATTGCCCGCGACCGCTCCGGCAGCGCCTGACAGGCTGATTCATCCAGGATGAAGCCCTCCATGTATGAGGCCCGGTTTGCCATACAGAGCGCCACGGCAAAATCGCCATGACGGCGGGCGTTCACAGCCGTTGCGTTCTGGTCCTTCGTGCGCCCCTTGTCGATTTGCGGGACACCGTTCACCACCTTCACATGACGCAAATCATCAAGCGTGGTCTGATGGCGGGCGACGAGGATATTCTGATCCTCAAATTCGGCTTTCAGTTTTGGCATCCACTCGCCGTACCACTTCGGCGACAGCATCACGCAGTCGATGATGTCCGGGCCAAAGGCCAGCAGCGCGGCTTCGGCCAGATACCCGCCATTACCGGTGGCGTCGAACGCCGCCCCGACCAGCGCCGGAACGCGGGTCAGGATGTACATCATCACCTGCTCCTGCTGGGCATACGGCAGGTTACGCAGCTCCACGCGAAACACCTCGCGTTTTGCCAGGGATTCGGTGATTTCCAGCAGCACAAAGCAGGACAGGTCACCGGTGCGGGCAAAGTCTTCCCCGAAGCTGAAGCGGGAACGGGGATTTAACGCCTCTGAAAGCGGTTTTAAATGTTCTTCACACCAGGTTAAAACTTCCGATTCACGCAGCCATGCGGCACGGCTGATGAAGTCGTCCGGGGCTTCAAACGTCAGAATCGGGATGTCACGGATCATCGCCATTTCAATGAGCGCGTGGGGAATATAGGCACCGCCGGATTTTTTCGGGATACAGCCGTATTCCTCGTCGGCATCCTCACGGGTCGGGGCGTTTTTGTAGAGATCATCACGCCATTTCTGCTCGCTTTCCGGAGACCATTTGCACCCGGTGACATAACAGATACGACGGTATAATCCGTCCGCAATGGCATCATCCAGGGTAATGCGGTGGACGCTGTAATCCTTGCGGCCCTCGCGGGCTTCCTGAATGTACTGATTAAACAGATTATCGACGCCATTATGCGTGGAAATAATGCGCACGCGCGCGCCCCACATGGTGAGCGCCATTGCCGCCTTGAGAAGTTCATCCAGCGACTCGTGGAACGCGGCTTCATCAATCACCACATCCCCCTGAAGGCCTCGCAGGTTTGACGGACGGGAAGACAGTGCCTGAATTTTGAATCCGCTGTTCGGGAAGCGGATCATGTAGGTCAGAATTTCTTCTTTTTTATTCCGATCCCAGAAGGTCTGCTCATACACATCAGCATCTGCCAGCTGGTTAAAGGCCCGGGAGAACAGTGCGCAGGCAGAAATATATTCCAGCGCCATCTCCTGCTTTGACCCCACATAAAACACATTACGGCCACCACGACGCCTGGGCTTTGCGGCGGTAATGACGTTACGCCCGGCTTCCGCCCAGGTCAGCCCGGTGCGTCGGGATTTCTCTGCGATGCAGACCTGACTTTCATCCGCAAACCAGCGGGCCTGATAATCCAGAAACACCGGCATATCACCGGGCAAATCAAGGCTGTCCGGTACATCCACGCCCAGCAGGGCTTTTTCACCGGACAGATCAATTTTGCGGGGAGGTGAAAGTTTTATCAGCCCCGTATCTGGTTTAATTTTTTCTTCGCCGGTTCTTTTACTCATAACCAAACCTGTCTGTTGCCATGATTCACCTCCTACGCCTTACCCAGCAGCATCTGCCTGATACGGAATTCGATCTGCTCGCTCATGCCATCCACGCCGCGCAGCTCGTCGGTGACCGCGTTCGCCATCTCTTCGGCAAATGCGGCCCGGATTTCTTTTTCACGCTTAATGCTGCGCTCGGCGGCACTTTCCGCACGCTGCGCCGACAGGAGAATGTCCTTGATGAGGCGCATATCCACTTTGCTGTCGTCGTTCAGGGATTCGGTCGCGGCACGCAGGCGGCGGTACATCAGGGCGCGGGACATTTCCAGAATCAGCGCCGTGGTTTCACCGGTCGGCTTGTCCCCCAGTTCGGCCATCATGGCTTTTGTCTGTTCGCGCAAATCACGCAGATTGCGGGCAATCAGCTCGTTACGGGAGGCTTCCCGGCTGATGGCCGCCGGTGAAAGCTGCTGCTCATCCGGCAGGCCCGCCTCACGGATCAGACGGTTGATTTCCTCGCGGATCTGGACCTGCGTCAGACGTTTTTCACGCAGCATTTCCAGCAGCGGCTTACGGATACTGTCCGGGAGCAAATCCACCTTGCGCACGCGGCCACGTGTCGGCTTGTCCATCATTACCCCCTTGCGCGTGGCTTCTTCACACCCGGAACGGTGGTACGGCCTTCCGCCACATCCTGACCCCGGCCGGTCAGCTCTGCGATGAAATAACCGTTAATGAGCGTGCGCTTGCGCACCAGTCCCTGTTCAGCAAGCCAGGCTATGTGGGTATGCACGGTGTCGCGGGATACGCGGTGTCCGTAATCATCCAGACAGTCCTGGAGCACTGACTCGCCCAGTTCGCCGTTGTAATCCGCCAGCGACCGCAGAATGACAAGACGCTGATCTTCAGTAATGAAATCACTCATTGTGTTTTTTCCTTACAGCCTGCTCCAGCAGCAGTTCGTTCTGATGAGAGACGGATTTCAGGGTGGCGTTGGTGGCCTTTAGCTCACCGCGCAGGGTGGTGATTTCGATATTGAGTCTGTTCACCTCCTGCTGCGTGGGCAGGCCGGAAATCCGGCTCTCCACCCGTTCAACCCGATCGGAGAGTTTTTCAAAGGCCTCGCGGGGGACGAAGGTTTTGCGCATCAGCGCCATGAAGATCCCCCCGGCCGTGGCCGTTGCCGACAGGATCGGCACAACATAATCTTTAACGATGCTGACCCACATGACCGGCCTCCATGATGTTCTGGCAGTTCACACAACGGATGGCATCCGGCACGGCAACCAGACGGGCAGCCGGAATGTCACCCCCGCAGTCCGCGCATACACGCCTGCCCGGTGTCTCCGCCACCCGGCGCTTACGTGTCAGCCGGTCACAAAGGGCGCGTTCTGTTGCCCGCTCCACGACTGCCTGAGCACAATCTGAATCATCCATACCTTTTTCCTTACTTCGTCTTTCCTGCCGGAACAGCAGACGTTCCGGCCATATCAGTAAATTCATGCTGTCGCTGTGCCTCCAGACGGCGGATGCTGGCCTTGTCCACGTTGCAGTTCTTAATCACCGCCAGCAGTTGCAGGTTGTAAGTGACCGATGCGCCAAACGTGAACGGCTCCGGCGCAGGAGGGACCAGGCAGTCAGCCAGCCATTCAGCGGGGATCGGCACCGGCTGCACAGGCACGTATTTCACAGACGGCCCGCCGCACCCGGTCAGCCACATCATCAGGCACAGGAACAGAGGCCGCAGGCACCGTTGCCAGCGACCGGCGGACAAGGCTCTGCTGCTCCTCGCTGTGCTGCATGTTCTGCTGTTTTTCATTCGTGGCCGCCTTACTGATTTGTGAAATGAGTTGCAGGGTGCGTTGATGATTTGCCAGCACCAGACGGGCTTCGTCCCGTTCACGCACAAGCACCCGATTATTGTCCTCAAGGCGCTGTGTCTTCTGGTGCATTCCCCATACCACGGCAGCCAGCACGCTCATCACCCCCAGCGCCGCTATACAGCCTCCGGCAATCAGGGCCGGTAAGGGATTATTCACCGCAGCCACAGCACACCCCGCAGCACCACAACAACACACAACAGCGCAATCATGAGCGGTCGCCAGAAGCGGTTCAGACTTTTGGCAAATCGTAACGACATAACCATTCATCCGCCGAACGGCGGGCCTCAAGACCGGGGAGTTTTACCCCCTTTGAATAAATCCAGCGGATATACTGCTTACAGGACGCGGGCATCTGCCCGGCATTGATAAGGCGCAGGAGCGTGGAGTTGCGAAAGTTCGTTTCACCGGCCCAGAATACCCAGGAAGCCAGCGCCACCGTCTGACCACGGGTAAGCGGCACCTGAACATGACGATCGATAGCCGCAAAGGCCCATTTCATGTCCTTTTCCAGCAGCTCCAGACATTCTTCATCGGTTTTTGTCATACCCGGTTTCACATCCGGCCCGGTATGGCCGTAACAGATGGTGAGGGTGCCGGTGGGATCGATATACGTGGTGTTTTCTTTCCCTTCCCAGTAGCCGGTGTAGTGCGTGGCAATGGTGAACGTCCCGGCTCCGGCCAGAACAAGGGCAATCAGCTTTTTACGCAGTGGCGCGGGGAGTTTTGGCATTGTTACGCTGTCTCATGGTGTTCTCTGAGTCAGCGTAACCGTGGGGAAAAGAGGGCAGGATTTGCGGAATATCAGAAAAGCCGGGGCTGCGTGCGCTCCTGATGCAGGCGGCGCTGGTTGCGGATAACGGAGTAAATCTGCGTCTCTGACATCTGGTAGTGGCGGCGCAGGGTTTCAATTTTTTCGCCCTGGCTCCAGCGGGAAAAAATTTCATTATTGCGCAGTTCGGTGAAAAGGGATTCACCGACCGGGAGATAGTAACCACGCCCGCCCATGTACCCGGCCTGTGCGGCTGCAACCTTACGGGCAAGCATTCCCGCCTGAGCAGGTTCAATCCCCTGACGGTGCAGTTCAGCACTGATCACATCAACCAGGTCACGCAGCGTGCCGGGCCAGTTCTTTTTCAGCTCATCATCAGGAATGTCATCCAGACGGTCAATCAGTGCGTGCAGCTGTTCGCTGTCACCAAACATGCTCATCTGTGTTTCAGCCATACCCGCCTCCGGTCATCATTACACTGGGCAAGTTTAAAATAAAAATCCCGCGCTGTGGCGGGATTTGGGGTTAACGGGGGAATGATTTTTCATACAGCCTGCAAACACGCTCATAACTCATCACTGCACGCTCCGACATATCCAGGGCGGCCAGCATTTTGCGGCGGTGCCAGCGTTTGAGACGCTCCAGCACATCAGAGGCCAGCGCGGGGTGTTGCTCCAGCCACTGCCAGTTAGCCACACCTTCGCCGCCGTTCTGCGCGGCCGTCTGCGATTTCACCCAGCGGTTAAGGGCCGTTTCCCCGCCATCAGCGATAAATCCCTGCCGGTGCATCACTTTCCAGATGGCGCGAATTTTGGCGGTCACCGTACCCGGTTTTAAGGCCCGGTTAACCAGTTTCTGACGCACTTTAAAACCGCGTTTTTTGAAAACATCCAGCACGCGGGATAACTCATCCGGTGACATATCCCGGCAACTGGTTTTGCCGGTGGCCGCCAGCAGCGCGGATGTATAGGTTTCATGGTCAAGCTGTAGATCGCGTTTTGCGACATGTATTAAGGTAATCAGGGAAGCGCGATTCATTATCGTGGCTCCATAAAAAATGGGCGGTGTTACCGCACCGCCATATTAACACTTCAAACGAAAAGGAATGTTATGAATAAAGAGAAACAAACCTATGATGTTGCAGCCTATGTTATTGCTTCAAAACTACTGAGCCTTCTGGTTGATAAAGGCATTGTAACCCCGTCTGAAGGAACGAATATCTGCACTTGCGCAAAAGAGCTATTACCCAGCGCATCTGCCATGCGGGCAACTTCCTCGCATGGAATGCAACTGGAGAAACTCCTTCAGGATGTTATTGATTCCTTTCCGGCACAGGATCAAGAAGGAGATTCCGAACGTCAAACGCCTTAATCTCATGATCCCGTGTGATAATATCTGACTCATCAAGGCCAAGCCTGCGTCGAATAAATTCGTTGCGGGCTTTTTTGTTAAACAACACAATTTCATCCTCAATCATTGCGATTTCATTATTAATAACGAATTGCGTCTCCGTGACAGTTAAACCCTGTTCAATTGCCATTTCCACTATCACCCGCATTCTCTCCAGCATTCCCGCTTTTTCCAGTTCTTCGTTAATATCTTTACACTCAAATTTGATTTCTTGTTCCATATTATTCATTCTCACAATTCATACATGCAGTGTCGTCGCCCATATCGCAGAGATTACACTTGCTCTCACCACAATATGGGCACTCTTTCAGATACTCCGGAGCCTCATTTCCACAGGTGGGACATTCAACAATTTGCTCATCCATTATCTTTCTCCTTATTCAGTCTTCTGCGACATTCGGCACAGTCATCAGGGCTTTCAAATGTATCCGGCTCGCGATTATGAGCCAGATATAACCACCGCCTACATATACTGATATTATCGCCTGTTTTAAAAAATGATGCTTCTTGGCCATCAGAGGACGCGCCCATCCAGCGGGTAGACTATTCATTTGCTTTATCCTCCATACTGGACAGAATCATATGTATTAATGTCGGGCGTGGAGATATACGCATTTCATTAAGCGTCTGAAGGGCAGCAACAGCTGCCTGTTTATCGGTGCCTTTGGCAATTTCCGCAAGAGAATGCACAATCCATAACGGACTTAACGCCACGACTGAATCCAGAATCATGTCATCCATAATAATTTCTGACACATCCCGCTTGTCACATTCCTTATCCATAAAAGAAACGATTTTTTCCACATCTTCCGGTTTCATGCCTCCGGCGATAAGAATTTTGCGATACTCATAAGACGATCTTAATTCAATACTCATATTCATCTCCTGTAACTCTGACAAGGACGTGATTTTTCTCATTTATGTTTTCCAGTAATACGTATATATATGTCGATAAGAAGATTCATAATAAACAGGAAGAGCGACATCCTGATAAAGAACCAAATATCTGGCATCATGGACAGGTTTCCTGTAATCGCAAATATAAAACCAACCCCCAACACCGGAACGATAATTGCGAAAAATACAAGTCTCTTTATCATGGCGTTAACTCCCGTAATACAGCGTCCTCGGCAGTCCGGCGACGGTAATAAACTGCGTGAGCAGAATGTTCAGATATTCCAAACTTTTCGCCAATTTCCCGGAATGACAGACGGCGTGGGTAATCGGAATCACGCAGCGCACGTATGAGACGTACATCATCATCAGATATGCGCGTACCGGGGCGTAACTCTCCGCACTTTGTTAATCCGGCACCAATCATTCCTGCCCGACATCTGACAGAATCCTTATTACGTCCGAGATATTCTCCCATTTGCTGGCAGGTCATTGTTCTGGCATTTTTTCGAATAAACTTATCTTCATCAGGTGTAAATCTGGGATGTTTATATTTCAGTAACTCCGGGTATGTGCTGCGCAATACACCAGTCCGGTTATATACAGCCCAGACAGTTCTTTTTATTCTGGCAGCAATATCCTTAACCGGGGTGGATGAATAAAGCGCAATCAGCAGCGCATCTTCTTCAGGTGTCCACGGACGGACATGAGCGGGTGCACGGCCTTTTCGCCCCATGGGTTGTAAAATCATCATACATCACCCCCTGACTCGCTTTTCAGCAGCATAAAACTCATCAGACAGAATTTCGGTCATTTTCTGTTTTGCGGGTTTTACGCCACACTCAAGGTAAATCACATCGTCAACGCAGAACCACTTCACAGGGCCAAACAGGATTGCCGAGAAATCAATACCCAGCCAGAACAACAACGCATCGGTTCTGGCATACGTGACGGGCGAATATTCACACCACAGACTGTGCAGTTCATCAGAGGCAACACGCAGGGCTTTAGGGATACGTGATGTGCGCGGCGTGCAGCTCCAGCCATTCGACGCAGTTGGTTTTCGCCATAAATCACGATGAAAAGGATATTTGTCATTCGTAAAACGCAGCCCCTTAAAACAAAAGCCACTGATACTGAATTCAAATACCGACCGGCACTCAACATCCAGCACGGCCTCAAGGCGTTTTGCCTCATCCTTAACTTTCTGGCAGTCCTGCTGATATTTTTGCCACGCAGCCAGCGCGGAAGGGTTTGATGTTTTAAAGAACATTACGCCACCTCCGCAGATATCCCGGCAGGCGCTGCTGTCCGGTCAACAATCAGGTAGCGCAGAACATGTTCAGTGATATTCCAGCCGCTTAAACCGCAGATAATGACACCCAGGCGAATGTCGATATACGCCATCACAAACTGGGGCACACCTTCTTTCATGGCCTGCTCATCAACTTCAGCCACCACATAAACGGTTTCACAGGTCAGAACGCCCTGAGCAAATTCCCACGCCATCGACGGAATATCATGCCCCTCAATCCACGGCAGGGATTTTCTGAAGCTGCACCACTGAACATCATCAGCCGCACATTCCTGGCGGCACTTGCGACGAACCGGCTGTACCGGGCGGGGACGCGGAATATCATAAAAACCGTTACATTCCGTCAGCACGCCTGCATCAACCGCATCACGCAGAAAATAAACCATGGAGGATGGCGGCATATTCATTTTTTCAGCCAGTACACCGCAGGTCAGGCGGCCATAAATACGCAGCCAGTTTTTAACCCCTTCAAGCACTTTTGCATCAATCATGAATTATTCCTCCGTTATTGCGATAAATTCGGAATGCTTAATTGCCATCAATGACGGATGCAGCTTTTCAGGTGAAAAGGCATTATCTGATTCACCGACAGGAATACGAACCACAACAGCCCCTTTGTCGCCATAGAACCCGGCAGAAGAGCACGCCATAACTGTGCGGCCGTTGCTGACACCAAAAACCTCAAAATAGCAGTCCAGTTTATTAACCATCCAGGTACTGAATGCCGGAAGCTGTTTTAAGTTCTCGTTTAAGATATTCAGTGCTTTGTTCAGTTTTTTTCCTTCTCTGAATCTGCGGTCGGGCGTAACTGAAAATAAAGTACGGCCATCTTCATCAAATTTATCAGACAACACCCGTTTATTTCTTCCGACATCAACATCCTCATGCACCAGTATTGATTTGACAAAAAAATCCCCACAATACCAGGAGCAACGATATCCTCTGGCATTCTGATTACTGAGAAAATCATCAATCAATTTCTGGCGCTCCCTGCCAACACTATCAAGCCATTCCCGGTGATAATGACGGGAATCGTGCTCATTCATTTTAAAATAACGATATTTAATACTCATGATATGCCTCATTCAGGCGCGAGCAGTCCCCTGACGCAGGCGCCATAATTAAAATGAAGTGATATTTAAATAATTAATGCGGTGTTATTTATTCAGTCCGGCATCCTGTTCAAAAGGCTCGACATAAAAACTTTCAGCACCTTTATTCACCTTAATACCGGCAATCCCTTTCACCGCATCCGGCTCCGCCAGGACCGCTTCCTTGTTCACTTCCTCTTTCGTGCGGATAAATCGCTCAAGGCCCATACGGCGCAGCATTTCAATCACGCCTTCAACATCACGACTGACGCTGCATGATGGATTCCCCAGTCGCCATGACACCGTTCCGGTGGTCAGATTGGCAGTTTTGGTTTTGCCGCCGTTCGTCAGCTCATCACGGTTGGTTTTACACCAGTCCTGAATCCCTTTAAAAAGCACTTTGATTTGCTTTTTAAGATTTTCAATCTGTGGCGTATAACGGGCGGTGATTTCTGCCACTTCATCATTCATTGCCGTTTCCAGGCGCAGCGCCTCTCGCTGAATATCACCCAGGGTGCGGATATCGCGACTGACTTCTTCGCGGGTCTGTGGTGCAGCCTCGGCTGCGGCCTTTAATTTTGTAACGCGTTTTGCCATTTTGTTTTTCCTTATTGCAATGTATCTGGTCCGTTCTGAACAGAACGGCGTTCAACGGAGCTGCTTACCCCCATGGCCTGCATGGAACCCTGTAGTTCATCTGTCAGAAACTGAATGATTGTGGGGCTGTGATATTTAAGAATTTGTGCATAAACATCACAGGGTCCTGCCGGTCTGTTCTCTGTATCACGTTCGATTTTTACCGTGGCAGTAACCCCCTCCGTGATTTCCTTACTATCATTACCGGCTGGCTTTACTTCATGCATTACGTGGTCAAATTCAAAAATAACGCGTACTTTGCTCATGGAATTACCCCTGCTGATTAAATTCATTACCGTTAATAACCCCGGAAGCCATGCCCCTGTCTTTCATGAATGCACTGGCTTTCATTGCCACAAACTCTGCGAAGTTTCTGCTTTCCGCGAGCATAACCACCCCAAAAATCATGGCGGGTCCATTATCTTTCTTCTTTATTCCGGTTGAACGTATATCCAGACTTACCCCTCTGTACGTGCTGCCATCAGCGTTTTTGCAGATAACATCTTCTTTGTATTCAAAAATAACGCGCACAACCTTACTCATCCTCTGGTCCTCGTTTTGTTCGGATAACTGACCCGGCGTCCGACCTGATGACAGAGCCGAACCATGAAGTAACTTCATACTTCCCAGTAAACCGTGCAGCCGCTGATGCGGGTGGCTTTTACACGGCGGCGCAGGCCATTGGTCTTAACGGTGATTTCAATTTCCTCTCCAGTCCCATGAACCTTGCTTAGCGGTGGCGTGGTTTTCAGTGCAAAGCGTTGCGGGTAGCGTTTGCTGCGCTCCAGTACCGCACCGGCAAGTTCGGTCAGGCGACGGGCGTTATTCAGTGAATCAAACAAATTCATAGGTGAACTCCGGTTGTATCAGTAATGGATTCATGCGCGATGCAGCCAGCTCTGACAGGAAGCCTCGATTAACCTTACCCATCCCCGGAATTTTTCGGGTTTCGCCACGCATGATTGCCCGAAGGATGGAGTAACCGTGTCGCCACGCCCGGCGATAATTATTCAGGATCAGAAAACCAAAGCGCAGACCTTCCCATACGTCCTCATCAAAGCATTCATGATTAAAACGGCGTCTGATGGAATCAAGTTGCATGTCTGCATACCACTGATACAGGTCTATATACAGAAAACACACACCATCACCGTCTATCAATTCATAGATATAATCACAAACCTCCCCGTCATCGACGTTAAACTCTCGAAAGCTGTGGAGAACATTGATTTCCTGCTGTATCTGCGTATTCATATAACACCTCGTTTAGCTGATTCGTTTTGCACCGATAAAACGACAAATATTGCTGTAAGCTTCTTTCGCACCTTCACGATCAAGTCCTGCCGATATTGCCATTCTGGTGCGATCATTAAATTCAAAAAGTAAATCGCCACATTCTTCACTGCCAGACACGGAGACTGCTTTGACGTTATCGAAATTCACCAGGTGAAAGCGTCCGTAAATATCAGGAATATTAAATGCAATCATAATCACACCTGTGAGAGTAATTCAGGGTTGGCATAAACCTCTTTAAAGGCCGCATTAATATGTTTTTCTGTCAGTGCCGCACCTTCACCGCTGGCGGTGATCCACGCCTGGTTAAGCGTATGCGTCAGAACGCGTAATGCCCCCGGTTTTTCAGCGATAGCCTGCATGACAGCCAGCTCGGCCTCACCACTAATCCCCCATGCCCTGGCAATGGCCAGTACATCCGCCTTTTTGGCCTTGCGAAGTTGTTTTGTACGGGCAAGACGGCTGAACAGGCGAGATAAATCATCAACGGCGCGGCGTCCACCTTTAAACAGCCCCTTTGGGTTACCAATAAGCACCATCCCGACCCCTGTGGCGTCCTGGATTGCCCGGAGTTGCTCCAGACCGTCAATACCAAGATGATCAGCCTCATCAACAATCACCAGTCCGCGCTTTCCCATCAGGCGACGGCGGATGGCACGGGATAATGCCCCTTTGTTCGCGCGGGTGTAATCAATCCCCAGTTCCTCTGCCAGCTCCAGCAGACACTCCGTGACGCTGGAGTGCGCGGGTGACAGGGTGATCATCCAGGTGTTCGGTTGCTCCTGGCAGTAATTACGGGCAGTGGCCGTTTTACCCACACCCGGCACGCCCACTATGACGTTAATACAGCCCATCAGGCGAACCGCCTGAAACAGCGCGCGCAGCTCCTGGACTGTCTGCGTTTCCACAAACTGTGGCAGCTCGGACAGTGCGCTTTGTTTATTCCAGTTTTCATACCAGGAAAGCATGGCCGCCGTTATAGCATCATTGTCTCCTTTATATTTCCCCTTACGGAAAGCCGATAATGTACCGTCGGAAATTCCCGCCTCTCTGGCGATGGCATACTGCGTCAGTACGCCGCCATCAATAAGTTCATCAATGGTCTTGATTACATCGTTAATATCGGTCATATTATTACCTCGCGTTTATGTGAAACCTTTGTTTAATCAAATAACCTGAGTTGCCGCTCGGGTTATTTTTTATTTCAGGCCAGCGGGTCATTTTCTTTTAATTTCGCTTCAAGCAGCTGCAATCCCCGCTGGAAATTACGCTCGTATTCTTCGTCAGATTCATCATCAACCACTGGCTGCTGAACGGTCACCGTATTACCCACAGGGCGGTATATGTTTTCCAGCCATGGCTCCTGCGGCTTGTGCTCCAGCACGTTGATAACCTCATCCTCGGCATCACGAATTTTTTCCTCTGCGCGTTTACGCATGCCTTTAAGGCGTTGCTGCTGTTTGTAGTATTCCGCGCTGACCGGGAAGGCTTCGCGTTTATTGCCGTCCCATACCGCCTCGCAAATCACGCTGCCATCCAGGCGACGCACGGTAATTCGTTCGGCATCATGAATGTCATAGCTGATAAGCACCTTGCGGCCATGCTCATCACGCAGCTCGGGCGCGTAGTAAATATTATTCAGCCAGCGTATTTCACAGCGTCTTACAGGGCGTTCCACCATCGGCCGGAACATGTCCCGCAGTTCAACATCGGACAGCCATTCAATTTCCGTGTCCTCTTCTGCCAGGCGTTTTTTTCTGAACTCCGCCGGGCTGTAATGCTTACCGTTCGGCTTCATGGGTAATTCATCGTGCGGCCGGTTGTTGTACCACTCAACACCATCACGAATGGCATCAATCAGTTCGGACCAGGACGGTAAATCACGCATCGCTGACTGCTGCCGGGCGTTCAGCCACTTGCCCTGTTGCAGGGCATTAAATGCCGAGCGTAAATCGCGGTTGGTTTTGCGTAACGTCTCGCGATCTGCACCTTTCCCGAAATAGGTGCGGTATCTGCGGGCTATGCGCATCGGTAATGTGCGGTTAAGCCGTTCGATAATGCCTCGCCCCTGCGGATTACCGGCAATCCCTGTCGGGTGATTTATCCCCAGTCGCGGCAGTATCCCCACAACCTCCTTATCCAGGATGTCGGCGGTTTCCCCGGAGCCGTTATCCGAGTAATACAGAAACGGTTTGCCGTGATGGCGAATGCCGTGCTGTATGGCACCGGCTACGGCGAAAACATTTTCAGCCAGGTCAAGGCTCCAGCCCACCACAAAGCGCGTGCCACCGTCGATAACAAAGGTCACCTCCGGTGCAAATGGCCGCCCGTGAACCGGGTGCCTGCATTTCAGCTTCATGCCGTGACCGTCACCAATCCAGACATAGTTCACCGGCATTTTTGACCAGTCGCGGCGCGTGAATCCCTCAAGCTGGCGGTATTCACTGCCGGTCACCCGGCCTTTTTGTTTCACCACTTCCGGCAGTTTCTTCATTGCGCGGCGAATAGTGTCATAAGACGGCATGATATCGAGCATATAAGGCTCATCAGCGTGCCGGTGCTGCCATTCGGCAACAAAATCCTCGTAAGCCTCGGTCATGGGGCGGCCATTTGACTGGCGATACTGCGCCAGAAATTCGGGCAACCAGCTAATATCTTCGGCTTTTATTTCCTGGCGTTTACCCGGTGCCAGTAAAAGCAGGCGTTCAGCAGCGTTCTGTGCCTTGTTAAAGGCCGCAATCCAGCGTTTCAGCGTGATTTCACTCAACACGCGACTGTTTCCCTTTCTGGCGTTCGCTATCTCAACCATTGCCACAATGCGCTCATCCAGCTGCGAGTGTGACAGGCGGTCAACGATGAACCGGATGGCTTTAGCGCAGCTGAAACCGGGTTGTTGCGCGAATTTCAGCACCTCACTGACGATCGCAATGCGTGCGTCTGCCACCTGGCGCTGGTTTTCAGTCAGGGCATTGAGGCGTTCGACCATCAGTTGTGGTGATCCGCGATATGCCTCCACCGCATCAACCACGGCAGACGAGCGTCTGGCCTTTGTCACCACCGGAGCCGGTGATTCATCGGCTTTTTGCGTCATCAGTTGCAGGGCATAACGTTCGCGTAATGCCTGCTGTGTCACTTCAGGTAAACAGTCAATGCTGTATTCAAAACCTTTAGCGCCTTTCTTGCGGCGTCTGCTGGTTTCGCTGGTTGCATACTTCCTGATTGAATAGCGAACGCCTTGCTCCGTTCCCGGCATCCCCGGTAATCCAACCAGTTCTTTGACTGAAGCAAACATAATTACGCGACCTTACGAATGTAGCGGCTGGGCCAAATCTCCTCGGGCGGCACCCCCAGGCATTCCGCGATAATCCCCTCATACTTGGGAACATGGCGGTATACCGCGTTGTACAGATTGTTCTGACCCACGCCAGCTTTACGGGCCAGCGCCCTCATGCTTCCTTCTCTGGCTCTGACTTCCCCCAAAATTCTTTGAGGATGCCAATCAGGCTTAACTTCATTTCTCGCCATGATTCATCTATCCTAAAAAGTTACGAAATTTGATAACTAAACTTAGTTATCAAGTTTGATATAAGTATTGATCCACTTCTGCTTCATGTAAAGCAAAAAAACATCTTTCTTTTGTCTGTTGTGGATCAATGGTTGCTGACAACACTAAAAGTTAATAATTTCAAATTGATAGGAAGAAAAGAAAATGAACAAGCAAACAACAACATCTCTTTCTTTTGCTGGTGGTAGAAAAGAAAGCATTGCTGAGCGTCTGAAAAGGCTGATTGGCTCCCGCAGCGTCAGAGCTGCAGCAAGAGATTGGGGGCTTTCATTTTCAACACTAAACAATTATCTGTCTCGTGGCACTGAGCCATCCTTAAGTGTCGCCCTTCAGATTGCGTCTATCGAAGGAGTAAGTGTTGAGTGGCTATGTGGATTCAGTGATGCATCACAGGTGAATCAGTGTGAGATCAAGGAAAATCAAGATGAAAGCAAGAAGATAATTATGACGATTATCAGCGCACTTGATGAAAAAGACTTAGAGCAGCTATCGAAAAATTTGGTTCTGAATGGAGCCAAGTACTTAGCTCGGTTGTTAGAGCCTGAAAATCAAGATCTAATCCGCTTAGAAGGAAGGAAAAGAATAGCTGCATTACAGCTTGAAGGTATGTCTGACGAACGCGTCAGAGAGATTTTGGAAGAAACTGAGAGAAGTCGCAAATCTAACGCGGTAGAACCAAAAGCGGGTTAATAGCATTAGCCCGCATTTTGCACTGTATCGAGTATTTCGCATTGTTTGGAACGCCTTAAAAGACTAAAACCACAGTATCAAATGAGTTGCCGATTTTATAATAAATGACTAATTATTGCACAATCGGTATCAAATAGACCTTATCCGCACATCTAGCCATCACCTGTTTTATTTCAGTATCTTACAGGTGATTTCACCTCCTTTCACTAAAACCCTTGTCGGTATCAAATGATTCACCTGGTTATAGGTGCCGTCGCCCTGCTCCCGATACTCATTCACAATGAGTGCGGCAACGACATCCTGATTATCTACAGCCGACCAGGCGCGGACGGCATCACGGATTTTTTCGTGGCCTGGAGCTTGTTTTGTTTGAGAACGATTTATCACCGCAGTCGGAATAAATCCGCTAGTCTGTTGGTATGTAAGTGGTTGCATAATTGACTCCTTTAGTTTGAATTGACTGTTAAGTTGATTGCTTATTGTTAAAGAGCGTGAAATGGAAATTTAAGCTGCGTTCTTTTCGGTGTGTGGAAACAACTTCGGAAGATCCGGGCGAATCTGGTATGCCTTCACAACTCCACCAGTAGCCGTAACAATGCTGCCGACATGTTCAGGGGATACCTTTGCTTTGTTGTGAAGCCACTTATAGACGGCCTGCTGTGAAACTTCGCAGGCATCGCCTAGTTTCTTTTGTGAACCAACGATATTGATCGCTGTTTTGATTGCTGGGTTCATAACAACCTCCGTGGTTAATCCGAATCAAGATTAAAACTATGGTTGTTTTTAGTCAACAACCATTTTCGTTTGATGAAATAAAACCTTGGTTGTACATTTGATCTATGAAAACAACACTCTCAGAAAGACTTAAAGAAGCCAGATTAGCGCGAGGCCTTACACAAAAGGCGCTTGGGGATTTGGTCGGGGTTAGCCAAGCTGCTATTCAGAAAATCGAAACAGGGAAAGCTAACCAAACAACTAAAATCGTGGAGATCGCGAACGCTTTGGGTGTGCGCGCAGAATGGTTATCTTCTGGCGTTGGAAATATGTCAGACAGTACAGTGCAACCAATACAATCAACTGTCAGCCATTCCAAATACTTCAAAATTGACGTTCTTGATATAGAAGTCAGTGCCGGGCCAGGTGTAATCAACCGTGAGTTTGTAGAAGTTCTACGCTCGGTTGAGTACTCGTTTGACGATGCTCGTCACATGTTCGATGGCAGGAAGGCGGAAAATATCCGCATCATTAACGTGCGAGGTGACAGCATGTCAGGGACGATCGAACCAGGTGACCTGCTGTTCGTTGATATCACTGTTAAATCTTTCGACGGTGATGGCATCTATGCGTTTCTGTACGACGACACTGCCCATGTAAAACGTCTTCAAATGATGAAGGATAAGCTGCTGGTTATCTCTGATAACAAGAGCTACTCGCCGTGGGACCCGATCGAGAAAGACGAGATGAACCGGGTGTTCATATTCGGTAAGGTCATTGGAAGCATGCCGCAGACGTACAGGAAGCATGGTTAATTTATCTACGACTTAAGGGAGCGAAGGTTAAGGTTTATACCACTCGGATTAGATATTGCACTAAATTCTCTATAAGAACGCCAAATCTGTTTGCATATTTCAGTAAATATTCTCGTTGTTAGCTGAGATTTGTTGCTACTGTCAGCAAAATGTCCCCCTATCTCGTAGCGGTTTTTATTTCGAATCATTATGTTAAGATGTTTCTGATTATAATGAATGGAAACATAAAATGAGAAAAATCCTAATCGCTGCCATGATGGCATCTGTATTGGCTGGGTGTGCTTCTTCAGGCAACCAGCAACTCAAAAATGAAACTGAAATTAGTGTCCAGTCTAAACTTCAGGAAGGTAAAACAACCAAGAATGAGGTTAAATCTTACTTTGGTTCTCCTGATGCTGTTTCATATACTGACAGTGGAAACGAGATCTGGAAGTACGCCTTTGCAAAAGTAAAAGTTAATGGCACCACTTTTATTCCATTCTATGGATTATTCCATAATGGAACGAACGGTACGAAAAAAGAACTTACTATTCTTTTTAACGATGACACGATTAAGAAATACACAATGTCAGAAACCCAAATAAACTCGAAATCAGGTTGGGCTGACTGATAATCATACCCGGCAACCGCGCCGGGTTTTCTTTTCCTCCCCCTCATAACTCATACCGTCCAAAAAACCACCACACCTCACTTCAGTTATCGCTATGCGATGCAAGTCACAAAATAAATCCATCCTAAATACAACCAGTTATATTTAAAACAACCGACAAAACAACTTTTGTTGTTGACGATAAAACAACTATAGTTTTAAATAAATTCATCGCAACGACACAACGATACGGTAACCACCTGTTTCACCGTGGCGATGACCGCTTAGATCCGCAGTTTGAATTTCAGCAGGCTTCGGGGAGTGCGAGGGGTGAAACGGACGCGTGAACGTCGGTGTGACCAGCTGAAATCAACACAACACTTTATACCTCAGTCGCTTCAACGAGGCGGCTTAGTTATGACAACCGGCGGCCATCCACCGCCTGAATACGCGCAGAAGTCTCTATATGTTCAGCAGCCCAGCTTACGGGCAGGAGTTTTTATGGTTCATCAACATTACGGAACGCAGACCGTTAATCGCGGTGCGGTCATGCCAGGAATGCTGGTCAAACACAAAGATGGTACCTGGACTGCATCAGCTAATTTACGCGGACGGCTTTATCTGCATCGCGGCATCGAGCGCACTTATACCCGTGATTTGCTCGTGGAAGTTTTTCTCGACGGACGCGGTAACGGCCTCAATCACTAATCCCCTTTCCTGTTTTCCTAATCAGCCTGGCATTTCGCGGGCGATATTTTCACAGCCATTTTCAGGAGTTCAGCCATGAACGCTTATTACATTCAGGATCGTCTTGAGGCTCAGAGCTGGGCGCGTCACTACCAGCAGATAGCCCGTGAAG
>PPYF01508185.1_pt1 | contig 24252 bp, 20 predicted proteins | sample 1559871 | NCBI WGS metagenome assembly PPYF01 (sample SAMN08240021, study PRJNA423297) | Human gut metagenome, whole genome shotgun sequencing project. | reverse complement strand
GTATCTGTTTTTTTAATTTATATTCTGTTACTATTTTGGTAAGAAATAGTGTAATGGTCATTTTCAGAGCGCAAAGATAATGCTTTTCTGTGAAATAGAAAAAGGTTTTATGGAAAAAACTTCGATAAAGGTAATCTGTTTTATAAAATAAGTATGTCATCATCATTGGTTTATACAACTATATAAGGCACAGACTACCTATATATCCTGCATATAACAGGATTTTTCTCTTAATTCATATATAAATGACTGCGTGGATACAAGCAATACGCGTTACTGTCTTTTATCCGTTTATTTGCAAGGTAGACATTACAATCTAATGTCACACTCATATTCCTGCAGAAAAATGGTGTCTGATTTAAACCTTTTTCTACTATATTTTTCTTTCCGATGTTCGTTATTCGATGGATAATGCTTACTTTTGCGTAGAATTTTTATTCACTAACAATAAACTTTAAACAAAATGGTAAATTACAAAGATTTAGGATTGGTAAACACAAGAGAAATGTTTGCTAAGGCTATCAAAGGTGGATATGCTATCCCAGCATTCAACTTCAACAATATGGAACAAATGCAGGCTATCATCAAGGCTGCTGTTGAAACTAAATCTCCTGTGATTCTTCAGGTTTCTAAAGGTGCTCGTCAGTATGCTAACGCTACTTTGTTGCGTTACATGGCACAGGGTGCTGTAGAATATGCTAAAGAATTAGGCTGCGCACATCCGGAAATCGTTCTTCACCTTGACCACGGAGATACATTTGAAACTTGCAAATCTTGTATCGATTCAGGTTTCTCTTCAGTGATGATTGACGGTTCTCATCTTCCTTACGAAGAAAACGTAGCATTGACTAAGAAAGTTGTTGAATACGCTCACCAGTTTGACGTAACTGTAGAAGGTGAACTTGGCGTATTTGGCTTTCGAAGTATTGGACGCTGTAATGGAAAAACTTCCGGGATTCCCTATCGTTCTTCACGGATCATCTTCAGTTCCGGAAGAAGAAGTGGAAACTATCAACAAATATGGTGGTGCACTGAAAGCTGCTATCGGCATTCCGGAAGAAGAATTGCGTAAAGCTGCTAAGTCTGCTGTTTGCAAAATCAACATCGACTCTGACTCTCGTCTGGCTATGACTGCTGCTGTACGTAAGGTATTCGCTGAAAAACCGGCTGAATTCGACCCACGTAAGTATCTTGGCCCGGCTCGTGACAATATGGAAAAACTGTACAAGCACAAAATTTTGAATGTGCTCGGTTCTGACAACAAATTGGCACAGTAATAATCTCCGGATTATTCCATAAATAAAAGAAAGGCTGCTACCGATAAACCGGTAGCAGCCTTTTAGTTGCTTTATAGTTCTTATCTATTTATCTTTCTTTGGGAGAGGAAGTTGTGGAGAGGAATTTTGAAAGAAGTCTTCTATTTTTTGTTTACTTTGAATATCTTTCAGCCAGTTGGCGGCGGCATTATAATAATTGGATTTTCCTAAAACAAGTTCGCCTCTCTCGTTCATTTCCGCTTCTTCTTTAGTGTCTTTAGGACGTGTTTTTAGGAATGCTTCCAAATAGCGTTCCGCATTTTTCTTATCTTTCAAGTCACAGAAGTATATATAGGCCATGTCATACAATAGTTTGTGGTTTTGTTTGTCATACCGCTGGTAGCGTTCTTTGATGGATGCAATCTGTTCTTTGTACATTTGTGCCATCTTGTAACAGTCGGTCATCCCGATGTAAAGTCGAGTCATACTGCTATCTTTGGGAATGGATAGATCAATGGCTTTTTCCAGATAGTCTACGCCCTCTTTTTTCCAGGAAGTTTTGGAACAGGCGCGACCGAGGTAATAAAGGAGATTGATATTGTTGGGATCATATTTACGGGCGACTTTCAAAAAATCATGAGCTTCGTAGTACTTCTCTGCTGCATAGTAACTGATGCCTAAATAATAACAAGTATGAAAAGAACTGTCTCCTTGGCTGACAAGATATTCATAACGTTGGATGGCAGTGGGGTAGTCTTGTTTCAAGCAGTATGCTAAAGCGTTCTGCCGGTTGACGGAAATGTTGGTACTGTCAATTTGCCGGTATTTTTCTGTAGCTTCGATGGCTTCGTCGAAATAGGAACCGGATATATTTAGAGCGCCTAGTTTGCTGGCAGCCAGATAATCGTCGGGATATTTAGCCTGGATATTGTAATAGCAACCTGCAGCGGGAAGAAGTTCGCCCATTCCTTCAAAGCTTTGAGCTTGTAGATGCAGGACAATGGCAGAACTGTCTTTTTCTGTCATCAGACTACTTTCACCAAGCGCCTCGCTAAACTTCTGTTGGGAGAGAAGCAAACTGATATATTGAATACGTACATATTTGTTTTCCGGATTCAGATCGAGTGCATGTTCATAATATTTTAGTGCTTGATTGTATTTAGCTAGTGCTCGGCAACATTCGGCCGCTTCAATGAAAGCACGAGTATTTGTAGTATCATTACAGATAATTTCTTGATAGGTAGCAAGTGCCTCTGTGGTGAGTCCTAGTCCACGCAACGCTTTGCCTTTCTGTAATAGCAGGGGAGGGGTAGTCTTTTTTTGAGCTATAAGAGAAAGGGCCGTCTCATAATCGTAGTTTGCCATAGCTTCTTGAATAGGGTCTGTGTGTTGCGCTATTAGAGGAATGGTACAACAAAGAAAGAACAGAATGATAATCCGTTTCATAATATTTTATTTTAGTTGTTTGACTTATCTGCTGCAAGTTACTAAAAATATTATATTTACGAATTATTCGTAGATTATTTTGGATAGATTAACGGAATGATAAGAGAAGGTAACACAACAGTGCGCAATACAATACATGGGGCATGGTAGCTACAGTCTTTTTTACAGCAAGTCCTTATAATGAAAAATCACCTTTACTACTATAATGTAGCAAAGGTGATTTTTATAAATTCAAGGCTTTTAGGATAGTCTTATTTTTTATTTTAAGAACTGTTCAAACAGCCTCCTTGTATCTTACATCAAGAATCCGAGCAGGATACCGGCAGCAACAGCTGAACCGATCACTCCGGCAACGTTCGGACCCATAGCGTGCATCAACAAATAGTTGGTCGAATCGTATTCCAAACCAATCACTTGTGAGATACGTGCAGAGTCGGGGACAGCAGAAACCCCTGCGTTACCGATCAATGGATTGATCTTGTTGCCCTTCTTCAAGAAGATATTGAATATCTTAACGAAGATTACACCGGATGCAGTTGCAATGATGAATGACAATGCACCGAGGGCGAAAATCTTGATAGAATCGAGCGTCAGGAATTCGGAAGCTTGCGTAGAAGCACCTACTGTCAGACCCAACAGGATAGTGATAGTATCAATCAACGGACCGCTGGCAGTATTAGCCAAACGACGGGTTACACCACTTTCTTTCAACAGGTTACCGAAGAACAGCATACCCAGCAAAGGCAGACCGGAAGGAACCAGGAAGCAAGTCAGCAACAAACCGATAATCGGGAAAATAACCTTCTCCGTGTGAGAAACGGCACGCGGCGGTTTCATGCGGATGACACGTTCGTTCTTAGTGGTGAGCAGACGCATGATAGGCGGCTGTATCACCGGAACCAACGCCATATAGGAGTAGGCGGACACCGCAATGGCTCCCATCAGGTTAGGTGCTAGCTTGGAAGAAAGGAAAATGGCCGTCGGGCCGTCTGCTCCACCAATGATACCGATAGCGCCGGCTTGCATCGGGTCGAAGCCCATTTCCAATGCGATCATGTAAGCACCGAAGATACCGAATTGTGCAGCAGCACCGATCAACATCAATTTCGGATTAGAGATAAGTGCCGAGAAGTCCGTCATGGCGCCGATGCCCAAAAAGATGAGCGGCGGATACCAGCCGGAAGTTACTCCCTGATACAATATATTCAATACAGAACCTTCTTCATAAATACCGACTTTCAGTCCGGCATCCATATTAAAAGGTATATTACCGATCAGCATACCGAAGCCGATAGGAATCAGCAGCATCGGTTCGAACTCTTTGGCTACCGCCAGATAGATGAACCCCAAACCCACAAGAATCATAACGACATGCCCTACAGTAGCATTTGCGAAGCCCGTGTATGTCCAGAAGTCGGCGAGGTTATTTCCTAAAAAGTTTATAAAATCTCCCATATTATTCAATAATTACGAGGTCATTACCTTCAAGAACAGAGTCTCCCTTGTTGACGTTGATGGCAGTAATCTTACCGTCCTTATCCGCATTGATATTGTTTTCCATCTTCATGGCTTCCAATATGATAATGGTCTGTCCTTTCTTTACAGTATCGCCTACATTCACTTTGATGTCGAGGATCACACCCGGCAGCGGAGATTTCACTCCTGATTTTCCGGTAGATGGAGCAGTCGGTTTCACTACCTGAGTAGGAGCAGTAGGAGCATTAGGCATAGGACGTACTGTTACAGGTTTGGCAGCAGGCTTCGGCTGTTTCTCCATTTCCACTTTATAGTGTGTACCGTTCACTTCTACATGAGCGATATTATCTTCAATATCTCCGATGGTTACTTTATATGAGTTACCGTTGATTTTATATTTATATTCTTTCATCGTTTTAACTTTTTAAAAGGTGACTTACTTTCTGGGAGGAGTTTCACGCAAAGTGTAAATCTTCGAACTCCATGGTGAGTAACTGCGTTTTACGCGAGTGATGGTCAGTACCGTTTCTTCTACGTCGTGCACTTCATCCTGCATTTCGTGCAATGCCATAGAAATCGCAGCGTAAACTTCGCCCGGAGCCTGTGACAGTTCCTTAGCTTCATGCTTGTCAATGCCTTTAGATTTCATAGCATTGCGCTTGCTCAAATTTACAGCTACTTTTCCTACAATCTTGAAGGCAATAAAGAGAAGAATCAATCCGCAGAATACTACACTCATGGCAGAGATAGACATGCCGACACCGTCAGCATCATGCTCTTCGAATTTTTCCATCTTGGCATTGCTGTCAAGAGTTTTGTTGTTCGTACTCGGGGTCACGTATTTGTCACCACTTCCACCTTTTACCTCCCACTCCGCTGCTCCGTCGCTGACACGAGCGTATGACTGGTTGGGACCAAGAACACCTGCGGGCACTACAATCTGGTCGAGCAGCTTTCTACCGGAGTCAAACAGACCGATCCAGTTGGCCGTTTCCGGATTCAGCTTGAAGCTGGTGTGGAAAGTACCGCGGTTAGGTTCGCCATCTGCCCAGAATAGTGCATGTTGACGTGGCTTCACTAATGTAAGTATATCACCTTTCGGGATAAAGTAAGTAACTGTATCGCCCGGTTGGCTGCTTACTTTCAACAAGCAAGCTGCCAGGTCGGCGCTACCGAATGATTTATTGAATATTTCAATCCATGCGCTGTGCAATCCGTAGTCATCTTGAAAATTATTCTGATTGTCTATCAGGATTTCGTTCAGTACCAGCTTGTTGTTCGACTTTTGCTCTCCACAAGAAGTCAGCCCAATCAGCAACAGCAAAGAAAGGAATATTCCGATTTTGGTTTTGTTCATAATCGTTCTTGTTTTAATGTGAAAAGTAGGATTACAACGGAATATTACCATGCTTCTTAGCCGGATTACTCAATTTCTTAGTCTGCAACTGCTGCAAAGCACGGATTACGCGGAAACGTGTGTTGCGTGGTTCAATCACATCGTCGATGTAGCCGTATTTGGCTGCATTGTAAGGATTGGCAAACAGTTTCGTGTATTCTGCTTCTTTTTCAGCAAGGAATTGAGCGGGATTTTCCTGATCTTTGGCTTCGCGTGCGTACAATACTTCTACTGCTCCTGCTCCACCCATTACTGCGATTTCAGCAGTCGGCCATGCGTAGTTCATGTCACCGCGAAGTTGCTTACAGCTCATTACGATGTGAGAACCACCGTAGGATTTACGCAATGTAATCGTAACCTTAGGTACAGTAGCTTCACCGTAAGCATACAATAGCTTAGCACCATGAAGGATAACGCCGTTGTATTCCTGACCTGTTCCCGGAAGGAATCCCGGTACGTCTACTAACGATACGATAGGAATGTTGAATGCATCGCAAAAACGAACGAAACGTGCACCCTTGCGAGATGCGTTGCTGTCGAGCACACCAGCCAGATACTTAGGCTGATTGGCAACAATACCTACCGATTGTCCGTTGAAACGGGCGAAACCAATGATGATATTCTTTGCATAATCTTTCTGGATTTCAAGGAACTCACCGTTGTCCACAATAGCGCCGATTACTTCGTACATATCATACGGTTTAGTAGGGCTGTCGGGGATAATATCATTCAAAGAATCTTCCAAACGGTCGATTGGGTCTGTGCAATCTACATAAGGAGCTTCTTCAAGGTTGTTTTGAGGAATATAGCTCAACAGTTTGCGAATCAGTTCGAAACCTTCTTCTTCTGTTTGGGCGGTGAAATGAGTCACACCCGATTTAGTGGAGTGAACGCTTGCGCCACCGAGGTTTTCCTGGCTAACGTCTTCACCTGTAACGGTCTTCACCACTTTCGGTCCGGTGAGGAACATATAAGAAGTGCCTTCCATCATCAGTGTGAAGTCGGTCAGAGCCGGAGAATAAACAGCACCACCGGCACAAGGACCGAAGATACCGGAAATCTGCGGAATAACACCTGAAGCAAGGATGTTGCGTTGGAAGATTTCTGCATAACCTGCCAAAGCGTTGATACCTTCCTGGATACGTGCACCACCCGAGTCGTTGATACCGATACAAGGAGCACCCATCTTCATGGCCTGATCCATAATTTTACAAATCTTCAATGACATTGTTTCTGACAGTGAACCGGCAGAAACAGTGAAGTCCTGTGCGAACACATATACCAGACGTCCTTCGATTGTACCTTTCAAGTTGATTACTCATGAGTTCTTGTTGGTTTTAGAGTTTATGATTAATGTTCGCAGAGTTCTGTCAACACGCCCAAAGTTGATTTCGGGTGAAGGAAAGCAATATTCAAACCTTCGGCACCCTTGCGGGGAGCTTTGTCGATAAGGCGGATTTCTTTGCTTTCTGCTTCTGCCAAAGCATTGGCTACGCCATCTTCTACAGCAAAGGCTACATGGTGAACACCTGCACCTTTGTTTTCAATGAATTTGGCAATAGTACTCTCCGGGCAAGTCGGCTCCAACAGTTCAATTTTGGTTTCGCCTACTTTTAAAAAAGCAGTTCTTACTTTCTGATCTTCCACTGTTTCAATGTTGTAACACTTCAGACCTAATACATTTTCGTAGTAAGGAAGGGCTTCTTCGATGCTTTTTACAGCAATGCCCAGATGTTCAATGTGTGAAATCTTCATAACTATACTTTTTTTATTTGGTTTTAATCATGTGCTTATATGGCATAAAACAGCACAAAGAAAGACATTTCTTACCTAATAAAGAAATATTTCTGCATTTAATTATTGGATTATTAAACAGAAAAAATGGTAGGGAAGGAGTATGAAGAGTTGTTTTGTAATCTTGAGATTACATTTAGACATAAAATTTGACTAAGAGTTTGTTCAGCCAATTCCAATTGACACGGAACCAGCGGCGGGTACTGCTTTGCTTTCCTCCGAATCGAAGAACGAAATCACGATAACCGTGTTTGCGGAACGGAAGTCCTACATCCATAAATTCCATGTGGCGGAATCCCCGTTGGTGGGCGTCTTCCAATGCCTTCCAAACGGCCAGCACTCCCGGATACTGAAGTGCGTATGTCTTTTTCATTCCTCCGGAAAACCAAAGGTAAGCGTCATCTCCCGAGTAGATACAGACGGAACCGCCAATGATTTTCTCTTTGTATTTTACAACGAATATTTTTGCCTGTTGTCCTTTGATTAGCATATCGTTCATGTGACGGAAAAAGTCATTGGCAGGGAAATATCTGCGTATGCGGGAGGAATAAACCTTGTGCAGCATCCGTGAGAAATCGTGTATTTCTTCCACGGTATGTGCCTCCTCTACTTTGGCTCCATTCTTGAGTCCTTTTTTTATCTGACGGATGCGTGACGGGCTGAACCGGTCTTCCGTCTTTTTCATACTGTGCAGCGAATTGCGTACCCGCAGCCAATTGACAGGGAAATAATCATTGGCACGGAAAACCCGGTAACCGAACATCGAATTATTGAGGTTCCGGAATTCGATCAGGACACAGCTACGCGATGCTTCTTGTGTGAGATGTTCGAGCATATCGCCAAAGATTTCTTCTGCCTTTTCTTTGTTGGTCGAAAGCGACTCATCCAGAAATTCACCTTCGCTATATACTACGCAATGTTTCACTAAAGAGGAGGGAAGCCACTTTTTCGCTTTGCGGATGGCAGCAAGCAGGCGTGCCACAGGTCTGCCGTCTTCTGTTGCTACTATTAATAAAGGAGTATACCCCGGAGTCGCTTCATAAATCTGAAATAACTCTTTGGAATGGAAGGCGTTTTTTCCCGGCAATTCAGGAATGTCCTTCCCATGATAATATGTGGTTAGTTTAAGTGGCATCTAGGTACAAATTTACACTTTTTATTCTTTATTCAACAACAAAACAAAGATTTTGTTGGAACTGCCTGAAGTAAAGTACAATATATCTTTGCATATTTAATGGAAAAAATGTATTTTATAGGAGAAATATGGTATGAAAAGTGAGTACGTATTAAAATTAGATTCGTCTTTAATTAAGATTATAATCGAATAGTTTTTGCAAAACAACGAGAATTAATATTAACTTTAAATTAGAACGAATGAGATGTAATGCATTTGTTGAAGCATGGAAGAATCATCATAGACGCGCTTCCATGATTTTAGGGTTGTCTTTATTGGCTGCCCCTCTGTCATACGCTGTTTATGCAGAAGATGGAGTTTCTAATACTATGGTGCAAGTTGTCACACAAACGAAAACTGTGAAAGGAACTATCATCGATGAAAGCGGGGAGCCGCTGATTGGAGTTTCTATCGTTGTGAAAGGAACAAGTACAGGTACGATTACCGATTTTAACGGTAACTTCTCTATCGATCTTCCGGCGGGAAGAAAAGAACTGGTCATTTCTTATATCGGTTACAAAGAACAAACGGTGACTGTGACGGGCAACGGACCGGTCAATGTGAAAATGGTTTCGGACACACAGGCATTGGATGAAGTAGTTGTTGTGGGTTACGGTACGATGAAAAAACGCGATTTGACAGGAGCTATCACTTCTGTAAAAAGTGAAGATGTAGTGATGAATCCAAGTTCAAATCCGATGCAGGCTTTACAAGGTAAGGTGGCAGGATTGGATATTACGCGTGAATCGGGACAGGCTGGTTCGGGAGTAAAGATGCAGTTGCGTGGTAACCGGTCATTCCAGAAGGATTCCGGAAATCCTTTATTTATAATTGATGGTATGCCGGGGGATTATTCTACATTGAATCCGAATGATATTGAAAGCATTGAAGTTTTAAAAGATGCTTCTTCGACAGCTATTTATGGTTCAAGTGGTGCGAACGGTGTTATTTTAATTACTACTAAAGGTGGTAAGGAAGGCAAAGCAATTGTTAATTTTAATGCATACGTAGGTGTAAACGGCTGGTCAAGGACTCCGGAGATGCGTAGTGGAGAAAGTTATATACAAACCTTGAGAGATGCATCTGTTGGTGCTGGCGATGGACGTTGGAATTCGGTTGCTGATGATAAAAATCTGTTTACTACTGATGCTGAATGGAATGCACATCAAAATGGCCAATATATAGATTGGGTGGATGCTTTGTTGAAAACCAGTGTAACACAGAATTATTCTGTTTCTGTGGCTGGTGGAACGGAAAAGACAAAGGCATATTTTTCTCTGAACTTCTCTAATGAGGATGGGCAGTTTGCACAAGATAGTTATAAACTTTATTCATCTAAAATCCGGGTAGATCATAAGATTAAAAAGTGGATGAAGGTGGGCATTGATGCTCAACTGTCTTATGTACATCAAAATAAAGCTGATTCTGATTTACAGACTTTGATGGCGTCAAATCCTCTTGGATCCTTGTATAATGAAGATGGAAGCATCAATCCGCAACCTGTTGCCGATCCTTCATCTACAGTATATAATTATCTTTTAAATGAGGATAAAAGTTTGTACCGCAATCAGGCTCAAAACCTTAAGGTCTATTTTAATCCTTACTTGGAAATCACTCCTCTTAAAGGGCTGACTTTTATTACTCGTGCTGGTGCTAGTTTGGGATATTCACGTAGTAACACTTTCACAGGAGAGGGGTCTGTTCAATGGTATAAGGCAAATCAAACGGCAGACGGCATTAAGGCGCAAGTTAAGGACAACCGTTCGTATAATTATAAGTGGGAAAATATACTTACTTACAATTTCCAGATTAAGAAAGTGCATGATATAACTCTTACTGCAGTTACATCTTGGAATCACAATCGTAGCGATGTCACTACTTTGTATCAAAAAGGTGTTTCTGATAATAAATTCTTATGGCATAATATTCTTGATGGTAATTCCGCAACTTCGGGAAGTACTTCTTATAGTATGTCTAAGGGGATGGGATATGTCGGCCGTTTGAACTATTCATATATGGGTAGGTATTTATTTGCTGCATCTGTCCGCCATGACGGCTCTTCCAGACTGGCAGAAGGTAATAAATGGGATACTTTCCCGGCTTTTTCTTTGGGATGGAGAATTTCTGATGAAAAATTTATGGAGAGTACGACTAACTGGTTGAGTAATCTGAAAATCCGCTTCGGATATGGTGTTACGGGTAGTACAGCGGGGATTGATCCGTATTCGTCTGCTGCATCATTGGATGCTACTGCTGTAAATATGATATTAGGAGGTGTTTTGACACCGATTTATAAATTCTCACAGAATATTCCGAACTATTTGCTTACATGGGAAAAGTCGTATAACACGAATATTGGTATTGACGCTGCATTCTTAAATAATCGCATTGATGTCAGTATGGAATATTATAATACAAAAACAAAAGATGTTATATGGAACAAGGCACTTCCTGTTATTAATGGAGCATTCTCCCCGGATGGCGGACCTAAAGCGAATTATACTACTAATTTAAATATGTGTGAGACTAGCAATAAAGGTTTTGAGTTGGCTCTTAATACACGTAATATTATAACAAAGAACTTTACCTGGAGTTCAAGTGTAACTTTCAATCATAATAAAGAGAAAATAACCAAATTGTCCGGTGGAGATTCAGATGTGCTTAATAATGGTGACACTGGTTATGCATTGGCATTGGGAGAAGCTATTAACTCTTATTATCATTATAAGTTGGATGGTGTATGGCAAAAAGGTGAGGAAACTGATGCGGCAGTATTTGGTGCTGCACCTGGTGATTTGAAAATCAATATACCTAATTTAGTAAAAGAATCTGATGGTAGATTCTATAAAATAGATGAAGAAACGGGTAGTGCTGCTGTGGATGAAAATGGTAATGTTATTTATTACACTTCTGATAATAAATATACTCCAAGTGATGCAGATTATCAAATTCTGGGTCACAACTCTCCGGATTGGTCTTTAGGATTCCAGAATAATTTTACCTGGAAGGATTTTGATTTAAGTGTGTTTGTTTATGCACGTTACGGACAGATGTTTGCTTATGATATGTTGACGTCTTATGACCCGAAGGGTATACGTAACTTCCCGACCTATTTCAATTATTGGACTGAAAACAACCCTTCAAATGATTTTCCTGCCGCCAATGCTAATAAAGGTCTCGAACAATATACGGGATATTACGCATTACGCTATGTAGACGGTTCGTTTATAAAGATTAAGAACATTACATTGGGATATAGTCTGCCGAAATCTATCTTAAAATCAGCCGGTATAGAGAAGTGTCGTTTCTATGCTACCATTACAAATCCGTTTGTATTTGCGAAAAGCCATTTACTGAAAGACTATGATCCCGAAATGAATGGTTCTCTGAAGTACCCATTGACCAAACAATTTGTATTTGGTGTAAATGTTACATTCTAGTTTTTCACTAAAAAAAGTATTGAAATGAAAAGTACAATCTATAAAATAGCAGCGCTTACATTCGCTGTGGCTTCAATGTCTGCCTGCTCGCTTGATGAGTATAATCCAAGCCAAAAAACAGGAGATGAAATTCTTGCAACGTTCGATGGGCTTAAAGGATTACAGTCTTATTGTTATTCATCACTTTACGGGCAGTTATTCAGTGTCTATGATTTCTTGTCTGTGGCTGAAGGTGGTACGGACTGTTGGATAACTCCTGCCGGTAATCCGGATTATGCCAAGCAGGTGATTTATTATGATGGTTTAGCTACGAATACGAATGCTACAAATAAATTATTCGGTCAGGCTTATTCTATGATCGGTAATTGTAATGCAGTAGTAAACAGGGCTGAATTACTAACGGATGGCAATGAAAAAGATATAACGACGTTAGTGGCTGAAGCCCGCTGTCTTCGTGCGTTTTATTATTCCATATTGGTGAATACGTATGGAAATGTAACGTTAACATTGGAAGAATCGTCTCAAGATCCTATTTTGACTCCGCAGCGTAACTCTATTGAAGAACTATATACGCAGATAATTGATGATTTGAAATTTGCGGCCAATAATCTTGAAGATACTCCTTATGATAATAATCGTGCGCGTGTGACTAAGAAAACCGCGTTAGGACTTTTGGCTCGCGTTTATGCTCAAGGTGGTGGCGAATATGGGCTGACAGAAGATGGAGTATCTTATTGGCAACGTGCTAAAGAAGTGGCAGAGGACATGATTTTAGCGTATGGTGACTGTCTGTATGATGATGTGGAAGATGTTTGGGCTCCGGCAAATAATCGAAATAATAAAGAAGCTTTATTTATTGCTGCCGGTCCGGATGCTACGAATTTGGAGAATTGGAATGCTGGAACACAATGTAATAACAACTTTACTTATATGTATCCAAAGCCAAATACTCTCACTATTTATCCTACTCCGGATAATCAAAATTATTGGTATGGACGTACTAATAATAATACGTTGGCACCTTCCAAATATTTGCTGGATTGTTTTGATGCTGATTATGATAAGCGGTGGGAAGTAACCTTTACTACGGCTTTTGTACAGTTTTCTGCCGTACAGTCAGGAGGTAGTTATTTATTTACTAATAAGAAGCAGACATTGGATGATGGTACAAAACCAAAAATTGGAACAAAACATGGCGTAAATGATAATATTAGTTCATTTACAATTCTTACTCAAAATATAATCGATACTTATGGATTGGATGCAAAATTCCATAATGAGTATATTTATCCTTATGGTGATTTGAATTATACATATTATGATGGAACTTGGGCGCCCAAAATGATAGCCAAGGTTTGGCCGAAAGGTGAAAATAGCGGTGATCCTTCCAAATTGCAGGAAGTGAAGAACCCCTATGTGATACCTTACCCTGTAGCTGAAGATGATGATAGAATCTGTTTCTACTTATCAAAGGAAAGACTTTCGGATGCGGAGAAAGCGAAACGTAGATATTATGTAATCAATATTGATGATTTGTTTGATAACGGACAATATCGTAAAACAGATATAAAAGTCACTAATGACAAAAATATGTACCCTGGTTTCAACAAATACAATTGGTTGTCGGAAGATTCATATAGTAGCAATTTGCAACGTAAGACAGGTGATGTGTTCATTATGCGTATGGCTGAAGTATATCTGATTGCAGCTGAAGCTAACCAACAATTAGGAAATGGCGGAAAAGCTGCTGAATATTTAAATGTACTGAAAAAGCGTGCCGCTCGCAATGATGCATCTTACAATGCTATGAAATTGAGTAATGCTACACAGAATGATGTTATGGACGAATATGCTCGTGAATTATGTGGAGAATATCAACGTTGGGTATTGATGAAGCGTCACAAAGATTCTTTCAAACAACGTCTTGCGGTTGGTAATCCTCGTGCAGCTGAAAATTTTGATGAAAACAAGCATTATTTGCGTCCGATTTCTTTTAACTTCTTGAGTCAGATTGATAATGCAGAAGAATATGGAAACAATGGGTATTAGTACTCTTACAGATTAAATTTAGATTAAAGAGGGGATATGTCGTGGTGATATGTCCCTTTTTTCTATATCTTTGTATCATCAAACAGAGCTTTATAATTTAAGCGGAACTATGATAGAAGAAATTTTAGCTTACAACAAGCAATTTGTTGAGAACAAGGGATACGAATCGTATATTACCAATAAATATCCCGATAAGAAAATAGCTATTCTTTCCTGTATGGACACCCGACTGACAGCTTTGCTTCCAGCCGCATTAGGAATTAAGAATGGCGATGTAAAAATGATAAAGAATGCAGGTGGCGTTATTTCCCATCCTTTTGGTAGCGTGATCCGGAGTTTACTCGTAGCTATCTTTGAACTGGGTGTGGAGGAGATAATGGTGATTGCTCATTCTGATTGTGGAGGAACAGTCGATTTTATCGTGCGTCATCCTTTGATTCCTTCAGATGTGACAGTTTACGGATTTATTATCGATTCTACAACTGGAGAATTAACACGGATTGTATAATAAACTATCTTTTTAATTCCTCTAAATATAGTGACGCTATCTTGATGACAAAAAAATAAGGCAGCTTTTTATCGGCTGCCTTTATCTTTCTGCGGTTATATACTTTCTTTGACTGGTGCACTCGTTGGTGACAAATAGGGTGCCCGTACATCTCTATTTCTGCCTCACGGCTAGCTTTACGATTCGCTTTAATGTAATCGTCTTGTGTAATTCGCTTTTTCATAATGAAATTATTTCTCTGTGCAAAGATACAATATATTCTTCATTTAGTATAAACTTTTATTTCCTATTACGCTCGGTTTGCATTATCTTTGCATACATTAATCAAATGAAACCGGAAATAATATGGAAAATTTCAGTGAATTAATAAAGAACCGTCGTAGTATGCGGAAGTTCACCGATGAAGAATTGACACAAGATCAGGTAGTTGCGTTGATGAAAGCAGCTTTGATGTCCCCTTCTTCCAAACGTAGTAATAGTTGGCAGTTTGTAGTGGTTGATGATAAAGAGGTATTGAAAGAATTGTCTCATTGCAAAGAACAGGCTTCTTCGTTCATTGCCGATGCAGCTTTGGCGATTGTTGTAATGGCCGATCCGTTGGCCAGCGATGTTTGGATTGAAGACGCTTCCATTGCTTCCATCATGATACAGTTGCAGGCTGAAGATCTTGGCTTGGGAAGTTGTTGGGTGCAGGTTCGCGAACGTTTCACTGCCACCGGAATGCCTTCCGATGAATTTGTCCATGGAATTTTGGATATTCCCTTGCAACTTCAGATTCTTTCTGTCATTGCTATCGGACATAAAGGGATGGAACGTAAACCTTTCAATGAAGAACATCTTCAATGGGAGAAAATTCATATTAACAAGTTCGGAGGAAAATAAGTATGGGAGCTGCTAAAGCGAATAATAGTAAAGATACCTATCTGGCTACTGCTGTTACCTTTATCGTTATCGGAGCACTTTATCTGATTGATAAACTGATTCATTTTTATTCTGGTTTGCAAAACGATAAGAGAATAATGAAAAGAAGTATAGAAGATACACCGATCGTGTTTATCGGTGCAGGTAACTTGGCTACTAATCTGGCGAAAGCTCTTTATCGTAAAGGTTTCCGCATTGTACAGGTATATAGCCGGACTATGGAATCTGCCCGTACCTTAGCCGAGAAAGTAGAAGCTGAATATACAACAGATTTACAGGCAGTCTCCAAAGATGCAAAATTGTATATCGTATCGTTGAAAGATGATGCTTTAGTAGATTTGTTACCGCAGATAACAGAAGGAAAGCAAGCGTCTTTGTTGGTGCATACGGCAGGAAGCATTCCGATGAGCGTTTGGGAAGGGCATGCAGAACGTTACGGAGTATTTTATCCGATGCAGACATTCAGCAAACAACGTGAAGTTAAATTTCAGGAAGTGCCTTTCTTTGTTGAAGCGAAAAGGCCGGAAGACGTGGAATTGTTGAAGGCTGTTGCCGCCACACTTTCGGAAAAGGTCTACGAGGCTTCTTCCGAGCAACGTAAGAGCCTTCATTTGGCTGCTGTTTTTATCTGTAACTTCACCAATCACATGTATGCATTAGCAGCTGATTTGCTTGAAAAATACAACTTGCCTTTCGATGTCATGCTTCCGCTGATAGATGAAACAGCACGTAAAGTCCACGAATTGGCGCCACGTGATGCACAGACCGGACCCGCTGTTCGTTACGATGAGAATGTGATGAGTAATCATCTTGCCATGTTGGTAGATTCTCCGGCATTGCAGGAAATATATAAACTAATGAGCAAAAGTATCCATGAGCACCATCAATTATGATTTATCCCGTATCAAAGCTTTAGCTTTTGATGTGGACGGAGTATTGAGTTCGACAACCGTACCTTTGCATCCTTCCGGAGAACCGATGCGCACGGTGAATATCAAAGATGGGTACGCCATCCAGTTGGCTGTGAAAAAAGGACTTCACATAGCTATCATCACCGGTGGCCGGACAGAAGCGGTACGTATCCGTTTTGAGGGACTGGGAGTGAAGGATTTATACATGGGTTCTGCTGTGAAGATACATGATTATCGTGCTTTTCGTGATAAGTACGGATTGACCGATGATGAAATTCTATATATGGGTGATGACGTGCCGGATATTGAAGTGATGTGTGAGTGTGGACTGCCATGCTGCCCGAAAGATGCCGTGCCGGAAGTGAAATCCGTTGCAAAGTATATTTCTTATGCAGACGGTGGTCGTGGATGCGGACGTGATGTAGTGGAGCAGGTGCTGAAAGCTCACGGTCTATGGATGGTGGAAGACGCCTTCGGTTGGTAACTTAATCATAAAATATTGCCCGTGAAAAGGCAGATGCCTACCGTACCATGATGAAGCCGGGAGAATTATTGATTACGGCAGATACCATAGTATGGTTGGATGGGAAAGTACTTGGGAAACCGGAGGGTAGGGAAGGAGCCATTGAAATGCTTCGCGCTCTCTCGGGAAAATTTCATCAGGTTTTCACAGGGGTTTGCCTGACTACTACTGAGTGGCAAAAAAGCTTTACCGCTTCCTCCGAAGTGCTGTTTGATGTCTTGTCGGAAGATGAAATCCTGTATTACGTAGATCGTTATCAGCCAATGGATAAGGCAGGAGCTTATGGCGTTCAGGAGTGGATCGGGTATATCGGGGTTAAATCAATTTCCGGTAGTTTCTATAATATTATGGGACTTCCCATACAGAAACTGTACGGAGAGTTGAAAAAGCTGTAGTAAGTATCTTGAATATATCTGAATATATTAGTATCAGTGTAATTAACTTATTGATTACATGAAATACACAAGATATACTTAGTCCAATAATGCAAAAAGGCTACCTCAAAATAGAAAATGAGGTAGCCTTTTTCTGTATTTTTAAGCAGGAACATTTACTGAATATCCCAAACTGAAAGATGTGGAAGACTATAATAAATCCAACATCAGAGGAATATATTCTTCCCGAATTCCTTGTGTGAGAAGAGCTTCTTCATCTTTATGGAACATTTCCAGGAATCGTTCCCGGTTTCCACTAGCCGTAATGGCTTTTCCATAGAAAACGGACGCTTTCTGAATATCTCCCATCACCCAGGCAACATGTCCTGCATTCATATAGTCAATAGCCAGAGGCTTTTGTTCTATTATTTTTTCATAATACTTCATCGCCTGTTCATGTTTCTGGCTGATAAATGAACACCATCCGATACCACGCCATGCCTTAATACAGTTGTTCTCGATGAAATCCAGTTTGAAGAAATAATTCAGTGCTTCTTCATATTGCCCCAATTCGGCCAGACAGCTACCGATATGGAAAGTCACATTGGTATCTTCCGGAGCAGCTTCTTCTACCTTCTTATAATAGGTGATTGCTACCTGGTAATTTCTGTTCAACCGATAACAAATAGCCAGATGGCGATTGTTCCAGATATTATCCGGTTTCAACGTGTCTGCTTTCAGGTAAGCCTGGATAGCTTCTGCATATTTCTTTCTTTTCTGCAATGCATAGCCAAACTTCTGGTAATATTCAGCACTCTCTCCTTCGAATCCGCCAATCGTTTCCAACTCTTCATAAATTTCGATAGCCTCGTCCCAACGTTCCTTTGACAGGTAGAAATCGGCAATGGGGAATAATACATCTTCCCAGTGCAATATATTGTCGAGTGCAGGGACATGATGAAGATCGAGCTTCTCTTTAAAAATATCTCTGAATTCACTCTTGCGCACACTAAGTTTGAAGAAACGATACAAATCGTGCAGGTACTGGTTGCTGACCGTTCCCGGACGTTCATTGAATTTCTTCATCGTCTCAACATTCGATTTCTCCGCCAATTCTGCAACCTGTTGTTCATTCAGTTGGCTCAACATCATATCCTGTTGTGACTGTGGCAATTGATGGATCGTGAAAAAGAGAGAGTACTTATCACTGTTACTGAAGAATCCCGATTGAAGAATTAAATCCAGTAGACTGCCTCCCTGATTTCCTGCCTGCTTCATTGCCTTGAGCACATTAGACTGTTGCTTGCTGAATGGATAAAACCAGTTATGCACCTCGCGGAAGAACGGATAGTTTTTCAAAGCCGCAAAAGTACTCATATATACATCTGCACCCTCCAACTGCAATTCGTTCATTTCACGCAATTTATCCCCCAGTCCGGATTTCTCGAATGCATCTTCCCAATCCGGATTCATGTCGTTGTTCTCTTCATCGCTTTCTTCAAAGCCGAACCGCATATTTTTCATGGAGGAAACATTCTTCAGCATTTCGGGAATAATCTCCTCCCTCATCTTTTTGTCAATCTTTTCCGTTTCCTGACATAATAGCATTTGGCGGTAAATGCGAGCGACATCTTCTCTGAATGAAGGAATTTCTTCCATGAGATCCACTCTTTTTATCAGTTCCGGATAGAAAGTAAGTCGGCTTCTGTAAATGTGGAAAATAATCATCGCACCAACCAATGCCCGTTGGCTGACGTTGACGTTGGGATGCTCGTAAGCATCAAGCAACCACATTATTTTTCGTAAGTCGAAACATTCCATCAAGCTCAATGTGAGGGCACTGACAAATAAGCATAAGTCGTCTCCCGGAAGTAATTCCGAGGCAAGCATGGCTTTTGCATCTTCCTCGTCTTCGGGAGTCCAGGCACTGTTCGTCCATGTTCTGATAAACATAAACTTGAGCGTGTCCTCATGCCGCTTTAATACTTCATCCATCTTTTCGTCAGACAGTAATCCACTGACTGCCAAGTCGTCATTAAAAGACTCCAGTATGTGTAATATGGTTTTAAGACCATAGTTTGACAAATCTGGCGATTTGGGAGTACGTCGTACTTCATGATAGTATCTTGATGAAGCGTTATCCAATATGAGCAAACGTGATTGGTCGGCAATTCCCCACGTGTCTGATACCATTTTCTGATACAGATTCCATCGTTCAGGGTCATTTGCTCCCTGTTTCATGTATTCCAGCATATATTTGTAGGAAGTCTGCAATTGTTCCAGGCGAGTGCGTAGATCCCAGTCAGGACACTGCCACAGCAGAGATTCCAACTGCATCAGAGCTTCCTTGAGCCTTTTCTCTTCAAGTAAGGTACGTATATATGCGTATTGTTCATTAATCGTTTTTTCGTTCATCATTATTTAATTATTTATTTTTTCCAATCCAGGTCAAACGTTTCCAGAGACCCTCAAAAGGACCATGTTTATGGTGTCGGAGCCACCACGAACAGAATACCATTTGTAATAGAACAAAAAGGATGCCAAAAAGGAAGCTATATGTGATTCCTAAATATCGTCCCAATTCGAATCCCCAATGATAGAACAAAAGAGAACCGAAAATGGATTGCCCGAGATAATTCGTTAAACTCATTTTACCATAAGATGTGAAACGCATAAAGAAACTGCGGTCTTTCACACGGTAGAAAGTCAACAGTAATCCTGTCACCAGTAATACCATGAAACTAAGGCTGCTGAATGAACTTAATATCAACTGTAGAGGAACAAGGACGGCACTCCGTTCGATGAATTCCGGCAACATATTGTTCAATCCGTAGATGGGGAAGAAGCAGAGAAGCGAAATGGCTAATGCTTTTAACCACAAGCGTTCGTTCTGTTCGCTATACAGGAAATATTTGCGGCGGCCAACCAGCATTCCGAATAGGAATAATCCCGGTGTTTGTAAGATACGTCCATGTTCCAAAGCCCAGGTCATGTTAGCCATTTGTCCTTCCCACATATTCATGCGGACTGTTCTCATCCGGCAGAATATCGGCAGGATAATTCCTAAAATCGCATACATGGTTAATATTTCGCCGGTAAAGAAAGCGGCATTGAATTGTCCTATAATGAATAGGATGAATAATCTCCATAAAAAACGCAGGCGGAAATCTTTCCCTCTCCGTTGTTGGTTATTGTCCTGAATATAGAAACTGAAACCGAAGAGCAAAGCAAATACAGCGTATGCTTTATTACTGAATGTGAAGAATAATCCTCTCCAGATAGCCTGATCGGTAAATTTCATCCATTCAAAAGGGACTTCTTCCGGGAAAGAATAGAAATTAAAGTGTTCGATGCTGTGCAAGAGGATGATCCCCATTACTGCCAATCCTCTTAATACGTCGGCCACGTCTATTCGGGCGTTGGTTTCGGCGATTTTGTGTTCCATGATTTTTGTTCTGTTATTAATAAGGTTTATATTTTATAATTATTTGATTCGGCTTGCTTCAACTCTACTGCTTTAATCCTATTGTTAAGGTACTACTTACTATAGCCTTGATACTTTACTCTTGGAACTTAACCCTGATGCTTCGGCTCTAATACTTGATACCTAATACTTAAATTTAGTCCTTGAATTTAAAACCTCACTTGTACCTGTGCCTGTATCAGGTTGGAATCTTTTTGTCCGTCTCCTTTCTTATTACAAAAGGTGTATTGTGCCTGTAACCGGCATCTGGGATAAAACCAGTATTGTACGCCTGCAATATAGTTATTTTGTTTGAAATCTGCAGCTTTGTTCGGGTTGAAATAATCGAACGAAGCGATGAAATCGAAATTCCGGGCAAAACGCACGCTTCCTGTTGCATAGAAACCTTCACTTTTCACATTCCTGTCTTTTCCGGCAAGATATTCCGTACGCAGATTAAAAGTGGAAGTGGTCAACCCCTCCTGCACTCCAGCGTCTCTTAGCGTAATTTTCTCCTACTTTGATTCCGGTATATTCAGAGTCAGCTATGGCGTGTCCTGTTCCGCGGATAAACGAACCACCTACGGACAACCATTTCAGCGGATTAACCATCAGATTACCGACCACATCTTTTTGACTGTTTTTGTCTTTGGTATTCAGTCCCTGTCCGTTCATTACAGCTACTTTATATTGTAGGAAGTCACGAAATAATTTCCCGTGAAGCATCATACCTATATCCCGTCCGGAAGTCATTCCGTAACATTTATCGCTGCCGCTTACTCCTGCCAGATAGCAGACAGATTGTGAATAGCAATTGATAAGTTCTACTGTAGTAGGAGACAATTCGTTTTCTATGGTATAAGGAACCTTGAATTCACCGATACGTGCCGTAAGTCCGGGGAGAAACTGATAATCGGTATACACTTCGAGTAACATGCCCCCGTTGTAGAAGTCGTACATAAAATCACAAGTCCACCGTTTGGTGATCTTTCCGTGTGCCATGAAAATGATTCGTTTGATGTCGAATGTGTTATCCGGATTCGCTGCATCGTCATAAGTGTATCCCAGTTGGGCATATCCGGAGAGACTAATCCGTTCTTTCAGTGTGTTGACAACTTGATTTAATGGTGTCTGCTCCTGTGCCAGGAGAGGATTTTGCATACTTGTAATGCATAATACAAAGGTTAAGAGTTGGAGTAGTGTTTTTCGCATGAGTTAGTTGTTATTTGATTTTGATTATGGTTGATACTGTATTATGGTTGATACTGTGGGAATAAATGTAGTGTCAATCAGATTCTTTTCAGAGTAGGTTTGGGGTATTCGGTGATTTTCTTTCAGCCAGTGTATAGCCTTGTCTATCGCTTCAGCGGAGGGACGTTTTGCTTTTTGATAACCGGGGAGGGCAACGAGTCCTGTCAGATTTTCGGGCACACCTATTTCTATCAATACTTGCTCCCATTCTTTCTGCGGGTGCATTTTTATGTAATCTACTCCCAGGTTATATCCTGTGATGAGTAGCTCGATTTCTTCTCTCTTCTCGTTGAGTGCTTTTCGTGAAAAAGCGGTAGCGGTGAAATCGATACCCAACTCTTGCGTACTTACCAATGAACGATGTTTACTGTTCATGGCGATGGATGCGGCAGGGTCGGGTAGGAAAGAGGCATCAATTTGATTGTACTGCAACATTTGCAGACGGAGAGGAAGCTGGCCGATTTCCGGCATGTTTATTTCCGTATGCTTGATTCCGGCTTTGCTTAATAGCTGGTCGGTGGCATATTCGATAACTGTGTTGCGCGACACGGCGATATTCTTTTCCTTGAGCTGTTCCAGTTGGTTGATGTTACTTTCTTTGGAGACAATGAAGCAGAAATAACCATCATTCTTCAGGATGAATCCTAAATCAGTATGATGAATAGCTTGTAATGCTACCGCACTGGGATAGTCAGTAATCATGCCATCCATTTTCCGGGTTTGGAAAGCCGCGTCCCGGTCGTTGGCAGAGTTGAATGAAAGAATGGTCAAATCCAGTCCTAATGAGTCGTAAATGCCTTGCGTTTTGGCTATATGAAAAGGAAGTCCGTCCAGTGTAGGCATCATGCCCAGGGTAAGTGGTTGCAGTTCGGGTAGAGGTAAAAAAGAGCTCTCTCCTTTCTTTCTCTGACAAGAGTAAAGGAAGAAAAGGATGAACCAAAAGAATAGTATCGGTCTTTTCATACCTCGTTTTTATAAATAAGAGGAATTCTGTTTTTATAAATAAGGGCAACTCTTTTCACAAAGAACTGCCCTTCTAATAATTAACTATGTGAATTTAACAATTATCTTATTCTTGAATAGCAGCGATACCCGGAAGAACTTTTCCTTCGATTGCTTCGAGCAATGCGCCACCACCAGTTGAAACATAAGATACACCGCTAGCCAAACCAAACTTGTTAACACAAGCTACAGAATCGCCACCACCCACAAGTGAGAATGCGCCGTTCTTAGTTGCTTCAACGATTGCTTCACCTACTGCACGTGAGCCGTGAGTGAAGTTGTCAAATTCGAATACGCCTGTAGGACCGTTCCAAAGAATAGTCTTAGATTCTTTGATAACGTTAGCGAAGATTTCTTCAGTCTTAGGACCGATGTCAAGACCTTCCCATCCGTCAGGAATTTCGTCAACAGCACAGAATTTAGTATTTGCATCGTTAGAGAATGCGTCAGCAATCTTAGCGTCAACAGCCAATACCAGGTTTACACCTTTTTCTTTTGCTTTCTTCATCAAATCCAAAGCCAGGTCAAGTTTGTCGTCCTCACAGATAGAGATACCGATTTTACCACCCATAGCCTTAGTAAATGTATAAGTCATACCACCGGCGATGATTAAGTTGTCTACCTTGCTCAACAGGTTTTCGATGATTTCGATTTTAGAAGAAACTTTAGAACCACCCATGATAGCAGTGAACGGACGTTTGATGTCGTTCAATACTTTATCAACGGCTTTCACTTCTTTTTCCATCAGGTAACCGAACATCTTGTTGTTTACATCGAAATATTTAGCGATCAATGCTGTAGAAGCGTGTGCACGGTGAGCAGTACCGAATGCGTCGTTTACGTAGCAGTCAGCGTAAGAAGCCAATTTCTTGGTAAATTCTTTCTGGCTTTCTTTTACTGCTTTCTTAGCAGCAGCTTTTTCTTCGTCAGTTGCATCTTCAGCCAAACCTCTTGGTTTGCCTTCTTCTTCAGCGTAGAAGCGAAGATTTTCGAGCAACAGCACTTCTCCCGGTTGCAGAGCAGCAGCTTTTACAGCAGCTTCTTCGCCCATGCAGTCGTTAGCGAACTGAACCTCAACGCCCAGCAATTCAGACAGATGCTTGATGATATGTTTCAAAGAGAATTTATCGGCAACGCCTTTCGGACGGCCCAGGTGAGAGCCAATGATGATGCTTCCGCCGTCTGCCAGAATCTTCTTCAAAGTAGGAAGAGCTGCACGCATACGAGTGTCATCTGTAATGTTGAAGTTTTCGTCCAGGGGTACATTG
>PPYF01469652.1_pt1 | contig 24260 bp, 13 predicted proteins | sample 1559871 | NCBI WGS metagenome assembly PPYF01 (sample SAMN08240021, study PRJNA423297) | Human gut metagenome, whole genome shotgun sequencing project. | reverse complement strand
TTTTCATGATAAATTATGTTTTTAGTTGTTATATTCGCATCGCAAAAATAGAATAAATAAATTTAAATACGATAGTTCCGGGAACTTTTTTCTCGTACAAAAATGATAAATAACTATTTAGAAAGGCAAATTAAGGAAAATTTTCCTTATCAACCAACTTTTGAGCAGGAAATAGCTGTAAAATCTCTTTCAGAGTTTCTGCTTTCCACACTGGCGGATGAAGTATTTATCCTCAGAGGCTATGCCGGTACTGGTAAAACATCTTTGGTAGGGGCATTGGTAAAGACGATGGATCAGTTACAGCAAAAGGCTGTGTTACTGGCTCCTACCGGTCGTGCTGCAAAAGTTTTTTCATCTTATGCCGGTCACCCGGCTTTTACAATTCATAAGAAAATATACCGGCAGCAGTCGTTTTCTAATGAAACCAGTAATTTTTCAATAAATGACAATCTTGCTACGAATACTTTGTTTATAGTCGACGAAGCTTCAATGATTTCCAATGAAGGATTATCGGGCAGTATGTTTGGGACGGGAAGATTGTTGGACGACTTGATACAGTTTGTTTATTCAGGTCAGGGGTGCCGTCTTTTGTTGATGGGAGATACTGCGCAGCTTCCTCCGGTAGGTGAGGAGTTGAGTCCGGCACTTTTTGCAGATGCATTGAAAGGATATACCTTGGAAGTGCGGGAAGTTGACTTGACGCAAGTGGTTCGTCAGATACAGGAATCGGGCATTTTGTGGAATGCGACTCAATTGCGTCAGCTGATAGCGGAAGATAATTGCTACTCTTTACCTAAAATAAAGATAACAGGTTTTCCGGATATAAAGATGGTGCCGGGTACGGAATTGATTGATGCCATCACCAGTTGTTATGATCATGACGGCATAGATGAGACGATTGTGATCTGTCGTTCTAATAAACGCGCGAACCTATATAATAACGGAATACGTGCACAGATCCTTTGGCGGGAAGATGAACTGAATACGGGAGATATGTTGATGATAGCCAAAAATAATTATTATTGGACAGAGCAATATAAGGAAATGGACTTCATTGCCAATGGAGAGATTGCAGTCGTGCGTCGTGTCCGTAAGACGCGGGAGATGTATGGTTTTCGCTTTGCGGAAGTGACTCTCAGGTTTCCTGACCAGAATGATTTTGAACTGGATGCCAATCTGCTGCTGGATACCCTTCACTCTGATTCTCCCGCATTGCCGAAAGTAGATAATGACAGATTATTTTATACCATACTTGAAGATTACGCAGATATATCTAACAAGCGGGACCGTATGAAAAAAATGAAAGCAGATCCACACTACAATGCGTTGCAGGTGAAATATGCTTATGCGGTAACTTGTCATAAAGCACAAGGCGGACAATGGCAGAATGTTTTTCTTGATCAGGGATACATGACGGATGAATATTTGACTCCGGATTATTTTCGCTGGTTGTATACGGCATTTACTCGCGCCACGAAGACATTGTATCTGGTGAATTATCCCAAAGAACAGAGATATTGAGTCTAATGGATATGTTTGAGGGGAACGGTCCGTTATTGGTAAATGAAGCGTTCATTAAGTTGTTAGGTAGGCAAAGATAAATGCTTTTAAAAGTAACAAAAGATCGTTTCACGTACGTGGTCCCATCGGTTCACGTATGTAAACTATTAGGCTCATGTACATGAATCGATGGGACCACGTACGTGAAACGAATACAGAAAGCTGGCAAAATATAATAATCAAGCCTTGTTGATAGGTTAAAGTTACCGGGCTTTTCCTTTATAGAAGCGGTCTTCTTTGAGCAATAGGAGGCATCAACAATGTCTGTTCACGCAGAAAACGGTGTTTTTAACACATGTGGGTAAAAACTTTGAGCCGTTTATAGATTGTTGATAATCAGTATAATGATGGTGATTTCATTATAAATAAGGTGATAATAGAAATCTGAAAAAGTTCTATTATCACCTTATTATCACCACCTATTATCACCATTACTTTCCTAATTATAAGATACTTATCATGAAAAAGTGACAAGTGACAATAGAAAAGGGTGATATTATAGTAAGAGTATCTTTCTTGTGGGTTCCGTTCTATTTGTAGACGATGGTGGTCGCTTCGTTCTTTGTTAAATTTGGAATGTTCTGACCGTTCTTCAAATAAAGCGTTTCAACCTTATTGGTACGATTGGCATTCAGTGTGGTCAAGACCGGACATTCTGAAACGTCGATGGAAGTCACGCAGTCTCTTCTGGTGGTGGAACCGGAGGCCAGGCCGAGATCTATATGTTCAATCTTGCTGCCAATGATCTTGAGGCTTTCCCGCTCTGAGTACGAATACTTACCACCCGCGTCAAAACGTGTAATGGGGTTATCTCCCAAATTGTATTCTTCGCAGTTGTACATATCTCCTAATGTCAATGAAGAAATTTTGTGTAGCCCTGATATATCGAATTTCTCCATGTCTTCACAATATCCCAATTCTATCGAAGTCAGATTCGTGAAATTCTCTATTCCGGTCAGGTCTTCGATTCCGGGCCAGTCGTAGTACTCAAATGAAGTAGCGTTCACTCCGTCTTCAAGAATGATATATCGGGATTCGTCTTCTATATAGATGATCCAACCATTGTATAGGCAAGCTTCACGAAGAGCTTCGTCCGGGATGTTGACTGTTTGGGCATTCGGGTCTTTCTGAATCACGGAAACCTCTTTGGACAAGCGACTGCCTGTAGCGGCAATACGAATGGTTCCTCCACGGGTAACGGACGCGTCCGCGAGCTTGTAGGTCACAGTGGTCGTTGACAAGCCGTCGTTGCCTGCTTGGGGAGCGGAAACCGATTGTTCTGTGATCCATTGTTCCCCGTTAGAAACAGAGACTTTGTAGTCAATGTTTGATTTGATGTCAAACGAGATGGTGCGTGCTGCCAGATCATATATTAACGTGTTGCTCTCTACGATAAGAGCATCCGTCTGCTGTTGGGTCAGCTGAACGTTCACAGGCTCCGCGGTGAGCGGGCTTGAGATGGTGATCATTGCGGAACGGCTTTTATAGGCTTTGTTTTCTGCCGCTGTGAACACTAAGTAGGTTTTACCACCGAATTCGTTACGTTGGTCGAACGCCAGCCATTCATCGCCATTGTCGCTGTAAGTAATGACGGGGTCGGCAATGTTGGTTTTCAGTTCGACAGTAACCGCACTCTTTTCTTTTGAGATGAGCATGTTTTCATCCGATAAGAGATCCATTGTATAGGCATATTCGGATTCGATCTGTAAGGATGTGACAGCGGCGCCGGTAAAGAATTTGAAGGCAGTCGTACGTTTCTCATCTAATTTGTTGGCGTCTATTACGAAAGTTACTACGTCTCCGCTTTTTCCTGATGTCGCTGACGGATGAGCCCAATCACTCAAACCTGACAGTCGCCAATCGCCGGAACTTGTCACCGTCACTGTGGCATCGCCTCCGTTTCTGTCCATTTGGATTACGTGGGTCGACAACGAAATGGTAGCGTTGCTTCCATTGGTCGATTCTTCGTCATCGGAGCAACCCCACAATGCGAGGGTTGCCGATAATACTATCATAAATTTCTTTAAACAATTCATTTTAGTCTTTATTTAATTAAAACATTAAAGCGCTTTGCGTTCTGTGCTGTTTTTCTCGTAGAAATGTGTCGGATAGATCAGTTCCTCATCGTACAATCCCCGGCAAACGCTTTGGCACTTTGATACTTGTGATTTGGAAGAGTATTTGGACGGATCGAGGGCAAAGAACATATAGTATCCGTAGCCAGACTGTTTCCGCATGCGTGCTGTTTCTTCACTCGTGGACCCACGGCCAATATTAAGTTCAATCGACATACCGGCGCATTGCTTCAGAGTCATCCCTTTGCCCGGTGCGGCAGCACCTCCGTAGTCCGCTACCGCATAATCGCAATACTGACCGGGTTCAATGCCATCGATCACTTGGAGATTCTGTGAGAACATAGCTCCCAGATTGTAGAGTGATACAATCTTTTCGGGCATGGCTTTTTTGCACTCATACATTAGCCGTGAACCTGCATAACTATTATGAGGAGCCAACCATGGATTATTTAAATCAGGATCGTTGGTATATTCATCGTCAAAAGCTACACCGTCTAAATTATAGGCACGGCAGTATGCGGCCACTTCACGAGCGAACTCTCTGGCTCCCATATCCGAAAGCTGAGCTGGGCCTGATTCATCATGATTGCCCAGGATACTGATGATTACTTTCATACCTGCTTTGCGAAGCGGTTGCAGATACTTGTCATTGTTGTCGAGAAGGAACTGGACATTCTCATTGTTGCTTACATATACGCGTTTTTTTTCTGGGTCCCAATTGATGTTGGCGGCAAAGAGTACTACGTGGTCGAAGAAGCATTTTCCGCTTTCTGTCAGGAACTCTAGCGCATTAAGAGGATTTACATCGTTCACCTCGAAGTACAGAACCGTTTGCATCGCATTTTCCCCTTTATGGGTATTGGGCTTGTTGCGATAGTCCTTGACCAGAAGTACCATGTGGCTGGATGTCGCCGAGAAGGTAACTCCTTCCGTCGTTGTGGTGGCTGTCAAAGGTACTATATAAGTATAGTCTTCTTTCATACCTTCGAACGCGGTCAATGTTACTTTTACGCTTGGAGTCACTTTGTCGTCCGGCGCGAGCACGAAATTCCCGTCGTAGGCAATCTTGACGTTGGCAGCGGGGAATACTTCAAAATCGGTCTCATGAACCGCATTGTAAGTTGCTGCATAAGATTCGTCTACCGCTATTTTGACATCTACTCCTTTTTGGGGTAATTTAGAGAGACGGAATACAACGTTTGTGTTGTATTCGTTTTCACGGAGTTCAATCACCGAATTGTTCTTGTTAGTGGTTTCATCTACTAACAGACCGTTTAATTGGGTAGAAGCTATGTAGGGGGATTCATCTACCGCCTTTCCTATCTCGATGTTCTCGTCGCAAGATGTGAGGACTGTTGCGGCCAGCATCGCTAATGATAGGGAGCTATATCTGATATTATTTATTATATTCATATAGGATTCTTTATTTTGTTAGTTACTATTTGGGTAATGAAACAGGTTCCCATTGAGGTTCGACATCGATTGTCAGGTCATTCTCGTTCACACTGTAGTCTTTGGCTGTTTTGCCCGTACCGTCGTTGAATTTCCAGTAAGCGATTAATCCTTCAGAGTCGGGTTCTACCGTGTAGAAGTGGTTTGTCGCTTGAATTTCTTCGGCTGTAAGTGCGCGATTCCATATTCTGACTTCAGAAACGGCTCCGTCGAAGAAGCGATTTTTATCATATGAATAACCTATCCAGAAGCAACGTGGCTTTCCACCGGATTCATCCGAGTGTTTAGCGCCAAGACTAATTGAATTTAATGATACTTTATCTGATAACTTTTCTATGCCGTTAATATATGCTTTGATGTTACCTTTATCGAATGTGACGGCCAGATGATACCATTGGTTACTTTCAAACTGAAGATCGGTATTGGTCAGGTTATCTTTGGATGTGGCAATTTGAAGCTGGTTAGAGGGAACGCCTGCATCTCCAAGACGAAGCAGATAGTTGCCTTCTATTCCCATTAATGTGTTTAATTGGTTAGGGAATGAGGTCGCTTTAAAGAGTATTTCCATCGTGTTTTGGGTCAGGTTGTTAAAGATCGTCCCATCTTTCCAGTCCGGATATGCGCGGTTCTTGCTGATATTGCACACCACATTGATCAGTGATGCTCCACGGAATACGTAATAGTAGTTTTTGGCACTTTGTAACACTCCGATTCCTTCAACTGACTTGATCGTTACAGGAAGTACATAGGTTGTGTTGAGGTCTAATTCGCCTGTATTAATAAATTCAATAGGTAATTCGGGACTGATCATACTACCAGATTTAATGGTAGTGACAGATTCGGGCATTGAATAGTGCTCTGCAGGCAAAAGGATGGCTGCCTCGTCGTAATATGCCGATTGATAAGTCGGTAATAATTCGGGAGCCGGTTCCATAGTCACTTTAATATCATGTTCCTCGGGTTTGGCAATGGCTACCGTAAGATTATATTTTACACTGGTGTCTCCTGATTTAAAGAATGTTTCCTGAGTGAAACTCGACCCGGAAATGAAGACCTTGTTATCATAGTGTTGCTCGTTCTCGTCAGCATTTTCGCAGTTGGCAAAGAATATTGAGAAACCGGCAAGAGTTGCGATTATTAATTTATTTAGTTTCATAAGGTAGATTTATTTAACAGTTGGACTCAATATATTAATAGCTTCTCTGATATTAGGATAAATCTTGGTAATATTGAAGTAATCCTGTTCGGCAGCATCAATCGAGATTCCTGCTTTGATATAGTCCGGGGTTTTAACTATTGCCCATTGTGCAGCTCCTATAATAGCGGACGAATCGTCGCTGAATTTGCCATTAAGCGCTCCCGTATTAGTGAGATAAGGCGTCGTTGTACCCATTACGAAACGATCGGTTGGGACATCTTTTACTAATGCCATAAGTGTGAGGTAAGACATTTCAGATTGATTCTTAGCGCTATGTGCATTGATAATGATGTATTTGCAATCTGAAAGAAGGTCTTTACTTATAATATTTTGGGGAGCCCCTTTGAATATAAGTGCTTTATTGACATTTGCTTTTTTCCAGTTGATAATCGCATCAAAGAATGCTGCCTGACGTGCCGTTTCAGCAACTATACCTTCTTCATTAAGTACGTTAAGGTCGAAGCCGGTAAAGTTTACAATGATTCCATCTGTTCCCAATGCATCAGCTGCGGTGATTCTTTTAGCCACTTCGCTTTTGCAATACTCGATGAAGCGTGTTGCATTATCAACAGTTTCCGAACCTTCTTCCTCTTCAGCATCGGTGTTGGCGGCTGCATTGGCTTCTTCTTCAAGAATGGCTTTCCATGCGCTTTCTATAGCATCGAAATCTGCCAGACCTAAAACTTTGGTACCTAATTCGCGTACTTCTTTCATCTCGGATATATTCACTTCATTTACTTCCATTATGTTGTTCAGGCAAATGTAGTCAATACTGTCCGGCATGTCGGTAAGATGCTGGCTACGTGAACTTGGCATACTGCTGACATTATCTATTGAAGCTATCACAACTTGATGTTCCGATGTTTTATAATCATTGAGTGATTTAACATATTGGGCATATAACTCCGGATTTTGCTCTTCGATAGATGGAATATGTATATTCAGGCTTTCCGGGTCCGTCCAGTCAGAACATGAAAAGAGTATCATGGAGCATGCTGGTATGACAGACAGGATATGTTTAAAAATATTTCTCATATATATTATCGTTTTAATGATTCATTTATAATGCTCTATTGCAAGTATATTACTTCTAGAGTTTAATTGTTAGGCTTACATGCCCACCATACGTCTGTAGCCATATTGTCCGCTTTCTTCAGATAATTGTCTACAGCATATTGTACATTTGCTGTATTATCTGTATATTCAGCAGATGGATAGGGCATACGGCGTGCTCCTCTTTTGCTATCCACAATACCACCGCTTAAATTGCCGGCATCTGTAGCAGGTATTAGTTTGGGGTATCCCGTCCGACGATAATCCGCCCACGCTTCGTTACCTAGCATCCAATTAGCAATCCATTTTTGAGTGATGATACGTTCTTGTTTTGCTTCATCAGTTGCCGATTCATCCCATTTAACGGTGATAGTTGAAACTTTTGAGTTGTAAGTGTTGAGTCCGGCAGGATCAATATAAGTAGTAGGGGTACTACTATCGTCATTCAAATATGCATCTACGTTGCCAGCTCCCCATTGCTCAAATGAGAGGCGTATACCTTGATTATAGAAAGCTCCGGCTTCTCCTCCCATGTCAAACTTGAAAATGGCTTTTCCTTCTGCTCTTAAGAAAGCAACTTCAGCAGCATTCATCCAAAGAATAGGGTCGGATGCTGAGATCTTTATTTTGGAATAGTTGATGAAATAGTCTTTCGCTTTCTCAAGATTGATACCACGGCGGAGGCCTACGTATTCTTGATCTTCCCATTTGGAATTTTCAAAATAAGCGGCACGGCGTTCGTCTTTGTAACCATTCATGTAACAAACGATGTCTGCTGCCACATGACTATCTCCACCACTTGTTTCTTCGTTATAGCGAACTGCTGTATATAACGGATTGGGAATTGTACCGAAATAGTTCCATTTTGCATTATCTGCATTGGATTCAATGACACCTATTTCATGTTTTACGGCACTCTCTGCCATTTCTTTAGCTTTTGTAGGATTGGCATAGGCAATACGAATAGCCAAACGTAACTTTAAAGAGTTAGCGAGTTTAATCCATTTTTCTACGTTTCCACTGTACACATAATCAGCTGAGGCAACCAGGGCTGAACTTCTGTTTTCGGTCAATATTCCTATTGCGTGGTCCAATTCTTCGAAAAATTTATCATAAACTTCTTTTTGTGGATCGTAAGGTATGGTTATTTTTCCGTCTGCCCCGATCTTTGAATATGGAATAGGGCCATAAGTATCTGTCACACGACTCATAGCTGCTACTTTTATAACCTCTGCAATGGCATAGGGAACCGGATTATTGGTCGTTTCTGATACACTTTTTACAGTGCTTAAATTGCTATATAATACAGGAATAACTTTGTCACTCTTCAAAAATACACGTGTCCAGTCATCCGTTGCATTAAAATTGGAAATGGTAAATGCCCAGGCACTTTTAGAATCAGCGAAGTATCCTCCCAACGGACCTCCCATCAAACAATCCGTAAACTGTGCTGTATTGACATCCGAAGAAACAACACAACCTGCCAGATTACTCATTGCCGAACCTAAAGCATAATCATCAGGAACTAAACTACCCGGTTGATATGGGTTTGAATTTATATCCATGTACTGACTGGTGCATGATATGAAAGACATAGTCAATGCTCCTAAAACCAGTTTATTTATAATCTTATTTTTCATATGAATGCATTGTTTAGAATTTGAAACTTAAGCTAAAACCGATATTACGTAAAGAAGGCATCATAAAGTAATCTATTCCCTGATAGAAATTGTCAGTAGAAGCGATGCTTTCCGGATCGAACGGAGCTTTGTTGTAGATCATCCAAAGGTTACGTCCAATAACAGATACTTTGATGTCACAGATGTTGCGAAGCATCTTTCTTGGGAACGTATAACCTAAAGAAACCTCCTGCAGACGAACATTGGTAGCAGAATAAGTGTAATATTGAGGAACAGAAGTTCCGCCACCGATTATTCCATACCATGTTTCCGGGTTTATACGGTCATTGTTGTTGATAGATACGTAACCTTGATCTCTGGCATCGGCAGTTGCTTCCGAAACACCATAATAGTCTAGCATTGCTTGTGTACGTGAGAATACGACACCACCTAAACGGGCAGAAACTAAGAAGCCTGCATTGAAATTATTCCAATTGAAGTTATTGCGCCAAGCCAAATTACCTTTAGGTAATACGCTGCCTAGTTTAATGTATTTATTGGGATCTTTGATGGTTTCTGTTGTCATCTTACCCTCTTGGTCTACATAAATCTTATTATTGCTGTCCCGTTTCAAGTCTATCAGCGAATATAAGTCTCCCATGCTTCCACCTTCTTTCAATAAGAAGCGAGCTTCACCTAAACCACCCATATTGAGTGTGGTGATGGAGAAACTTTCTCCTGTGATGGGATTGATCGCGTCACTGGCCAACGTTAAGATTTTGTTTCTGTTCATTGAGAATGTCACTCCTGTATCCCATGTGAATTTATTCCATGTATTCTTGAATCCTAAAGAAAGTTCAAGCCCTTGGTTGCGTACTGCACCTGTTTGAATATACATCGCTGACCAACCACTGACAGGTAACTGTGGGTTAAATGTCTGGTTCATAGTTTTAGCGTTGTAGTATGTAATGTCCAAATCAAAATTCTTCAGGAAACGCATCGTTAATCCGACTTCGAAGGATTGAGTTCTTTCCGGTTTCAAGTTGTACAAAGGATATTGGGTCATGATGCTCCATTGAGCAGAGTTAGCTGTCCATTCGTAGCGGGGGTTAGCAAGGTATCTTCCAAATGCACTACCTACAGATGCCCAAGAACCACGGAGTTTCATATATGACAAGTAATCTTTATTCAGATTTGGCATTAACTCGGAAAGAACCACAGAGGCACCAACTGACGGATAGAAAAACGATTTACTTTTTGAGTTGGGACCTGCCAACTGAGATGGCCAGTCATTACGTCCGGTCAAAGTTAAATAATAAGTACTCTTGTATCCTAATTCAGCTGAAGCAAATATGGATTGAGTTTGTTCTCTCCAGCCTTCCTGCATACGTTCTGTTTTGCTTGCGCTAAGGTTTTGAATTGCGAAGAAGTTAGTTAACCCGACTGTTTCGCCCTTAAAAGGATCACTTCCGTCAGCTATCGGACCACGAACCTTCATAGCATCAGAACGGATATCTGAAATAGAACCACCAAGGTTTGCCTGCAATGAAATAGTTTCACCAAACATCTTATTGATATTCACCAAGAAGTCTGCATATAATTGTTTGTCATTCGTTTTGGTAATGCCATACAATCCACGAGTTGATTTTTCAGTCAACTGAGTATTAGTAGAAGCATAGAACTTTTCTGTATAATCATTATTTGAATTATCCAGACGAACGCGACCTGAAACATTTAACCAGTCCAATACCTGATAACTTAAACTTGCATTCAGCATATAGCGGTCTTTTTTGTTTTCCCGCAGGTTACGATAATTTACCCAATATGGGTTTTGCATTGTCATCGCTTCATCACCTACCGGCCAGTATTGGGTATAAATCTTGCGAGCCGGATCATAACGCTCGTACATGCTGATATCTTCCCAGTCATTGCCACATGGAAACAGGTAAGCGCCTACCAATGGGTTATTATATGTACCTTGGTTCGTCATGTTTCTATCGTTTTGCAGGATATAACTTGCTCCAAAATCCAACGTCATTTTGTCATCCAAGAAGGAAGTGGTATTTCGAACGGTAAAGTTGTAACGGTTATATTTATTATTGGGAACAATACCTTTTGAATTTACGGCAGCTGCCGATGCGTATGTTTGATTTTTCTCTGTTCCGGCAGAGAATGAAACACTTTCTGTGGCAATTACACCTGTTTGAAAATAATCATTTTGCGGATCATAGCCATAATAGTTGGCATCCGTCAGTTTCCGTCCCCAGCTTCGGGCACCAGATACGCTTTGCATACCTTCCATTCCTGTGCCATAACTGTTTTGGAAACGTGGCATAACGAAAGGAGACGTAAATTCAGTGTTTGAATTGACTGTTATATTTACACGTCCTTCTTTTCCTTTTTTAGTAGTGATTACAATGGCACCGTTAGCTGCTTCCGAACCATACAAAGCTGCAGCGGCTGCACCTGTAAGAACTGACATTGACTCGATATCTTCTGGATTGATATCTGCAATAGGTTCACTTGCACCGCGTGAATCAAATTCCGTACCTCCGCTCTTTGTGGAACGACCTGAGAAAATGGGCACACCGTCTATCACATACAAAGCATTGGATGATTGCATAATGGATTTTGTACCACGCATCACTACTTTCGATACACCGCCTACACCGGATGAAGATGCGTTGATATTGACACCTGCTACTTTTCCGCTTAAGGAGTTGACGAAGTTGGCATCTTTGTTGGACGTTATTTCATCTGTGTTTACTTGTTGTACATTATAGCTCAAGGCTTTTTCTGAGCGCTTGATACCTAAAGCCGTTACAACAACTTCGTCAATTACCTGAGTGTCATCATGCAGGGTAACATTAATGGCTGACTGACCTTTTAATGGAATTTCCTGTGTTTTATAACCGACATATGAATAAACTATGATTGGGTTAGCACTTTTAGTCACTACTTTATAGTTACCGTCCAAATCTGTAATTGCACCGTCAGTTGTTCCTTTTACCAGGACGCTGACTCCGATGAGTGCTTCCCCTTTAGAGTCTAGAACCTGACCGGTGATAATTTGTTCTTTTCCGCTTTGTTGCTGGACTGCGCTGACTGTTTCTTTTTCTGACAAATAAATAATATTGTCCTCTATTTTGTAAGAGACATTTTTGTTCTTCAGAAGTGTATTCAATACTTGTTCTAAAGAAGCGTCTTTCACTTTCGATGGTTCAACTGTAACAGTTGATAATTTGTCATTGTAAAAGAACTGATACTTTGATTGTGATTGGATTTGTTTGATTACAGTTCCTAAAGTTGTGCGGGGAGTAGACAATGTCAATTGTGCTGCTGCCCATTGTACAGGAACTGCTATCAGCATAAGAATCAATAAAGCCCGAAATAATTTCGATCTTCGAAGCGAATATTTGCTTTCCATACATCTAATTTAATGGTTATACATTTTATTAAATTCACAAAGAAGAGTGTCGACTTTCCTCTCCTTTGATTAATAAAACAACACTAATATAATAAACACTTACTCTGGTTCTTCTTTTTTTCAAAGAAAAATAAATTAAGTCAAGCTTCTTGTGCGTTTGTCTGTTATCGGTTGAAAGGGATTTAGTCTTTTTATCCGGTTTTACTTAGGTTTTGCCACTTTTCTATCTCTAATATGTCGAACTGGTTTATTCTTGTTTTTAATGTGTAACTAATAAGTTTTTCACTACTACAGACTTGAATTAATAAATCCACCCCTGCTACAAAATATTGTAGCGAGAGTGGACTTTTGTTCGAGAGTTATTTATAACTCTTTGTTGTTTACATTTGTCGGATGATTACTGTTCCTTAGAAAAAGAATAAGGCATATCCTCTTCTTTGGTTCCTCTGTTCAGATTCGGCTGATTACTCATGTCTACTTTGATAGTACCTCCCTTGAACAAATCTTCATGACGCAGATAGTTCTTGGTATGACCAGCACCGTTGAAGCTCATGGAATCAATATAGAAATTCTCCTTGCTGTTATTGGGTGCGTCGATAACAAGACTATTGCCGTTCTCGAAGTGAAGAGTTGCCTTTTTGAACAGAGGAGCTCCCATCACATATTCGTCCGTTCCCGGGCAAACAGGGTAGAAACCCAGCGCAGAGAACACATACCAGGCAGAAGTCTGTCCGTTGTCTTCGTCTCCGCAGTAACCGTCTGGTCCTGGCGTGTACATTCTGTCCATTACCTGACGTAACCAATATTGTGCCTTCCACGGTTGTCCTGCATAGTCATAGAGGTAAATCATGTGCTGGATCGGTTGATTGCCATGTGCATAGTTGCCCATATTCATCACTGTCATTTCACGAATTTCGTGAATTACCTGTCCGTAATAGCTGTCATCAAAAATGGGCGGTACGGCAAATACGGAATCCATCATGGTAATAAACATTTCTTTCCCGCCCATCAGGTCAATAAGTCCCTGCGGATCGTGGAAGACAGACCAGGTATAATGCCAGCTGTTTCCTTCCGTAAAGGCATCTCCCCATTTCAGTGGTGAGAAAGGAGACTGGAATGTACCGTCTTCGTTGCGACCACGCATTAGCTTGGATTCTTTATCGAAAAGATTCTTGTAATTCATGGCACGTTTGGCAAACAGGTTGATTTCTTTCTTGGGACGTTTCAGTTCCTTTGCCAACCGGTAGATACACCAGTCATCGTATGCATATTCCAGAGTACGGGCGGCGTTCTCGTTGATTTTCACATCGTAGGGTACGTATCCCAGTTTATTATAGTACTCGTATCCCAATCGTCCGGTAGAAGAAACCTCCGGATGCACATTCTCCGTTCCGTGAATCAGTCCTTCATACAGCGTCTTGATATCATCGACTTTTACTCCCTTCATATAGGCGTCTACCAGGATCGATGCGGAGTTATTTCCAACCATGCAACCTCTGTGTCCCGGACTTGCCCATTCGGGAAAGAAACCGCTTTCAAGGTATGTATTGATCAACCCTTCCTGCATCTCCTTGTTAACCGACGGGTACATCAGATTCAACAGCGGGAAGAGGCAGCGGAATGTATCCCAGAAGCCGGTATCGGTAAACATATATCCCGGAAGTACCTGTCCGTTATACGGACTGTAATGAATAGGCTGACCGTTCGCATCCAGCTCATAGAACTTGCGCGGGAAAAGCAGTGAACGATACAGACAGGAGTAGAATGTACGGTACTGATCCAGATTGCCGCCTTCTACTTCTATTTTGCCCAGCACCTGATTCCAGGCATCTTTTCCTTTTTGGGCGAGTTGTTCTATGTTATCTTTGCCCAGTTCGTTCATATTGGCGGCAGCCTGCTCAAAGCTGATGAAAGAAGAGGCGATGCGTGCATTCACCTGCTCTCCTTTGCGGGTTTTGAATCCGATGATCGCTCCGGCATGGTCGGTTGTCTGTTCCGCTACGTTCTCTTGCAGATTTCCGTTCTCTACCGTAGCCTTATAGGTGAAAGGCTTGTCGAACTCGATGATAAAGTAGTTCTTGAAGTTTTCAGGAACACCACCGCTGTTGCGTGTCGTATAACCGATTATCTTATTCTCTTCCGGAATAATTTTGATGTAAGAACCTTTGTCGAAGGCATCTACGACCACATAAGAATGATCATTCTCCGGGAATGTGAAACGGAAAAGTACGGCACGTTCCGTCGGTGTCATTTCAGTGACTATATCGTGTTCTGCCAGGTATACTTTGTAGTAGTAAGGAGTTGCCACTTCCCCTTTATGTGCAAACCAGCTTGCCCGTTTCTCTTCGTCAAACACCGGTTGGCCCACTATTGGCATTATCGAGAACTGACCATAATCATTGATCCATGGACTGGGCTGGTGTGTCTGTTTGAATCCGCGGATTTTGTTGGCGGTATAGGTATATTGCCATCCGTCTCCCATTTTGCCTGTCTGTGGAGTCCAGAAGTTCATACCCCAGGGACGGGCAATAGCCGGATAGGTATTACCTGTTGATAACTCAAAAGTAGACTGGGAACCCATCAGTGGATTGACATACTGCGTCCAGTCTTTGGCTTGGGACAATAGCGTACAACTAAGTACACAAGCTATCAATAAGAGTCTTTTCATGATAAGTAATGGTTTTTATATGATTATTGAGAAGAGTTGTTACTTCCCCATTGTGTAGGATGGTCAGTCATTTTGATCTCCATGACTCCGCCCGCTACAATGTCCTGATGTCCGAAGAAAGGCGTGTCCAGAGGTTTGCCGTTCAGTAATACGCTTTCGATGTACTTGTTGCTTTTGGAGTTGTTCTTCACCACGATGCTAAATGTCTTTTCACCGGGGAGATTGATTACAGCCTTGTCGAAAGCCGGACGTCCGATAGAATACACCGGTTTGCCCGGGCATACCTGATAGAATCCCATCGAGTTGAGTATATACCATGCCGACATCTGTCCGCAGTCTTCATTGCCGGACAGCCCGTCTACATTGTTGGCATATTGGCTCCGGTAGACACTGTCCACTAATTCCTGCGTTCTCCACGGACGATTCACATAGTTGTACAGATGAATCACGTGATGACTCGGCTCATTGCCATGTGCATACTGACCGATCAGTCCGCTGATATCAGCCGAGGTGGTTTCTCCGTCCAGACTCGAATCGACTGTAAACAGCGAATCCAGCTTTTCTACAAAAGCGTCCTCGCCTCCCATCAGTTTCACAAGTCCTTCCACATCGTGCGGAACAAACCAGGTCCATTGCCAAGCGGTTCCTTCGCAATAGTCATCGCTACGGTGAGTGGAGGCACGCGGGTTGAACGGGGTGCGCCATTCGCCATTCGAATCCAGTCCGCGCATGAAGCGGGTCGATTTGTCGAAATAGAACTCATAGGCTTTAGCGAAACGTTCATACTTTGCTTTGTTTTCGAAGTCGTTCATCGCTTCGGCAAAGATGGAGATACACCAGTCGTCGTAGGCATATTCCAGCGCTTTGGCTACAGATTCATTTTCGCGGTCGCAGGGGATGTAGCCGATAGCGTTTTTATAATACTTCGCTTTGGGCATCAGATGCGGCAGCACCAGATCGGGGCATTTGATGCCTGTCGTGTCATATTCGGCTGCGCGCAGACTGGCTTTGTATGCTTCGTGAGCATCAAAATTGCGGTAACCTTTCATATAGGCATCCACGATAACGGGGACCGCATGATATCCGATCATCGTTCCAGTGTAGTTGGAAGCCAGATCCCACATCGGGTATATTCCGCCTTCCTGATGTTTCCTGATCAGTGAATTGATGAACTGATTGTTCAGATTTGGGTCGATGATCGTCATCAGCGGGTGCAGTGCGCGGAACGTATCCCACAGGGAGAAGACAGTATACAGAGGATTGATGGTATCTCCCTGATGTACTTCGAGATCCATGCCGAGATAGCGTCCGTCCGCATCCGTAAACAGGTTCGGGCTGATGGCCGTATGATACAGAGCGGTATAGAAAATGGTTTTATCTTCTTTATCGGAAGTGGTGATGTCTATTTTAGACAGATAATTATTCCAGGCAGTGCGGGCGTTTTTTCGTACCTTGTCGAAGTCCCATTCGGGAATTTCGGATTCCACATTCTTGCGTGCGCCGGCGATATCGACGGCGGATACACCCACTTTTACCAGTACTTCTTCGTCTTTCTTTGTATTGAAGTGCAGCACCGCTTTGCATACTGGCAGGCGCTTGCCGTTGTCCATCGTGACAGAGTCGGTGATGAGGGTATATGCGAACGGTTTGGAGAACTTGGCGTAGAAGTTAATATACTGGTCGAAAGCCCAGTAAGTCGTCTTCTTGTGTCCGCTGATTTCCGTGTCGCTGATTACTTCGATTTCCATCTCGTAGTTGGTCTGCCGTTGCAGGCTGTAGTCCAGATCGATGATAAATCCGGATTCTGTGCTTTCGGGGAAAGTGTAGCGGTGGATGGCGCCGCGCTTGGTAGCCGTGATCTCCGCTTTTACCTGATAGGTGTCGAGGAAGACGGAGTAATATCCGGGTTCCGCTGTCTCATTCTCGTGCGAGAAAGCAGAGGCGTAAACCAGTTTCTGGCTTTCCGGATCAGTTGTCAGATACTGCGGCTTGCCGACAGTCGGCATCAGTAATACGTCTCCGTAGTCACAACAGCCTGTACCGCTGACGTGGGTATGCGAAAAACCGTTGATCGTGTTGTCGTCGTAATAATAGCCGGAGCAGGCGTCCCAGCCGTCGATCCGGGTGTCCGGACTGGGCTGGATCATACCGTGCGGAACTACGGCTCCAGGGAAAGTATGTCCATGTCCGCCGGTGCCTATGAAAGGATTGACATAAGCACTATAATCTTTTACACTGGGGGACCCTGTGCAGGAGTTGAGCATTATAAATCCTCCGAAACATCCTATCAGAAGTGTTTTTAATTTCATGTCGTTTATTAGTTTAAGTTTAACACAGGACTCATTTCTTATCTGAAGAGATAAAGATGTTGTTTCCTACGATTTTATATTCAATAGGTATGGAATTCTGCAAGGATTTCAATACCGATTCGATGGTTGATTTTTTCTTCAATACACCCGAATATGTTTTGTCCGACCGAATGTCAGGAGACAGAATGATCTTCACGTCGTAGAAGCGTTCCAGTGCCTTGGTGATGGTAAATATGTTTGCTTTATTGAATGGTATCAGATTGTCACGCCATACAGCATCCAGTTTCGCATCGACCTGTTTCACCGTCAGTCGTCCGCTGTTTCTGTTCAGTTCGGCACGCTGACCGGGGGCGAGGACGATTTGTCCTTCGTCCTTGTTGCCTTTCACTTCGATTTCTCCTTCGATCAAGGTTGCTTCCGCTATCCGGCAACGTTTGTCGCATTTGAAGTTGAAAGTGGTTCCTAGTACACGTACGCGCATAGCGTCGCTTTCTACCGTGAATGGTTTATGGCGGTTCTTGGTCACTTCGAAATAGGCTTCTCCGTCCAGATACACATTACGTTCTTTTTCGGAGAATTCGCGCGGGTACTTCAGCGTGGCAGCATTGTTCAGCCAGACTTTCGTTCCATCCGGCAAGACAACTTCCTTCACGATGCCTTCATTGGCAACGGCTACCAGCATCTGATGCTCCGGCCGGTTGTAGAACCAATATCCAGCTCCTCCGCCCATTAGTAAAGCAACGGCAAGGATGGCCGCATATCTCATCCAGCGATGCATATGCAGTACTTTATCTTTCTTCTTTTTCTCTTGCGACAGTTGTTTATAAAGCCTTTTTTCCGCATTAGCCATTCTCTGTTCATCGGCATAATGGTCGAATTTCCCCAGATGATAAATTTCTTCCATGCGGAACAACTGGCGGGCATTTTCGTCCGATTCGCTGATCCAGGCATTTACCTCGATCAGCTCTTCTTCAGAACACTGACCAGTCAGATATTTGTTTATTATTTCTTCGCTCAGATTTCTCATTTTCTTTTCCTTCATATAAGTAATACAATTGAAACCCCAAAAACACTTATCTTTAATCCAATAAAAATAAGAGGAGAATGAACCAAAGATGTCCGAGACGATTTCGCAGGAACTTCAATGCCTTATACATATGTGCCTCTACCGTGCGGAGTGAAACCCCCAGTACATCGGCTATCTCCTTATTTTTCATGTCGTGCAGATAGCTGAGCTTGAAAACTTCTTTGCACTTGTCCGGAAGCTCATTGATCGCATCGTGAATCTCTTTCCGCAATTCCCGGTCTTCGATCTTGCGGATCACTTCGTTGTTGTCCGGCTGATAAAACTCTGCACGCCTCCGGTTTATCTCTTCCATGGCGGCGCAATAGCCATCTTCTACATTACGATGTTTCAATACGTTAAGGGCACGTGTATAGACAGCACGATAGAGGAAAGCCTGAATCTGCTCTCCTATCTCTATGCTGTCTTTTCGTTTCCAAAGCTCTACGAACACGTCCTGCACTACATCCTCCGCCTCTTCTTCTCCCACCAGTCGGGTGGCATAGAATATCAGGCTGGGGTAGTACCTGCGGAATAGAGCTTTGTAGGTTAAGTCGAAGTTTTCATTCATTTTTCCGATAGATTAGTTTAGGTGGACCTACTGGGTCTGTTCTTCAAATTCGACTTCCACTAATGGAGTATTCCCCATTTCAAATTCGACGGTGGCACCGCTCATAATCTGTTCATGGGTAAGGTAGGTCTTGTTGTACGGTTGACCGTCTACTTTGATAGATTGAATGTAAATATTCTCTTTGCTCACTTTGGGAGCAAGTACTGTAAATGTCTTTCCGTTAGCCAGATGCAACTTCATCTCCGGGAACAGGGGAGTACCGATTTCATACTTTCCGCTGACCGGATTGACGGGATAGAATCCCATCGCGCTGAATACGTACCAGGCAGACATTTGTCCGCAGTCTTCGTTTCCGCAAAGACCGGCAGGCTCGTTCTTGTAAAGCTCGTTCATTACTTTGGCAACGTATTTCTGTGTCAGGTTCTGTTGTCCTACAGCATTGAAGAGATAGATTACGTGATGGCTCGGCTCATTGCCGTGAGCATATTGCCCGATCATTCCCGTGCTGAAGATGGGAAGTTCTTCGTCGGCTGCCGGATGGTAGGTAAACATACTGTCCAGTTTCTCTGCAAAGCGGCTTGTGCCTCCTGTGAGACCAATCAGACCGTCTATGTCATGCTGCACGGACCAGAAGTATTGCCAGCCATTGCTTTCGCAGATATGCGGAGTGTATTCGTCGGCTTTGAAGTCTTTGATAAAGTTTCCTTTATCGTCACGCGGCTGCATGAACGAAGTGGCCGGGTTGTAAACATTCTTATAGTTCTGAGAACGTTTGTAGAATTCGTCCGCTATCTCCTTCTTGCCCATCTTGTTCGCCATCTCAGCGATGCAGTAATCGTCAAATGCATATTCCAGTGTTTTGGACAGTGACCAATTTTCGGCATTGTAATGATCTGTCACATTGTAAGGAATATAGCCTAATTGCTTGTATAGCCCGATGCCCCGGTAGTTATCCAGATTGGCGGTAGCTACGCAGGCGGCCAGTGCTTTCTCCGCATCAAAGTTGCCTATACCTTTCAGATAGGCGTCTACAATCACGGGAACGGCATGATAGCCGATCATCATATCGGTTTCACTCCCGTAGAAGTTCCATACGGGCAGGCGTCCGTTCTGTTCAAAGAAGGCGATGAAGGATTTTACCATGTCGTTGACACGTTCCGGTTCGGTATATGTGAAAAGGGGATGGGCGGCACGGTAGGTATCCCAAAGGGAGAAAGTGCTGTAATTCACCCAGCCGTCACTCTGATGTACTTTTTTGTCGGGACCGTAATAGGCTCCGTCTACGTCACTGTAAATCGTAGGCGCGATCATCGAGTGGTACAGAGCTGTATAAAAGTTTACTTTATCGTCTTGATTGTTACTCTCGACTTCGATCTTTCCCAGTTGGCGGTTCCAGTTTGCTTTTGTTTCTGCCAGATACTTGTCGAAGTCATTTTCGGGCACTTCGGCTTGCAGGTTCTTGGCTGCGCCTTCCATGCTGACGCCGGAAATGGCGGTATTGACGAGAATCTGTTCTCCTTCTTCGGTATGGAAGTCAAAACGTGCGATGACAGCCGTACCGATGTGTTGCTTGTCTTTGATAATGGCAGTCGTATCCAGTTTCACCTTGTCGAAAGGCTTGGAGAAGCGGGTGCGGAAGTAGATTCGCTGGTCGCGTGCCCAGCCGTCGGAGTAACGGTATCCTTGAATCGTCACAGAGTCCACTACTTCGATGTGCGAATCGTTTGTGAAGTCCCAGTTCATGGCTTTCTTCAGATTCAGGAAGATGGCGGCTTCGGCTTTGGGGAAGGTGTATCGCTGGATGCCACAACGTTCGGTTGCGGTCAGTTCCACATTGATATGGTAGTCTTTCAGACGTACTTGATAGTAGCCTGCATAGGCGCTCTCTTCATCGTGAGAAAACTTGGAGTAGATGCCCAGCGGCGCTTCTGCCTCTTTGTAGGGCAGTGTGACCGGCATGAAAGAGATGTCGTACAGGTCGCCTGCACCTGTTCCCGAAAGGTGGGTATGGCTGAAGCCGGCGATTGTACTGTCCGGATAAAAGTAGCCGGAGATGCGGTCCCATCCCGGAAGTCCGTTATCCGGGCTGAGCTGCACCATGCCGAAGGGGGCTTGTGCGCCGGGATAAGTGTTTCCTGTGAAATCGGTGCCAATAAAAGGATTTACATACGATGTGTAATCAATTTCAGCTTGTGTCTGTTTGGCGTTGCAGGATGCAAAAATACAAACGATTAGAAGTAGGTAAATAGGTGTTTTCATCGGTGTACGGGTATTGGTGATTACTTATTTTATTATTTGAAGGATAAGAAAAATAATTAATCTGTTTACAAAGGTAGGAAAAAGTTGTGATAATTGAGTTTATATCACGAATATTTTTGGCAGGAGGCCGGTTGGTTGCAGATGGCGCCGGAGTTTTCCGGTGTCGGGAGGTGTCCTCATCGGTGCCGGAATTAGAAATAAAAAACCGTGTCTTAAAGTGCGGGTGACTTTAAGACACGGTTCTTATATTGGATGTATATTACTGCTTTCTTAGATACCTGCGAGTTCCAGTACTTTTTCGATAGCGGCATTCAGTCCGTCTGTATTCTTGCCTCCGGCAGTAGCGAAGTGAGGTTGACCGCCTCCGCCGCCTTGAATCAGTTTGGCTGCCTCTTTCACCAGGTTGCCTGCTTTCAAGCCACCGGCCACCAGATTGTCGCTCAGCATGACGGTCAGCATAGGTTTGCCATGGTCGAGGCTTCCGGCCACAAAGAACAAGTTTTCTGTGATTTCGCCGCGAAGCTGGAAGGCGATATTCTTCACCACTTCCGCAGGCAACGGAGCACAGAACTTGATTACCTTGATACCGTGAATTTCCTGTATATTCTTCAGCAGTCTTTCTTTCAGCGAGGCCTCTTTCTCTTTCATGTAGTCTTCTACCTGCTTTTTCAGTCCTGCATTTTCCTCAATATACTTGCGGATGGCAATACCCAGGTCGGGTGCGTTATTGAAGAGTGATTTCAATTCACTGATCGTATCCTGAATGGTATCCAGCATTTCTTCCACACGGGCTCCCGTATATGCTTCGATACGGCGTACACCGGCTGCAACAGAACTTTCGGAAATGATCTTTACCATACCGATATTTCCGGTTGCGGCTACGTGGATACCTCCACAGAATTCGATAGAAGAACCGAACTGGATCACACGTACTCTTTCACCGTACTTTTCGCCGAAGAGGGCGATAGCTCCCAGCTCTTTCGCTTCCTCGATAGGAATGTTGCGGTATTCCTTCAAAGGGATGTTGGCGCGAATCTTGGCATTCACCAGGTGTTCTACCTGGCGGATTTCTTCGTCGGTCACCTTCTGGAAGTGAGAGAAGTCGAAACGTAGTGAATCCGGTGTTACTAACGAACCTTTCTGTTCGATGTGCTCGCCCAGTACTTCACGCAGGGCAGAGTCCAGCAGGTGAGTTGCCGAGTGATTGGCTGCGCAGGCTGCCCGTTTGTCGGTGTCTACACAAGCCATCATCGGAGCTTCCGGATGTTCCGGCAACTTTTTGGTAATATGTATCGGTAGATTGTTCTCTTTCTTGGTGTCGATCACTTCGATGGTCTCGAATTCGTTGACCAATACACCGGTGTCGCCTACCTGACCACCGCTTTCTGCATAGAACGGAGTACAGTCAAGTACGATCTGATACAGTGTCTGGTTTTTCTGCTTGATCTGACGATAGCGGAGAATGGATGCTTCGTATTCGGTATAGTCGTAACCTACGAATTCGGTTGTTCCTTCTCTCAGAGTCACCCAGTCACCGGTTTCGATGGCGGCAGCGTTACGTGCACGCTGTTTCTGCTGTTGCATTTCCGCGTTGAACTCTTCGATGTTGACTGTCATTCCGTTTTCACGAAGAATCAGTTCTGTCAGGTCTAACGGGAAACCGAAAGTATCATATAAGGTAAAGGCATCTTTACCGCTGATTTCTGTCTTTCCGGCAGCCTTTGTATCTTCCATTGTCTTATCCAGTAGACGGATACCTGTTTCCAGCGTGCGGAGGAAGGCTTCTTCTTCTTCCTTGATTACTTTTTCGATCAGACCTTTCTGTGCGATCAGTTCCGGATAAGCGTCTCCCATGTTGTCGATCAACACCGGAAGCAGCTTGTACATGAATGACTGTTTCTGTCCGAGGAAAGTATATCCGTAGCGGACGGCGCGGCGGAGGATACGGCGGATGACATAACCTGCCTTAGCATTGGAAGGCAGCTGGCCGTCCGTAATGGAGAAAGCAATCGTACGGATGTGGTCAGCGATTACGCGCATGGCGATGTCCTGCTGCTTGTCTTTTCCGTACTCTGTGCCTGACATTGCTGCAATCGCTTTCAGCATCGGCTGGAATACGTCTGTATCGTAATTGGAAGTCTTGCCCTGCAAAGCCATACAGAGGCGTTCGAATCCCATACCTGTATCGATAACCTTTGCAGGAAGTGGTTCGAGGCTGCCGTCAGCTTTACGGTTATATTGCATGAACACAAGGTTCCATATTTCAATTACTTGGGGATGATCGTGGTTGACGAGATCACGGCCGGAGATTTTGGCACGTTCTTCTGCCGGACGGAGGTCGATGTGGATTTCCGAACAAGGTCCGCAAGGACCTGTATCACCCATTTCCCAGAAGTTGTCGTGCTTGTTGCCGTTGATGATGTGATCTTTCGGCAGATACTGTTCCCAGTAAGAAGCGGCTTCGTCGTCACGACTCAGTCCTTCTTCGGGGCTTCCTTCGAATACGGTGGCGTACAGGTGTTCCGGATTCAGTTTCAATACTTCTACCAGATATTCCCATGCCCAGTTGATGGCTTCTTTCTTGAAATAGTCACCGAATGACCAGTTGCCCAGCATTTCGAACATGGTGTGGTGGTACGTGTCGTGTCCCACTTCTTCCAGGTCATTATGCTTTCCGCTTACACGCAGACATTTCTGAGAGTCCGCGACTCTGTGGTATTTGGCCGGGTGGTTACCCAAAATAATATCTTTAAACTGGTTCATCCCTGCGTTGGTAAACATCAGGGTAGGGTCATCTTTTATCACCATCGGAGCCGAGGGAACAATGTGGTGTCCTTTCGACTCAAAGAAATTCTTGAATGAATCTCTGATCTCTTTTGCAGTCAACATATTCTTCTATATATCTATTGTTGAGGTTAATATTCTCAAAAAACTGTGCAAAGATAGCTTGTTTTTATTACTTTTGCCGTATTAACAAGCGAAATATTTCCAAAAAGATGCGCAAAG
>PPYF01525398.1_pt1 | contig 24261 bp, 19 predicted proteins | sample 1559871 | NCBI WGS metagenome assembly PPYF01 (sample SAMN08240021, study PRJNA423297) | Human gut metagenome, whole genome shotgun sequencing project. | reverse complement strand
TACACTCACGAACCCGCGCTACGCGCTATCTCGCCCTGCTTCGCATGGCTGTTCGTTCGTTAATGGCGCAAGAAAAGTATATATCTGGCTATCTCACACAATCCATAACTCTGTCATACACCTCATCTGCCATCTGATTACCTCTGATGATAAGCTCATCTGCCCTGGTATTCATATCATCTGCCACATCAGTGTCCTTCATAAGTTTTGTGTTTATGTATACATTAAGTGAAGCTCCGTTGAGTGCTGCCTTACACATCTGTACACCTACTCCCGCATCACTTATAGCTAACCTGCTTCCAATAACAGATATCCTGTCTATAAGTCCAATAGCTTCAACTATAACCTCCATCATGGAAAGTGGTGCTTCACTTGCTGCTATAAGTGCTCTTTCCATAACCTCTTCACGATGCTTTAACTGCTCATCAGTATCTTTAGGAAGACCATATGCCTCCGATAAAGGCTTGAAGGCTTTGGCATCCTTATCCATACATTCTGCCAGTTCTTTAGTCAGGTCATTTGCACGTACTATAAGTTTTTCAATTTCATCCTGATATTCGGCATATTTTTTCTTTCCTGTTGTAAGTGCAAGAACCATGTTACCAAGTGACATGCCAACTGCTGCAACATAACCACATGCACCGCCTCCTCCTGGAACTGGTTCCTTTGATGAAAGCACATTAAGGAATTCGTTCATATTCATATCTGTCATCATATCTCTTTCTCCTTTACAGACCATTATTCTGCCAGTATCTGAAATGTATCATTTTATTTAACTACAATTCAATCTCTCCTGTAAACACGGTAGCTGCCGGACCTTCCATATATACATCCCCGCTTTCTTCATCCCATGTTATCTTAAGGTCTCCTCCTAGAAGGTGAACTGTTACATCCTTACTGTCACACATACCATTAAGAACTGTAGCAACAACTGTCGCGCATGTTCCTGTTCCACATGCGAATGTCTCACCAGAACCTCTCTCCCACACTCTCATGTTAAGAGTCTTTCTGTCTAATACCTGTACGAACTCTGTATTGATTCTTTCTGGAAATGCCTTATGATTCTCAAAGTATGGTCCAACCTTTTCTATATCGAATTTTGTTATATCTATATCGTTATCAAGATATACAATATCATGTGGGTTGCCCATAGATACACCTGTTATATCATATGATTCTCCATCCACCAGTATTGCTTCATTAATAACTGCATTTTCCACATTATCAAGTGCTTTAACAGCAAGCGGACACAGTTTGGCATCATTCTTATATGTATTCCTGTAAGCTGCCTTATATTCTACTAAAGCATTAACATCTACAGGCACCTTTGAAGCCTCAAGTTCCGGTTTTCCCATATTAACTACTACAGAAGCTACCTTACCATCATCTCCAACATTTAACTTAAGTATCTTAATACCTGCCAATGTCTCTACATTGACTGTTGTCTTATCTGTAAGGCCATTGTCATATACGTACTTTCCTACACATCTTATTCCATTTCCACACATCTGTCCCTGTGAACCATCTGCATTATACATCTCCATAAAAAAGTCTGCATTATCAGATGGCTTTATAAGTATAAGTCCATCAGAACCTATTCCAAAATGTCTGTCACTTACCCTTACAGCCACCTCTGATGGGTTTGCCAGAGGTAACTTAGTGCAATCCACATATACATAATCATTGCCTGCACCCTGCATCTTTGTAAACTTCATATCAATCTCCATTTCTTTATGTGAAAATGATTATTCTATTGAATATAATTCTTCTCACACTTAATATTCTATATTATGATACCATGGTCAAAAGGTCTAAACCCACATGAGCTTGCTCATAGGTGGGTGAAAGACCTTGGTACCCGCCCCGATATGAGCATAAAAGTGGGATGATAATCCCACGATATGCTAATATTGGGGAGAATTGTGGGAGTGCGTCGCACGGAACAATTCGTAGGTATCAAAGTTGTGGGCTTTTGACCCCGACATCATATTATGCTGTAATGTCAGCCTCAGGAGGTATTCAAAGCCTTACTGATATATACCTTAACTACTCTTCTGTCCCTACACATCTGCATATATACTTAACACCATCGTTGCTGACTCAACCATAGTATTACCGCTATCCATACTACACTTCTGGATATATCTGAACGCATCCTGCTCTGTCATATTATTTCTTTCCATAAGCAGATGCTTTGCGTTATCTATTATTTTCTGTTCTTTTGGGCTTCTCTGCCTTGGTGTTGTACGGGCCTTTCTTCTTTTTCTTATCTGCGACTGCAGCATAATCTCTATGGTAGATAACAGATCATTTACCTTAATAGGCATAGCTACACATACAACATTGCTATCCTGACAGTCCTCCCATAGATTCTGTGATGCAACAAGCAGTAGTTCAAAGCTTTTAGGCTTGTATTCGCATAATTCTGAATAAATCATATTATCTGAAAGCTTATAACCACTTATAATAATGCCATCAGACAGTGCATCTGCCTGATTGATAACCTGTGCTCCACTTGTACAAGGAACTGCCACATCATATCCCTTACGAACCAGGAGGCTTCTTACAGCCCTTGCCTCCTCTATCTTCGGAAATGCAACAATCAATGTAGACATATTCTAACCTCGTATATTAAAACTTATAAAGATATTCATCAAGTTCCCACTGTGTAACCTGAGTCTTGTAATCATCCCATTCCTTTAGCTTGGCTTCCGTATACTTTGTTGTAATATGCTCTCCAAGAACACCACATATAAACTTATCCTCATTAAGATACTTTATCGCATCATAAAGATTATCTGGCAGTATTTCTATTCCTGCCTCTTTTCTTTCCTCTTCTGTCATCTCAAATATATTGCAGTCAACACTGGCTGGAACCTCTAGCTTATTCTTAATACCATCAAGACCTGCCGCAAGACATGTAGCAAGTACAAGGTATGGATTAGCCGAAGGATCAGGGTTTCTAAGCTCCACCCTTGTTCCATTTCCTCTTGATGCTGGTATTCTTATAAGTGGACTTCTGTTAGTTGCTGACCATGCTATATATACAGGTGCTTCATAACCTGGCACAAGTCTTTTATATGAGTTAACAAGCGGATTAGTAAGAGCTGTCATACCCTTTGCATGCTTCATGACACCCGCTATGAAATGATATGCATCCTCTGATAATCCAAGCTTGTCAATATCATCTGCAAATATATTCTTTCCATCCTCTGTAGCAAGAGACATATTAACATGCATTCCAGAGCCGTTAATACCATACTTTGGCTTAGGCATAAATGTTGCATACAAACCATGTCTTTTAGCTATAGTCTTTACTGTAAGCTTGAATGTCATAATATTATCTGCTGTCTTTAAAGCTTCATCATATCTGAAATCTATCTCATGCTGCGCTGGTGCAACCTCATGATGGGAAGCCTCTATCTCAAATCCCATATCTTCAAGAGTAAGAACCATATCACGTCTTACATTCTCTCCAAGGTCTGTAGGTCCTAAATCAAAATAACCTGCCTTTTCATGGGAAAGTGTTGTTGGAAGTCCATTGTCATCTGTATGGAAAAGGAAAAACTCACATTCTGGTCCAACCTCGAATATATATCCCATATCCTTAGCTTCATTAATCACTTTCTTAAGTATCCATCTTGGATCACCTTCGAATGGCTTACCATTTGGTGTATATACATCGCATATAAGTCTTGCAACCTTTCCCTGTTGTGGTCTCCATGGAAATATTTCAAATGTATCATAATCAGGGTATAGATACATATCAGACTCTTCTATCCTTACGAAGCCCTCTACTGAAGAACCATCAAACATACATTTGTTATCCAGTGCTTTGCCAAGCTGGCTTGAAGTAATAGCCACATTCTTTAGCACTCCAAACATATCCGTGAACTGAAGTCTGATAAACTCAACATCTTCTTCTTCTACCATTCTAAATATATCCTGCTTAGTATATTTCATATAGTAACCATCCTTTCCTGCTGTACACACACATACTAAGATAAATATACTACAGAATACATTTACTTGTATACATACTTTCTAAAAAAACTAATATTATTAAGTAATTATTATACATTATATGTGCATATATTATACCAATTATATATGTCATTTTATATAACGGAGAAACCTTATGAATATAATCAATCGCAAAAACAGCAGCAATGCTGTCAGCAATATTAAAAATATAACACACCTTAAGCTTTCTGTACTCTTATCCTCCATACTTCTCATGCTTGCCTTTGCTTTTTTTATCTACGCAAGCTTTAACCCTAAAGACACTGCTGCCAGTTCTAAAAAAGCTGTTTACTCGGATTCTGGTTCGGGTTCTGATTCCAATTCTGGTTCGGATTCTGGTTCTAATTCTAGTTATAACTCTGGTTCGGATGGTATTAATGGGGGTTCTATCAAAGGAAACTGTGTCGCTGGCAAGAAAGCACTTCCTATATACTGTATACAGACTGATGAAAAAAAGATATCTATATCATTCGATGCCGCCTGGGGTGCTGATGATACGATAAAGCTGCTTGATATTCTTGATAAGCACAATGTCAAGACAACATTTTTTATGACAGGCGGCTGGGTTTCTACATATCCTGATATGGTTAAAGAAATATATAACAGAGGACACGACCTCGGCAATCATAGCGAGAATCATAAGGAAATGAGCAAACTGAATGCCTCTGAACAGAAAGAAGAAATAACCGCAGTTGATAATAAAATCAAAGAACTTACAGGATATGAATGCTTTCTATTCAGACCACCTTATGGTGACTATAATTCACTACTTATCAACACCGTATACGGCTGTAACCACTATCCTGTGCAGTGGGATGTTGACTCCCTTGACTGGAAAGACTACGGCGTTGACAGCATAATAAAAACCGTCACCAGACATAAAGCTCTTGGTAACGGTTCTATAATTCTTATGCATAATGGTGCGAAGTTCACTGCCGAAGCCCTTGATACAGTACTCACAAGCCTTGAAGAACAAGGATATGAGATTGTTCCAGTATCACAGCTTATCATCCGTGAAAACTTCCATATGGATGGAACCGGACGGCAGATTGGGGATTGATTGCTTATTATAACTATTTGGCAAGCTCATGTGGGTTTAGACCTTTTGACCCTGGTATCATTAAATATACATTATAGAAACTTACATCTATATCCCCCTGTAAATGTTTCACCTCCTGCCAGCTCGTTGCCCCATTCTCTGGCATCAAGACTGCCGTCTGAATCTATGGCATCTGTTCTTCCGTACCATGGTTCTATACACACGAAAGGTACTCCTTTTCCTGCTGCTGACCATAGTCCGAAAACAGGAGCATTAAACATAACTTCTACAACTGGTTCACAATCCTTACTTAAGCTTACCTTCTTAATCCCACTGTTTTCAACAATGAGAGCATCTTTATCAAAAAACTCCTTTGTGATTGTAACATTGTTGTTTACAAGCGTAAGATAATGTTCCTCTGGCATAAGAAGTCCATCCTCTGATAACAGCTTATAAGCCACATTATCATTCTCAGTATCAAACCTTAACTGTGCTCCTATAGCATTATCACCACATACAAATGCCGGATGTCCACCTATACTAAAATACATAACATCATCACCAGTATTCTTTACTTCCCATATTGTGCTTATATTATTTCCACTAAGTCTATGAGTTATCATCAGTTCAAAATCAAAAGGATACTTTTGCTTTGTTGCTTCACTTGATGTCAGACTCATTATTATCACATTATCTTCCTTATGAACCAATGTGAATTCAGAATCTCTTGCAAAGCCATGCTGTGTCATATGATACTCTTTTCCTTTATATACAGAAGTATCATTCTTATATCTTCCTACAAGTGGAAAAAGAACTGGTGTATGTCTTTTCCATGCATCCGGATTGCCGTTCCATATATACTGCTTTGAATCCTGCTTTCTTACTACAGATATTATCTCACATCCTTTTGAATCAATTATTATATCAAAATCGTCATTATAAAGTTTATACTGCATACTCTGTTACCCTCTCACTAAATTTTAATCAAAATACTCTTTATGATAAAAGAATCAGAATGTATCCTGACTCTTACATCATTTTAACATAATAATTGCTCTAATTACAATTATTACTATTGCTCATTATATATATCTTATATATTCATTGTATACACAAACAGGAGATATGCAGTCATCCCGCATATCTCCTGTTTGTTGTTACTATAATATTGGAAAGTTTTTATACTAATCACTTAGTATGTTTGTTTTATTTTATGATGTGAGTATCACACTTACATCATATTATACAGGCACAAATGTATTCTGCCTATACAAGCTTATTTCTTGTAACCGAATTCTGGAATTTCACTCCATCTGTTACGGAAGTAGTGTGCTACCATCTTAGGCTTTCTATCCCTTGTGAATAAGCCCTTCTTGTTACCCTGTACTCTGAGTAAGCTCTGGCTTGTAGCAAAATCTGCAAAGTTCCATGCCTGCTCACCAACTACGAATTCGAATTCATCAAATACCTTATTGTTCATCTCATAATACTCAACCTGATATTCCTCTGTATACATAACAGATGTTGTATCGTGAAGTCCGCTGACAGTATCTGCACCATATTCTGTAAACACTACTGGTTTTCCAAGCTTGCCCCAGTCTGAAAGCTCCTTGCGGAGTCCTTTTTCAGAGATTTCAAGGTCTGGTCCACCAAAATACCAGCCATAATAACGGTTAAGGCATATAACATCGCTTAATTTAGAAGAACAATCAGTATCAGCAGTTGTTCCCTGAACACTTACTAATGTGCAAGGACGCTTCTGTGGATCGATTTCTTTTGCAAGGTCAAACAATGGTTTAAAGTAATCATATGCTCCCTCTGCTGCTGAGTCAGGCTCATTGGCAATGCTCCACATAACAACACATGCATGGTTCTTATCTCTTGAAATAAGGTCTCTTATAACATCCTTATGATGTTCCTGTGTCTGAACTCCGTGTTCTTTATCAAATGTACCGATTCTTTCTCCACCAAAGTTAGCACCGCCGCCAAACTGAAGATTAACACCTACTGCTGTTGTTTCATCAATAACAACGATACCTTCCTCGTCACATAATCTCATCATCTCTTCACTATATGGATAATGACTCGTTCTGAAGCTGTTAGCATGCTGCCACTTCATAATAGATATATCCTTTGTGTTCATAGGAAGATTAATTCCTCGTCCATTAGGGAATGTATCCTCATGCTTTCCATAGCCCTTAAAGTAGAATGGTTTTTCATTAATAAGGAACTTAACTCCATCTACTCTTACGCTTCTTACACCATATGGAAGAGTATATACATCTTCTCCTGCTGTAACCTTTATCTGGTAAAGATAAGAATTTAATGGCTGCCAAAGCTTTACATCCTCAAGTTCAATCTTTCCCTGTGTTCCTGCTGCCTCTGCAACCTTGTTACCCTCAGCATCAAACACCTCAACCTTACAAGCTGTACTATCCTTATCCACACCCTCAATATCAACAGCATAGTTAAGTACTGCTGATGGTGTTTCCTTTCCAAAGTCAATATCTGATGTTACAGTAATATCATTAATATAAGTCTTTGGTGTTGTGTATATCTTAACTGGTCTTGTGATACCGCAGTAGTTAAAGAAGTCAAAGTTAGGATTATTCTGAGGCTTTTCAGATGCTCCTGCACCCATTCCGCCCATCAGACCGCTCATCATATTAGCCTTTCCACCAACTGGAAGAGTTGTGTAATCTATAACATTATTGACTGCGATTGTAAGAAGATTATCGCCATCCTCTAATACATCATTTAATTCAACTTCAAATGGAAGAAAGCCGCCCTTATGCTCACATATTAAGTTACCATTAAGGTAAATCTTTGCATAATGTGTTACCGCTGCGCATCTTAATACAATTCTCTGGCTCTTAACATATGATGGAACAGAGATATTTCTCTGATAAAATACCCATCCATAATGGTCCCTGAAATCAGCTCCTTCTTTTAAATCATTATATGAAGCTGGAACCGGCATAGTGTCTGCATCCTTTAATGGAGCCTCATACCATTTCTCATCAAAGCCTTTGCCGTTGTCTAACTTAAAATCCCATACACCACTTAAGTCACTTAATAATCTTGATTCTGTTAAAATTGGATATAACATAATTAATTTCCTCCTGTGATTTTAATAATTTTATTTTTCAAATGATGTCGGGGTCAAACGCCCCGACTTTAATACCTACGGATTGTTTTGCGCTACGCATTTTCATTTCTCTTAATTCTAAGCTTCTCTGCATTCTCTTCAACTCTCTTCTTGTTAAGAGGATATAAGAACCATAAAGCAAGCAAAAGTAATATCATTCCTCCCGCTGGTACAAGGCAGGTAATATTATATATTCCGTCTACTACCTTTGGATCAAAGGCTGTTACTGAACTATATCCTATTATTGAAAGAAGTATTCCTGATAAACCTGATGAACAAGCCTGTCCAAGCTTTCTTGCAAAGGAATATACTGAATAAATTGTTCCATCCTGACGGACTCCTGTCTGAACCTCTGACTCGTCAATTACATCTGTAATCATAGCCCATATAACCATATTAAACATTGAAGTTCCTATTGTAGCTACGATTATTAATCCTACCCATACCCATACATTGTGTGTATGAATTATGAATAATAGTATGAAGGAAGCTGCACTTATAAAGCATCCTATAATTGATAATTCTTTTTTACCTATCTTTGAAGCAATCTTTACTATAAATGTTGAAAGTGCAAGTATAACAACTGTTCCTGCAAGACTTGCTATTGACATAGCCTTTATATTACCAAAGTAATTAGGATATACATAAGCATTCATATTGCTTAATGATAACTGTGCAAGTAAGAATACTAACGCACATACAATAATTCCTATTAATGACTTGTTATGAACAAGCTGCTTAATAAGTTCCTTAAATGAGAACTTCTGTGTATTCTGTTCTACCTTAACTCTTTCTGTTGTCATATGATAGCAGAGCATATAACATATAACTGCACCTATTGAGCAGATTAATGCTCCAATCATCATCTTTTCACCAGATAATACTGAATTACCGGCTGCATCTGTGTAATATACTACAAGTGGTAATATAACACCAATAGCTGTCTGTGCAAGTGTTGCACCAATTGTTCTCCAGTTAGAAAGTGATGTTCTGTCTGTTGGGTTATCTGATATTGCAGATGCCATTGAACCATAAGGAATATTAACTCCTGTGTAACATACACTTCCCCAGAGAAGATATGTGAAGAACATCCAGAATATCTTAAAGCCCATTGGCATTCCCTTGAAATATGTTGCATACATCAGAAATGAAGCAACTGCAACAGGACCACACATACGTCTTATCCAAGGAGCAAACTTACCTTTCTTACCTGGTCTGCTTCTATCAACTATCTGTCCCATTGTTACATCTGTTACTGCATCCACGAATCTTGCTGCCATCATCATAAGTCCTACAAGGGCTGCTGAAACACCCATAACATCTGTGTAGAATTTAAGTAAAAACATTGCTGATAACAAAAATGTAAAATCATTACCAAAATCGCCAAACATATAGCCCAGCTTATCTTTTAGCCCGAAAGGTTTTACCTTTCCATTAGTTTCATTCATTATAGATCCTCCATTTCTGTACATACACATTCTTATATGCAATATGTACACCTTATATTTTTGCGTTGAATTCTTTTAAAGACCGTCTTTAAATATTTGTTTGCACCCCTTTGTGTGCTTGTTTTCTATGGTCTTATAATAACTTTTTTATACATTTTCTGTTATTACTATATTTAGTATTTATCGTACAATTTTTACCTGTGCAATTTTTATGGTAAAAATTATACCCTTTTACATTTAAATTATACTAACATGTTAGTTGTGTTTATATTAACATGTTAGTATAATATTTGTGACATGTTAGTTTTTAATTTGCAATTGTTACATACATTAAATATATGTTTCACGCACATATCATAATTTTAAAAATTATTTTAAAAATAATAATTAATAGATAATATTTTATACAACTTATGCTATAATATGATGTGAGTGTCAAAAGTAAATTTTGCCACTCACTGATGTATCAGGATTGCTACATTGCTATGCAATTCACGCAATCCTTAAACACCTCAAACTTTCATAAAATGCCGTATTCACGACATTTTATTCCGTTTTCGGTGTTTAGCGTGTCCCAAGTAAAAAAGTCTTTTTCTGCAAGCAGAAACGACTTTTTATACTTTTGACACTTACATCATAATATGATGTGATAATACAACGCAAATACATAGCTTTGGGGGATATACATGGAATACAAAATATATTTAGATTATACAATCGAACTTTTATCGCAAATAAAAATTCCATCCTATATTATTGACGCTCCTTACACATGGGATAATCAAATTGATGGTGGACTTAGAAATAACATTTTCACCCAGAATACTTATATGAATAATCAAGAAAACTTCAGCCAGTTCATCAGCTCCTATAACAGGGATAATACTGCATTATTTATACATGACAGCTTTTCATGTGAATATATACATATTAAGCTTCCGGACAGCACAAGAATATTCATAGCAGGTCCATTCTCATATGAACGATTCACTAACCAGAGAATACTTGACTTATGTTCTTACAATTCAGTTCCTGTGCAGTATAATGAGTTTATGCAGCTGTACTACTCTGCTCTTCCAGTATTTGCTGATGAACGATGTATTACAGCTATTATAAGCTGTCTTTGCAGCAAGCTTTGGGGTAATAATTATACTATTGAAAAAAAACATATACTTAATAAGAATTTAACCCAGTATATGTATAAAGAAGAAGCACCTGAGCCTACAAAAAAATCTGTCGAAGCTCTGGAAATCCGCTATAAAAATGAAGCATTTCTTATGGAATGTATAGCACATGGAGATTATAAGTCTATTGAAAATATGGAGCGTCTTAACTCTTCTGATATAAAGCCACGCTTATCTGACTCTATACGTGACAGAAAGAACTTTATGATTATATTAAATACAATCTGCCGTAAAGCTGCACAGACTGCATATATACATCCGGTACATCTTGATGAAATATCGCGCAAATTTGCAATTAAAATTGAAGACTGCACATCAATCGCACAGCTTGAAGTATTAGAAAATGAAATAACAAGAAAATACTGTCTTCTTGTCCAGTCACACTCATTACGGACATATAGCAAGCCTATACAGAATGTAATCAACTATATATCCTTCAATCTCACAGCTGATTTAAGCCTTAACGCTTTATCAGAAGAGTTTATGTTAAACAGCAGTTATTTATCAACGCTCTTTAAAAAAGAAACCGGAGTGACTCTTACGAACTTCGTCAACAATAAAAGAATAGAGCATGCAATATATCTGCTCAACACAACACAGTCTGCTATTCAGGATATTGCCGCACAATGTGGCATTAACGATGTGAACTACTTTACCAAGCTTTTTAAAAAGCTTAAAAATATGACTCCTACGCAATACCGCGAAATGATACAACACAAATAAGCTATAAATCAAAAAAACTGCCGTAAGGATAATATGATGCAAGTGGCAAATTTCACTTTTGACACTCACATCATAATATATTACGTCAGTTTTTTTCAAAATATTCCGGATATATTCCCTTAAGCTTATCAAGCTCATTAAATATTCTGCTTATATGTGCCTTTATAACACGAAGATACATTCTCTTATCTTTATTTTTTATTGCTTCTATAAGCATTTCATGTTCATCATTGGTCTTTGCGCTTATGCTTTTATTTAATTCCGCAAGATACCTTATCCTGTTATAATGGCTCATCTGTGTCTGGATTATATTCATGGCAAGCTTTTCACCGGAACATTCGTATATCAACTTATGAAATTCATTATCTATCTCTATTCTTGGAATATTTTCCACTTCTTCTTTATAGTTAATAAGACGGTTATTAAGCTGTGTCATCTTATCAAGCATATCATCGCTGGCATTTTCAAATATTGCATCCACCATTCCAATCTCAAGACTTTTTCTGACAAACCATTCCTGCTCCGAACGCTTACAGTTAATACAGGCTACATATGTTCCAGACTGTGGTATGATTTTTAAAAGTCCCTCTTTTTCAAGATTAACTATTGCCTCTCTTGCAGGTGTTCTTGATACATCATATCTTAAAGCAATCTTCTGGGCACTTATGGAATCTCCCGGAAGCAGCTTAAAATTCATTATATCGTATTTTAATTTTTCATATGTTTCTTCGTTTAATGATTTCTCCATAGCTGTACAACCTTTCTGTATATTGATAAATGGTTCCTTTTTCAGAAAATAATCCTTATGATGATATGTATAGCTACAGATATAGCTGTTTTTTACATCATATAACAAAATACCGCCCAGGGCTTGTATAACAAATAAGTTCCAAGCTCTGAACGGCAATGTATTTATATAAATTAAAGATACTTCTTAAGTGTTTCTCTTACTGCACCTTTTCCTGATATTTCTTCTACAAATATCTCTTCAACCTTATCACCGATTCCTGCTTCGTATAAATTTATACCAAATATATTAACATTTGACAACAAATTCTTCAACTGACCTGTGTAAGATGATGGCTCACCCCATATAATACCTTTAATCTGATCTTTTAATTCATCAGCCATAGGATCTGGTGATAACTCAAAAGCAGCGCCATCATCATCCACTCCAAGAAGATATCTGCACCAGCCGGCAATTGCAAGTGGAATAGCTGTAAGCGACTTTGCACTTCCATCTTTAGCTACATATGCCTTGATTGTTTCTCCATATCTTATCCCGACCTTCTGTGATGTGTCTGTTGCTATTCTTTGTGGTGTATCCGGCATAAATGGATTAGGTATACGGACATTAATAACCTCATCCGCAAACTTAACAGGATCTATAATTCCTGGATTAGTAACAACTGGCATTCCCTCAACCAGTCCTATTCTTCTTACAAGCTCTGAAAGTTCTTTATCCTTCATCTCATCAGCTATCAGGTCATAGCCTAATACACAGCCATATACTGCAAGTGCTGTGTGTAACGGATTAAGACATGTAGTAACCTTCATTCTTTCTACCTTGTTAACAGTATCCCTGTCTGTCATATAAACCCCCGCCTTTTCAAGCTGTGGTCTTCCATTAGGGAATCTGTCCTCTATAACAAGATACTGTGGTCCCTCTGCATTTACAAAAGGAGCTATATAAGTCCTCTTAGATGTAATAACTGGTGCCATAGCTTCAACGCCAGCATCCTCCAATGCCTTTGCAACTGAATCTGCTGGTCTTGGAGTAATCTTATCTATCATAGACCATGGGAATGATATCGTATTCTCATCGTTGACATATTTAACAAAATCTTCCCCAACAAAGCCTTTCTTTGCCCATTCACTTACCATTTCTGTTACTGAGTTTCTTAACTTTTCGCCATTGTGTGAGCAGTTATCCATAGATACAACAGCTAAAGGTGCCTTGCATGTATTAAATCTTTCTAATAAAAGAGCAGCTACAACTGCCATAGCAGATGATGCCTTATCAGGTCCATTATCAATATCACTCTTGATGAATGGGAAAAACTCTCCATTTGCATCATGAAGCGCATATCCCTTTTCTGTTATTGTAAATGAAACCATCTGAAGCTGCGGACTTGCAAATATTGTCTTTAATCTTGACCAGTCTTCTTCTACTGCTGACTGTGCCTTAACAGCCTCTGTAAGAGAACCTAGCACCTTCTTATCTGTACTTCCATCTTCCTTTAATGTAACAGCCATAACAAGATTGTCAAATGGTGTGTATATCTTATCAACCACATCATAATCAAATGTTTCAACACAAGTGATTCCTTTATCTGATAATCCCTGCTCAAGCAGCGAATCTGCTATCCCACCTATAAAAATCCTGAAAATATTACCTATTCCAAAATGAACCCATACAGGTGCTTCCTTTGTTGCTGTGGCAACTTTCTCAACATCATATGATGGAAGCTTTATCCCTGCCTTTTCCCATTCTTTTTTATCCTTAATACCTTCTATTGAAAGCTTCATAATAATCCTCCATTCTTGCCCTGCTTATGGACATAAATTAATCAATTGATATATGTCTGAAACGATTTATCTTTCTGACTTAACAATGGCCTCCCATAAGCCATTAAGATATGTTGCGCCTAATGCTCTGTCATAAAGACCATAGCCTGGCATAGCTACCTCATCCCATATCATTCTTCCGTGATCTGGTCTGATCACACCATCAAAACCTGTATCATGTAAAGTCTTCATGATCTTATACATATCCATAGAGCCATCTGTTGATAAATGTGCAGCCTCTTCAAAATCTCTTGGAGAATTATACTTAAGATTTCTTACATGTGCGAAAGGTATTCTTCCTCTGCAGGCTTTAATAATCTCACAGATGTCGTTATTCTGGTTAGAACCAAATGAACCTGTACAAAGTGTGATGCCATTATAAGGCTTATCAACTGCATCAAGAAGCTTTGTAACAGAATCCTTACCTGTCATGATTCTTGGAAGTCCGAATATAGGCCATGCTGGATCATCCGGATGGATACCCATCTTTATATCATACTTCTCACATACAGGTCCGATAGCTTCAAGGAAATATACAAGATTGTTAAAAAGCTTATCAGCATCTACATCCTTATACATCTCAAAAAGCTCTTTAAGATGATCAAGTCTTTCTGGCTCCCAGCCTGGCATAACGAAACCGTTAGACATCTTTGCCACTGATTCCTTCATGTGTTCTGGATCAATCATATCTACTGTATCCTGATTATAAGCAAGAACAGTTGAACCATCTTCTCTTACTCTTGCAAGCTCAGAACGTGTCCAGTCAAATACTGGCATGAAATTATAACATACCATATGAATATCTGCTTCACCAAGTGCCTGTAATGTCTTGATGTAATTATCAATATGCTCATCTCTCTTAGCTGTACCAATCTTAATGTCATCTGAAACATTAACTGACTCTATACCTGCTATTCCTAAGCCTTCCGCTTCAACCACTCTCTTAAGCTCTGCTATCTCTTCTGGCAGCCATAACTCCCCTGCCTGCTTGCCGAAAAGTGTTGTAATAACATTCTTAACCCCCGGAATCTGTCTTATCTGCTTAAGTGTTACACTGTCATATCCTGGTCCATACCATCTTAATGTCATATCCATAATAAAAAATCCTCCTTAAATAAAAAATAATCATCCACCTTTTATGTTACCCATTAACTGTGGCAGCCATAACAATTATATTATTACTGTTACAGCATTTCTTTATTGATAACATACTAACATGTTAGTTCTAACATGTCAATATATTTATTTGATTTATTTTATATTCTTATATGTTTTTTAAAAAGCAGGAGCTTTTGATGTTCTTATCAAAAGCCCCTGCTTTCATGCCTGCGGATTATTCTTTTATTTATCTGTCGTTGTTCATTCTCCAGTCTATACATCTTTGCAGATATTCAACGTATTCAGGATTCTTACACATACCCTTGCCAGGGTTATCTGATATCTTAGCAACATCCATTCCGTTACACTTTGTCGTTTTCATAACGATATTAAGTGCTGGAACCTTCGTATCATTACTGATATACGTTCCTATTCCAAATGCTACCTTTGCCCTGCCATTAAAATATCTATACAGCTTGTCAGCCCTGTCAAAATCAAGACTGTCACTAAATAACAGAGTTTTATTTCTTGCATCTATTCCAAGACTCTCATAATGCTTAAGCATTTTCTCACCCCATGCATAAGGATCTCCGCTGTCATGTCTTACGCCACCAAAAAGTGTTGCATATGTGAGCTGGAAATCCTTTAAGAAGCAGTCTGTTGTTATTGCATCTGTAAGTGCTATACCATTAAGTATGCCATATTCCCTTACCCATGCATCAAGTGCATACCAGTTAGAATATGCCGGATTGTGCTTGTGATTACCCTGTCCCGTACACATAATCCACTCATGTGCCATAGTACCTACTGGTGTGAGATTATATTTCTTTGCAAGATAAACATTACTTGTTCCTACAAATAATGAATTGCCTTTATAGTCAGCCTCTGATAACGCCTTAACGGCAAGCTCCTGTGCCTCAGCTGATAATCGTCTTCTAAGTCCGAACTCGCTAAAGCTTCCTAATCTGTATACAGTTTCTTTTCCTTCTGTTTCAACAGCGGCATCTGCTTCAAGTGCTGCCACTTTAGCCGATAGTCTCTCCTTAAAGCTGTCAAGAAGTTCATCATAATCGTAAGCCATTCTGAAGTACACTTCATTTACGATAGCAAGTGTTGGTATCTCGTACATTGATGTGTTAAGCCATGTACCAAACGTTTCGATACTAAGTCCACATTCTGCATCCGTAGTTATCTTAAAATCTGCATATCTTGCCTGCCATAATCTTAAAAAGTCTACATAACTGCCCTTCATCCACTTTACATTTTCAAGGTAATCAAGCTCATCCTCTGTAAATCTCAATGTACAAAAATGCTTTATCTGCTCTCTTATCTCTTCAACCATTTCCTCTGTGAAATGCACGTCCTTATTACGGCACTTAAATGTCCATGTTGTCTTATAATCTGAGAACTGATGATATATCGCCTGTCCCATACTGAACTTATACATATCTGTTTCTAATAAACTTGTTATTATTGGATGTAATCTCATAATTTTCCTCTTTTCTGCGCACATCCCTCTCTTACAATGTATGCGGTGCGCCTAATCCTTTTCATTTTAGTCAGGAACATACTCATACAACTCCGAAGCCTTGTTACCAGTTATGGAAACGCCTTTTCTGTTTAGTGATTTTATTTTATTATCAACATTTCTTTTAAAATTCGTCTTATAAAGCTTTCTGCCAAGTATTATCTCATATACTCTCTGAAGGTCTGGAAGCGTGAATTCCTGTGGCATAAGATTAAATACTATGTCAGAATACTCTGTCTTATTTCTTAATCTCATAAGTCCCTCAAGAACTATCTGTGCGTGGTCGAAAGCAAGTGCCTCATCACTTACAAGCTCAGGAATATAATTCTTAACCTTTAATCTTCCGTTATTAAATACCTTTTCCTTAAGCGAATAGACAATATTGATATTCTTCTCACTATTACTGAATGTAAGCTTTTCATCATCAAATGTTATATCAAACCACAACGCTTCACTGGCATCATCCCCTGCCTGTGGCTTCATTCCATCTACAGGTATAAGTGTCATATACGCAATATCTATAACCCTCATTCTTGGATCCCTGTCAGGCTGGCTCATAGTATATAACTGCTCCATATATATATCCTTAAGCCCGGTTTCTTCCTCTAACTCCCTGCATGCCGCTGTATATGCTGACTCCTTTATACCAACAAAACCTCCTGGAAGTGCATAGCAGCCTATATACGGATGATTGTTTCTCTTTATGAGAAGAAGCTTAAGTCCTTTAAGGTCACTGCTCATGCCAAAAAGCAGCATATCCACTGTAACACTTGGTCTTTCATAATGTCCAGGATTATACTGTGCCAGGAACTCTTTCTCCGTAAGACCGTCTTTATTCTTTCTTAACTCTCCCGGAATATACTTATTATCCGACATATTTTCACCGCCTTTGTAAAAGTAGCTTTTTGATACTTTTATATATACTACTTTTTACAATATATGTAAAGTATTTTTCACAAAAAAACTTTCACAAAAATATTTGAACGTATATATTGGACCATGCATAAGCATGTTTGTCATATTCGTCATTATACATAAAAAAAGCAGGAAGACACATCCTTAAATCTAAGACATGTCTTCCCACTTTTTATGATAACAAATTATAAAATAATGCGGATGACAGGAATCGAACCTGCACATCGTACGATACTAGAACCTAAATCTAGCGCGTCTGCCAGTTCCGCCACATCCGCATGTATATATCAGTATATCATATTATCATAGCCGCGTCAAACCCTATTTTATAAACATTTTCATCTTTTCAGAACTTTTTTCGTTAAGAACATATTTCGTGACATTTAATCATCTGCTTTACAATATTCCCTGATTCATAAGACTATATGTAACATTCTCCCATGTATGCTCCATCCTGCATAACTCATATGCATTGTCTGCAATACTCTGCAGAGCTGTGTCATCCATAAGCAATTCCCTGACCCGTTTTATCATTGGTTCTATAACCTTATAATCATATCCTGACATTTCATAATCTTTTAACATATTTAAATCATAAAACAATATATCTTTGCCATCTGTAAATATTTCATCAAGATATGAAGATGAGTCTGTAAGACACACTGCACCGTTAAGACAGCTGTTAAATACCCTGTCATGTGCCCCTTTCTTAAACCAAGGCATAACATTTAATGAAATCTTAGCCTGGCTTATATTATCCAGGCACTGCTGGGAATTCGCACTTCCATGCTGTATGATATTCTCAGGATGCTCACATACTATATAGTTATATCCTTCTCCATATGTGTTGACCTTAAGTCTGGAATCCACCAGTGCCCTTATGGCAAGCTCTCTGTAGTGGAACCGTACATTAAGGTCAGCATACATCATACCTGGCATACAATTGCACAGCTGCTCATCTGTCAGATCATTGAATTCTTCTCTTAAATGTTTCTCGGCAGCCTCATCTATCGTCATATCTGGATGATTTATAATATCTGATAACACTTTCTCATAGAAATCTATATAATCCTGTTCAAGATTATCTATCTGCTTTCTTAATATATGCTTTGGTGTATAATTTCCTGTAAATATAATATCCATCGGTCTGTCTTTAACAGGTATATATACACCCTTTTCATATGCTTTTCTGTCTTTATTAACCTCTGTTCCCGCAGATGCCATAAACAGAGTTTTAACATCCGGATAGAACCTGTTCATATATTCCATATGAACTTTATCAATATCTATCTGCACATAATTCTGTGGCCTAGTTGCAAGATATTTGTGGTAATACAGCGGATGATCTACAACTATATTAACAACCTTTATTCCTGAATAATCCCAGAAATTCCAGTTAAGCTTCTGATACAGTCCTGTTTCTCCCTCAAGTCCTTCAAAATTAAATGTAAGTACAACAAACTCTTCATCTTTATGTGTATTATAAATTTCAAGCAAATGGACAAAACTGCTTTCAGACATAAAAAGGTCATACCAGAACACATCATATTCATCCTCTGGCAGATATCTGGATATCTCTACTGAAAAAAATTCAAGTGTTTCTACTCCACCTTTAAACATAATCACATGCTTCATATTAACCCTCATTTCTGACTGCAATTTTACCAATATCTATGCTTTCTACTTATAATTCAGGCTGTTTTTTACTTTTCATCTAATGCAGACTGAATTACATGATCAACAGTTTTTAATAGCTTCAAACACACTGTCAAGTGCAGCTGTATCAAGTTCCTCTGCCCTGCCCGCATCAATGTGCTTAGCAACCTCTGGGTCTATAGGCATCTTTGCAACTGTCTTAATTCCAAGCTCCCTGGCAGTTTCATCTATATTGCTCTTACCATAAATATAGTGTATATTGCCGCAGTCAGGGCACTTGAAATATGACATATTTTCTACTATTCCAAGTACTGGGATATCCATCATCTTTGCCATATTAACTGCCTTTTCTACTATCATGGATACAAGATCCTGAGGCGATGTTACAACAATAATTCCATCTACAGGAAGTGTCTGGAATACTGTAAGTGGTACATCACCTGTTCCTGGAGGACAGTCTATAAACATACAGTCTATATCCTCCCAATCAACATCTTCCCAGAACTGCTTTACAGCACTTGCTATAACTGGTCCTCTCCATATAACCGGATCTGTTTCATTATCAAGAAGATAATTAAGAGACATCGTCTTGATTCCTGTTTTAGTTTCTGGTGGATAGATTACTGTTCCTGTTTCATTGCAGGTAGCCTTACCTGAAAGTCCGAACGACTTAGGTATAGAAGGTCCTGTTATATCAGCATCAAGTACTGCTGTTTTAAGTCCCTCCCTGCGTGACTTAACCGCAAGCATTGAAGTGACAAGTGACTTACCAACTCCACCTTTACCGCTGACAACAGCTATAACCTTCTTTATATTTTTATTATTATCATTTCTTGTATTCTGTGGCACTTCTCTTTCTGCGCAATCTGAACCACAGCTTGAACAATCATGTGAACATGCTTCGCTCATCATATACCTCCCTGTTTCTTACTTTATTTAATGATAAAATGATGTGACTATCGTTGTATATTTTACCATATATTTATTTTAAGTCAAAGTTATACGACATATTCGTCTGACTAATAATTTTATTATTATTATGTAACGATTGCTAATCACACAGCAATGTATCAATCTAACATACACATTTTCATCTAATCTATTATACACATTTTCATCTTGACATTATAAATAACATGTAATATATTTAATGTACTAACTGTACTACTTAGAATAATACAGTTAGTACAATCAATGCATTTGATAAAACTACATAAGGAGGATTGATAGCACTATGTTCGTTATAGATGTCATGTCGCGAGTGCCTGTATATGAACAGCTTATTAATCAGGTTGAAGAACAGATTCTGACTGGTCTTTTAAACAGCGGCGATAAGATGCCATCGGTAAGAAGTCTGTCGGTAAGTCTTTCCATCAACCCAAACACAATACAGAAAGCCTATACAGAGCTTGACAGAATGAAGCTTATCATAACAGTACCTGGAAAAGGCTCTTTCGTATCTTCTGAAGCACTTAATATTCTTGGAGCCAGTTCAAGGGAAAAGATGCCGGAATTCAAGCAGGCTATCAAGGAACTAGCTCTTGCCGGAATAACTAAATCTGAGATTATGGAAGCTGTTGATGAAGTATTTAAGGACCTATAATTCCAAAACAAAATGAAAATATAACAATTAAGAGGAGGTTTTTCAATGATAAAAGCAGAAGGTATTCACAAAACATTCGAGGATTTTACCGCTCTCGATAACATAACCTGCAGCATAAGCGATGGATGCATATATGGCATGGTCGGCTCCAACGGTGCTGGTAAATCAACATTTTTAAGAGTATTGTCTGGCATATATAAACCAGATAAAGGATGTGCATACATTGATAATGCACCTATATATGAAAATCCAAAAGTAAAAGAAAACATTGTATTTGTTGCAGATGAATTATTTTTTCTGCCAGGTGCAACTATTAACAAAATGGCTGATCTATACAGTTCAATATACAACAGCTTTGACTGGGAGCGATATCTAAAGCTAACTGAACTTTTTGAGCTTAATCCAAAGAAACCAATAGCCAATTTTTCCAAAGGTATGAAAAGGCAGGCAGCTATTATTCTTGCACTTTCAACAAGAGCTAAATATATGTTTTTTGATGAAACCTTTGATGGACTTGATCCAGTTATGCGTAACCTTGTTAAGAAGCTTATATGCAACGATGTAGCAGAATATAATGCAACTGTTATAGTGACCTCACACTCTCTTCGTGAACTTGAAGACATATGTGATCATCTTGCACTTCTTCACAAGGGCGGGCTTGTACTTGACAGCGATGTACTTGAGCTTAAAACATCACAATTCAAAGTACAGATTGCATTTAAGAACATATTCGGAAAGTCAAAGTTTGAAGGACTTAACATAACAAGATACCGTCAGCAGGGTTCGGTTGCAAACATGATTGTTAATGGTGACCGTGAAGAAACTATACATTACCTTCGTGGCATGAATCCTGTTATATTGGATGTACTACCACTCACTCTTGAAGAAGTATTCACATATGAGATGGAATCTCTTGGTTATGAATTCAATGATGCTCTTGAAATAGAAATAAACAACAAATAAATAAAATCTATATCCCAACTTTTGTTAATGTGATTTATATTACACATAGAAATGGAGGTTATAATGAATAACAAACTTAATAACAGAAATATATTCAGTGTCAAACTATTCTGGCAGTCATTCCTGCAGCTTAAAATAATAGGTATTATATCAACAGCTATTATGATCTGCATAACTGCTCTTCCTATAATCATGGATGGTATCTACATAAAGAACATGATTAAGGCAAATAAAAATGCTGTGGCTTCAGGCGTAGCTATAGCAAATAACAGCTTTGACTACACATCTATCGTATCACCTGTATCATCGGCATCCTATCTGCTTATTGTCATTGCACTTATCACACCTGTACTCTGCCTTTATGCATGGTTTTTTCTAAACAAAAGAAGTACAAGTGATTTCTACCATTCATTATCATATAAAAGGCAGAATCTTTTTCTTTCAAGATTCGCTGCTATAACAGCATGGCAGATTATAATAATGCTTTCAACATATGTAACTGGTTTTATATGTTATCACATATTCAGTAAATATTTTATTGTAGATTATTCTACAACCTTTCACGTATATGCAGCAGAATTCCTCTGTGCACTTTTATGCTCTGCTGCTATTGCACTTGCCTGCTCTGTCACAGGAAATATATTCAGTAATATATGTCTGTCGGGAATTATTATATTCCTGCCAAGATTCATACTTATTCTTGTGAATTCAACAGTCAGCAACATATATGCAGCTGCATCATCAACTCATTTTATGCCTTTGCTTGACAACTCATACAACATGCTGACTGGACAGTTCCTGTCAATATTTGAACCTGTGAATTTTTTATCAGACTACTTATCTAACATGTTGCTTTCTGGTGTATCAAACACATATACTCTTATACTTGCAATCATATATGCTGTCATAGCATGTGCATTATTTACTATAAGAAAAAGTGAAACTGCTGGAAAGCCTGCCCTTAGCTGGAAGCTGCAGTTTGCCATACGATGTGTAATAGGCTTTACTATAAGTGTTTTCGGAACATTTGTGTACGTGCAGATGTCAAAAGAGGATTACTCATATGGCACCTCACCTTATATGTATACAATAATTGCATTTATAATAGCTGCCATAGTCGTCATAGTATACGAACTCATATCTAGCAAAAAGCTTCATCGTGTATTAAACGCAGTTCCTTCTATAATCGTTGCCTATGTGCTCGCTATTATATGTGGATTTCTATTAAATGCCGGAATCAACAACATGACTTCCTACCGTGCTAACGCAGATAACATAGATTACATCACATTATCTGTCGAGAACCGGTATTACAGGTCTGAACATCCGGATTATTTTGAAAATGTTATTAAAAACATAAAAATAAACGACAAAAACACTATAAAGCTTATAGCTGATATATACAACGATAACGCTGAACAGCTTGATAATTTTAATGAACAGCTTTATTACACACGTTCTACTATGAACTATGTAACATATGAAGTATACTTTAAAGATGGAATTTTAGGCAGATACCGCAAGGTATTTTTAAAGGAAAGTGATGTTAATAAGCTTGCCAGTGCACTCACTAAAAACGAGGATTTCTGTTCAGAATATAAGAATCTTCCTTCATACGAGGATGCTAATATCTCCTTTTCAGATTATATATCTGAAGATAAAACACGTGATATATATAATATAATGTTAAAAGAAATAAAAAGCATGCCATTTTCAGACTGGTACCAGCTTGTAAGCCAGACCTCTAACCATAGCAGTGGTGATGTATCATATGTCACAGCAGTATTTTCACGAAATGGAACAACGTATTCAGCAAGCTTCTGCCTGTCAAGTCTAATGCCTGAAGCTGTAAATGCATACTACAACGCTGCCAATAAGACATGTGCAGACAATAGTCCAGGAACCTTTAACCGGATGAAAAATGCACTCACAAATATAATAAATGATAGTAATGAAGCATCAAATGTATCTTCAAAAGCACATTTAAATACAGCTTCAAACACAGCTTCAAACGCATCTTATTCAATGTATGTAAGTGTATATTCTCTTGATTCTACAGAATATAGTTCTTTAATTTATAATAATTTCAATAATAAAGAACTTGCTAAGGCTATACTTAAAGAGCTAGAGAATCCTTTTGAGAAGAATTTCGATTCAACTAAACCAGTTATTGAAATAAGATATTATGATGACGATAACAGTGGAAGCTATTCATACTATGTCCAGCCCGCCGGATATGAGCATATGTCGGACTATCCTGAGTATGAAGAAAACCAGCAATATTGATGTTTAATTGAATATTAGTTGGTGACGAACGGACGACAAATATAAGCTACAGGCAGTCCTGCACACTATGTTCAATGCC
>PPYF01545915.1_pt1 | contig 24279 bp, 16 predicted proteins | sample 1559871 | NCBI WGS metagenome assembly PPYF01 (sample SAMN08240021, study PRJNA423297) | Human gut metagenome, whole genome shotgun sequencing project. | reverse complement strand
TTACCTCTATTTCTCAAATAATTCGCTAAAAGTTTATTTCTCAATCGGTTAAGTCAAACCGAGAAAAATCTAAAATAAAAAGTTCAAATCCCCACGGCGCCCGTTTCCGGTTATCTTACCGGCCGGCAAACGGCGACCCGAAAATAGTTGCGAGACGAAAACCCGAAGCGGCGACTTCGGGTTTTCGCTTTTTTCGTATCTTTGCCGTATCATGTCCGACACACTGCACATAGAATACTCCCGGGACGGTATTCCGATGCCCCGCCGCATCTGGGCCATCTTGGCCGTGGCGTTCGGCGTCTCGCTCTCGGTTATCGACGCGACGATTGCCAATGTCGCCCTGCCTACGATCGCCCGCGAACTCGGGATCTCTTCGGCCGACTCGATCTGGATCGTCAATGCCTACCAGCTTGCGATCATGGTCTCGCTGCTCTCCTTTTCGGCCCTTGGCGAACGGATCGGCTACCGCCGGGTCTACATCGGCGGACTGGCCCTGTTCACCGTCGCCTCGGTCGGCTGTGCCCTCTCCGGATCGCTGCAGACCCTCGTGCTGACCCGCGTCATGCAGGGATTCGGCGCAGCGGCCGTCACGTCGGTCAATACGACGCTCATCCGCATCATCTACCCCAAGGCGCAGCTCGGGCGCGGCATGGGGATCAACGCCACGGTCGTGGCCGTTTCGTCGGTAGCCGGGCCTACCCTGGCCGCCGCCATCCTCTCGGCCGCCAGCTGGCCGTGGCTTTTCGCCGTGAACATCCCCGTCGGGCTGACCGCCCTCGTGCTCAGCTCGCGCTTCCTGCCCGAGAATCCGGTCCGAGCCCACGAAGGGAAATTCAACTGGCGCGATGCCGTGATGAACGCACTGACCTTCGGTCTGATGATGGCCTCCATCGAGGGTTTCTCGCACGGCCTCGACCTGCGGATCCTCTCGGTCGGCATCGCTGCCCTGCTCATCATCGGCTTCCTGTTCATCCGCTCGCAATTGCGCGAGCCCTACCCGTTGCTGCCGTTCGACCTGCTGCGCATCCCGATCTTCTCGGTGTCGGTCGCCACGTCGATCTGCTCGTTCCTCGGGCAGATGCTCGCCTTGGTGGCCCTGCCCTTCTACCTGCAACACACCTGCGGATACAGCGACGTGGCAACCGGGCTGCTGATGACCGCCTGGCCCGCCATCATCATGGTCGTCGCCCCGGTAGCCGGTATCCTCGTCGAACGCGTCCATGCCGGACTGCTCGGCGGACTGGGGCTCACGGCCATGGCCGTCGGACTCGTGCTGCTGGCCTGGCTTCCCGACCACCCGTCGAACGGCGACATCATCTGGCGACTGGTACTCTGCGGCGCCGGCTTCGGCCTCTTCCAGTCGCCCAACAACAGCATCCTGATCGCCTCGGCACCGCCCGAGCGGAGCGGCTCGGCCAGCGGCATGCTCGCCACGGCCCGTCTCGTAGGACAGACCACGGGCGCCGCACTGATGGCCCTGCTGTTCCACCTCGTTCCCGACAACAGCACCCACACGGCGTTGCTTCTGGCCGGAGGCTTCGCACTGGCCGGAGCCGTCGTCAGCTTCACACGCATCTCCCTGCCGTTGCCCGAAGGCCTCGACCGCCGGCACCGGCGTCCATAAGAACCGATGAAGAACATCTCCCGAATGCTTCTGCTCCCGCTCGCCGTTGCGGGATGCCTCACCGCAACATCCGCCTCAACGGCGCGGATGCTCCGCACGGCCGTTCCCGCGGCCGATTCGATCCGGACAAGCGCCCCGGCCGATACGGCCCTTGCGACGCGGCCGGCCACGCCGGAATCCCCGGGCCCCGCAGTGCCCGACACGCTCCGACCCGCAGGCGACGCGGCCGCACACCCCGTTGCGGCCTTTCTGCGCCCTCGCTACCTGAAGAGGGGCGACACGGTCGCCATCGTCTCCCCGGCGGGACGCATGGCACTCAAGACCGACACGGCGAAGATCCGCCGCCGCTTCGAGCAATGGGGGCTCCACGTCCGCTACGGCGCCCACTACGCCGACCGCTCGCAACCCTACTTCGCGGGGACCGACGCCCAGCGCGCGGCCGACCTCCAGCAGATGATCGACGACCCTTCGGTACGGGCCATCATCGCCTTCCGCGGCGGCTACGGATCGGTGCGCCTGCTCCCGCGCCTCGACTTCTCGCCCCTGTGCCGGGACCCCAAATGGCTGGTGGGCTTCAGCGACATCACGACGCTCCACCTGGTGATGCGCAACCTCCGGATCGAAAGCATCCACGGCCCGATGCCCGCAGGTTTCCGCTTCGACGACGAGGAAGAGGACCTCTCGGCCGAGTCGCTGCGCGAGGCCCTCTTCGGGCTCACGCAGCAGATCGACACGGAGCCCCATCCGCTCAACATCCCGGGCTGCGCCTCGGGCCGTCTGGCCGGCGGAAACCTCACGGTGCTCTGCGCCGCGATCGGCACCCCCGAGGAGCTGCGCGCCGAGGAGCCGACGGTGCTCTTCATCGAAGAGGTCGGCGAGTTCGTCTACCGCCTCGACCGCATGATGCAGAGCCTCCACCGCAGCGGGGCACTACGCAACGTGAAGGCCGTCGTCGTGGGCCACCTGACCGACATGATGGGGCAGCGGAAGTTCGGCGTGGAGGATGCCGGCGAGGTGTTGGCCGAGCAGCTGCGTCCGCTCGGTATCCCGGTGCTCTTCGGACTGCCGGCCGGTCACGAGGAGCCGAACCTGGCGCTCTACCTCGGACGCGAGGTGACCGTCACGGTGACCCCCGAGGGCGGCAACATCCGCTTCTGAGACACAGGGCTCCGTCGGCAGGCCGAAAAAAAGCGGGCGCGGCGTAAGACCCAAGGCGGATTTTTGCTATATTTGTCGAAAACCGCAACATTATGTTCTCAGCAAAAACCTATATCGCGCGCCGCAAGATGCTGCGCACGAAAATCGGGCAGGGCATCATCCTGCTTCCGGGAAACGCCCCCGCACCGAACAACTACCCCAACAACGCCTACTATTTCCGCCAGGACTCGTCGTTCCTCTACTACTTCGGACTCAACATTCCCTCGCTGGTGGGTCTGATCGACGCCGACTCGGGCGAGGAGGCCCTCTACGGCGACGACTTCACCGTCGAGGACATCATCTGGACCGGCCCGCAGCCCACGCTCCGCGAGCTGGGCGCCCAGGTAGGCGTTACGGAGACCTTCCCGACGGCCGCCCTCGAGGCGCGCCTGCGCAAGGCCATCGCCCAGGGGCGCAAGATCCACTACCTGCCCCCCTACCGCGGCGAAACGAAGCTCCAGCTGTCGGAACTGCTGGGCATCAAGCCCGCCCTGCTGCACGACTACAAGTCGGTGGACCTGATGTTCGCCGTGGCGGAGATGCGCGAAAAGAAGAGCGCCGAGGAGATCGAGGAGATGGAGCGCGCCTTCCGCATCGGCTACGAAATGCACACGCTGGCCATGAAGCTCTGCCGCCCGGGCATCGTTGAGCGCGAGATCGCCGGCGCGATCGAAGGCGTCGCCAAGTCGCTCGGATCGGGACTCTCCTTCCCGTCGATCGTCTCGCAACACGGCGAAACGCTCCACAACCTCAACTGCGACGGGGTGCTCGAGGAGGGCCGGCTGCTGCTTTGCGACGCCGGCGGCGAGACGGTGAACAACTACTGCTCGGACCACACCCGCACCTATCCCGTCAGCGGACGCTTCACCGAGCAGCAGAAGGAGATCTACAACATCGTGCTGGCGGCTCACGACCACGTGGCCCGCATCGTCAAACCCCACATGATGTACACCGAGATCCACAAGGCCGCCTACCTCACGCTGGCCGAAGGGCTGATCGGCGTGGGGCTGATCAAGGGTACGGCGGCCGACGCCGTGGCTTCGGGCGCCATGACGATGTTCATGCCCCACGGACTGGGCCACGGACTGGGCATGGACGTACACGACTGCGAGGCGATGGGCGAGCGTTCGTTCGACTTCTCGACGATCGCCGAGCGTGCCGCCAAGTCGGCCACCTGCATCTACCGCGCAGCCTGGCGCATCGAGCCGGGCACGGTGCTGACCGACGAACCGGGCCTCTACTTCATCCCGGCGCTGATCGACAAGTGCCGCGCCGAGGGTCTTTACAAGGGGATCGTGGACTACGATGCCCTGGAGGCCTACCGCAACTTCGGCGGCATCCGCATCGAGGACGACATCCTCGTGACGGAGGAGGGGAGCCGGATCCTCGGTGACCGCAAGATTCCCGTCACGGTCGAGGAGCTCGAGGCCGTCGTCGGGAAATAACGGAACACACGCAACGGTCCGGTCTCCGTCTCCGGGGCCGGACCGTTCCATATCCTATTCCGCAATCCCATGTACCGAACCACCGGACTCCCGAACACACGCATCCATGTCGCCGACACTCTCCGCGGCATCGCCGTCGCCGGCATCATCCTGATCCACTCCTGCGAGCACTTCAACCTCTACTGGTCGGGGCTCTCGTTCGACCGCGCGCTCGTCGAAGGGCTCGAAGGGCCTGCCGAACGCTTCATGTGGTGGCTGCTGGCGGGCAAGATGTACACGATCTTCGCCCTGCTCTTCGGATTGAGTTTCCACATACAGAACGACAATCAGGCACAACGGGGTTCGGACTTCTCGCTCCGTTTCATGTGGCGCATGGTCCTGCTCTTCGCCATCGGAATGGTCAATACGGCCTTCTACAACGGCGACGTGCTGGTGCTCTATTCGTTGCTCGGACTGCTCCTGCCGTGGCTGGGCAGGCTCTCCTCGCGATGGCTGTGGGGACTCTTCGCCCTGCTCATGCTCCAACCGCTCGAAGGAATACAGATCGCCGCCGGAACATCGTTCCACGTCGATGCCGACAGATGGGGTGAGGTCGCATACCCGGTCTTCGCGAACGGCGGGTTGGGCGATACGCTCGCAGCCAGCATCCGCTACGGACAGCCCATGACCTTCGCCTGGTACCTCAACAACGGACGGGTCACCCAGACGCTCGCCCTCTTCCTGCTGGGCATGCTGCTGGGCCGCCGCCGGCTCTTCTACGACGAGGGCGGCAACCGGCGCATCTGGCGGCGGATCTTCGCGGGAAGCCTTCTCGCCGCCGTCCTGCTCTTCGCCCCGATCGGCGAAGAGGGTTCGCCGTTGCGCGTGATGACCGCAGCGTGGTACAACCTCGCCCAAACGATGGTTGTCGTTTCGGGCGTCGTCCTGCTCTGGTACGCCTTCGCAGGGTTCCGGCGCGCGGTCGGTCCGATCGCCGCAATCGGCCGCATGAGCCTGACGAACTACCTGCTGCAGTCGATTCTCGGCACAGCCCTCTTCTACAACTGGGGGCTGGGGCTCTACCGCGAAGTGGGAATCGTCTACGCCCTGCTGGCCGGCGTGGGGATCGTCGTCGTGCAGTATCAGTTCTCACGGCTCTGGCTCAAAGGCTTCTCGCATGGCCCCGTCGAGTGGGTCTGGAAACGGCTCACCTGGCTTGATATCCCGCTACTGAACCGGAAAATCGCCTCCTGAGGACGATCCTCGCCATTCGGGGTTTCAGCCTCTCCGCATGCCCGCCCGCACCCGCAGGGGGCGGCGGCAATACACCTCAGGGCAAAGGAACAAAAAAAGCAGAGCCGGCTTGTTTTTCCCGATTTTTTCGTATATTTATAGTCGGCTAACCGAAAATCAACCTTAAAACATAGTCCGAATATGAAAAACTATTCAGCAAAAGAGATCAAGAACATCGTACTGATCGGCGCGCCCGGCACGGGAAAAACTACCCTTGCCGAAGCGATGGCCTATGAAGGGAAGGTCATCGACCGCAGGGGTAGTATCGAGACGAACAACACGCTCTCGGACAACACGGATATCGAACACGAATACAAGCGTTCGATCTATTCGACGATTCTCTTCACGGAGTTCATGGACCGCAAGCTGAACATCATCGACTGCCCGGGTTCGGACGATTTCTGCGGAAATCTCTTCTCGGCGTTCAAGGTCGGCGACGTCGGCGTGTTCCTCTTCAATGCACAGAACGGCTGGGAGGTCGGCAGCGAGATACAGGCCCGTTACGCACGCCTGCTCAAGAAACCCGTCATCGGCGTGATCAACCAGCTCGACGCCGACAAGGCCAACTTCGAAGTTGCCTTCGAGTCAATCAAGGCCGCCTCGCGCGTGAAGCCCGTACTGGTACAGTATCCGGTCAATCAGGGCGCCGCCTTCGACTCATTCATCGACGTGCTGATGATGAAGATGTACCGCTTCAAGGACCACGACGGCCACCGCGAGGAGCTCGAGATTCCGGCCGAGGAGTTGGAACGCGCCCAGGCGCTCAACAAGGAGCTCGTGGAGATGGCCGCCGAGCACGACGAGGCCCTCATGGAGCTCTACTTCGACAAGGGGACCCTCACGCAGGACGATATCCGCGCCGGACTCAAGATCGGCGTATCGCGCCGCGAGGTGATGCCGATCTTCTGCACGAGCGGCAAGTGGGACATCGGCACCAAGCGTCTGATGGAGTTCATCATCAACGTGGCCCCGGGCCCGCTCAAGGCCCCCGCGTTCCTCTCGACCGAGGGCGAGGAGATTACGGCCGACGAGGCGGCTCCCGCCGTGGCATTCGTCTTCAAGAGCCAGATCGAGCAGCACATCGGCGAGATCACCTACTTCCGCGTCATCCGCGGCAAGATCACCGAGGGTACCGAGCTGGTGAACACCCGCACGGGCAACAAGGAGAAGCTCTCGCAGCTCTTCGCCGTGGCGGGCAAGAACCGCATCAAGGTGACGGAGCTCTCGGCCGGCGACATCGGCTGCACGGTCAAGCTCAAGGGCACGCGCACGAACGACACGCTGTCGGCTGCCGCCGCTCCGGTCACCATCGAGCAGATCGTCTTCCCCGAGCCGCGCTACCGTGCCGCCATCAAGTGCAAGGAGCAGAGTGACGAGGAGAAACTGGGCAAGATCCTCAACGACGCCAAGTTCGAGGATCCGACGATCCTCGTGGAATACTCCAAGGAGCTCAAGCAGACGATCATCCAGGGCCAGGGCGAACACCATCTGAACATCCTCCGCTCGCGCATCGAGAAGGAGAACAAGCTCTCCTACGAGTACATCGCCCCGAAGATCCCCTACCGCGAGACGATCACGAAGGTGGCGCAGGCCGACTACCGCCACAAGAAGCAGTCGGGCGGCGCCGGACAGTTCGGCGAGGTGCACATGATCATCGAACCCTACTACGACGGAATCGCCGAGCCGAAGAACTACAAGGTGCCCGGCAAGGGCGACATGGTCGTGAACGTGAAGACGAAGGAGGAGTACGACCTGCCGTGGGGCGGCAAGCTGCAGTTCTACTCGGCGATCGTCGGCGGCGCCATCGACGCACGCTTCATGCCGGCGATCCTCAAGGGTATCATGGAGAAGATGGACGAGGGCCCGCTGACGGGATCCTACGCCCGCGACATCCGCGTGGTGATCTACGACGGCAAGATGCACCCGGTGGACTCGAACGAAATCTCGTTCAAGCTCGCCGCACGAAACGCCTTCAAGGAGGCCTTCCGCAACGCCGGCCCGAAGATCATGGAGCCGATCTACAATGTCGAGGTCCTCACCCCAAGCGAGTATATGGGCGCCGTGATGAGCGACCTGCAGAACCGCCGCGCGATGATCGCCGGCATGGAGTCGGACAAGGGATTCGACCGCCTGAACGCCCTCGTGCCGCTGGCCGAACTCTACCGCTATTCGACGACCCTCTCGTCGCTCACCTCCGGTTCGGCTACCTACACGATGAAGTTCTCCTCCTACGAGCAGGTTCCGGCCGACGTACAGGAGAAACTGCTCAAAGCCTACACCGATACGGACGAGGATTAATCCCCGCTCCAAGATACGGACACGGACCGTCGCGGCACTTCCGCGGCGGTCTTTTTTTGAAGTTCCGACATCCTGCCGCACACCCGCCGCGCACGGCAATCCGGAATTTGCATTCTCGGAACTTTTTGTTACCTTTGCCTTCCGAAAAACCTCTCCGGACTTCTTCGAAACAGAAAAGACAAAAAGCCCCGGGCACTGCTCTCCCCAACAGCACAACCGCACCTCCCCGGACAACAGAGACCGACCCTAAACCGAATCCGAAAACCATAACGGCCCACCGCCCCAACCCCGGGAGGAGGCCCGACGAAAACTACCAGCGGCAGGGTGGTTCCGCAGCCCTTCGAATTCTTCAGGCGCGGCAACCAGTTGCGACCTGCCGCTCTCTTTTTTCACTCGCCTGACGAGAAGAGGGGACCAAGTCTACGGCACGTTAAATTAACGTTAATAATCTGTTGCAAAACCGTGACATCGGAAAATTCTCCGTAATTTTGTTCATCATTTGTACCGTTCCAAGCATGAGCGAAATCTACACCGTCATCATCGGCATTTTGGGAATTCTCGCCGTTTCCGGACTCTTCGTCGGCGTCACGAACGACGCGGTCAATTTCCTCAACTCAGCAATCGGATCCAAAGCCGCCTCGATGCGCGTCATCCTGACCGTCGCCTCGGTCGGCATCGTCATCGGCGTCATCACGTCGAGCGGCATGATGGAGGTCGCACGCAGCGGCATGTTCAACCCGGCGCTCTTCTCGTTCCACGAGGTGATGATGCTCTACCTGGGCGTAATGTTCGCCAACGTCATCCTGCTCGACCTCTACAACTCGTGGGGACTCCCCACCTCGACCACCGTATCGCTCATCTTCTGCCTGCTGGGTGCCGCCATCGCCGTATCGGTCTACAAGATCGCCGGAGACCCCGCACAGGGCGTATCCTCGCTCGGACAGTACATCAACACCTCACGGGCCATGGGTATCGTCTCGGCCATCCTGCTCTCGGTGGTCATCGCCTTCACGTGCGGCACGGTCGTGATGTACATCTCACGCCTGATTTTCTCGTTCCGCTATACGGTATACCTGCGCCGCTACGGAGCCGTCTGGTGCGGCGCCTCGCTCACGGCGATCGTCTACTTTGCCGTCTTCAAGGGGCTCAAGTCGATCCTCGCCGGGCATGAGTTCATCCGCATGATCGACGAGAACCTGCTCGCATCGCTCTTCTTCTGCTGGGTCGGATGCTCGCTGCTGCTCTTCATCATCCAGCGCTTCCGGATCAACATTCTCCGCATTACGATCCTCTCGGGCACCTTCGCCCTGGCCCTGGCCTTCGCCGGCAACGACCTGGTGAACTTCATCGGCGTGCCCGTGGCCGGATTCGACGCCTACTCGATCGCCCGCCATTCGGGCGACGCCTCGATGATGATGGGCGCGCTCAACGAAAACGTCCCCGCTAACTTCGCCGTGCTGCTGGCTGCCGGCGGCGTGATGATCCTCACGCTCTGGACCTCCAAGAAGTCGATGCACGTCTCGGCCACCGAGCTTTCGCTCTCTACCCAGAGCGACGAAGGGTCGGAGCAGCAGTACGGGTCGTCGCTCTTCTCGCGCACGATCGTCCGCGCGGCACTCAACATCAATGCCGGCATCGAACGCGTCATCCCCGAGCGGGTGCGGAAATCCATCTCCCGCCGCTTCGAATACGAAGACATCGAACATAGCGGAGCCCCCTACGACATGATCCGCGCCACGGTGAACCTCACCACCTCGGCCCTGCTCATCGCCCTGGCCACCTCGCTCAAACTGCCCCTTTCGACGACCTATGTCAGCTTCATGGTGGCCATGGGTTCGTCGCTGGCCGACCGCGCATGGGGCCGTGAAAGCGCCGTATACCGCATCTCGGGCGTCATGACCGTTGTCGCCGGGTGGTTCGTCACGGCCCTGGGCGGCTTCCTGATCGCCTTCGTCGTGGGCCTGGCCCTGATCTACGGCGGAACGGCGGCATTCATCGTCATCACCCTGCTGTGCGGATACATGCTCATCCACAGCAACTTCATGAAGAAAGGCAAGGAGGCCCGCCGCGAAATCGCCCGCGCCGAAACGAACGAAGACATCATCCTGGGGCTGCGTGACGAGGTTTGCGCCACGATGGAGAGTGCCACGCGCAAGGAGAACCGCAAGGTGCTGCGCGACATGGTCAAGGAGTCGAACGACCTCTTCTACCAGTCGCGCGAACGCAAATACTCGCTGATGCCGACGCTCCGCAAGCTGCAGGGCGGCGACGTCAATACGGCCCACTACTACGTGCAGGTGGTCGATTACCTGAACGAGATGACCAAGGCCCTGATGCACATCACCCGTCCGGCATTCGAGCACATCGACAACAACCACGAGGGTCTGTCGAAGGAGCAGGCCCGCGACCTGATGTCGATCAACGACGATGTGGAGACCATCTACCGCCGCATCAACCAGATGCTCCGCGAAGGCAACTTCTCGGACATCGAGGAGGTGCTGACGCTGCGCGACCAGCTCTTCGAGGCAATCGCCGAAGCGATCAAGTCGGAGCTCACGCGCATCAATGAGGCGAAGTCGAACACCAAGGCCTCGATGCTCTATCTGACGATCCTGACAGAGACGAAGAACATGGTGCTCCAGTCGCGCAACCTGCTCAAATCGCAGCAATACTTCCTCAAGCACCGCACCGAGCCCAAGGTCTGGATCAAGTAGGGCCGCCCGGCACGCAACATGCGGGAAAGGACCAAGGATCCCGCCGGCAGGAAAAAGGGCGTGCAAGGGAGACCGGAAAAAGAGAAAAACAACATCCGTCATGGACATAGCCAAAGCCAAGCGGCGTGAGAACATCGCCGAATACATTCTCTACCTCTGGCAGCTCGAGGATCTGCTCCGGGCGCTGCAGTTCAGCCCCGAGGCGATCTACTCGACGCTCATCGCCCCGCGCAAGGACATCGCCGAGGAGCAGAAACACCTCTTCCTGATGTGGTACCTCGACCTGGCCAACCTCCTGCAGCAGGAGGGCAAGGCCGAGAAGGGACACCTGGAACACACGCTGCACCTGATCCGCGACCTGCACGACCTGCACCTCCAGCTGATGAAACTCCCCTCGGGCAAACACTACCGTGCGACCTACGCACGGCTCGAACCCGAGCTGCCGCGCCTGCGCGCCGTGCTGGGCAACCCGGGGATCAGCGACACGGAGCTCTGCTTCCGCGCCCTCTACGCCGCCATGCTCTACCGCATCAAGGGCGAGGGCGGCAAGTCGGCCGTCAGCGACACGATCGAGTTCATCTCGCCCGTCATCGCCGAATTGGCCGACATCCACGGGAAGGTCGAGCGCGGCGAGATGGACCTCTTCAAGTCCGAAGAGGAGAAATAACCCGACGCCGGCAGAGGGCCGCAACGAATTTCGCCCCGGTTGCAGAGAGATTGCAGCCGGGGCAATAGTTTTTGATGCGGGCGAGTCCACGCAGAGGGCCTCATTCGGAATCTCACCCGAGGTCGAGCCCCATGATATAGTCGTTCATGTAATAGCCGTTGCCGATCGGGAAGTCGCCCTCGCGCAGACGGCGCATCCCCATGTGCTCGTAGAAGTAAAGCGCACGGTTACCGCGATTCACGTTCAGCTCCATACGGCAGACACCCGGCTGCAAAGCCCGGACATGCGCCACCGCCGTACGGAAGAGAAACGCCCCGGCGCCACACCCCTGGAAACGGGGCAGCACGTAGATCTTCTGCAGGTGGAACAGCCGTTCGCCCTGCCGCTCGACGGAGACATAGCCGCACGGCTCGCCGTCACACGAGGCGATATAGAAGACATGGCCTCCGCGCAACTGCTCCCGCAGGCTCTGCTCCGAGTACATCCACTCCATCATGTAGTCCAGCTGTGCGGGCGAGAGCAGCTCCCGGTAGGTTGCCGGGAAGGCCACGCCCGCCAGCGAGCGGATCAGCGGAATATCGGCCTCCGTGGCCTTTCGACATGCAAACATGGCATCAAACGGAAAAGGGCCGGCTTGAGCAAGCCGACCCATGTATTTTTCCTGCAAGAAGACTAAGCGTACTTGAACGTCGACTCGTCCGATACGGTCAGCTTCTTACGACCCTTTGCGCGGCGCGCAGCCAGCACCTTGCGACCGTTGGCGGTAGCCATACGAGCACGGAAACCATGCTTGTTGATCCGCTTGCGACGCGACGGCTGGTAAGTTCTCTTCATTGCCATAGCTATCTAATATTAATTGTTTCAGACATTTTTACGGATTGCAAAAGTACAACAAAAAACCGATCCGCAAAAATTTTTCACGAAAATATTTCAAAAACCCGCGCAAAACACGAAATCTTGCTAACTTTGTCTATAGTGCGGCCCCCTCCGCGGCCCGCAAAAAAGAGACACCATGGCAGTATTCAAAGTCGAAGGAGGCCACCGCCTCCACGGGTCAATCACCCCGCAGGGCGCCAAGAACGAGGCGCTTCAGATCCTCTGTGCCACGCTCCTGACCCCCGAACGGGTCACCGTGCACAACATCCCCCAGATCCTCGATGTCATGCAGCTCATCGAGCTGCTCCGGGCAATGGGCGTCGAAGTGGACCGTCTGTCGGACGACACCTATTCGTTCCGCGCGCGGGAGATCGACTTCGACTACCTGCGCACGGACGACTACCGCCGCCGTTGCGCGCGCCTGCGCGGCTCGGTGATGCTCATCGGCCCGATGCTGGCCCGCTTCGGCGTGGGCTACATTCCCAAGCCGGGCGGCGACAAGATCGGACGCCGGCGCCTCGACACCCACTTCCTCGGTTTCCAGAAGCTCGGTGCGAAGTTCAACTTCGATGTCGCCGACGATTTCTTCATGGTCGAGGGCCGGGAGTTGAAGGGCACCTACATGCTCCTCGACGAGGCCTCCGTAACAGGCACGGCCAACATCATCATGGCCGCCGTGCTGGCCCGGGGCACGACCACAATCTACAACGCCGCCTGCGAACCCTACGTGCAGCAGCTCTGCCGCATGCTCAACCGCATGGGCGCCCGCATCTCGGGCATCGCCTCGAACCTGCTGACCATCGAGGGCGTCGAGTCGCTCGGCGGCACGGACCACACGCTGCTGCCCGACATGATCGAGGTGGGCAGCTTCATCGGCATGGCCGCCATGAACCAATCGGAGCTGACCATCCGCAACGTGTCCTACGAGAACCTGGGCATCATTCCCGCCCAGTTCGCCCGCATGGGCATCCGCTTCGAACAGCGCGGCGACGACATCTACATCCCCGAACAGGACCACTACAGCATCGAGACCTTCCTCGACGGCTCGATCATGACCATCGCCGACGCCCCCTGGCCGGGCCTCACGCCCGACCTGCTGTCGATCTTCCTGGTCGTGGCCACACAGGCCAAGGGAGCCGTGCTGATCCACCAGAAGATGTTCGAAAGCCGTCTCTTCTTCGTCGATAAACTCATCGACATGGGCGCGCAGATCATCCTCTGCGACCCCCACCGCGCCACGGTCATCGGACACGACCACCGGCTGCGGCTCCGCGCCACGCGCATGACCTCGCCCGACATCCGCGCCGGCGTGGCACTGCTCATCGCCGCCATGTCGGCCGAAGGGGTCTCCACGATCCAGAACATCGACCAGATCGACCGCGGCTACAAGAACATCGACGGACGGCTCAACGCCCTCGGGGCACGAATCGAACGTCTCGAAGAGAGCCTGTAGGTATCTTTGAGAAACAGAACAGGGACCGTCCAAAGGCGGTCCCTGTTTTTTTATTTCTGCGTTTTCAGGAGCAGTCCCCGTTCCGTCTTCCGCCCGTTCCGAAACAAAAGGACCGAACATACGATGCGAAAAACAGAATGGACAGCCGCACCGCAACTCAACCTTCATAATACGCAGAAGTTGCCCCTGCATCCTGCATTCTGCCGGATCCCGGATAGAGGGTTTTGCAGGGGGCAGGATACGGGCTCGAGGAGACATCAAACAGGTACAAGGTTATTTCATTAAAAAATTCCGACAATAGTCTTTATGTATGCTATTTTTTTATTATATTGCGTTACAATTCGAGATTTTTTATCTTGTTACCTTCCCCAGATGGAAAATCGATCCCGAATAAGAAACCTAAACCTAAATGTCTATGAGACGAACAATTCTCCACTTCTTCTTTTTAGCTTCGGCTATGTTCGTTTCTGCCAGCATGGGGGGGGGTAATTCAGCAACCGCAGCTGAGTCGCCCGCTCCCGTAGCAGAAACCCAGGATTCCAAGACGATCGAGATTTCGGGCAAGGTCATCGACACGAACGGCCAGCCGATCATCGGCGCCACCGTCTTCGAAACCGGCACCGCAAACGGTATCACGACCGACCTCAACGGCGGCTTCACCCTGACCGTCACCGAAAAGGCCACGCTCGAATTCTCGTATGTAGGCTACAAGCCGCAGACCCTCCCCGCCTCGCAGGGCATGGTCGTCACCCTCGAAGAGGCGCTCGACATCGACGCCGTGGTTGTCGTGGGTTACGGCGTGCAGAAAAAGGCCAACCTTTCGGGCGCCGTCGCCACGGTCAAGATGGACGAGGTGCTCGGCGACCGTCCGCAGCCAAACGTCGCAGCCGCACTCCAGGGTGCCGTCCCGGGCCTGATGATCTCGTCGAGCAGCGGCAACACCCCCGGCCAGACCGGCAAGGCGATCCAGATCCGCGGATCGGCCACCTTCTCGGGCAGCACGACCGGGACCTCCAGCCTCTCTCCGCTCATCCTGATCGACAACGTCGAAGGTGACATTGACGCACTCAACCCGAACGACATCGAGTCGGTGACGGTGCTCAAGGATGCCTCCTCGTCGGCCATCTACGGAGCACGCGCCGCCGCCGGCGTCGTGCTGATTACCACCAAGCGCCCGAAAAACAACGAGCGCATCACAGCCAACTACAGCAACAACTTCGGCATCATCAACGCCATCGGCACACCCGAGCAGACACGGCTGGACACCTACCTGCCCATCTACAAGGAGGCCTTCAACTCGAATTCCTATGCCGCCGCAGGCCAGAACATCGACAAGTGGCTCGAATACCTCAACCTCTACAACTCCGACCGAGCTGCCCTCGAGGGGCTGGGAACGCTCCAGAGCAACGGCATCTTCGTGGCCAACGAGGACAGCAAGCGCTACTACCTCTCGCAGAAGGACATCTACGACCGCATGATGGAGACCGGTTTCTCGCAGAACCACAACCTTTCGGTCAGCGGCGCCACGGAGCACATCCGCTTCCGCATGTCGGGCAACAGCTACCGTGAAAACGGACCGTTTGTCGGCGACAAGGACCTCTACACCCGCATGTCGTTCTCGGGATACATCGGGGCCGACATCACCAAGTGGTTCACCCAGGAGGCAGACTTCTCCTACTCGCAGCAGCAGCGCCGCTACCTGAACGACGAATCGGGCGGCTGGCTCTACTCGACCCGTCTGATGAACTTCCTCCCGGACGGCACCGACCCGAACGGATATACGATCCTCACCCCGCGCGCCATCATCGACAACAGCAACGCCCGGCGCACTACCATCGACACGCCGCGCTTCCTGTTCCGCTCGACGTTCCGCCCGGTGAAGGGCCTCGAGGCCGTCTTCGAGTACACCTACCAGAAGCAGATGACCGACTTCACCTACTTCTCGGGCATGTGGCAGGCCACCGACATCCAGGAGACCACGAAAACCATCCCCTCGAAGGACTACTACATCGCCCGTCACTTCTTCGACACGCGCAACTCGTTCAACGCCTACGCCACCTACAAGATCGACGTGGCTCAGGACCACCACTTCTCGCTGATGGCCGGCTTCTCGCAGGAGGACTACGACTACAAGTACTACAACACGCAGGCCGAGGAGCAGGCGCTGATCGACATCCCGTCGATGGGCAACGCACAGGGCAAGGTCACCGTGAGCGACTCCTATGCGGACTTCGGCATCCGAAGCGGATTCTTCCGTTTCAACTACGACTACAAAGGCAAGTACATCCTCGAAGTCAGCGGCCGTTACGACGGCTCGTCGAAGTTCCCGAAGGACAGCCGATTCGCCTTCTTCCCCTCGTTCTCGATGGCATGGAACGTCGCCGAAGAGAACTTCATGTCGGGCACACGCAAGTGGCTCAACCAGCTCAAGCCGCGCTTCTCCTACGGATCGATCGGCAACCAGGCTTCGGCCGGATACTACGACTACATCGCCTCGATGGGCCTTTCGACCAAATCGACCGTATGGCTCAACGGCAACGATGACGCCAACTACGTGACACAGCTCGGCACGCCGGGCCTCGTCAGCGCCAACTTCACGTGGGAAACCATCACCACGTCGAACGTCGGTCTGGACTTCGCGCTGTTCAACAACCGCCTGACCGGTATGTTCGAGTGGTTCCAGCGCGACACGAAGGACATCCTCTCCGAAGGCGTCGATCTGCCGGGTGTACTGGGCGTCGCAGCCCCGAACCAGAACGTCGGCAAAATGCGCACGCGCGGCTGGGAGCTCCAGCTGGGATGGCGCGGCAACATCGGCGAGAAGGTGCAGTACAACGTGGGATTCAACCTCTGGGACTACAAATCGAAGGTCATGAAGCTGAACTTCAACTCGAGCAAGAGCCTCGGCTCGCTGTATGAAGGCATGGATGTCGGCGAGATCTGGGGATACCTCTACGACGGGTTCTATACGGTCGAGGACTTCAAGGACACGTCGAGCTGGGAACTCGTGGACGGCGTTCCGACGCTGCAGGGCTACAGCCCCCGCCCGGGAGACTACAAGTTCAAGAACCTGAACGACCACCAGTATTCGGACAGCGACGAGAACGACATCAACAGCGGCAAGAGCACACTGAGCGAGCCGGGTGACATGACCGTCATCGGCAACTCGCTGCCGCGCCTGCAGTACGGCATCAACTTCGGCATCAGTTACGCCGGATTCGACCTGAGCGTCATGCTGCAGGGAGTCGGCAAGCGCGACTGGATGTACACGGGCGAGCTGCTCTACACCTTCGCCGCCGGCGACGCCAAGTGGTATCCCGTATTCGAGGGCACGACCGACTACTGGAAGCCGATCAGCACCGACCCGACCAGCCCCGACTACATGCAGCCCGTGAATCCGAACGCCAAGCTGCCGCGTATCTACGGCTCGGACAGCGGTACGATCGCCAACTCCGGATCGAACCGCCGCGCAAACGACCACATGCTCAGCGACGCCTCGTACCTGCGCATCAAGAACCTGACGCTGGCCTACACCTTCCCGAAGCGCTGGATGAACAAGATCCACGTCTCGAACCTGCGTCTGTTCGTCAGCATCGAGAACCTCGCCACGTTCACCTCGCTGCCCAAGGGCATCGATCCCGAGACCCTCTCGTGGAGCTACCCGCTCTACCGCACCGTTTCGTTCGGTCTGAATTTCACGTTGTAACAAAAAAACAGAGATCACTCGTATGAAAAAAATAGCATATATCCTTGCCATCTGGGCGCTTGCATTGGGCAGCACCTCCTGCAACGACGAGTTTCTGGAGCGCTACCCCGAAGGCACGACCACGGAAGCAAGTGCCTTCACCTCGTACAACTCCAGCATGTCCTATCTGCTGACGCTCTACAACTGCTTCAACGGCTTTACGATCTACTCGGGTCCGAATCCCGTGAGCGGAGCCCTCGGCACCTCGACCCGCGACATCTGGTCGGGCATCCTGACCAACTACGGATACGGCGCCGGCACGGTGGACAACCCCTATGCCGCACAGAACGTCTCGATTCCGACCTCGGACGGCACCTACAGCACGCCCTATGAGTTCATCCGTGCCGCCAACCTGATGCTCAAGCACATTCAGGATCCCGTCTGCTCGGACAGCGAACGGCTCCGCCTGGAGGCCATTGCCCGCTTCTTCCGCGCCTTCAACCACTATGCGCTGATGGTCAATTACGGAGACATCATCTACGTGGACCATCTGCTCGACGACACGTCGCCGGAGCTCTACAAGGCACGTGACTCGAGGCTCTACGTGGCCGACCAGATCTACAACGAGCTGATCTGGTGCATAAACAACATCCAGGACGACCTGGCCGAGCCCAACACGCTGAACAGCGATGTCGTGAAGGCATTCCTCACCCGCTTCGCCCTGTTCGAGGGAACGTGGCGCAAGTACCACAACGTGGCCGAGGAGGGCGAATACATCACCGGGCAGAAACTGCTCGAGGAGTGCGTCCGCCTCTCCGAGGAGCTGATGTCCCGCTATCCGACCCTCTACACGGGTGACGCGTCGGGCGGCGACACCTATCCCGGCAAGGGATGGGGCCAGTTGTGGACGACCGAAAACCTGCAGGGTGTCCCGGGCGTGATTCTCTACATGAAGTATACCGAGGATTACAAGATGCACCGTCTGGGCCACTTCGAGCACATCGGCTCGGCATCGCTCGAGATGCCCCAATCGACCGTGGACCTCTACCTGACCAAGGACGGCCTGCCGATCCACAACGCCAGGGTGAAGTACTACGACTACAACGGCGCCGACAACTCGTATACCGAGGGCGAGCCCTACGACTATGCCAACTGCGACATCTACAAGACGTTCCGCAACCGCGATCCGCGTCTGTGGCAGACGGTCATGCCGCCCTATCACGTAAACACCACCAGCACGGGCATCAACGACTTCACCTACGACGAGTCGAACAACTTCAAGTACATGGAGTACCTGCGCAAGTTCCCGTCGCGCGGCAACGAAACAGGTCTCACGGACAACGGCAAACCGGTATACCGTATCCCGGAGGTACAGACCGGCTACTACCTCATCTCGGGCCACAAGGCTCTGCCCTCGGGCAACTGGGGAGGCAACCTCCAGCCCAACGTACCGAACACCTCGCTCTCCTCGTCCGGCGCGATGAGCAGCGCTCTGGCTGCAGGCCTCACGCCGTTCAACTCGAGCAAGACCTACCAACTGTGCAAGAGCGGATATTTCGTATGGAAGCACCATGCCGGCTGGGACCGTCAGGACCAGAACGTCGCCAAGGAGATCTCCGACAAACCGCTCTTCAAGATCGAGGAGGTGCTGCTCAACTACGCCGAGGCCAAGTTCGAGCTCGGAGCCTTCAACCAGACCGTGGCCGATCAAACCATCAACCTGCTCCGCGACCGCGCCGAGGTAGGCCGCATGACGGTGGCCGAGATCGGGTCGGACTTCGACCCGGACCGTGACCCGAGCATCGATCCCGTGCTGTGGGAGATCCGCCGCGAGCGGCTGATCGAGCTCATGGGCGAGAGCTTCTCGTTCGAGGATGTCCGCCGCTGGAAGAAGGCCGACTGGTATGTGAACAAACAGCACTACGGAGCCTATGTGGAGAACGCCACGGCGCAGGGCATCAACTCGATCTCGCTGGGCGAAACCGGCATCCTGAAACAGGGAGGTACAACCGAGGCCACGGCATCGGATCTCGCCGCTCAGGGCAACGCCGGCCACCTCTATTTCTATCAGGATCCCGCGTCGGCCGGCAAGGGATGGCTCGAGAAGTACTACCTCACGCCGATCCCGTCGGGCGAGATTCTGCTCAACGAGAATCTCGAGCAGCAGGAACTCTGGAAATAACCGATTCACCCCACCGAAAAGAAGACCGGATGCCCCGCCATGGGGCGTCCGGTCTCTTTTCCGGGCGGTCCGTCACGGCCCGATACGCCTCACCGCCGGTTCCGATCCCGACCGGAACTCTTGGCGAAACCGGATTAAATTGCTATCTTTGTCCTCCGTCCCGAAGCCGCCGCCAGCCCCACGGAGCAGGGAGTCCGAGCCATCGGAAACACATCCAAGGAAGACGGACCTCTCCCCTGAAAAAAGAGGAAGTCCATCGGGCGGGTTCGCGACACGACAAGACGAAAAAACAGCACACACGACATGTTTCTGGAAAATGCCAGCCGCAAGGGCTGGATCGAAGTGGTCTGCGGCTCGATGTTCTCGGGCAAGACCGAGGAGCTGATCCGCCGCCTCAAACGCGCACAGTTCGCCCACCAACGGGTAGAGATCTTCAAGCCCTGCATCGACGTCCGCTACTCGGAGGAGGAGGTCGTCTCGCACGACGCCCACGCCATCCGCTCGACGCCGGTCGAATCGCCGCAGAACATCCTGCTGATGACCTCGGATGTCGATGTGGTCGGCATCGACGAGGCACAGTTCTTCGACGAAAGCATCGTCGATGTCTGCCGACAACTGGCCGACAACGGCGTGCGGGTGATCGTCGCAGGACTCGACATGGACTATACGGGCCGGCCGTTCGGCCCAATGCCGGCGTTGATGGCTACGGCCGAATACGTGACGAAAGTGCACGCCATCTGCGTGCGCTGCGGCAACCTCGCCCACCATTCGCACCGCCTGACCAGCGACGAGAAACAGGTGATGCTCGGAGCGCAGGACACCTACGAGCCGATCTGCCGCCACTGCTTCAAGGAGCTGGTACGCAACCGCAAAACAAAGAACGAGCAATAGCCCCGCAGCCGACGGGCAAAGACGGAAAAGCCGGATCCGCGATACGGATCCGGCTTTTTCACACCTGCCGGGAATCTGGTCCCGGGGGCCCTATGCCTCCACACGGCGAGCCTTCAGCGCCTCGATGAATCCGGGCCACAACACCCACAGGTTCTCGGTCTGCAGCCACAACTCACGGGCCTGCGCCGCCAACGAGGGATGTTCGCTCTCGATATCCTGCAGGTAGGCCGCATCGGCAGGATGGCTGTCGGCCGTGAATTCGGCGAAATAGGGGGCAAAGCGCGTCCGGAAGCGTTTCAACTCCCCTTCGGGCAACGACCCGTCGCGCCGGTAGGCCGACCAGAGCAAGAGCACTTCCCGGCTGGCCGCCTTGTCGGAGACGTCGTTGATCACCTCGTCGAAGAGCTCCTGCTCGTCCATGGCCAGATAGTCGAAGGCAAGCAGTTCGCTCCCCTCAAGGTGGTCCTCCGGATCGAGCTCGAGCAACAGTTCGAGCAGGGCCGCCGACATCTCGAAGTCGTTGATCAGGAAGTGGTCGATGGCCGAAGCCCGGATCAGCTCGAGCGCCGCGCGTGAATTACGGTGCGACCACTCGAGGTTCACCTCCTCGTCCTCGGGAATCAGTGCGGCGAGACGCTGGAAGGCCTGAAAACGCTCGTTGCAGGCCCCTTCGACATCGCCCGACTCCTGCATGCGGCGGGAACGCTCCAATACCTGGACAAAATTGTACGGGCCGTCTCCCACCACTTCGAAGGTCTGGTCGGCCGTGGGCTCAAGAAAGGCTTTGCGCATCATCACGTCGGAATTTGAGAATCGTGGAAACAAGATGCCGCACCTGCCGACATGTACGAAGCCGGCCGACCGGAATCCGATCCGCATGGACACCCCGCTCCGAAACCGGACTGGAGGTATTCGGGAAACGACATCGGGATACCGCAACACAACACCTCTTCTGCCCTGCAACCGGCACCACGTGCGCCGCTTGACACGAAACGACACCTACCGGTTGCTCCAACCTCTCAGCGGTAGAGCACTTCACTCGTAATGAAGGGGTCCCGAGTTCAAATCTCGGATTCGGCTCTCAAAATCAAGAGGTTACGATTTAAGTAGCCTCTTTTTTTGTGCCGTTTCGGGAGTGAAAAAGGGGCAAAAAAGGGCTTCCGAGCGCAAATGTTGGACACTTTGTTGGACACCGCCATCGCTTCTCTCAATTACTTGCAGAATACGCAAGTAGATGAAAATCAAGATTATTCTAAAAACAGACAGAGTCTACAAAAACGGTCGATCCCCGTTGATGCTTCGGTTTACCCACAACCGCACCTCAAAACTAGTGGCTCTCGGACTTTCTGTTGCACCCTGTTACTGGGACAAAGAGGCCGAAATGCTGACAGCGGATTGCCCCGATCGTGCCGCCCTGCAAAGCAAGATCGACGGCACATTAACAGGATTTCAGAAGAAGATCAAAAGGCTGGAGGCGTTGGATATTCCTGTAAACTTCGATACGCTGTTTGAGGTAAAAACCGCCCATATCGCAGGAATCACCATCGAACAAGGATTCAACGAGGAGATCGAACGGTTGGAATCGCTCGGCAAGATTCATTCGGCGACCAAACACCGATATGCCCTGCAAGTGTTGGAAGGCTACAAACCGACCAGCATGGCCATGGAAGCCATCGACCTCGACTATCTGAAAGGGTTGGAACTATACCTGCGGAAACGCGGCAACAAGGACAACAGCATCGCCACACGGTTCGCCATCTTCAAGGCCATCTACAACAAGGCAGTCAAAGAGGGGCGGATCGAGACCAAACAAAATCCGTTCAGCCTTTACCAAGTGGGCAGTTTGTGGGCCAAGACCCGCAAACGAGCCATCGACAAAGAGGACATCCAGCGATTGATTGATCTCGAAATTACAGAGGGACATACAACGGAGTACCGACAACTTGCCAAGGATTTATTCCTGTTCTCCTACTTTACGGCAGGAATGAATTTCGGTGACATGGCACGGTTACGTTACAAGGACCTCATAAAAGGCAGAATCTATTACTCCCGTCACAAAACCCAGAAGTTGCTATCCTTTCAACTCGTGCCGAACGCCTTGCAGATTATCGGGAAATACAGCAGGGATAACCACACACAAGAAGATTATATCTTCCCGATTCTTAAGCGTGGCTCTGATTTCCGAGTCGTTGGGACACTCCGACCTCTCGACCACGCAAATCTACCTCGATTCATTCGAGAATTCGCAAATCGACGAAGCCATGCGGCATCTGCTGTAAAAGGAAAAAGGTCGGACAACCAATTCGGTTTCCGACCTTCTTTCCCATCTAATGCCAGGCAATCCTATTTGCCAAGGTATTTTATCAGGAGGTTGATTGTGGTTTGCTCACGCGTCTGATCCTCTACTTTCTCGGGGTTCATAATCTCCTTTGCCTGCTCCTCTGTTAGGCTCTGGATTTTCTCCACCATCTGAACCGTGAAGGATGTCGGATCGGCCGCATTGTGATACTTGTCGATGATGTAGGTTATCAAATACTTCTTGGCAAGGAATTTATCATTAAACTTCTGCTCTGCGGCCTCGTACCATCGCTGACTACGGGAGAGCCATCCGTTATTATCAAAAGCTCGATCTAATGAGGCAGAACCGATAAGCTTAACGAACATGGAGGGCTTCATCGAATTCTTCCCGAGACACCACAGCGAAATCGTAGCCAGCGGGAATCCTTTCTTGCGCAAGAACAAGGCAAAGTCAAAGACCTCATTGGGTTCCTTCAGTGTCATTGCAGACCCTGCCATGTAATCCGTGCCCCTCCACGCAACGGTACGGATATTCATCTCAGCAATCTGCTTCATGACGGACACACGCGTGTTTAAGGATTCCATAATCACGATTTTGTTCATCTCGGGATCAAATTCCTTGAAGGCTTGCACTCTATGCTGACCGTCCAGCACAGCATAATAGTTCTGGGCCTGGTCATCGGGAATATCGCTCCCGTCCAGATTGACCAAATGTCCTCCCGAGCGCAAAACGTCCTCTCCCTTGGCAACGGTAATGGGAGACAACTGCCCATAGTCCCGATAAGAATTTGACTTGCGGTGTACCTCGTCGCTATTGGTCGGGCGGTTGCCTTTCACAAAAGCCAGTTGACGATTCGTGTTGTCCTCTTGCATAACCATCTTTTTCATGGCCATAAATTACTCCGTCCTTTACGGAGGGGCGTTGGTTAGCTGCTTGCCTTGCCCAAGGGGTTGCAGGTCGTCTGGACCATCCATCCGACGGATACAAAGCTCGGCAAAATTCCACCCCTCTTTAGGGAGTAAAATACAACCCGACTTACTCTCCCTTTTCTTTCGGCAGTCGTAAGCCGCCCGTATAAACCCGAGGTTCCAGTTGGTTGAAGTCCGTATTTCCGTACTGTTTCAGGACGCCTTTGAGCGAGGAGCTGTCCACCGTAAAGGATTCATTGGCCGTCAGTCGGCAGAAATAGATGATGCGGGAGATAAGGAGCAACTTGCTGTACGACACAACCTCTCCCCGTTTGGCACGCAATTCGGGCAATTTGAGGGTATCGAACAGTACCTTGAACAACCGATACATCAGCACCTGTTGCTGGGCGGTGGACAGTGATTCTGTATAATTCCTATAAAGGAGGTCGATGGTAAAGATTTTTTGTTGGGGCGGTTCTGGATATTGCGCCAACTCCTGCTTGACAAAACGACGCAGGCAGCCAAGAATCAACGGACTGTTGGTTTCGTAGCGTTCACTCTTGCGCAATTCCCGATCCTCCGAGAGGTAGAGAACTGCTTTCGGGTGCTTTTGCAGAAAATCGTTGAGTTCTGTCAGAATCTCATAATCCGTCTTACTGGCATCGGCAGCATTCAAGCAGAAAGAGATCGTGATGTCGTAGATGAAGAGCAACGCATACCAGAACTTTTCGGCATCCAACCCGTATCCCTCCAATGTAGCCATGATGT
>PPYF01028049.1_pt1 | contig 24284 bp, 26 predicted proteins | sample 1559871 | NCBI WGS metagenome assembly PPYF01 (sample SAMN08240021, study PRJNA423297) | Human gut metagenome, whole genome shotgun sequencing project. | reverse complement strand
GCTTCACACTGAACTTCCTGGCGCCGGCGCCGCCGGCCGCGCATGACCCGGCCGGTACGCCAGGCACATCAGCCGCCGCGTCAAACCCGGCCGGCACGCCAGCTCCGCCAATCAGCGGGCCGGAGGCCGCTGCCCGGTTCAAGCGGAATTTCCCGGGCAGCAGCAAATCGCCGCAGAGTTATATGTGCGAGGAACTGGGTCTGCCTAAGAGATTTGCACAGAAGATTGCAGAAGAACTTGGCATAAGCAAAAATAAAGTTTCTCAGCTTTCGGGAAGCCAAATACAAAAGCTGGCCGAAGCTTTGACTGCGGCTTCCTTTACTGTAAGCGGCCTTGCAGGCTTCAGCGAAGCCATGGTGACAAAAGGAGGCGTAAGTCTTGCCGAAGTGGATATGACCCGAATGGCGGCCAAGAAGTATGTAGGGTTGTATTTCATAGGAGAAGCTTTGGACGTGGACGGGGATACGGGAGGCTATAATCTGCAGTTTGCCTTTTCCTCAGCATGGGCGGCGGCAGAAGATATTCTGAGAAAGGCTGACTATAGATAAAATTTCCGCACTGCCTGAAAGCCTCATCTCATAAAACTTGAAACTTAAAGAAAATAGAAGCCGCCGCCTCAGATTGAATTTCAAAAAAGTTAAAGTTTACAATTCAATGTTGCGGATTTTCAAGCCGTATTCCGTGTAGCCGTATCCAAATTTGTTAAAAACGTGGAAAATGGATACGGTTTTTGCGATATTGGATACCGTGGTATCAATTGAACCGTACCCCAAAAAGTGGAGAGGGAATTAGACAGATTTTGATTGCCTGTAGAACTCCGATGGAGTTAAGTATCCAAGGGATTCGTGTGGTCGCTCGTTAGGATAAAAGCTCCATACGTATTCGTAGATGTCCCTTGCCGCTTCTCCTATTGTATCATATTTTTTCTTTAACCACTCACTTTTTAGTTTCCCCCAGAAACTCTCTATTGGCGCGTTATCCCAGCAATCTCCTTTTCTGCTCATACTGCATATCAGTCCGTTCTTCTCAAGCATTTCTCGGTATTCTTTTGATGCATATGTACTTCCTCTATCTGAATGTATTATACACCCTTTTCTTCCTTTGCCTCTGATTAGCATATCTTCTAAGGCTTCTTTTACAAGCTCTCTGTCGTTTCTCTTGCTCATTGCTATTCCTACCGGTACTCTACCGTACAAATCCACTATCCCTGCTACGAATAGATTCCCCTCCTCTGTCTGCACTACCGTTGTATCGCTGACCATCTTCTCGTTTGGTGCTTTCGCTGTAAAGTCCCTTTTTAAAAGGTTTTCTGCTATCTCTTCGCTGTGCCTTGAATCTGTTGTTTGTATATACTTCTTCTTCGTCTTTGAAAACAAGCCATTTTCCCTCATCACTCGCTCTACTCTCTTGTGATTGACTGCTTTCTCTGCTTTCTCGTTTACTTTCCTTGTGATCTTTTTACTTCCGTAGCTGCCTCTTGATTCTATGAATATGTCTATGATCTGTCGCCTTAATGCCTCGTCTTTATCACCTTTCTTTTCGCTTTTGCTTACCCACTTGTAATATCCGCTCTGTGACACTTTAAGCACTTTGGCCATCTTGCAAACACTGAATTCATCTTTGTTTTCATAGATGAATTGGTACTTTATTCGTGCTTTACATTTGCAAGGAAGGCCGCTGCTTTTTTAATATTTCTACCTCTTGTTTTAGTTCTGCGACTTCTTTTTCCAGTTGGATTTCTCTGACGCTTTTCTTTCGCTTTCTTTTAAAGGCCTCTTCTCCGGCTTCAAGATATTCCTTTTTCCACCTCGTTACTGTCCATGGCATTATCCCGTATTTTTCTGCTATGATGTGTTCCATATGGGTGTTTTCAGGCCTGATTGCTTCTTTTGCTACTTTCAATTTCATTTCTCTTTTGTAGGACTTACTTGACATTGTGTACCTCCGTTCTTTTTCTATTTTATCACATTTTCCTCTCTACTTTTTGGGGTACACGTCAAGGAGTTCTCATTCCCATACCGTTACTGCGACGGCAGCTGCGGCGGGAAGCGGCGGCGCCCATGAAAATATGCCTCCTTACATAGTAGCTTATTGCTAGAGGAGGACAAAGTAGTCTTGTAGACCGGGATTTTCCGCGGCACACAAGCTATGTCTTGGGATTTTTCGCGGCACACAAGTCACATAGCATAAAGCATATATTGTAAAAGCGCGCCAGGCGCAGACAGAAAGGAGAAATTATGGCAAAACTGATATATCTAAGCCCGTCCAATCACGGCACGGGCGCCAATAAATGCAAAAAATCAGGTTGTTATGAGGATAAGCATACCCGCCCTATCGCAGAAGTATGTGCCAGACACCTCAAGAACAACGGATTTGACGTAGTGATAGCAAAGACGACACAGAGCATGGCAGCAAGGTGCAGCGAGTCTGACTCGAAAAAAGCCGTGCTTCATGTTCCTATCCACACCAACGCTTTCAGCAACGAATCGGCCAGATATCTGATGTTCATGTTTTACAGGGACAATGATGCTTACCATAAGATTTTCAACGCCGTAGCGCCTTATGTAGAAGAGGTTTACCCGGGAAAACTGAAAGCGAAGTTCGCAAAGCGTACTGACCTCTATGAGATAAATGCGCCGTCGGCCAAGTCGATGTACTGCGAACTTGGTTTCCACACCAATCAGAAAGACTGCGACGAATTTATCCACAATCCCGAGATGGTGGGAAAGGCTCTGGCTAAGGGTATATGCAATTACTTCGGTGTTAAATTTAAAGAAGAAGGAAGCGCAAGCTCTTCAGGAGGAAGTTCGTCAGGCTCCGGCAGTTCATCATCAACGGTGAAGCCGACAGGTAAGGACTATTCCAAGGGTGCCGCGGTTAAACTGGCAGCCGCACCTCTTTACGCTGCGTCTACCAGCAAAGTACCTTCTACCCACGTTACCGGAACTTATTATCTCTGGGACGGTGTGGTTGTTAAAAATAGAATGAGGATAACCAATCTCAAATCGAGGGTGGGAGTTACCGGCCAGGTCACCGGCTGGATAGACAAAGACAGAATTTAAAATGCTAAGCTGCAATACGGTTCATCCGTATTGCAGCTATTTTTTACGTTATGGTCTTAATTTTAATAAATCTGTCATAGCACCATTTAGCGTTCGGAAAGTATATGTAAAATTCTTACTTTAAAATATTTACATATACATACGAGTGATGTATAATAGATGGCGAAAACATATTAGCGAAGAAAAATCAAAGCGCAATATAACCAAGGTAATTCCCCTCGGAAGAGGGTTTTGCACCAAGGGTTGCCGCTTGGCGGTTTGGTCACTTCCCAAGGAGGGAGGTGGGGCTTATGTACATAACATTATCTGACTTTGTTCAGATTTCGTTATTGCTCGTAGCCGTTATAACACTCTGCAAAAAGAGTGATAAATAACGCAAAACCGCCAAACTAAATGTTTGACGGTTTTCTCTTAAATAGATTTTAGGACCGAACCGCCTGACTAAAAGCGGCAATCCTCTTATTAACTAGTTTATATCACAGATCAAGATAAATGTCAAATTCATAATAACCAAGGTAATTACCCTCGGAAGAGGGTTTTGCACCAAGGGTTGCCGCTTGGCGGTTTGGTCACTTCCCAGGGAGGGAGGTGGGGCTTATGTACACAACTTTGACTGATTTGATTCAGTTATTGATATTGCTTACAGCCGTTATTGCTCTCTACAGAGAGCATAAATAACGCAAAACCGCCAAACTAAATGTTTGACGGTTTTCCTACAAACTATTTTAGGATCAAACCGCCATTCCAAAAGCGGTAACCCTTTACTACTTAATATATACCACATATCAAAATAAATGTCAATCAATGAGAACGGGACTTGAGAACCCGTATTCATGTTTTACGAGATCACTGCATCTTCTGTTTCTTTGAGAATGTCTATACTGAATCTTTTCATGCTGCGAGTTTCAGCTCCTAATATTAAAAGCTGCAGTCCTCTCAAAACCATTCATAGCTTTCAAGACATTTCAAGCAAGAATCTCAACATCTTTCAAGCAAAAAAGCTTGACAGGCATCTTGAACTATGGTAGACTAGTCAACGTGTCAAGCTGAATTGCTTAACAGCCGCGCATAGGCAGCGTGCAGATACATGGAGACATACGAAGGTACGCAAAGAAATCCTAAGCGCAGAGACAGCACAGCAGCAGACAAACCCTGAAAGCGGATAAAGGAGCAGTCATGGTAGACGATATAACTAAAGCAAGCCTGTTATACGATTTCTACGGAGCTCTGCTGACGGAAAAGCAGAGGCAGGTGATGGCGCTTTATCACGAAGAAAATCTTTCGCTTTCCGAGATAGGACAGGAGTTTGGAATTTCACGGCAGGCAGTTCACGACACGCTGAAAAAAGCCGAGCAGGCGCTTGAAGAATATGAAGATAAGCTTAAGCTTATGGATAAATTTTTAAAGACCGAGAGAGCGCTGGCTCTGATCGGAGAAGAAATCGCCTTGCTGGAAGAGGAACTGCGAGCCAAACGGCCGCTTGGGCGCCTCGAAAACATAAAAGCGATAATCAAAGACTTGGAGGAATAGATATGGCGTTCGAATCATTATCGGAAAAACTCCAGAATACGTTTAAAAAGTTGAAAGGCAAAGGCGTGCTTTCCGAGGCCGATATCAATGAGGCCATGAGGGAAGTCAAGCTGGCGCTGCTGGAAGCCGACGTCAACTTTAAAGTCGTCAAGGAATTTGTGGCTGATGTAAAAGAAAAATGCCTCGGCCAGGAAGTACTGCAGAGCCTTACCCCGGGACAGCAGGTGATCAAGATCGTAAACGAGCAGCTCACCGAACTGATGGGAGGTACAGGAAGCAAGCTGACTTATTCGCCCAGCGGTTTCACCGTGCTGATGATGGTGGGACTTCAGGGTACAGGTAAGACCACGTCATGCGGCAAGCTTGCCAATTATCTGAAGAAGAACGGCAAAAAGCCAATGCTTTGCGCCTGCGATATATATAGGCCGGCGGCCATAGACCAGCTTGAAGTAGTGGGAAAATCCGTCGACGTGCCTGTGTACACAGACAGAGATAACCGAAAAGCCGAGGATATAGCCTTGGCTGCAAGAAAAGAGGCTGAGAAAAAAGGCTTCAACGTGCTCATCATAGATACTGCGGGACGGCTGCAGATAGACGAAGAGCTGATGGAGGAGCTGGCAAGAGTCAAAAAAGCCGTAAAGCCCCATGAGATACTTCTGGTAGTAGACGCGCTGACAGGTCAGGACGCCGTCAACGCCGCGGAGGGATTCAACGATAAACTTGGAATAGACGGAATCATCATGACAAAGATGGACGGCGATTCCAGGGGAGGCGCAGCCCTTTCCGCCAAGAAGGTGACCGGCAAACCCGTAAAATTCATGGGTGTGGGCGAAAAATTCGACGCCCTTGAGCCTTTCCACCCCGAAAGAATGGCAAGCAGGATCCTGGGAATGGGAGACATGCTTTCATTGATAGAAAAAGCTCAGGAAAGCTTTGATGAAGAGCAGGCTGCCAAGCTGGAGAAAAAGCTGCGCAAGAATGAATTCACGCTGGAAGACTTTCTCGAACAGCTGGGTCAAGTCAAAAAGATGGGCGGTATCGGCAAAATGCTGGATATGATGCCGGGAATGAAAAACAAGAATGTCAGCGACAGCGACATAGAAAAGAGCGAGCAGGAGTTCCGCCAGATGGAAGCGATAATTTACTCCATGACGCCGGAAGAGCGGAGAAATCCTCAGGTGCTTAACGCCAGCAGGAGAAAGCGCATCGCTGCCGGCTGCGGACAGCCTGTGAGCAAGATAAACAGTTTGATAAAGAAGTATGAGGATGCGAAAAAACTTATGAAACAGTTCAGCAACCCAGGCTTTATGAAAAAAAATAAAAGATTCAGAGGACTATTTTAAGGAGGAAAAAATGGTAAAGATTAGATTAAAGAGAATGGGCGCACACAAGAAACCTTTCTACAGAATCGTTGTAGCAGACGTAAGAGCTCCTAGAGACGGAAGATTTATCGAAGAAGTAGGCTATTATGATCCTATGAAAGAGCCAAAGGAAATCAAAATCAACGAAGAACTGGCAAAGAAATGGCTTGCCAACGGTGCGCAGCCTACTGACACCGTAAAGTCTTTATTCAAGAAATCCGGAATTTTGCAGTAGGAGAAAGCGGTGAGAACTAATGACTAAATTGGTTGAAGGAATCGCCAAGTCGCTTGTGGACAATCCGAGCGGCGTTATCGTGACGGAAACCAGCGGAAGGCAGGGAACGATCATCAAACTGCGGGTGGATTCAGATGACATGGGAAAAGTCATCGGCAAACAAGGCAGAATCGCCAAAGCTCTTCGTACCGTTGTCAATGCCGCGGCCGCCAGAGAAAACAAAAAGGTGACAGTAGAAATTGTAAAAGAATAATTTTTTACAAAAGAATGGGCACATATTTACTCACGGTATTTATGTGCCTATACTATTAAAAAAGCATTTGAGATATTGGAGTTCAGACTCCAATCAAACCACCAGGTCCGGACTCCAACCAAACCGCTGCGGCCCGGAATCTGCCGGATCGCCGGACAGTAATACAAAACTAAGGAAATGAAACATGGAGAAAATCAAAGTTGGTAAAATAGTCAACGCAGTAGCTTTGAGGGGAGAAGTAAAGATATACAGTTATTCCGACTGCAAAGAACGCTTTGAAGAACTTTCGAGGTTGCTGATTGACGGAGACATGGAACTTGAAATTGAAAACGTCAGGTATCAGAAGAACATGGTCATCGTTAAATTCAAGAGCATAGACGATCGTAACAAAGCCGAAGCGCTGAAAGAAAAAGACGTCTATATAACAGAAGACGACCTCGCGGGACTTCCAGAAGATACCTTTTATATAAGAGACTTGATAGGCTGCCGTGTTTTCGACGCAGAAAACGGTAGGCTCATCGGCGTCGTCAGCGATTTGATACAGAATTCAGCTCAGGACATATATCAGATCGAGCTGGAAAAAGGCGGACAGGCTCTGATACCTGCCGTCGGACAGTTTATCCGCTCAGTGGACGTCAGCGAAAAAGTCATCAAAGTGAGTCTGATACCAGGGCTCATCGACTGACCTGCGTTATTGTATGACTGGGATCACAGGCTGAGAGTGAGGCGCCCGGGCATGGCCGCCTGCCGCTGAGCTATGAAAGCAGCCTGCGCCCATACCGTCAGCCGATCTGGAGAAAAAATATGAAAATAGATATACTTACTCTATTTCCCGAAATGTTCAGCGCCGTGACCGAAAGCAGCATACTCGGCAGAGCTGGAGACAAAGGGATACTGGACATCAATTTAATAAATATAAGGGATTTCAGCAAGGACAAGCACAACAAGGCCGACGACACGCCTTTCGGCGGCGGTCCGGGAATGGTCATGCTTGCCCAGCCTGTTTTCGATGCTCTTAAATCAGTGGAAGCCCGCGGGAAACGCCTCATCTACATGTCTCCGCGCGGCAAAGTGCTGGATATGGAAACCATCAAAGAACTTGCCAAAGAAGAAGAATTAGTTCTTCTCTGCGGCCATTATGAGGGGATAGACCAGAGAGTGCTGGACTATTGGGAAATGGAGGAAATTTCAATAGGAGACTATATCCTCACAGGAGGAGAACTTCCCGCCATGGTGCTGATAGACGCCGTGGCGAGATTCATTCCGGATGTCCTCGGAAGCAGAGAATCAGTGGCGGACGAGTCCATATATTCTGGGCTTCTCGAATGTGATCAGTATACAAAGCCGAGGCAGTTTGCAGGCATGGATGTGCCCGAAGTGCTGACAAGCGGAAACCATAAAATGATACGTCTTTGGCAGTACGAAAATGCTCTCAGCCTTACAAAAGCACGGCGCCCCGACCTGTTCAGCGCTTATCTGGAAAAAGAGAAAGAACTTTCCAAAGATGAGAAAAAAATCTTGGAAAAGGTTGTGTCAAAACCCCTTTAGAAATGTTGTAATACACAATATTTCGTGGTAAAATAATACGAAGGGTAAATTATGAAAAAAACTAGGATAAAATTACAGACAAAATCGGCGGTAATCCTGTTTCTTGTAATTTTCGCCGTATTATATGCGATAATATACATAGTGCCCAAAGTGACAGACATTTTTACTCAGACATACACGGCTGAATACGGCACTCTGGAAACCGTCCAGGAAGCCAGGTGCGTCATCGTCAGAGATGAAAAGGTGTTCAAAGCCAGCGTAGGCGGTCAGGTGGAGAGAAAACAGGACGCCGGACAGCTGGTGCGCTCGGGAAGTCTTATCGCTTCAGTGGGCGGGCATGAACAATATACGGATTTAAGAGGAATAGTAAGCTACTATTACGACGGATATGAAAGCAAGCTTACCTCAGAAAATATCACCAGCCTCAAGGAATCATTCATTGAAGAATATCAAGCCGGAGAAAACACTGAAAAAGAAGCTGTTTCGCAGAACGCAGAGACGGGAGACGCAATATTTAAAATAGTAGACAACAGCAGGTGGTTTTTAGTATGCTGGCTGAGCGAGGAAGAAGCAGAACGGTTTGAATCCGGATATACGGTTAAAGCTGCATTCGATGGCAAGGAAGCCGTCAGCATGAGCGTCTATTCCAAGACCAAACAGGGAGAAAAGTATCAGCTGGTGCTTTCCTGCAACAGGTCGTATGAAGATTTTGACAGATACAGGGTCAAAGACTGCCGTCTTATAACATCCAGCTACAGCGGCATAATTCTCGAAACAGACAGCATCGTTGAGGAAGACGGAGTCAAGGGCGTGTATGTGATAAATAAACTTGGAAAAGCTGTGTTTACGCCTGTAAGCATTCTTTCTTCCTACGAGGGAAAGACAGTGGTCGAGAAGAATTACTACTATGACAGCGAAGGCCAATATGTTGAAACCGTAGAAAGCTACGATGAGGTTTTAAAACAGGGAAAATAATTGGAGAGGTGATAAAATGTCAATCGGAGAAAACATCAAGCACGTCATTGCAATGAAAGACGAAGCCGCGAAAAAGTCGGGCCGTCCGGGAGAAGACGTACTTTTGGTGGCAGTTACAAAGCTTCATACCGCTGAAGAAATAAACGAGGCTATAGACTGCGGCATTACAGATATAGGCGAAAATAAAGTCCAGGAAATAATGGACAAGTTTGATCACGTAAAACCTGTGCGCTGGCACCTTATAGGCCACCTGCAGACCAATAAGGTCAAATACATCATAGACAAGGTGTCTATGATCCATTCGGTGGATTCCCTTAAGCTGGCGCAGGAGATAAACAAGCGTGCAGAGCAGCACGGGCTGGTCATGGACATTCTGATTCAGGTGAATTCCGCGATGGAGGAAAGCAAGTTCGGCATCACCACAGAAGAAACCGGACAACTGATAAAGGACATACTGGACACATGTCCTCATGTGAGGATAAGGGGTCTCATGTGCATAGCTCCTTTTGAGGAAAACCCTGAAGACGCCAGGATTTACTTTGAAGAAGTAAAAAAGCAGTATGACGAATACGGTGGCATACAGCATGAAAGACTTGATTTTAAATATCTTTCCATGGGAATGTCAAACGATTTTCAGGTTGCCATAGAAGCAGGCTCCAACCTGATCCGCGTAGGAACGCTTATTTTCGGAGCAAGAGATTATTCAAAAAAATAGGAGGAACCGGAATGGGATTTTCAGACACATTTAAAAAATTGGTAGGCATTGAAGAAATAGAAGATGAATTTGATGAAGAGGAACTTCAGGCCGAGAAAGAGAGGATTTCAAAGGAAAGCGCCCGCAAGCCGTCAGTATCGGAATATAAGGCGCCTAAGCAATCATCATCTAAAACTTCATCGGGAGAAGCACCTAAAGCCGTTCCTATAGAGAGAAGAGTTTCCGTCGCCGGAACCAGCGCCTTTAAACTGGTGGTCATAGAGCCTAAGAGTTTCGACGAGTGCCCTAAGCTGGTGGACAGCCTCAAGGGAAGAAGACCGGTGATAATAAATCTGGAAAAGATAGAGACAGAAACCGCAAAAAAAATATTTGATTTTTTAAGCGGCGCTACATATGCTTTAAATGGCAATGTGCAGAAGGTTGCGAACAATATTTTTATCTTTGCGCCGGAAAGCGTTGATATCGCAGCCAATCAAGACGAAAGGGGATTTGACTTCGGAGGCGGAAAGAATCCTTGGAGATAGTCTTCAGGAACCTTTTGTGAACAACGAAGTCAGGGGAAAATATGGTATATATTTTAGTTTACGCCATACAATGGTTTGCCAATATTCTAGTCACGCTGCTGCTTATAAGAGCGATACTGAGCTGGTTCGCGGGGAACCCATATAGTTTTTTAGGAAAATTCTATATGTTCATGGTCAAATTTACCGAACCGCTTGTAATGCCTTGCAGAAAGCTGCTGAGCCGGTTTAACACGGGCATGTTTGACTTTTCCGTCCTGCTTTCTATGCTGTTCATAGAGCTGGCGGCCAACATCTTGACGAGATTGATCTTGCAGTTCCTTTAGACTGTAATGAAAAATAACAGAATAAAATTTTGGAGGGAAAAATGATTACACCTGCAGATATCGAATATAAAGAATTTACCAAAGCAGTCAGAGGATACAAGGAAGAGGAAGTTGACGCTTTTCTGGACATGATAATAGTCGATATGGAGAAGCTCATCAGAGAGAACAGAAAGCTCAAAGAGGAGCTGGAGAAAGCCAGAGGCCACGCAGACAAGCGTGTAAATACGGAGACTTCAGTATATGAAACGCTGGAAGCAGCCAAGTCCCTGATGAATGATATCGCTGCCAGCGCGGAGCGCAGGGCGGAAGTTCTCCTTAAAAATGCTGAACTGGAAGCTTCTCTGATCACTAAGGAAGCAAGGGAATCCATCTCCAGGCTTACTGAAGAGGGCAATAATCTGAGGATAAAAGTGGAAACTTTGAGGACGAGATACAGGAGAATGCTTGAAGACGAGCTGGAGAGGCTCAACTTCGGCAGCGGAGATATTCTGGCAGACTTTGAGAAAGAATTTTTGCCATCGTCGGCGGGCAGCGCATCCGGCGCCTCAAGCGCCTATGGCATGCCCGGAGCGCCGTCAGCATCCGGGGGAGAAGATTCTTCTGTAAATAAAGAAGCCCAAAGGACCCAAAACTCCAAGAACATAGATCTGTCAAAGACAATAGTAAACTTAAAATAAGAAAGTTAAATAAATCCATTCGGAACAGTAAGGGGGACGCAAGGTAACTTGCCTTTTGAGATGATAAAATTCAGGTATTTGTTGATAGCGGCAATAATTCTCTTAGATCAAATCGTAAAATTAGCTGTTAGATCTCTCATGTATTTAGGTGAGAGCATACCTGTGCTCGAAAATGTATTTCACATAACTTATGTTCAGAATAGAGGTGCTGCGTTCAGCATGTTTTCAGGATCCGGTCTAATGCTGATCATCGTGCCGGCAATCGCTATTTTGGGCGCGATATGGTATATGGAAAAGCATAAGAAAGAACACTGGACTTTAACGCTTTCACTATCTCTCATAATCGCCGGAGGCATAGGAAATCTGATAGACCGGCTGTCTCTCGGCTTTGTAACGGATATGCTGGACTTTAAAATATGGTCGCCTGTGTTCAATGTGGCTGACATAGGAGTGTGTGTAGGAGCAGGCTTTCTTATCCTTTATACTCTGGTCTTTTACGGAAAAACCGAAAAAAAGACGGACAGCGTATAAAATGAGCGGACTTTTTATGCGGCTTGTGCGGCGTTTTAGCAAGACAAGATTCGCATAAGTCCCGGAGCGGAGGATGATTATTGATGACGGACAAGAGCGAAACGGTACAACTTTTAATAGACGAAGAAAATCATGGCGCCAGAGTTGATTCGGCGCTTTCTTTGCAGTTGCCGGAAATATCGAGAAGTTTCATACAAAAACTCATCGAAAGCGGAGCTGTCAGGGTAAACGGTCAGTTATGTACATCTAAAAAGCATAAAGTGAGCAAGGACGACGCGGTTGAGCTTCAGATACCGGAACCTAAAGCTCTCGAGGCAAAGGCGGAGGATATACCGCTGCAGCTGGTGTATGAAGACGACGATTTGCTGGTGGTAAACAAGCCCAGGGGAATGGTGGTCCATCCTGCGGCTGGCAATGAAAGCGGGACGCTGGTGAACGCCGTGATGTTTCATTGCAAGGGTAGACTCTCTTCTATAAATGGGGTGATCAGACCAGGCATCGTACACAGGATAGATAAGGATACCAGCGGCCTCCTCGTGGTAGCAAAAAATGATATGGCCCATGAGTCTCTTTCTCAGCAGCTGGCAGCCCATTCAATAACGAGAAAATACGAAGCCCTCGTTTTCAATAATTTTATCCAGGACGAAGGCACTGTGGACGCTCCGATAGGCCGTGATCCCAGTAACAGGCTCAGGCAGGCTGTTACTGACATCAACTCAAAGAGGGCGGTCACTCATTTCAAAGTTTTGGAACGATTTGGCAAGTTTACTCTGATAGAGGCCAAGCTCGAAACGGGAAGGACCCATCAGATAAGAGTGCACATGGCGTATATCAAGCATCCTTTAGTAGGAGACAAAGTATACGGTCCGAAAAAACAGCCTTTCAATGCGGAGGGTCAGCTGCTCCATGCCAAAACGCTGGGTTTTGTCCATCCGAGGACAGGTGAATATATGGAATTTGAAAGCAGCAGGCCCGAAATCTTCGACAACATATTGCAAAGTCTCAGAAACGCTGTGCGGCCTTAGAGGAGCAAGCCGCACAGCATAACGGCAGACAGGAGCTGCGGTTGGATGCGCCGCCCACTAAGGAGACAGCAGGCGGCAGTTATCATTAGATACCGGCAATCACAAAGGAGCGGAGTTTTGAAAAATCTCCGGGGCAGACGATTGCTTCAAAGTAAATACATTAGAATTAAGTTTGGCGTGTAAGATTTTCTCTTTATTTATCTGTAAAATTCCCAGATGAAGATTTGATATAGTCTATACATTCTTCACACACACATCCGTTCTTGAAGCTTATGTTGTGGTATTTGTTCCCGCATAGCCAGCAGCAATTTTCTCTCATATCTATACCTCCCTTGTTAATCAAAGCAACACCTGAGAGTGACTCAATGATATTACCAATTTACGTCAAAAGAAAGAGAAAAAATCAAAATAAGCAAAAAAAAGGCGGTAATTGCCGCAAAAAAGGAAATAAATGAATTTCAGGGAAAAATAATACTGTATACAACCATGGGAAGGGTTGCTATTGTGTATAGATATTGTTAAGATATTGCTAATAAACATATGCACATATATGCTAAAGAAAGGAGTTGTAAATGGAGAAGAAGGGAAAGTTATTAGGATTCATTTTGCCTTCAGTCATCGGTATCATTCTTTTTATGATTCCTGTCAAATTTGACGGGAGCTGGACAGTGTGTGTAAAGATACTGGCAGACTGGATAGGCGCAGGACTGGGGAATGTGCTCCCGATGCTATGTCTCATCATAATTACTATTTCAGCGGTCATGTCTCTCATTGGCCTTGCAAAGCCAAAATTCATCATGAATTCAGAAATTCTGAAAGAAAATTTCGCCACATCAGTAATATGGGTGATCATCAGAGTGTTGGGTGCCATATTTGTATGGCTTGTTTATCTGGGAGTCGATGCCGGTGAAGAAGACACTGGATTTATACATCTCATTACAGAAAGCGGAACAGGAGGCTTCGTTCTGGGCGATTTAGTTACGGTTCTCGTAATCATATTCGCTATAGCAGGCCTGCTTTTGCCGCTTCTTTTAGATTTTGGACTTTTGGAATATGTGGGTGCCCTATTGATGAAAGTCATGAGGCCTCTCTTCAAAATCCCCGGAAGGGCTGCTGTAGACTGCGTTACCTCCTGGGTAGGAGACGGAACGCTTGGAGTAATGCTTACATGCAACCAATACGAGCATGGGTATTATTCAGCCAGAGAAGCAGCTATAATAGCGACGACGTTTTCCGCCGTATCCATCACTTTCAGCATCGTCGTTTTAAGCCAGGTAGACATGATGGAATATTTCGGCGTTTATTATCTTCTTATATGTGCCGTAGGCGTGGTATGTGCGATAATATGCCCTAGAATACCGCCTCTGTCTATGAAAAAGGATACATACCTTGTAGAAGGCAAGGCAATGCCTGAGAAGATGCCTGAGGGTTACACATCTCTCAATAAATACGGCTTGGATCTGGCGATGAAGAAAGTAGCGGAGAATAAGGGAATCGGCGATTTCTTAGTTAAAGGAACAAAGAACGCTGTCGGAATGTGGTTCGGCGTACTGCCTACAGTTATGGCTGTAGCTACGATCGCTCTTATGGTAGCAAACAACACTCCTGTCTTTGAAATTCTCGGAAAACCGTTCCTGCCGCTGCTGGAACTGCTCCAGGTGCCTGAGGCCGAAGCTGCTTCAGAAACCATGGTTGTAGGCTTTACGGATATGCTCACACCTAGCATTATCGCTTCAGCCAAGATAACCAGCGAGATGACAAGATTTATAGTGGCTGTAGTATCAGTAACGCAGCTGCTGTATCTGTCAGAGGTAGGCGGACTCATCCTCGGATCAAAGATACCGGTTAAGCTCTGGGAAATGATAGTAATATTCCTGGAGAGAACCATAATCAGTTTGGTTATCGTATGCCCTATAGCACATCTGCTGTTTTAGACAGCCGGGAGCATACGCATAAAAAACAGCCGGAAGCCTGGCATATAAACAACAAAACAGCTTAAACTTAAATTTATGATGATGACAAAACAGAGAATAGCAGGCGCGGTATAAGTGCCTGCTATTCTGGCAATTTGGGATTTACCCATACAGTTCTGTTATTGGTGAAGATAACCATGCCTGGTTTGGCTCCCGCAGGTTTTTTTACGTATTTTACCGGAACGTAGTCTATTGGTACGTTTTCCGACGTTTTTGCTTTGCTGTAGTAAGCGGCGATGGAAGCGGCGGCGTAGATGCTCTCTTCTGCAGGATCTGCAGACGCACTCTGCAGTATTACGTGAGAACCCGGAATGTCCTTGGTGTGCAGCCAGATATCTTTGGAGGAAGCAGTTTTGAAAGTGAGAAAATCATTCTCCTTGTTGTTCCTGCCCACCAGCACGGTGGAACCGTCTTTGAGCGTGTATTTGTGGGGTTCGGCCTTGAACTTCTTTTCCTTGAACCCTCCCGGCACCTTGCGCCTGCGTATATAGCCCGTATCTTCAAGTTCTTTTCTGAGAGCGTCTGTTTCCGAAAGCTCTTCTTTGATTTACCGTATTTTTTAAAATAAATTTGTGCATTTTTTGAGGGAGAAAAGCGTGGATCGACTGGAATTTCAACCTGCGAACCGTCGTAATAATTTGTCAGCCTCACCCTCGATTCTCCTGCCTTCACAGCGTGAATATTGGCGGTCAGGAGCTCTCCGAAAAGCCTCAATTCTTCGGAATTTTCAGCTTTGAGCAGATCTTCCCTGAGACGCTGTTCCTTCAGATGGAGCTTGTCCAGCTGTGACGAGACGGCTTTCATCAAGTCCAGCGACTTCTGGCGGACTTTATTGGTACTCTGCTTGTTATTATAGTAATATTCGAGACATTCGCTGATGGAAGAAAAATCTTTTCTGATGCAGGCGTTCTCATAATCTGAAAGGGGGACGATATAAAATTCTTTCGGCGAATTTTTTTCGCCTGAATAGACAATTGGTGATATGTTCCCCGAAGATGCTTTGCAGGCGACGCTTTTCAGGAATTCTCCGGGATTTGCGTGGCATGACATTTCGTCTGCAAAGGCTGAGGAAATCCCGGCAATTCTGCGCTGAATGGATTTTCCCTCAGACGGAAGAACGGTGTCAGGACCTGCCTCCGTAAAAGGCAGTTTATCCTGAGCCGGCGGATATTGGTATACTACGCCGGGCAAAAGCTGACGCACGCGGTTCACATCTATTGATATGTGCTTTATACAGTCTATGATTTTTCCGCTGGCGATGTCTGTCAGGATCACATTGCTGTGCTTACCCATGATTTCGAATATCAGTTTCTTTGAGACGGTGAATCCCAGTTCATTGAGAGTCTCGAGGGAAACCTCGATGATGCGTTCGCTGCCTTTCTGCGATACGTCCGTTATTCTGGCCCCCTGCAGGTGCTTTCTCAGAAGCATGCAGAAAGGAAACGGGGCGGGAGGGTTTGAGAGGTTCTCATCTATGAGATGAACTCTCGCCGCCGATGGGTTTACCGATGCGTAGAGTCTGAGTTTTCCCTGCTTCGTGTGTATGTTAAAGACCAGTTCGTCAGCTTCAGGCTGATAGATTTTGTCTATTTTGCCGGTCGATATCTTTTCTGACAGCTCGCGTGCCACAGCCATGGTAACTATTCCGTCGAATGCCATGTTGTCTCCTTTCAAAGTTTTATAAGTCCTTTAAAAATATATTTTAGCACGGCGGAGGCGTAAGGGCAAGGAGAGGTTTTGCTGCTGCGGCTGCTTCGCAAAATTCGCGGCTGCGGCGGTCTTGCAAGAACCCTTGCAAAACGCCGCGCTTTAAGATACAATGATTCTGTTATCATAGATAAAAATGAGAAAAGAGGAAAATCAGATGATAAAGAGCATGACGGGATTCGGCCGCGGCGAATACACCGACGGCAAGCGCAACATCACAGTTGAAATAAAGTCGGTTAATCACCGCTATTCGGACATTTCCGTAAAGATGCCCAGGAGATACGGTTTTGCTGAGGATAAAGTAAAATCCGCAGTCAAAGAGAAACTTCGCAGAGGCAAGGCCGACGTTTCCATAATGGTGGAGAACATCACAGAAAACGACATCAACATAAAGCTGAATCAGCCGATCGCAAAGCAGTATTATGATAACCTCAAAGCTTTGCAGGAGAGCTTTGATCTGAGCGGAGAAATTTCGCTCCAATTGCTTTCAACCATGCCGGACGTGATGAAGGCCATCGCCGATGTGGAGGATGAAGAGGAGATCACCAGAGCCATCCTGATCCCGGTAAGCCAGGCGGCGGCCAATCTGGAATCGATGAGGGAGATCGAGGGCGAAAAGCTGGCGGCAGATCTGATAGAAAAGGGAAAGAAAATAAAATCAATTCTCGACAAGATCGAAGAAAGGGCTCCCGGCGTGGTCAGGGATTATACTTCACGTCTCAGGGAGAGGATAGCAGAACTCCTTGACGGCAGCGTCACAGTTCCTGAGGAAAGGATACTCACGGAAGCGGCGATCTTTGCAGATAAATGCTCCATAGATGAAGAAATAACACGCCTCAACAGCCATCTGACGCAGCTGGAAAAGATTTTGAAAGAGGGCAAAGAGGCAGAAGGCAAGAAGCTGGATTTCCTCGTGCAGGAGATGAACCGCGAAGCCAACACCATAGGATCGAAAGCCAACGACATAACCATCACCAATTATATGCTTGAGATAAAGAGCGAGATTGAAAAGATAAGAGAACAGGTGCAAAACATAGAATAACTCTTGAATTTTCAGGGCGAACATGCTATAATCATTATTCACGTAAACGTAATTTTGAAGCAACAGGAGTTCAAGATGAATTTCACAGAAAAACATCCCGGCAAATTGTTTGTGCTTTCAGGTCCCTCCGGCGCAGGGAAAGGCACCATATGCAAGCAGCTTCTCGCAGAAACTGAGGATCTGGAGCTGTCGGTGTCCATGACCACGCGCGCGCCGCGGAACGGAGAGACGGAAGGGATAAGCTATTACTTTACGGATAAGGATACCTTTATAGAATGTATCGGGAGGGGGGATCTCCTCGAATACGCCCAGGTTTACGGCAATTATTACGGAACTCCGAAGAAGCTGGTAATTGAAAAGCTTTCCCAGGGCATTGACGTGATACTTGAGATAGACATGCAGGGCGCTCTGAAAGTCAAGGAGAATTATCCCGACGGAGTATTCATATTCATACTTCCGCCGTCGATGTCGGAACTGAGAAAGAGGCTGACGGGACGCGGAACGGAGACTGCCGAGGCCATAGAGATGAGGCTCGGGGAAACCGTTAAGGAACTTTCGTATATAGACAAGTACGATTACTGTGTAGTAAACGGTGTGCTTGAAGAGGCCGTGGCAAGAGTCAAAGCTATCGTAGTGGCAGAACATTCAAAAGTTGCCTTTACTGCCGAAGAACTCATTGAGAGATATAAGGAGGAAGCATAATGTTATATCCATCGATCAACGAAATCAGAAAGAAAGCGGACAGCAGATATACAATAGTTATATTGGCCGCCAAAAGAGCCAGAGATATAATCGACGGCAAACCAATCCTGACCGACGCTGAAACCGACAAACCAGTTTCGATCGCAGCAAATGAAATAGCAGAAGACCTGATAACCTATAAAAGAGAAGAAATCCAGGCTTAAGCTTTCAGAACTGCTGTTATAATTGCATTTTATCAAAACCGCCTCTGCTTGCATGAGACGGTTTTTAAATTTTTTGACTGCATTCTGCCAACGGAGAATGCACTATTTGTCGAATTTTATCGAAATAATCACAACATGTCGAATTTCATAGAAAAAACTCGCGCTATGAAAGTGCTAAAATGTATCTGTAAAATTGTTTTTAAATAAGTAAGAGACAGGAGGAAAATATGGAGAGATACATACCTGTCATCACAAAACATTATAGCTGCAGAGTCGATATAGACGATATAATATATATTCAGCAGCAGCAAAAAAAGCTGGCTATAGTCACAGATGATGAAATTTATTCTTATTATGAGAAGATTGAAAATGTGCTGGACTATCTTGATAAAAGATTTTTCAGGGTAATGAAAAAACTGGTCGTCAATCTGGACAAGATTTCCATGGTAAAAGAACAGCAGGTTCATTTTAAGAATGGGTCGGACATATATCTGGGCAAAGATAATTACGTCAGGACGAAACAAAAATATACGGCTTACATCAGAGGACTGGAAAAATGACTGATACCGTCCGAAAAAGCGCCGCAGACCATTAAGGTTTTTTTAAGAATTTTATTGAGTTTTTCTTAAATGCCGGTTATTATACTTCTCGTGAGATGTGAAAAAGAAAGGATTTTATGAAATGAGCACAGAGACTATCCTGGTCGTGGACGATAATAAAGAAATCGTAGATTCCCTGGGAAAACTTCTTGAACTTGAGGGCTATCAGATAGTGACGGCCTACGATGGTATGGAGGCACTGGAAAAACTGGAAAAGAACCACATAGACCTCATCCTTTTAGATGTCATGATGCCGAGACTCAACGGACTTTCCGCGCTGATGAAGATAAGAGAAAGCTATAAGATACCGGCGATAATCCTTTCCGCCAAGACAGAAGAGAGCGACAAAGTCTCGGGACTGGTACTCGGAGCGGACGATTACATAAGCAAGCCATATAACGCCGCGGAGCTCATCGCACGCGTAAAAGCACAGCTGAGGCGCTACAATACATGGGGCGCAGGCTCACCTAAGGAAGACGAAGACACCATAGTCAACGGAGGCCTCGTCCTGGACAGAAAACAGAGAGTAGCCGTAGTCGAGGGGAAAGAAGTCAAGCTGACGGCTACGGAATATAATATCCTCGAATTTCTGATGGAACATGCAGGACAGGTATTTCCGGCAGAACAGATATATGAAAATGTCTGGAACGAATTGGCCACTTTCGCGGTGGAAAACACGGTGATGGTGCATATACGGCATATCAGGGAAAAGATAGAAATAGATGCTAAAAATCCTAAATATATAAAGGTGGTGTGGGGAATTGGATACAAAATGGAAAAATACGGCCGCTGATGAAAACCAGAAAAATATTTCTTTCATTTTGGGATGGCTTCTGATAGCAGCAGGAGTGGCTGCCGCCATATATGTGCTTTACAGAAACAGATTTTATATAAGCTCGCTTGATGCATGGAAACTTGGCATCATCTTCAATATAGCCATAGGGGCAGGGCTCAGCCTGGTTGTACCGAAGTTCCTTGAACTATACTATAAAAACTGGAATCCCGAAAACAGTGACTTTTATCATTCATGGAAAAAAGTATGGAACAGACAGCAGAAAGGCGCCGCGGTCGTCGGCTGCATACTGCTTGCGGTAGCAGTGCTGAATCTCAACTCAATGATGAGGGGCGGTTACTACTATCCAAATTTTGCTGTGGGTTATCTGATGGTAGCTACAGTCGCAATCCAGTTTGGCGTAGCCGAGTTTTGGATGATAAGATTCATGAAAGAAAGGCTGGACATGTTGATGGACTGCGTCAACGAGATAAACAAAGAACGGCTCAGAGAAGCGGTGGAGCTGGAAAAGAAGAGCATAGAAAAAGCGGCGAGAAGCGAGCAGCTGAAGATAGATTTGATTTCCAACGTTTCCCACGATCTCAAAACTCCGCTGACTTCCATGGTCGGTTATCTTGAACTCTTGAAAAAAGAAGAGCTGAGCGACGTGCCCAGAGACTATGTAGAAATCATTTCCGATAAGGCAGAAAAGCTCAAAGAGATGATAGAAAGCCTCTTTTCTCTTGCCAAAGCCAGCAGCGGCAATATAAAGACCAAGATGGAGCCGATAGAGATGAACCGTCTCATAGAGCAGATATTCGCCGACATGGACGATAAAATAAGAGAAAGCGAGCTTCAATTCGTGACGGTACTTACAGAAGAGGACACACATTTTGTGACGGACAGCCTTCACATGTACAGGATATGTCAGAATCTGATAGAAAACGCGCTTAAATATTCGGCCCCCAAGACGAGGGTATTCGTAAAGACATTTATAAAAAACAGCCCCGCCCAGCGCAGACTATGCCTTGAGATAACCAATACGGCCGGGTATCTGATGGATTTCAGAAAAGAAGATATAGTCGAGAGATTTGCCCGCGGTGACAAAGCCCGCACGAGCGAGGGAAACGGCCTTGGGCTGGCGATCGTCAGCACTTATGCCGGGGCTCTCGGAGGATCTTTCGACATAAACATAGACTGTGACCAGTTCAAGGCTATCCTGAGCTTCCCGGCTGAGGTTCCTGCTGAGCTTCCCGCCGAGCCTGCGGCAGAGCAAGCGGCCGCAGCATTGTCCGAGGAAAAGCAAAAGGAAAATAGCGGAAGATAAGTATAATTAAACAGACTAAAGACCAATATGAGTGTATGGGACGTTTTGCTTCCTGTACGCTCTTTTTTTATGAAATCAGCCGTTCTGGGCTTATGCAAGCCGTGCTTTGTATTGACAAAATTACGCGGGGGGGGGTTATACTTTAAGGAGATTTTCCTCTGCGAGCTGAGGACGTTAAGGTTTACTTAAGAAATCTTAAGAGTTATCTCTATGCTTATTTAAGAAGACGTATGTATGCTTAGGACAGATGAAATTCATGAGACAAACGAGGATTTGACTGTTATGACTGAAAGCGAAAGGAAATTTTCAAAAAGCGATTATGGACTGACAGCAGCTGCTTCGGACAGGGCGATTTCCGGCGGCGCGGCTTCAAACTTCAAAGCCGCAAAGCGATGCCTGCCCTATGTCTTTCTTACCGTACTGACGCTGGCCTTGCTTTTTCTGCCGCTGAAAAGCGGAGAATTTTTCGGCTCTGAAGGAGATTGGTACAGTCAGCATGTGGCGGCGGCGGAAACGCTCAGACAGACCATACTGGGGCAGGGAACGATTTTTCCGCAGCATATCGGTATAGGAGGCGGTTCCAATGCCTATGACCTGGCGTATTACGGACTTTTAAGACCTGACGTGCTGATCTCGTGCCTGCTGCCCGGCGTGCCGATGAAATATATAATAGCCTCTTATGCCTGCCTTTTGGCGGCAGCTGCTGTGAACCTCTGCTTTATATGGCTCAGGAGAAAAGGGCTCAGCTTTGGATTTTCGCTGATGGGAGCTGTGCTGATAGCCTCGGCGGCATGCTTCTTTCATTCGCACCATCAGATAATGTTCGTAAATTATATGCCGTTTCTCATAGCGGCTCTCATGGGAATAGATATTTTTCTGGAGAAGAAAAAAAGCTTTCTCATCATATTGTCGGTTTTTATGATATGTATTCACAGCTTTTTCTATGCCCCGGCGTGCCTCACAGTCTGTCTGCTTTATTATCTGCATCGTATCCGGAGCGGCGCGGCAAGGACGATTAACGGAGAGGCAAAGACGATGAACGGCGCGGCGAGGACTATGACCCTGCGCGCATTGCTGGCCGTCATCTGCGCCGTGGGAATGGCTGCCGTCCTGCTGCTTCCCGCCGCCCTTGACATACTGTCTACAGAAAAGGACGCGGGGTCATTCGCTGAAGAACAGATCAGCGTGATTGATTTATCTCTGGAAGGTCTGCTCTACAGCGCTTACGGCTGCGGACTCACGCTTCTTGTGCTTTACGGACTGCTGCTGGCTCTCTGGGACAAGAAAAAACGCTGCATTTCAGCAGCTGTGCTTATCTGCTGCATTATACCGGCAGTCTCGCTGGCACTGAGCGGCTTCCTCTATGCGAGAGGGAAGATGCTGATTCCTTTCTTGCCTCTTGCAGTATGGATATGCGTGGAAACCTTCGAGAGCATATGGAGAGGAAAACAAAGGCTTAATATCGCCGCCGCGGCGATGTGCATGATACCGGCCTTTTTCTCCCAGTGGCAGAATCTGATAATAGCGGAAGGGATTTTGATACTTATATGGACCGTCATTTCTCTGCTGGCTGGCAGAAAGACGGAAGGCGGCCTTGAAAAAATCGCCGGCGGCGCGCACAGCAAATCTCGAGGGCTGCTCAAAACTCTACACAGCCGGCCCGGAAAATATGCAAAGCCGGTCAATGCAGCGGCCTTGTCTCTGCTGATGGCAGTGTCTCTATGCGTCAGTTACGGAACAAACAGTCTGGCGGAAGATTACATCAAAACCGATGACAAAAGGCAGAGCCGGTTTGAGCTTTCCGAAATAGCGGAAATCGCCGGCGATGGCAGATACCGCTTCGACTATCTGAGCGACGGCTATGTGAACCAACTATTTCATGGGAATAAGATATTTGCTCGTCAAATCGGACGACGTACCTTTCGGCTACACCAAAATAGCCGAGAAAGACGGTTACGCGATAGCCGAAAACGAAAATGTCCTGCCCATATGTTATGGAAGTTACGGCATCATAACTGAAGAGGAATACGGCAGTCTTGATTTTCCGGAAACCATCACCTCGCTTGCAGGAAGCGAAGCAAAAGAGATAGGAGCGGAATGGACTGCTGACGGTATAGAACTCTCAGAGCCTGTAGACGGAGAGGCCGCGATAATATCCTTTGATATAGACCGCCGCGACGGAAAAGAAATCATAATCACAGTCGAAGACATCAAGAATAAGCTTTCTGGAAAGGACGCGGCTTATCCCAACGAAAACTACACTTTTACTTATGTGATTACATCGGAAGAACCTCTTAAAAAATTGAATGTCGAGGCAACGGCAGGAGACTATTCTCTAAAAAACCTGAAAGCCTACAGGGCTCAGCTTCCTGAGACAGAGGCGGTGATGCCGGTGTTTTATTCCGAGCTTGAGGCAAATCAGGTGTTCAGCGGCTCGGTGGAAATGGAACGGGACGGCTGGTTCGTCACTTCTTATCCGTATAAAGACGGCTACCATGTGAAAGTTGACGGAAAGGAAGCTGAAACGCAGCTGGTCAATACGGCTTTCCTGGGATTTCCGCTGGAAAAAGGAAATCATGATATTGAGATAACATACACTGCGCCCGGTTTCTGGGCGGGCCTTATCATAAGCCTCGCGTCTTTTGCGACGGCCGCAGTAATAATAAGAAAGGAAAGGAAGAACAAAGCATGAGAAAATTACAGCAGTCACAGCTCATACGCTACATCATGACCGGAGGATTGACCACAGTCATCAACTATATGATATATTTTGCTCTTCAGGCCGCAGGCATAGATTATATAGCGGCCAACTGCGCAGCGTGGCTGGGGGCGGTAACCTTTGCTTTCTTTGCCAACCGTCAGATGGTGTTCCGCTCAAAAGGACGCAAGAGTGAGGAATTTATGCGCTTCTTTTCTCTGAGGCTGACCACTCTGGCCGCCGAGACGGCCCTCTTGTATATGATGGTCGAGCTGGCCGGAGTCCACAGCACAGCGTCAAAGATAATCGTAAGCTTTGTTACGGTGACGCTCAATTATATAGCGTGCAAATACAGTATTTTCAAGGAAAGGAGAGTTTCTCATGAATAAGATAAGCGTCATAGTTCCTTGCTGCAATGAAGAAGAATCGCTGCCTGTATTTCACAGAGAAACGCAAGCTGTCCTGAAAGAGATAGAGGATGTGGATCAAGAATTCATATTTG